>WNEZ01000162.1_pt1 | contig 88372 bp, 71 predicted proteins | sample 5400521 | NCBI WGS metagenome assembly WNEZ01 (sample SAMN13153339, study PRJNA577476) | soil metagenome | isolation source: 120 cm saprolite under Douglas fir tree site 2 hole 1 replicate 1 | place: USA:California | collected 2015-04-18
CCCAGATTCCCCCAGGTGTAGCAGTTTTCCGTTTCCCATAGCTATCCCCGATCGTTTATTGACGGGGATAGCTATGGGAGCGGGAAAATCCGGACACCCTGGGCCTCGAATGTCTATCAGGTAGCTAGGGATTAAAGATTGACGCACGTCTATGTCAAAGGCCTCGGCCCGGGCCTCCGCGAGGCGTGGGCTCGGATACATCGACTTGCGTCGATGTTAGGCCGCTGGGTCCCGGTGCCCGGGCGCGGGGCGGGGGCGGGCTCGCGACGGGGGGGCGAAGGTTGCGGCGCTGGGGCGGGCACGGGGTCCATTTGTGTAAAGAGCGTTTACAGCAATAGTTACTTCGAGTTGCCCGTCAGAACGAAGCCGCTCGCGCGGCGGACGCTAGCGCGTGTGAGATGCAGGCGTTTGAAACGGTGGTCTGAACTGTGGTCTTGAACAACGGACCGCCCCGCGTTAAGATGATCCAGGTGAATGCGAGAACCACTACATCGATCAGCATCAATAACAACGTTTTTGCCGAATCCCGCTTCTGGCAACGATTTCCAGCCGAAAATCGATTGAAAATCCATAGGGCGCGTCCACCGCACCCGCGAGCGTCGCCAGACCCATTTCCCATCCGACGACCAGGAAATACGGCGCGCAATGAAAGTGCGTTTTTCTCCAAAATCGGTGATCTGTCTCAGTTTCCCATCTGCGGTGGACGCGACCCAAATATTGGTTCCCAGGCGGTCGTCCAACGGCATAACCAGCCACTTGCCGTCTTTGGAGATCACCGGGTGCAAACCTTGCCAGATGGGCACCCGGTCACCAGGGATGTGCGCCAGTAACGTCGAAGGCGCGTTCTCGGGTCGGGCTACGCGCAGTTCGTAATCCTGCGAGCCATTCGAATTTTGCAACGGGACGATGTAATACAATGCCGACCCGTCAGACGCCAGCGCCGGTGCTCGCGCATTGTCGGTGCGTACCACCACAGGCGTGCCGCCGCCCACGATTGCCCGCGCGGGCGGCCACTCGGAGTAATAAAGCCACTTGCTATCGCCGGACCAGGTCGCCCAGGCGCCCTGTGAGATCCCAATGCGAGAGTCACTCCCGTCCGGACCTCAAAACCTCAAGAGGACAGGTGAACTCTAAGTTATAAGGTGCAGTATTTGAGTATAAACTGATGTTGACATACTCATTATTAGTGCATATGCTCTTTGATCGTGAACAAAAGAAAGGGATTGTACCCCCTTTCTTAGAAGGTTTAGCTATGAGAATGAATTTCGAGTTTTCTGAACAGCGCGTCGGGGATCTGAAGAAGCTCCTCAATGAGACCGGGACAGAGACCATGAAGGATCTCGTTAATAACGCCTTCACAATCTTGGAATGGGCTGTTGACGAAACCAAAGCTGGCAATGAAATCGCGGCGGTAAATGAAGGCGAGGAAGTTTACCGCGTGCTCGTGATGCCGGTTTTGCAGAGAGTTGCCAAACTACAACGGAAGGCTGCGTAGCTATGAGAATGAATTTCGAGTTTTCTGAACAGCGCGTCGGGGATCTGAAGAAGCTCCTCAATGAGACCAGGACAGAGACCATGAAGGATCTCGTCAATAACGCCTTCACAATCTTGGAATGGGCTGTTGACGAAACCAAAGCTGGCAATGAAATCGCGGCGGTAAATGAAGGCGAGGAAGTTTACCGCGTGCTCATAACCCCAGCTTTGCAAAGAGTATCCAAAGCGTCAAAGGCCATGCTTGCAGCCCGGTCTTAGTTCGTCGAGGGTGGTCTGTTAGCACAAGGGTCTCCAACGCCGAGTGACTGTCTGCTGGTGAATCGTGAAAGCTTTGCGAGAAGAGCGGCCTGTTAAGGACTGGGTAACAGAGGTCACTCTAGCCCAGCAGAACAAAATCATCAATTTTCTGCTTGTCGCCTACGCTGTTCTTCTGTGTGCCACGTCTAAAGTTCTTCAAGCTCTTCTCGGGTCCGGTTCTGAAAGCTGGATGTGGTGAGCGGGACTTCTTCGTCAAAAAGCCGAAAATTTCTGTTACTTTCATCAGCTTGTATTACTCGCGATCAAAAAGCGTCTGGGCATGGGACCATAACAGAGACAAGAGCCTTGACTGTCGGGGAGAAGTGGTCAGAATGATGCACCCGTTCGGACGCTTAGTCAAATCACCGGAGGAAGGACAGGCGGGCTGCCAGTGCAAGAAGTTGGAGCTAGGATCTCTGCGTAGCGAAATCAATCAAAAAGAACCGCTTTAGGTCGTCCGGCTCCGCGCACGCACCTATCGGATTCACACACAAAACGGGAAACCCTCGGGGGGGTGCAACTTTGGAGGCCTCTGTCTCCTATCCCGTCCTATCCCGACCGTTTATTGACACCCATCATGGTCGCACCTAGACTGAATTGTAGGTGCCTTGCTTGTGCCCGGCGCAAGGCGCAAATATTGTATTCGCGACGCCCTATCGGGATTGAGGACACTCCATGGGCTGGCTGCAGAATAAATTCGAAAAGAATTTCATGATTACCACCGTGGACTACGTGTTCAACTGGGCACGCAAGTCGGCGGTTTGGCCTATGACGTTTGGGCTGGCTTGCTGCGCCATCGAGATGATTGCTTCCTCGACGGCGCGTTTTGATATTGCCCGCTTCGGCTCCGAAGTGTTTCGTCCCAGCCCGCGTCAGAGTGACTTGATGATCGTGGCCGGGACCGTCACGTTGAAGATGGCGCCGGTAGTAAAGCGCATCTATGACCAGATGCCGGACCCCAAGTGGGTGATCTCGATGGGTGCCTGCTCCTCGGTGGGGGGGCCATTTAATACTTATGCGGTGTTGCAGGGCGTGGACAAGATTGTCCCTACGGATGTGTATGTGATTGGCTGTCCGCCACGGCCGGAAAATTTGTTTTATGCGCTGCTCAAGTTACAGGACAAGATTGATCAGATGTCGCTGGCCAAGCGTCCCACCGAGGTTCGGCTTGATCCGAACATGGTGGAAGCATTTAAACGGCAAGTAATGATTGCTCAAACGTTGCAACCGAAATGAAGCAGATCTTTCGCCTCGCTCAAGATGACCGCAGGAGGCTCGGACGCTCGCTTAGCACGGTCATTTCAAGCGGCAGGTTGTGATCGCCCAGACGTTGCCGCCGAAGTAGCTCTCAGTCGTCGGTCATCAGTCGTCAGCGCTACTACAGACCACGTCGGGAAGGTCGCGCCCATCTGTCCTGGCCGAGCGAAGCTCTGCGGCCTTATGGTTTAATTTTCGAAGGGGCTCATGTCGAACTTCGTAAGGCTCACAGCTCAGTCTGGACTTCCTCCCGAAGGCGAAGCCAGGGAATTTCCTTGTGGGGACAAAATGATCTGCGTCGCCAACGTGAACGGGACGGTCTCTGCGATGGACAATGTCTGCCTGCACCGCGGCGGGCCTTTGGGGCAAGGTGTGATTGAGGGAGACAAACTGATTTGTCCCTGGCATGGGTGGCAATGGGATCTCAAGACCGGTCAAGCCGCACACAATGCGGCCGCGAAGCTCGCGGTCTATCCGCTGAAGGTGGAAGGCGGCGACGTGATGATTGAGCTGTGAGCTTCTAAACTCCAAGCATCTAGCTCCTAGCCCCAAATACTCCGAACCCCGAGGCTCTTGTTCATCCAAGAAACTTCAGGAACTTTCCTGTCTGGTTGTCAAATCCTGGGAACACCTGATTGAGAGAGTGATTGCCCACATGCCGGTCAACCGCTTCGCCTAGCACGCGGCGGAAGTCTGTAGTTACCGCGAGGTCGCGGCCGTCATAGAGTAGCGACTGATCGAGGCCGGGCCAGCGTCCATAGACTTTGCCGCCTTTTACCGGGCCGCCCATCACGAACATCACGTTGGCGTGTCCGTGATCGGTACCGCGGTTGCCGTTTTCGCGGGCGGTGCGGCCGAACTCCGACATCGTGACCACAACCGTATCTTCGGTGAGATCGCCGAGGTCGGTCCAGAAGGCGCCTAGGGATTGGGAGAACTCACGCAGCACATTGGCGATCTGGCCTTGCGTGCTGCCTTCGTTGACGTGATGGTCCCAGCCGCCGATGTCGGCAAATGCAACTTGCACGCCAAGGTTGGCCTTGATGAGCTGGGCAAGCTGCTTCAGGCTATCGCCGAAACGGCCTTTGGGATAGTCTGCGCCTGGCGCCGGCTTGTATTTGGATGGATCGGCCGACTTCAGCATCTTTACTGCTTCGAAAGTTTCCTGCCCGGTGCCGTGCATAACGGAATCTACCGAGTTCGCATACATGGCTTCGAAGGTATTGGACACGGGCGCCGCGTTCGGGTTGCGGCCGCCCACGCCGAACTCATTTATGTTGTTTACCGCGACCGCGGGTTCGAGTCCCGAAAGAATTCTGGGCAGAGATGGCCCCAGGCTGATAGCGCGGAAGGCCGACTTGTCCGCGGGTTGGGGTAGAGAATGTAACGCCCGATTCAGCCATCCGTCTTCCGTGCCTTTGATGCCGGGCGTGCCGGATTCCATGAAATCCTGCGCATCGAAGTGGGAACGGCTCGGGTCAGGAGAGCCGGCGGCATGCACGATGGCCAGATGGCGCTGGTTCCATATCGGCTGCAGAGCCGACATTGCCGGGTGGAGGCCGAAAAAGCCGTCCAGGTCAATTACCGCGTTACGCGGGATATTGATGGATGGCCGCATGGCGTAATAAGCCTGCTCGCCGTGCGGAACCACGATATTGAGGCCGTCGGCCGCGCCCCGCTGGAAGATGACCACGAGGCGTTTGTTGGTGGCTCCAGGTTCGACTGCGCCCAACGCGGCACGCGTCAGGAAGTGCGGCAGAGCCGCGGTCCCGACCACGGCCATGCCGCCGCTTCTTAGAAAAATCCGCCTTGTGATGGACATAGGAACAGCTCCTCGCTTTTGGCTTCTAGCTCAGGGCCAGAGCTAGGAGCCAAGGGACAACGACCAACGACCAACGACTCTCTACCTCCTCTGAAACTCTGGCGATCCCAACAGCAGGCCCGCGATCGCACTCAGGCTTGGCGGACCAGTTTTTGTCTCGCCCGGCCCCGCATCATTCATCTGCATTTGCGCGGCGATTGTATCGTGCGTTTGCCGGGAGACGTCGCCTGCCAGCAAACTGGTCTCCAGCGCCGCTAGCATCGATTGTGGATCGCCAGGTGAGCCACTTGTACCGACCATGTGATCGGAATCCATCTGCACACCTTTCAATTTTCCGGCGCTCAATGCCAGCGCAAAGTTCATTCGGCCCAGGAGTGCGGACGAGTTCACCCAAGTCTCGGCTCTCATGGAATAGCCGGTTGGTGGCTGCATTCCATAGAGTTGCATGCCCATGTTTTGAAGCTGCCGGGCAAGCGGCAAGGCATCACTGACTTCGGCGCCGCTGGCGCGAACCGCTGAAACCACAAACTCCAGCGGAGTTTTCACTTTTGCCCGGTACGACTCGGGTGCCCAGAACTCTGGCGAGTGGAACATTGTCTTTAGCACCTCGCGAATGTCGCCGTCTTTCTTCAGAAAAGTCTGGGCCATGCGGTCAACCAGGGCAGGGGGCGGATTGTCCGAAACGAAGCGCATGGCCAGTTTGGTGGAAATAAACTTCGCCGTGGAGGGATGACGGGCGAGAATGTGCAGCGCCTCGCGGCCTTCCTTCTCTCCGCTAGATTTGATGCGATGCCCCAGCACGTTCTTGTCTCCGGGTTCATGCATCCGTTCCTCGAAAGTGAAGCCGCCGCCTTGTTTGGGCTGCTTCAGCGTCCATCCGGTGAGGACACGGGCGACCTCAGTAACATCTTTCTGGGTATAGCCGCCGTTCACACCGAGCGTGTGGAGTTCCAGCAATTCGCGGCCATAGTTCTCATTCAGGCCGCTGCGCTTGCCTTTGGCTTGCTTCATCGGGGCGGGACGGCGCTGCCGGGGAGGCCTGCGCCAGTTGTAATTGTTGTTGCGCTTTGGGATGCCGTTGGCGAAATCAGAATTCGGTCCTACGCTTAGCCAGTTGTCGAGATAGAAGAGCATGGCAGGACTCTGCGCTGTCGCCACCAACAGGTTCTCAAACTTACCCATGGCACGAGGACGGATCACGTCGCGCTCGTAGCCGGTGAGCAGGTAGCGGTCGGCTCCTTTCCCAATGAACACATTGAAGTGATTGAACCAGAAATCGGTCATCACTTCTTCCAGCTGGCGGTCGCTGTAAATGGCACGCAGCAGTTTGCTCTGCACCAGTTCGCTGGTTACGACCTGCTGAGGATTGTTGAGCGCCATGAGAGTCTCGCGCTGCTGCGGCTTCATCCCCTCCATGAATTCGTCGCGCTTGTCACTTTGGAGTGAAGTGCCGATGGCACGCTGATCCTCGGGCGACATCTTGAGGATTGCTTTCATGCGTTGATCGGGCGGCAGATCCAAAAGGTCTTCCGCTTTGAGATCGGCATAGAGACGGTCCTCGCGGTGACGAGCTTGTTCTTCATTGCTCATCTGGGCGGGTTTTCCCGATGTGGCCGTGGCCGCTGGATCGGCGGTTGCGGCCTCCTGCTTGCGCTCCTGCTTCTCCTGGTAGCGTTGGAGCTGCGCCTCGTAGACGGCGCGTTTGGTGGAATCGGAAGGAAGCGATTGCTTGCCTTCGGCGATGGCCTTGATCACTTGCGGCGGTGGAAAATTCTCGACCAACTCGCGCGTGTCCATGCGAAGGGTGCGAAAGGGGGCGAGGCGAGCATCGAGCGCGCGATCGTCGATTTTCTCCGGCTGCAACTGCTGATCGATCCATTTGTCGACGCCCATGGCTGTTACTCGCTCGACGTCACCGGAGCGCGGCCCGAAGGCCAGGCGGTTCAGCACGTGCAGGGCGCGCTTTTGCTCGTTCATCTGAATGGCCGCGGAATCCCGCTTGTTTTTCTTGGCACTCGCGAACTGGAGGGAGACGGCAAGCGCGAGTGTGGATACGGCTACCAGAAGAACCGCTTGTTTTCGCAGGAAACTCATGTCCAGTTCGTATCAGGCAGAACAGTAGCCTATGCATTATTAACACTGGAGCCCGGAAAAGTTGCTGGACCGGCGGTTGGGTCGATCTCCTTAGCCCTTCGCTACGTTGATATTAGTGTAACTGTAAGCTGGACAAGGACTTCAGCTCACTCCGGGTCGAAGGCGAGGCTTAGGTCAGGTATAAGCGGCCGTGAGTGACTTTGTGTTGCAGGGTAGCGGCAAGTTGATCGATATCCCCGGCTGCGATGTTGACGGGCATGCGGTCTTCGAAAAATCGAACGCGGTTGCTGCCGACTGCGTCGCGCCGGATTTGCAGAAGGAGCCCGTGAACCGCGTTGGGGTCGAACTTCTGCGGAGACAGGCGCACAATCTCGCTGAGCGTGCTGCCGACCGAGAGCGATTCGCGATAGGGTCGCTCGCTGGTCATGGCGTCAAACGTGTCGGCTAAACCAATGATGCGCACTGGCATGGCCACGTCCTCCATGACCAGTCCGTCGGGATAGCCCGAGCCATCCCCGCGTTCGTGATGCGAACGCACGATCTCGGGAATGCGCGGCCAGGGGAATTGCACGCCACTTACGATCTGGTGTCCGACCACGGTGTGGTCGGCCATTTCACGAAATTCTTCGGCGTCCAAAGAGGTGGGCTTTCCGAACAGGCGTTTGTCCACGGCAACTTTGCCGATGTCGTGCAAATAACCGGCGGAGCGCAGGGCAGCGATGTCGTTGGGTTCCATGCCCATGGCCTCTCCGATGGCGGAGGCGTAGCGTCCCACCCGCAGCGAGTGGCCGTGAATGTTGACGTGCTTCACATCGATGGCGGCGGCGAAAGCCTCGAGCGCGGTGTCATAGAAACCGTGGAGCGATGCCAGCAGACGCAGGTTCTCTGCCACGCGTTGCGCCAGGGTCTGTGAGAGCACATGGTTCTGGATGGCAATCGCGACGTAATTACACAGCAGTTCGAGGGCGCCGAGTTCTTCATCGTCGAAGAGGGCATCGCCCTCGCGGCGGCCCAGCGCCACCATTCCCACAAGCTTGCCGCCCACTTTCAGTGGAGCGACGCACTTGAACAGCTCGGGAGCGACGTTGCCGTTCGAGCTCAGGAAGACATCATAGGAGCCAGGAGTTAGGACGATCGGTCCACGAGCCGAAGTCAGGGCATGAACATGCTTCGGTAACAACGGCATGATCGCGGGCTCGGGCATTAGCGAAAAGCCTTCGGCGGCAATGGAGGAAAGCATCGAAGGCTTGTCGCTGAAGGTGAAAAGCACGGCTTCGCGAGCGCCGCCAGCCTGCAGCAACGCCGAGACCATAGCCCGCGCGGTTTGCGAAAACTCCCGTTCGGCCGTTATTTCAGGGCCTAGATCAGACAGAGCTTCCACGGTTCGCAGCAGCCGCCGCAAATTGTTTTTCTGCACAGCCACGCACGTATGCGGGCAAAAGACCAGAGCAGAAAAAGAGTAACATGCGGCGAAACAGCGGGATACGGAGCTTGTTGGTTAGTTTGGTGCTAGGAAGAGTCCAGGGCAATCGGCACTCGGTATTTGGTACGTTGTCTTCAGCACTCAGCCGTCAGCATTCATCCCTGCGTGAGTGGTTCGAGGTCAGCTCCGGTCGAGTTTTTCCGAAGCCGGCTAGTCTCCTGAGTCAAGAATCCCATGAAAACTCTGTCATCCCGACTGGAGCAGAGAGAAGCGAGCCTAGGGGATGGACCACTCTTCACACAACTTATAGCGCTCTCAACGTCTCACTCAGAAGGTTAGAAGTGTATCCGCAGCTCGGAAAACCTTTCCACCACCAACAACTGCCTGGGCGGTTCCGCCGAGTCAACTTCCTCGTGTTCCAGAACCCAAGTGCTGCCGTGGGGGACGAGCACAGCGTTAAGGCCTGCGGCCAACGCGGGGTTGATGTCGGATTTTGGACTGTTGCCGATCATCCAGGTGGCGTCGGGAAGCAATCCGTATTTCGAAATGACAGTGCGGTAGGTGGGGATGTCCTTTTCCGACACAATTTCTACCGCGGCGAAATATTCCTTCAGCCCCGAGCGTTCGACCTTTCCGGTCTGTTCGGCGATGGCGCCTTTCGTCATCAAAATCAGGTGATGACGGGCGGAGAGATAATGCAACGTTTCCGGTACGCCTGCCAGAATTTCAACCGGGTGGCCGGCAACGGTATGTGCAAATCCGTTGATCGTTTCGTGCAGCGCCGGCGTGATCGGTTCCACCGCTAGACGCTCGAAGGTCTCGACCAAAGAGTGCGCGAAACTATGCAGCCCGTAGCCGTGCGTGACGATGGACTCACGTTCCACCTGGTTCAGCACGTCGCGCACTTGCTGGGGAGAATATTCGTGATGATTCAGGAATGAAATGAAGTTTGCGATGGCGCGTTCGAAATAAATGTTGTTTTCCCACAGCGTGTCGTCGGCATCGATCAGCAGGGTCTGCGCACCGTGCGAATTCGTTTCTGCGGGCATGGTGCAACATGATAGCCGGGATTGTTGCCGCTTGGCGAGATCGAGATGCGATCACGCTTATTTCAAAAGCTGCTCTGGTAAAATTGCGGTTGATGACTACACCCGCCTTCCTGCTTCCCCTGCTGCTTATTTTTCTGACCGTCTTTCCCGCCTTAGCCCAAAAACGTAAGCAGCCGATGACCGGATCTGCGGCTCGGGGCGCGGCTTCCAGCGGAATGGCGATCGCGCCCGACCTGGCCCAGCGGCTGGCAAAATTTAAACGCGTGCCAATGCCGTTCCACTCCACCGGGCTCACCGCGCGAGAGCAAAAAATGGTGGAGAAGCTGGTCGACGCTTCACGCTATCTGGAAGACATTTACTGGCGACAGAGCGATCCTGAGGGACTGACCCTCTACCAATCTTTGGCTGGCAGCAAGAATGCGAAGGACCAGCAACTGCGTCACTATCTCTGGCTTAACGGCTCCCGTTTCGATCAGATAGACCAGAACCGGCCGTTTGCCGGTATCGTGCCCATGCCGCCGGGCCGGGGGTTTTATCCTGAAGGCCTCTCCCGCAAGCAGATCGAGCAGTACGTGCAAGACCATCCTGAGAAAAGGGGGGAAATTTACAATTCCACCACCATCGTGCGCTGGCACCGGGATCAGCTTGAAGGCCTGCCTTATCACATCGTCTATCGCCCGTTTCTGGAGCCAGCCGCCCGGGATCTGCGCGAAGCGGCCAGTTTGAGCGCCGATCCCGCCTTCGCCGATTTCCTGCGTTTACGGGCCGACGCTTTGTTGAACGACGATTATTTCAAAAGCGACTTGGCCTGGCTCGACTTGAAAGACCCGAAGCTCGATGTGATCTTCGCACCCTACGAAACATACACCGATGGTCTTCTCGGAGTGAAGGGATCCTACGGCGCGGCGGTTCTGTTGCGCAACGAGGAGGAGAGCCGCAAGCTGGCTGTGTTTCAGAAATATGTTGCCGACATCCAGGATGCGCTGCCTCTGGCTCCGGAAGACCGGCCATCCAAGCACGGCCTCGAAACCCCGATGGCAGTCATGGATGCCCTTTACCGCGCGGGCGATTTGCGCCACGGATACCAGGCAGTAGCTGACAATTTGCCCAACGATCCGCGAGTGCACGAACAGAAAGGCAGCAAGAAAGTCTTTTTCAAGAACTTTATGGATGCGCGTGTGAACTATGTGATTCTGCCCCTGGCGCAGTACATGATGCTGTCAGACCAAGCCGCCAAAGCCACGGGCGAAGGATATTTATTGAGCACGATCATGCACGAGATAGCGCATGGACTAGGCCCGACATTCGCGCACGGCATATCCGGCAAGGTAATGATTCGTGAGGCCATCGGCCCCGCCTATGCCGGGCTGGAAGAGGCCAAAGCCGACGTGGTTGGGATGTTCGGGCTGAAGTGGCTGGTTGATCACGGCGCTTTGCCCAGAGAAAAACTGGAAGAATGCTACGCGTCTTATGTCGCTGGAATTTTCCGCACCGTCCGCTTTGGCGCGGGAGAAGCTCACGGGCAGGCGGAGATGATGGAATTCAATTATCTGTCCGAGCGAGGAGCAATCAAACGGCGATCCTCGGGCCAGTATGCGATTGACTATGGCATCATGCCCGCAGTCCTGGCGGACCTAGCCAAGGAACTTCTGGATATTGAGGCGACGGGCGACCGCACACGGGCGGAAAACTGGTTCAGGAAATATGACGTAGTGCCGGCTGAGTTGCAGGTGGCGTTGCGGGCAGCGTCTAAGGTGCCGGTGGACGTGGATCCGGTGTTTTCGTTTTCGGAAAAGGTCAGGTAGCGGCAACGGCCCCGTAGGAGCAGGTGTCCCACCTGCCCAGCCGAGCCAAGCTCGGCAGTTCTGCGAGTATCACTCGACTGCCCGGACCAGAGCCTGCCCCGAGCGAAGTCGACGGCCTACCCTACGAAATCCACCCGCGCTTCTCGCGGAATAATGCCCGCCTTGTGGCCCATGTCCAGCAGGCGGCGTACCGCCTCGCGACCGTCCGATCCGTAGTCCAGCGTGCGCTCGTTTACATACATGCCGACAAATTTTTCCGCAAGCTGGGGATCAACATCGCGGGCGAATTGCATAGCGTAGGCCAGCGCCTCATCACGATGGTCGAGCGCATACTGGATGCTATTCCGCAAAGCCCTGGATATGCTCGCCGTCAGTTCCGGCCCGAGACTGCGCCGGATGGCATTTCCCCCCAGTGGCAGCGGCAACCCCGTCATTTTCAGCCACCACTTGCCCAGGTCCACAATGCGTTGCAAACCGGCCTTCGAGTAAGTCAGTTGGCCTTCATGAATGATGAGACCGGCTTCGTACCTGCCTTCGAGCACCTGGGGAATGATCTGATCGAAAGGTACAACTTCGGTCTCAATACCCGGCGCAAAAAGTTTCAACGCAAGATAAGCGGTGGTCAGCGTGCCAGGGATGGCGATGCGTTTGCGCTTGATTTCGCTTTGGGAGAAACCTTGCGCGGCGACGATCATGGGGCCGTAGCCGTCGCCAACACTGCCTCCGCTCGGCAGCAAAGCGTAATTGTCCTGAACGTAGGGATAGGCGTGGAACGAGATGGCGGTGACATCGTAAACGCCGTTGTCATCCCGCGCTTTCTGATTCAGAGTCTCGATGTCGCAGAGCGTGTGGGTGAAGCGCAGCCCGGGAACGCGCACCTTATTAGTAGCCAGAGCGTAGAACATGAAAGCGTCGTCAGAGTCCGGACTATGCGCGATGCTGATTTCGCGAACCGACGCATTGCCATGCACTGAATCTTTGGCTTGCAGCCCAGGCGTTTCCGCTGCGGCATTTTCAGAAGGTGTACCGACGACGCTCATGCCTGCTCCTTACGGCTATAGTGGCAGCCGGTTGAGACCGCGGCCGCTAACATTACCTTGATTACTTCCGCGAACACGAACCAGTACAGCCCGTAACGCAAAGCCTGGGCGAAGGAGTGAGTGAGCACTGCCAGCCACAACAGACCGCCAGCGAACAACACCACCTCAGCCAGCACCCCCGCTGCGGCAGCGCGAGCAAAACTCGCCTTGCCGCGTTCCATGACCCAACCCGCCAGGCCGGCCACGAATGGATACACCAGCAAAAAACCGCCGGTCGCGCCTAGCAGCTGCGCCACACCACCCGGCCCGGCAGGATTGAAAACAGGAATCCCGCTGGCTCCCTCCATCAGATAAAGCGCCAGGGCTGCAAACCCACGACGGCTGCCCAAGGTAAGGCCCACCATGAGCACCCCAAAATTCTGCAGCGTCAGAGGCACCGGGGTAAATGGCAGCGGCAGCGTGACGCGGGCACAAAGGGCTACAAACAGGCTGGCGCTGATCACGATCGCCCCCTGTTCCACCCAGGAAAGAGCGCGATCACCTCTGCTGAGAGCAATCGTAGCGGGCTTCGCCATGTTGGACGTTCTCCGGTGGAAGAATCTGAAACGTGTGTGACGGGCGCGAAAACGCTGCGCTCTGGATCAATCCTTTACCGCCATCTTTGTAAGATCAATCTTTGCCGTGGGTCTCTCTGGAGGACGCTTCCTTCATATGGCGCCGCACTCGGAGGTAGGTCGCGAGTCCGACCAAAGACACCGAGACGGCGCTTAAGGCCAGGATCAGGAACAACCAGATCATCCGCACGATGTCCTAGGATATCAAAAGGATATGGAATGTGCGCAGAGGGCACTCAGGAGGACGCCTTGGGGGGTCACTTGCCGGCCATGGCACGCTCGACGTCGTCCGCGGTGTGCGGCAGGTTCGCGGTCAGGTTGATCAACTTGCCGTCCTGGTCTACGTAGAGAATATCTTCAATCCGCACGCCCAGTTTTTCCTCCGGGATGTAGATGCCCGGCTCGAGAGTAAACACCGTTCCCGGACCGAGCGGAACGTCATAGTCATTGGGATCGTGGACATTCAAGCCGACGTAGTGACCCAGGCCATGAATAAAATATTTGCCCAGCGGCTCGCCGTGCAGGTCTTTGCCATGGGAATTGATGTAATTGTATGCCACATCGTGGAGCGAATCCGGTTGATTCCGCCGCAGCCGTGACTTGCCGGAGCGGAACGCGGCAGCCGCCGCCTGTTGCGCTCCGAGGACGATATCGTAAATCTCCCGCTGGCGGGCGGTGAACCTGCCGGAAGCAGGCAGGGTGCGGGTGATGTCGGAGGCGTACATGGAATATTCGCCCGCGGCGTCAATCACAATCACGTCTCCCGCCTCAATCGTGCCCGAATCCGCGGAATAGTGCAGCACGGTGGAATTGAAACCCGATCCCACGATGGGGGCGTAAGCCGGCCGTTCACAGCCGCGTCTTCCCCACTCATACTGCATTAGGGAGGAAACCTCACGCTCCGTAATGCCAGGCTTGACGGTGCGCATGGCCTCGAGGTGCGCGGCAATTGATGCGTCGGTTGCGTGCCGTATGCGCTCGATCTCCCCCGCGTCCTTGAAAGTACGAAGCGAGGCTAGAAGCTGCCGAACATCTTGGAAGGACACACCTACAGGAAACGCGTTGGCACGGTTCAGCCACTCCAGGGGCGCGGTTGAATTCGAAGTCTCATCATAGGCGGGAATATCGGTGTAAATGCTCACCCGTTGCGCAGGCAGGAGACGGACAAGTTCCGAACGCAGATTGTCGAGAATTTCGACGTGGTCGAATCCCGTAATCTTGCCCGCGTCGGGATTGTCGGCGCCGAGCTTTGGTCCGGTCCATTTTTCCTGGGACGGATTGTGGTTGGGAAGAAACAGAATTTCCGTGTACGCGTGATCCGCGGAGGCAGTCCCCGCCGTAGCGGTTCCTGGCATGATCAGCAGCGCCGCGCCGGGTTCACTCCAGCCCGAGAGATAGAAAAAATTGTCGTCCGCACGGTAGCCGTAAAGATCATTGGGCCCTTCGGCTTCGTTGGAAGCAAACAGGAGCACCACGCTGCCATTGGCTTTGCTGGCCAGGGTTTGACGGCGCATTCGGAAATCGGAGTTGGGTTGGCGGTCGAGGGCCCAGGTAAGGTGACAGCAAAGAAAAAACAGCAGCAAGACCCTTCGCATCCCGAATTCCCCGATTGGTGATTACAGTTTACTTCGCGCCGCCGGTTACGGTTTTGCTCGCCGCAATAAGAGCATCCACATTGCTTTTGTCCACCAGCGATGATCCGGTGTCCACATATGCTGGAATGGGAGCGAAGCTGTCTCGAGCCCAGTCCGCGGTCAGGCTGCTCAGCTTGTGATGGTAAAGGTCGTCCAGCATCTTAAGCCCGACAAAGCTCATGGTGTAGGGCTTCTGCGAGATGGTGGCGGCGATGACACCCTTTTGGATCCACGTGAGCGTATCCTCGTCGGTGTCCATGGCCAGAATGACTTTGTCTTTGACTCCATGGCTGCTCAGCACAGTGGCGACTTCCTTACCCGCCAGCGCTTCCAGGCACACGAAAGCATCGGTCCGTTCCTTCTTATCCTGGCCCAGGATCTCCGTGGCCGTGTCGAAAGCTACGCGGGAGTCGCCTTTCATATCCACCACGCGGGTGATCTTGATCTGAGGAAAGGCTTCGAGCGCATCGCGATAACCGCGCAAACGTTCTTTCAGGTTGGCCTGTTCAGGTATGGTAAAAACCACCACGTTGCCCTTGCCATTCATTTCCTTGGCGAGCCTTTGGCCTCCAATCTGGCCGGCATGATAGTTGTCGGTGCCGATAAAAAGGAGCCGCTTGCTGGCGGGCGCGTCGGAATCCACAGTGATCACCGGAATGCCCGCGGCTATGGCGCGATCGATATCGTCTTTTAACAGACTGGGATCGGCGACGGAGATCAGAATCCCACTGGGTTTGCTTTGCACCGCTTGCTGGAATGCCTGCTCTTCAGCCTTGGGATCGTAGGAATCCGGACCCGCGAATTCAGAACGAACCTTGAGCTGCTGGGCCGCCTGGAACAAACCGGCCGACCCGGCATGCCAGTAAGGGATCTTGACGTTGGTGGAAATCAAGAAATACTTTTCGTCCGCGTCATGCCCTGTTCCGCAGCTGACCAAAAAAAACAATAGAACGCCGAAAGCAAATTTGGGAATTAGTTTGAAGTGGCTCATCGCATCCTCCTCTAGAGCAGCCGACGCGACCGCGCCCGGCAGAGCGCACAAGCGGTACGAATTCTAAACCTACATCTGAGGAAAAGAAAGGAAGGTAGAGATGGAGCAGTGGACTAGGGCCGATTTTCGGTGAGGAAACGCCGACAACAAGAAGCGGTAGAACGCACCGATGGTGAGCACTCCCGGAATCAGAGCACTAAGAAGTCTGTCAATATGTGACATGTGAACGCGCCCGGGAAGCTTCGATCTCAATGGCCATGACGGTATATTGCAGAGTGACTAGGCCAATTGGAACGGCTAGTATTCCGACGGTCGTAGAGACGATCCGACGCTGCCTCATGCGGCTGCCTCAGCTACTGTCCCCACGATCGTGCTGCCAATAGTTCCAAAGGTCAAATCTGATTGGCGCGACTCGTTACCGCAATCCGTTCACCCTACACGCCCACCGGAAACGGCTTGGTGTGAGTTTCTGCACCCAGGGACAGACCCGAGAAGCGGCCCTGCAACAACGACATCAGTCCCGTGTACCAATAGCCGACCACGAACAACACCAGAAACGGCACCGTAATAAAGTTCTCGTTAGCGATGGCGTAATAGACCGTGAGTGCGAAATAACTGCCGATGAGAAGTTCCAGCCAGGGAACCCACCCCAGTCGGCGCCGATATTTTGTGGCGTCGATCCTGTCCTTTTTCGATTCCACGCGATACTTCGGAGTGCGAGCGAAGGCCGACTTCTGTCCCACCAGCGCTTCCAGAACTGCGCGCGTGTTGGTTATGGTCAGTCCAATGCCCAGTGCCATTAAAAAAGGAAGATAGAGCAAGGCCCGTGGCCAGTTTTTGGGAAACAACTCGCGCTGGGAGACCAGGTAAAAGCTGGAAATAGAAAAAGTCGACGCCATGAATAGGGGCAGGTCGATGTACATCATCTGGAACCATCCCTGATAAAAGCGGATGATCATGGCTGGCAGCAACAGCACCGACAACACGACCATCAAGGGATAGCTGAGATTCGCGGTGAGGTGGTACCAAGCCTCCACCTTCACCCGAAACGGTTGATTACTTTTCATCACACTGGGGAGAATCTTCTTCGAGGTCTGTATTAGCCCCTTGGCCCAGCGAGCCTGCTGAGTTTTGAACGCGGTCATTTCCACCGGTAACTCGGCAGGGCACTCCACATCCTGCAGGTAGATAAATTTCCATCCCTTCAGCTGCGCCCGGTAGGACAGATCGGTATCTTCGGTCAGCGTGTCGTGCTGCCAGCCCCCGGCTTCCTCGATCGCACTATACCGCCACACGCCCGCGGTTCCATTGAAATTGAAAAACACGCCACTGCGCGCCCGTCCGGAATGTTCCAGCACGAAATGTCCATCCAGCAGAATGGCTTCGACCTCGGTGAGGAACGAGTAGTTGCGGTTGATATGAGTCCACCGGGTTTGCACCATTCCGATTCTCGGGTCGGTAAAATGGTTGATGGTTCGCAGAAGAAAATCTTCAGGAGGAACGAAATCGGCGTCAAAGATGGCAATAAACTCGCCTTTCGCCGTCAACATGCCCTCCGCCAGCGCACCCGCCTTGAAGCCTTCGCGGTGGGTGCGGTGATGATAGGTAATCGGGAAACCGCGCGCCGCGTACTGCTCGACCAGGCCCCAAGCGACGGCCTGGGTCTCGTCGGTTGAATCGTCAAGCAGCTGGACGTCAAGCTTCTCGATCGGATACTGCAAGCGGCAAACCGCATCCACCAGCCGCTCCACCACGAACTGCTCGTTAAAAATGGGAAGCTGAACCGTTACCCGCGGCAGATCCGCAAAATGACCCGCCGGATCAATCGTGCGATTTTTTCTGTGCTTGTAGTAGAGGTACACCAGCACATAGCGGTGCATACCGTAGGAGGCCAGCAGGATGAGAACGATGAAATAGGGGATCAGCAACGCCATGTCAAAAGCATTGGCGTGGTACAAGCCCCTGAAGGTGGTATCGAGAAAATGCTGGCGAATGTACTGCCCGATGCCTCGCGAGGCCACGAAAGCGGCCGCAGCAGAAGGTGAAATGGAGGCAACGCCCAGGGAAAAGTCCTTATCCAGTCATTTTTATCCGGCTAACCGGAAGTCGTCATTGTACCCGAAACGTCTTAGCGTGGATTGATCGCTAATATTGATCGCTAATTCAGGAAGTATGTACGGTACAAGGTGTCGCGTTGCGCTGGCTTGAATCCCGCGTCTCGGATGATGTGCCGCAGTTCTTCCTCCGTAGTGCAATTAGTAACCCCCGCCGCGCGCACCACGTTTTCTTCGAGCATTACCGATCCCACATCGTTGCCGCCGAAGCGCAGACCCATCTGGCAGACTTTCAATCCCTGGGTGACCCAACTGGATTGCACATTCAGGAAGTTCGACAGGTACAACCGGGAAATAGCCAGGACCTTCAGGTATTCAACTGAGGTAGCTTCGTCCCAGCGACGGCCTCCGAGAGCCGTGTTTGCAGGTTGAAAGCTCCACGGGATAAACGCGGTGAAGCCGCCGGTTTCCTCCTGCAGATCGTAGAGCCGCTGGAAATGATTGACCCGATTCTCGATGTTCTCGCCCACACCAAACATCATGGTGGCGGTGGTTCGCATACCCAGCTGATGCGCGGTGCGATGCACGTTGAGCCAGTCTTCGGTCAGGCACTTGAGCCGGGCAATCTTGTAGCGGACTTCATCGTCCAGAATCTCCGCGCCGCCGCCGGGAATGGAATCCAATCCCGCATCGCGTAGGCGTGAAATTGTGTCGCGAATGCTCAAAGCGCTGTATTCAGCGATGGCGATGATCTCTGAAGCCGAGTAGCAGTGCAGATGAATTTTCGGGAAGCGCTGCTTGATGCCGTGCAGCATTTTCTCGTGCCAGTCGATCTTCAAGTCAGGATGGAGGCCGCCCTGCATCAACACGCCGGTGCCTCCCAGTTCGACCGTTTCCCGGATCTTCTCGTAGATCGTGTCGAACTCCAGGATGTAACCCTCCTTAGCCGCGGGGCCCTTCAACGGCCGGTAAAAGGCGCAGAAGGTGCAATACTCGGTGCAAAAATTGGTGTAGTTAATGTTGCGGTCAATGATATAGGTGGCCACGCCTTCCGGGTGAAGCTTGCGGCGCACCGCGTCGGCTTCCATGCCGAGGCCAATAAGGTCGTCGGAACGGAACAAGTCAAGGGCTTGTTGTTTGGTCAGGGACATATCTTGTCTTGCAAACCGCTTGGGAAGATTCTAACGGACCCAGCGGATAGTGCCAAACCGAATCCAGGATGAGGCCAATCAAAAATTCGAGCCGTCCAGACCCCCGGCCTCGCCTCACCCCCTCTTTTGACGAATGGACTGCTCCCCGCTGTCCCGCACCGTCCTGTTTTTATGCCAATAATATTGGATCAGAGCCAGGACTCCGCCCGCCACCGCGAGCCCAATCAGTAAGATCAGTGCCGGCTTGTAGTATCGCGAAAAGAACCTGACGATGTGCGGGCCATAAATCGCCCCCAGGCCGGCAACGATCGTGAAGCGAACCGCGCGGCCCAGTGCCAGCGCGGCGACAAACTTCTTTCGCGAATACTGCAGTGTCCCCGCCGCTAGCAGGAAAGGTACGATCGGAAAGGGTGGTGGCAACAAAGCAGGCAGCGCAACCGCACCGAATCCCCACCGTTCGAATCGATTAAAAAGCTTTTGGGATTTTTGCTTCGACAGCTTGCGCTCGAAGGCCTCCTTGCCACCCTTCCGGGCTAGACTGTAGGTGATGTAGCCGCCCACCACCGCACCGATCGTGGCCATCGCCGCGTAGTACCACCACAAGGTACGATGCCGGGCTGCGAGATAGATAGTGAGTACATCCATACTGCCCGTCAGCGGTACAACCGAACTATCCGCCAGCCCCAGCAGGACCAGGCCCACCCCGCCCAGGTGGCGGAGCCGCGTCCAAACGGAAGTCGCGATCAAGAAATTAATCTGGGTTGACATGCCTGCCTTTAGAAGCAATTTGTCAGATGCAAGCGGTACGGCAGAACTGGATAAGAATCAGATGGCGGCAGTCTTGGCCACATCAAGAAAACACAGCGACGGTGCCGCGGGCAACGCACCGCACGCCTCGGCATAACGGTAGAAAAGCCGTAACCCTTCGAGGCATGCTGGATCAAGGTCATAGTAGATGTTGTCGGTCAGATAGGCCTTCGCGTCCGCTTCGCTCAAACCCAGGCGGGGCGCCCACTCCCGGACAATCCGTTGCAGATTCTGGGTTTGCAAACCGTGGTCGCGTGACGCCTGAAATACGGTGGCCAGATCGAGGGCCGGCGGAACCTCCATCAGAGCTGCCCGCCCCACTGCCCAGAAGGCGAAAACAAAGGGCTTGCCCGTAAGGCGAATCCACTCCTCGGCCAAGTCGTAGGAAAGGTAACGCAAGCGGTCTACTCTTAACGCGGGGTCGCCGATCACCAGACCGGCGTCGTGCTCTTGCAGCATCTCTTCTACATCCGGAGCCATGGGGGTGAAGGTTCGACCTGCACCCCACCAATTCGCAAACAATACTTTAGTGAGCGCCACTGAAGTGAGTGAAGAAGTATCGAGTGCAACCGAACGAATCTGCTCCAGTGGAACCTTGCTGACCAAAAGGATGGAGCGAACCGGGCGCAGCGACGCAATTGCGACCCCAGGCAGGATGGTTAGTCCCGGGATACTGGCATAGGCGGCAGTCGGAATGATGCCAATATCTGCCGACCCTGCAGCCAGATCGGCGGCGCATCGCGATGGCACGGTATAGGAAATATCGAATGCGGCGCCGGCGTCTCCGTGCTCAAAATCCCACATCAGGGGAGCGGTATTGAGGTAGGAAATGGCGGAAATGCGAAGGCGTTTCACGATGCCGATGGCCCATCCATGTTCAATCTTACCAGAGGAGTGTGTCGGCTGACCTTGACAGCATTCTTCGCAAATTCTTCCCCAGTCTAAGAGTCCGCGAGTCAGGATGTTTGTGGAGGTGACCACGTGCCCGAAGCCCTGACTGTAGCTTTCAAATCCAGCCAAAGCCTCGCTCTACAGTGGCTGGTTTGTCCTCAACCGAAGGTTCAGGTCCCAGACGCTGGCGAAGCCTAGTCGAACATCTGGGCAGCGTGCAAAACGTTTCCCCGTCGTCGCCCGACCGAACTGGAGGCGTCCGGCATTCGAGCGGTCTCGGTGCAATTGCTGGCGACCGGCTACTCCATCGAGTTGGCGCAGGACGAGCTGGACGTTCGACCGTTGCCCGGATTCCGTCATTTGCCTGGATGATTCTTCTTATCCCGCAGAACTCAGGCCAATCTACGATCCACCGTTAGTCCTTTATGCACGTGGAAACGTGGACGCGATCACCCAGCCTGGGATTGCGGTAGTAGGTACCCGTCATCCCGCACCCTACGGACTAGGAGGCCGAACGATTGTCGTGCGATCTAGCCGCTCGGGGCGAGTCATTCTTGGTGGTCTGGCGCGGGGGGATGCGGCTGCACATCGCGGTACCATCAATGCCAAAGGAAAAACGGTGCCGGTTTTCGGCGCCGGAGTTGCCATCATCTATCTGAAAGAGCGGTTGGCCCAACAAATTGTCGCCTTGGGCGGGGCGCTGATCTCGGAATTTCCAATGAACACTCTCGCCGCGCCGCAGAACTTTTCCATTCGCAAGCGCATCATCAGCGGTATTTCCGTCGGCGTGCTTGTGATCGAAGCTGCCGAATACGGCCCAAACACCCTGATCAAGCAAGGCGCAAAGCTCACCGCCACATGGGGAAACGTATGGGAGGAACTCCCTCCACAAGTATGACTTGCGCTGACTCCCGCCACCAGTGATGAATCGCTGAGCGGACAAACAGCATCTCTATTCGGGGAAAGCGAGCTGCCACCCCACGAAAGAAAGATAAAGATGATAATGAAGCTGTTGAAGGCAGACGAAGCCACCCGCATTGACGAGATTGTTGGACGAGATTGTTGAAAGACTGGAGGCAGACCTCTCTCTGGATTATCAGCGGCTTTCGAGCGAAGTTATTGAAGTAAAGAGGATGCCGAGATCTCTCGTTTACTAGCTGAGAGCTGATGGCTGAAAGTTGAGAGCTTCTCTACAAAACTTGTTGCCGCCACGCATTCATGCTAGCTTCAAAACCAGTAACCAAGATTAGAGGACACATTGTCTAAGGGTTTAGTCATCGTCGAGTCGCCCGCCAAGGCGAAGACCATCCAGAAATATCTGGGCAAGGGCTTCACTGTCGAAGCTTCGCTCGGGCACGTCAAGGATCTGCCCAAGAGCACGCTGGGGGTCGACATCGACAACGATTTCGAGACGGAATACATCGTCATTCCCGGTAAGGAGAAGGTTCTCGCCAAGTTGAAGAAGCTGGCCCTGTCCGCCGACAACATCTACCTGGCCCCTGACCCGGACCGCGAGGGCGAGGCCATCGCGTGGCACTTGGCCGAGGAGCTGGGCGACGGAGTCAAGACCAAGAAGAAAAAGAAGAAGGACGATCAGCCAGACCGCATCCGTCGTGTGACTTTTAATGAGATCACGAAGCGCGCCGTGCAGGAAGCCTTCGAGCATCCCCGCGACATCGACCAGCACCTGGTGGATGCGCAACAAGCACGGCGCGTGCTCGATCGCCTGGTGGGCTATCAGGTATCCCCGTTGCTGTGGGACAAAGTGCGCCGTGGCCTATCCGCAGGCCGTGTTCAGACTGTGGCTCTGCGGCTCATCGTCGAACGTGAGCGGGAAATCAAGGCCTTCCAGAAACAGGAATACTGGACCATTGACGCTCATCTCAGCAAGCCTCCCGCCTTCGACGCCCGCTTCGTGGGCAAAGGCGAGGAGAAGGTCGAAGTCACTAATGGCGAAGACGCGGAGAAAATCCGCGCGGCGCTGGAGACAGCCGACTGGCGGGTCCGCACGGTCGATCGCAAAGAGCGGCGGCGCAACGCCACTCCACCGTTCACCACCAGCAAGCTGCAGCAGGACTCCTCGCGCAAGCTGCGCTTCAGCGTCAAGCGCACTATGATGATCGCGCAGCGCCTCTACGAAGGTGTGGAACTCGGCGAGGAAGGCTCAGTTGGTCTTATCACCTACATGCGTACCGATTCCACCCGCGTCTCCAACGAAGCGCTGGCGGAAGTGCGCGACTACATCACGTCACAATATGGCGGCGAATACCTGCCGGAGTCGCCGAATGCCTATAAAGAAAAGAAGGCGGCGCAGGCGGCGCACGAGGCTATACGTCCCACCTCGGCGATGCGTCATCCCGATCAGATCAAGCAATACCTGAAAGAAGACGAGTACAAAGTCTACAAACTAATCTGGCAGCGCTTTGTGGCTTCGCAGATCACACCGGCCGTCTTCGACCAGACTACAGTTGACATCGACGCAAAGTCCGGCACAGACACTTTCTGGTTCCGCGTGACCGGATCGGTGCTCAAGTTCGACGGTTTCCTCAAGGTTTACAAGGAATCCAAAGAAGGCAAAGACGAGGAAGACGAAGAACTCAAGCACAATCTGCCGCCACTCGAGGCGGGACAGAAGCTCACGCTCAAAGAACTGAAGCCCGAGCAGCACTTCACCGAGCCTCCGCCGCGCTACAACGAAGCCTCGCTGGTGAAAGAGCTCGAAGAACGCGGTATTGGACGGCCTTCCACGTACTCCGCGATTCTCAGCACCATCCAGGAGCGGCAGTACGTGCAAAAGCTGGGTGGGAAGTTCTCGCCCACCGAAATCGGCTTGGTCGTCACCGATCTGCTGGTGGAAAACTTCCGCGACATTTTCGATGTCCAGTACACCGCGCGGTTGGAGGAAGAGCTGGACGAAATCGAAGAGGGCAAGGAAACCTGGACGGACGCGCTGGCTGGATTCTACAAACGATTCGCCAAGGACCTCCGCTACGCCGAGAAGCACATGGAGAATGTCAAGCGGATGGAGAAGCCGACCGACGAGAAGTGCGAGCGCTGCGGCTCTCCGCTGGTGATCAAGTGGGGCAAGCACGGATCGTTCTACGCCTGTAGTTCGTACGATAAAGAGAATCCCGAAAGCTGCACCTTCACCAAGGAAAATCCGATCAACCTCCCCGATCTGGATTCGGCGGATATTCAGGAAACCACCCAGGAAGAATATTGCGAGAACTGCGGCCGGGTCATGGTCCTCAAGCGGGGCCGCTTCGGCCAGTTTATGGCCTGCACCGGCTATCCCGATTGCAAGACGACTCGGCGCCTCGATCAAGGCAAGAAGGTCCCGGACATCCCGCTTGACGAACTCTGCCCCAAATGCGGGCGCAACATGATGATCCGCCACGGGCGTTACGGGGAGTTCACCACCTGCAGCGGCTATCCCGACTGCAAATACGTGAAGCAGAATTTTATCGGAGTGAAGTGCCCGCTTTGCAAAGAGGGCGACCTGGTGGAAAAGAAAGCGCGCAAAGGAAACACATTTTACGGATGCGGAAATTATCCCAAGTGCAAGTTCACCTCCGCCGGCAAACCTATGGCGGAAAAGTGCCCCAGTTGCGGCAGCGAGTACCTGGTGGAAAAAACGCTGAAGGCAGGCCCGGTGATCGCCTGCCCCAACAAAGAATGCGACTACGAGCGCGCGGCAGAACCGGCGCCGGTAGCATAACGACAAATCACGTAGGGACAGGTGCGCTCACCCGCCTAGCCGAGCGAAGTTCGGCAGTCAAACTAACAGAGGAGACTTACAAATGGCCAAGAAGCCTACCGCAGCCGACGCCCAACTGATTCTTCAACTCTACGATCTCCGTCGCGAAGCTGAGCTGCGCAAAGCCCGCAACTGGTGGGTGGTGACCTTCTGGCCGCGGACCGCCGACGAATTCATCAAGGTGGCGACAGCGCTCGGCACCCAGGAAAATAACTGGCTCCGTCAGGCGGGCGGCTATTGGGACTTGGCGGCGGCGTTGGTCTTGCACGGAACCATCCATGCCGACCTGTTTCTAGAGGGTGGGTCCAGCGGTGAGATGTTTTTTATGTATGCCAAGATCCAGCCAATATTGACAGAGCTGCGCGAGAAAATGCAGAGTCCGGGACTGTTCAGGAACGTCGAGAAGGTAATCATGAGCTCGAAGGCCGGGCGTGAACGGCTGAAGATGGTCAGTGCACGCGTCGAGTCCCGCCGCAAAGCGATGTCGGAAACAGCGAAGGCAAACTAAAGCTGAGAACCGAGAGCTGAGGAACCGAGACTGCTTCTCCTACGAAATATACTCACGGATATATTCATCCTTCGACTTCGCCAATTCCTCCAGATCCCCATCGAAGATGACTTTGCCTTCCCGCAGAATCAAGAAGGTGATGGGCACTTCGCAGCGGGCGCCGCTCGCCAGCGGTAGCATTTTGTTTGCCTTGCGATCAAAGTAGTGCGTCGCCATGATGAAGGCGTCCTGCAGGCGATGGGTAACCAGCAGCGAACTGGTTTTGTACACATCCCGCTGCTTCACGATCAGTTCCACAATCGTGGTGGAGGTGACCGGATCCAGGCCGCCGGTAGGCGAATCATACAAAATGACTTCCGGCTGCGTGATGATGGCCCGCGCAATCGCCACCCGGCGCCGCATTCCACCAGACAGCTCCGACGGAAACATATCCACCGTGTGTTCCAGTTCCACGAAGCTCAGAGCTTCGCGTACCCGCCGCTCGATTTCATCCTCGGGGATATTGCCATCCTCGATAAGTCGAAACGCAACGTTTTCCCGCACCGTGAACGAATCAAAGAGTGCGCTCTCCTGAAACACCATCCCAATCCGGCCGCGTAGCGTGAACAAATCCTTTTCGCTCATCTGGGTCACTTCCTGGCCCAGAACGTAGATGCGGCCCGAGTCGGGCTTCATCAACCCCAGCGTCAACTTCAGGATGGTGCTCTTACCGGAGCCCGCCACACCGAAAAGCGCTTTAGTTTCCCCGTGCGCCAGCCGGAACGAGATGCGGTCCAGTACTTGCTTGTCGTCGAAGGCAAGAGAAACATCTTCGAACCGAATCGCCTCGGCAGATGGTTGCCGGGCGTCAGCGGCGGGTGTTTCGAGCGGTAGGGTCGGAGCCGGCATCGATATTGATAGGAATATGGGTCAGCGGTAACCCAATAACGCGATGAGCAGCTTGGTGACAAAAAAATCAACCACCAGGATCAGTACGGACGCCACCACCACCGCCTGAGTCGTGGAGCGCCCCACGCCTTGCGTGCCACCGCGCGTCGACATTCCGAAATAACAGCCGACGGTAGAGATCACAAATCCGAAAAGCACCGGTTTGATTAGCCCCGTCGTCACATCCCGCCAGACGAGCGACTGCCAGGCGGAGGTCCAGTACTGCCTTGAGTCCAAACCCAGCAACAGGGTCGAGACCATGTTGCCCCCCACCAGTCCAAGCAGGTCGGAGATGATGGTCAGGAAAAACAGCATGATGACCGTGGCCACCACTCGAGGCGTGACCAGTTTTTTCGTGGGGTCGGTGCCCAGCGCGCGCATGGCGTCAATCTGCTCGGTCACGGTCATGGAACCGAGTTCGCTGGCCATCCCTGAAGCATTTCGACCGGCCACCATGAGGCCGGTAATGACTGGTCCCAGCTCAGTAACCATGCCTACGGAAACCAGCTGAGCGATGAGGGTAAGCGAGCCGAACCTCGATAGCGTGCTGGCGCTATTAAGAGCCAGCACTGCACCGGTGAAGCCGCCGGTCAAAATCACGATAGGCAGCGAGCCGACGCCGATCAAGTCGGCCTGCTGAATCATGTCGGTAACGTACAAGGGCCGGCGGAAAAGATTGGCCAGAGATTGACCCACCAGCAGGGCATACTCCTGCAGCGCCAAGAGCTTTTCCTTAGCAAATTCGGCGGGCGAGATAAGTTGGACCTGAAAGTCCCCAGCAGCCATGCAGTGTGGCCTCTAGCTGAAAAAACTATAACAGAGAAAACCCCGGTAGAGACGCCGCTTGCCACGTTCCGAGCCACCAACCGAGACCTAGCCAAGCTACGTCTCTACGAGAATCCGAGGTCCGAGGTCCGAACGCTATTCTCTCGTCTTCTTTTTGATCTCAATACTCATGCGTTTGATTTTCTGATTCAGGGTAGAAAGTGGCACGTGGAAACGCTCCGCGGCTTCGGTTTGGTTCCAGTTGCACTTCTCCAGCATGTCCAGGATGATGCGGCGTTCGCAGTCCTCGACGATGTCGAAGAGGGAAGCGTCGCCACGGTGTTCTAGCAGAGGGAGAGGCGTTCCACGGCCCACGATTGGGTCGGGAAGAAGTTCCGGGCCGATATCCACTCCGGTGGAGAGCACTACAGAACGCTCGACCACATTTTCCAGTTCACGCACGTTGCCCGGCCAGGAGTAGGACAGCAACGGGCGCAGCCCCTCTGGGGTTATTCTCCGCCTCTGCCGTTCGTTCTCTTCCGAATATTTCGAGAGGAAGAAATCAACCAGCAGAGGAATGTCTTCCTTTCGCTGGCGCAGAGGTGGCAGATCAATCGTGATGACGTTCAGGCGATAGAAGAGGTCGTCGCGGAACTTGCCTTCGCGGACCAACTGTTTCAAATCCACGTTGGTGGCCGCGATGATACGCACGTCCACCTGAAGTTCGTGCACGCCTCCCAGGTGCATGAACTTGCGGTCTTGAAGCACGCGCAGGATCTTGCTCTGCGTATCCAGGCCCATGGTGCCGATTTCGTCGAGGAACAGCGTCCCTCGGTCGGCGATTTCGAACAGACCCTTCTTGCTAGCGATGGCGCTGGTGAAGGCGCCCTTGACGTGCCCGAACAGCGTGGATTCCAGCAGGTCTGGCGGCATCGAGCCGGTATTCACCGGCACGAAGGCCCGGTCGCGCCGCGGCGAGTTCAAGTGGATGGCTTTGGCGATCAGCTCTTTGCCGGTTCCGCTCTCGCCCTGTAAAAGGATCGTCGAACGGCTGGGCGCCACTTGCGCCACCAAGTCGAAAATCTTCAGCATGGGCTCGCTCTTGCCCACGATGTGTTCAAAGTTGTAGCGCTGCTTCAGGGCCCGCTTGAGCTGAACATTTTCTGCTTCGGTGCGGTGCCGACCTACGGCGATGCGGACATCGGCCAGCAGCTTCTCATTGTCCCATGGCTTTTGGACGAAGTTGGTGGCCCCCGCCTGCATAGCTTTCACCGCATTTTCCACCGTGCCGTACGCGGTGATCATGATGACGGAAAGCTGGGGATCGTGAGCATGAAGTTCCGCCAGCAAATCCAGGCCGTTGCGGTCGGGCAGCGCCAAATCGAGCAGTACCAGATCGAACGGCCGGTCGCCAATTCGCGCCAGTCCCTGATCGGCGGTGGCGGCCGATTCTACTGCATAGCCTTCCAACTCCAGCAGAGTTTCCAAAGATTCGCGGATGGCGGCTTCATCGTCGATGATCAGCACGGCACCGGCGGACGAAGATGACGCTTCGTTCATTGCGCGGCGCGGAATGGTTGCCAGTTCAGACATTCACGGTCTTTTTCGTTAGCGGGAAATCCAGATAAAACGTGGTGCCTTGGCCAGGTTCGCTCTCCACCCGGATCTTCCCGGCGTGCTCCTGAATGATGCCGTAGGTCACCGAGAGGCCCAGACCCGTACCTTTGCCCTGACCCTCTGGCGGTGCGGATTTGGTGGTAAAGAACGGGTCGTAGATGCGCTGGATATGCTCTTGCGCGATGCCGGTCCCGGTGTCGGACACGACTACGCTAACCCCGTCTCCATTGGAAGTAGCCACTCGAAGCCTTCCGCCGTCGGGCATGGCATCCCGCGCGTTCAGGAACAGATTTAGGAAAACCTGTTGCAGGCGTCCCGGATTGCCGCTGATCAGCGGCAGGTGTCCTGCCAGATCATCCTCAACCTTGATTTTCGTGATCTTGAACTGATGCTCGAGCAGGGCCAGCGTATCCGCGATGATCTTGTTGACGTTAACCTCGGTGAATTCCGTGCCGCTGGTGCGCGAAAAATTCAGCAGGTTATTGACAATCTCCGAAGCCCGGAATGTCTGCCGGGTAATTTTGTCCAGCAATCCACCCTTTTGCGGATCGTTCTGGAGTTGCTTCGAAAGCATCTGGGCGTAGGAGGAAATCACCGCCAGCGGCGTGTTGACTTCGTGCGCCACTCCGGCGGCGAGCAGGCCGATTGAGGAAAGCTTGTCCGCCTGAGAGAGCTGCGATTCCAGGTCGATCCGTTCCGTGATGTCGTCCACGATGATCAGCCGCCCGATTACATTGAACTTCCTGGTGACCAGTGGGGCGATGGCAACGTTCACAATGCGGCTCTCCCCGGTCGGGGTGGCCAAGCGGAACTTGTAAAGGTTGTTGACGCCGGGATTCTGTCGCACCCGGTAGAATTCTTCTACAAACGCCGCGGGAAATACCTCGCTCAACGGCCGGGTCAGCGCCTGCCAGCGAGGCAGCGCGTACATAACTTCCATCTGCGAGTTCCAGGATTCGATCCGGTCAGCCAGATCCACCGCCATCACGCCCACATTGATGGACTCCACGATGTTTTCGTTAAAGTCTTTCAGGCGTTCGTATTCAGTGACCTTCTGCTCCAGGGAGGCATACAGCCGCGCGTTCTGGATCGCGATGCCGATATACCCAGCCAGGGTCTCCAGCAGCTCAACGTCTTCGCTGGTCAGGAAATCGCCTTCGACTGTCTTGCCCAAACCAAGAAACGCAATCGTCCGTTGCTGGGCCCGGCATGGAATGTAGTAGTTCAAGTCCAGCTTTTCGATCGTCTGCTGGGCGCTGGCGGTCTCGCGCGGCACCTGGTGAACGTTCTCCAGGAAGAGATGTCCAGCCTCGATTTCCGGTCGCGGGGCGCTGAGGAAGTTCAGATCCAGCCCGCTGGTCTGGGTCATGCCAAAAGACTTGGCCAGAAAGAACTGCGGAGGCTCGCCCGCGGCCAGGAAGATCGCCATCCGATCCACCAGCAACGTCCGCGACAAACGATCCACCACTGAGCTCAGCATCCTGTCCAGATCAGTTTCCGCGCTGAGCTCGCGCCCAAATTCAATCAGCGTCTTGCGGTAGTCGTAGCGGGTGCGATAGAAGAACTGGTCAATCCGCTCCTGGATCCATTTGCGGACTGGATCGAACAGCAGCGCCGTAACTACCATCGCCAGGATCAAACCGATCGGTCCGGAGCTCGGCACCTGCGTGTGCACCAGTTCGGCGACCCCAGCAACGACGGCGAAGTAAACCCCCACAATCGCGCCCGCCGCCAGGGTGTAGACCATGCCGCGCTTGAAAATCAGGTCCACATCCATCAACCGGTAGCGGAAGATGGCATAGCCGAAGGTCAGGGGAAGCAGGCCCAGCGACAACACCGAAACCTTCATGGCCGCGGTGGGTAGCGCACCAGTCAGGTAGGGAATCACATAGAACAGCGTGAACGGCGCGATGGCCAAGATGGTTCCGCGCGTGACCCACTTGAGTTGCTGCCGCAGGATGGGCGTGCTGGCCCGGCGGTAGCTGAACCACAACACCCCCGCCGCCACCACGAAGAACAGGGCCAGATAGCCCATCTGCACCCGGTCCAGGTTCCAGCGCAACCGCTCCGTCGCCCTCAGCCACCGGAGCGTGAAAACGTGGATTCCCAACAACAGCATCCCGGGCACATAAATCGCCGGCACTACCCAGCGATGTTTCCGGACAATATTGCGCTTCTCCGGAAATGTCAGAACAAAATGCAGGAACAAGGCCGGTTGCAGCAGCCAGGCCGCAACATTGCCCCAGTAGATCGTCCAGTCGAAGTCATTCAGCTTTCCGCTGAACTTGAAGGCGTAGAAAATAAACGAGACCAGGCAGAAGATGTAGAAATGCGTGGAACTCGGCGCCGTCCAGCGCCGCAACAGAACATAAAGCCCGATGCCGAGATAGATCAGGGCGATGAAACGGAGCCAGTAGTTAAGCGAGCGCTCCGCCGGAACCAGGATCACCGTCATGTCCACCGGGACCGACTGCCGGATCACGGAGTAACTTGCCTTCGACCAGGCCCCGATCCGGTACACCTGACGCATGCGGCCGGCGGTGTCCTTCACCTCGCGCTCGCTGATCGCGGTCAGGCAATCGCCAACTCGGATGCCTGCCTTGTCTCCCGGGCCGTTGGGCTCTACTCGGTCGGCGAGGAGACCGCCGCCGCAGCCGGCGGATTCCACCCACCACACGCCGTCCGAGGGGATCTGGAAGTCGCGCTCCTTCTGGAAATTGATCCAGGCCAGAACCACCGCAGCTGTGGTCAGCAAGATGAGCAGACCGGCTGTAAAGCGGATTTGGAATTCACGGTTCATGGACCGCAACGGCTCCTGCGACAGGGTGGGGGAATCACCCGAGTGAAGGGTGTGCACGTACGGGGCCACGGGAGTGTGCAAAGCGAGACCTCTAACTCACTTCAAAGAAAAGACTTCTCTGATTATAGAAGCCCTGCCAAGGTAAAGCTATGTTTTTTGGAATCCTTATGTGTGGTTTGGTAACTCTATGCATGGCATAAGCTTAAGAAGCCCTCGTTGAGCCCAGGTTAGTTGGTTGGGTGTGTCGAAGGCTCGACACTCCTGGGCAAGTTGTTTGCGTCCTTCGCATAGTCTTTGCGACCCTTACAGTTAGAGCCCTGCAAGTTTTTCTGTACCCAACTAACGCCGGGCACTGCATCTCCGACTCCGATAGAATCGTTTTTTCCCGACATGACCATCACCGACGAAATCATTGAGCGCGAGCACCGTTTCCTGCTACCAACCTACAACCGCTATCCCATCGCCCTCGAGCGCGGCAAAGGTGTGTTCCTGTACGACCGGGAAGGGAATCGCTACCTGGATTTCGTCGCCGGACTGGGGGTCAACGCTCTCGGCCATGCTCATCCCCGCGTGGTAAAGGCGATTCGCGAGCAATCCGCCCGCGCCATCCACTTTTCCAATCTCTACTACCACGAATTCCAGGGACGCCTGGCCGAAAAGCTCTGCCACCTTTCGGGTTTGAATCGGGCATTTTTCTCAAATTCCGGTACCGAGGCCATCGAGGGCTCCATAAAACTTGCCCGGCTGGCAGGACACCGCGTGGGAGGCGAGGCCAAGAGTCGACTGGTGGCTCTAGAAGGCTCCTACCACGGACGAACTTTCGGTGCCATGTCACTCACTGGACAGGATAAGTACCGCAAAGGATTTGAGCCGCTGCTCGAAGACGTCAAGTTTGTCCCGCGCGATGATCTCGACGCGTTGCGCGCGGCCGTGGACGACCGCACTTGCGCCATCGTGCTTGAACCCATCTTCGGCGAAGGTGGCATCTACGAATGTTCTACCGGCTTTCTTCAGCAATGCCGCGCCCTGGCCGACCGCCATCGGGTAGCTCTGATTTTCGATGAGATCCAATGCGGACTGGGACGCACCGGCACCATCTTCGCTTTCCAGGCATTCGGAGTGACCCCGGACATCGTCGCCATCGCAAAGCCCATTGCCGCTGGTTTGCCGCTGGGCGGATTTCTGGCGAAAGAGGAATTTGCTTCGGCGATTTCGGCGGGCCAGCACGGGACCACATTTGGCGGAGGACCTTTGGCTTGTCGGGTGGCGCTCGAATACTTCGCCATCATCGAAGACGAGGGCCTGCTGGAAAATGTTTCCCGCGTTGGTGGCTACCTGCAGGAGCGGTTGAAGGCGCTGGCCGGACGCTACGCAGCGGTCCAGGAAGTCCGCGGACGAGGCCTGATTCAAGGTTTGCAGTTGGCCATTCCGGCCCGTCCCATCGTTGAGCAGGCGTTGGCGGAAGGGGTTCTGTTCAATAGCACGCAGGATACGGTGCTGCGCTTTCTCCCTCCATTCCTGTTGCAGGAAAAGCACGTGGACAAAGGCGTCCGCGTACTCAAGAAGTTGTTGGGGAAAAAGCAAAGCTCAGGCGGAGGCTGATCGCCATCCACGGCGGAGTTTGTGCACGAAAAAGCCAAAGTGAAAAATAAATCAGAGACGCAAACCGAGCCGCGGGCCTCACCGCCAGTCGCAGAACGCTGGACCACGGTTGACGGTTACCGCATGCGTTATCTATATAGCGGCACCGGTCCAGCCCTGGTGCTGGTTCACGGATTGCTCGGATACGCGTTTTCCTGGCGGTATGCCTTGCCAGTGCTGTCCGAGAAGGCCACGGTGTACGCGGTGGACATGCTGGGCGCGGGCTTTTCCGATCGGCACTCGGGCATGGATTGCAGTCTTCGGGCCAATGCCGGACGCTTGTTACGTTTTCTCGAACTAGTGGGTCTAGAAGCTTTTGACTTGTTGGGTACCTCCTATGGAGGTACGGTTGCAATGATGGCCGCCGCGCTCGCGCCGGAGCGCGTGCGGCGGTTGATCCTGGTGGGTCCGGTCGATCCCTGGTCTGGACATGGCAACCGGATGGCTGCATTTCTTGGTCACCGCCTCGTCTCTGCCATTTTTCTTCGGGTGGCGCCTCTCCTGCAGTTTACGCATGGCTATTGGCTCCGCCGCGAGTATGGAGATAAGCGCCGAATACGCCCCGGTGTCCTCGAAGGCTATCGGGTCCCGTTTTCTCTTCCGGGTGCATTCGAGTACGAGCTCTCGGTATTGCGCCTATGGGACCAGGGCTTTCGGGAACTGGAATCGCTACTGCCGCGGATCGGGCACATCCCGACTCTGCTGCTGTGGGGAAGCAAGGATCGAACAATAAGACCCGGTTCGACGATGCGGTTGCGTAGGCAGTTTGAAAATTGCAGCACCGCAGTATTCGACGGTGTGGGACACCTGCCCTACGAAGAAGTTCCGGAAGAGTTCAACCGAGTGGTCGCAGAATTTCTGAGCGAGGACGGCTCCTCATTGTGAGGATTTAATCGTGATCTTCGTGGACTGCTGACCCATATGGCCATGGGTGTCGGACACCCGGAGTTCGAGTCGAACTGTTTTCTCCTTGTTGTCAGTTAACGAAGGCGCCATTACCTCGGTTTCAATCCAGCCACCCTCGCCGACCGGCTGGTTGATTTCCTCGGGGGCTTGGCCCAATCCCACGCCAAATTGGTAGGGAGGCTGTCCGCCGGCCACGACCGTGGTGAGCTTGAACTTGGTATTGGGCGCGATGGTGTCGCTGCTCAAGTGTATGGGTATGATTCGTAAAGATTCCTCTGCGCCCTTGGCCACTTCTGCGCCAAAATAAAAACCGACAATCGTTCCAAAAACTCCGAGCAATAGCGAAAGCACCTCCTTGCCCCGCTCGAACTGTGCTTTATGCTGGTCGTCCGCCCTGCTTGTCAAAGCCGACACCACCAGCACAACGGCAGTGCCGATCGTCACTACCGCGAACAGGTAAGTTATGAGCCCGCGGGCATATTCGGTCTTCGACATGTTCTGGAGTACGCCTCTATCCCACCCAAACATGGCGCAAAGAATCAAAAAAAGCACGCTGAGCACGATGACGCCGGCCAGCGCGACGACTGGATTCAGGAAAGCCTTAAATGAATTAGGTTGAAGATCTGGATCTGGCTGACCCTTCTCCGCCATGCTGTACTCCTCTCGTTTTTACGGGGAAGACCTGGACCGGGGCCGAGGCACGAACCCTGTGGAACCGTCAAACCATGCGACCGGTTACGAGTGGCCTGCGCGGGGGCCGTTATGAAATCCGTAACGCTATTCTCGCAAGTCGCAATAGTCCCCGCTGCGGAAAAAACAACCCGAGCGGCTGGATGGCCCCGGACGCACACTCCAACATTTCTTCGAGGAAAATGTCTACTCTGAGGCCGAGATATTGATAATCCGCAGCGCGTCGCGGCCACCATTCCAGCAAAGTTATCGCCGTGATTCGAAGCATGAGAACGTATGCCCTGATCCGCTCCAGACGGGAAGCTCTGGAGGCGGCACAGGGGGCAACCAGGCTGGTCACTAACTTATAGTGATCTTCTTCATCTGCTCCCAGTTTTTCCAGCAGCTCCGATATTTGCGGGTCCGATGTGGAAATCCCCCCGATTTGTGTCATTGCCGTCTTCTCGACGGCGATGCAAAACAGCACTGCGACTGCCAGCGGGAGTGTCCTGCGCCGCCGGCGGGCATACGAGCGCATTACGCGAGTGTATTGCCGTACATAGCCCAGTTTGGTCTCGAACGCGTCTCGCTCGGACAAAAATATCCGACACTTGTTAAGATGGTCGAGCTCTTCCTGAACTTGTTCAATCAGCTGCGAAAAGAGGAGGGAGTCTTTCGGAAGCTCGGAAACCGTGTCCAGAGCCAATTGGCAGACCACTTCCACGGCCAACAGCTTCATATAGTAAATATCTCTAATGACCGCCAAACCGCGTTCTGATGCTCCGACTTTGCGTTCAGCGAAAACGAGAGGGTTTTCGTTAAGCAGAAGCGAGCCTGATTCCACAAATCCTCCAGTTAAACTGCACTGGCAAATAAACGTCGGATGTCGCTACTCAACCCCTTCTAACCGGCACATTGTACAACGGGGTAGCCTTGCTTGGCGTGCCTTGAGCGCCACGAGTCCGGGTCCTCTGCTAGATTCAATTGCCTGGCCACACTATGTCGCAGTACCTCTTTGATCTTCTCCGCGGCTACCTGACCAGCTATGGCTATTGGGCCGTAGGGACGGCGCTGCTTTTGGAAAATGCGGGATTGCCCCTCCCCGGCGAAACCATATTGCTGCTGGCAAGTTTTCTGGCTTACTCGGAACATAAACTCGGTTTGCCGTGGATCATTCTGGTAGGTGTCTGCGCGGCGACGCTTGGGGACAACTTAGGCTTTGCCATCGGTTTCTACGGCGGGCGTCGGCTTTTGGAGCGATATCAGAAAACCCTGCATATCCGGCCAGATGTGATCGCTCGCGGAGAAGAACTGTTTGCGCGCTACGGAGCTGCCACCATCTTTGTCGCTCGTTTCATCGCCGGGATGAGGATCATCGCGGGTCCGTTGGCCGGTGTTTTGCGCATGAGCTGGCGCAAGTTTCTGCTGTTTAATTTCCTGGGCGCCGTGCTTTGGGTAAGCGTCATCGCCAGCTTGGGATACCTTTTCGGAAAGCACTGGGAAGCGCTAGTCGATCTGGTACAGGACGCCAACCTCGCCATCGCGGTTGTGGTGGTTATTCTGGTCGGGTTTTTCTGGTGGCGGCGGCGAAAAAGGTGATCCTTTCCTCGGGTCGGGTTTTCCACGGCAGCTACTCGTACCTGATACCTTGAGCGGAGAGCTGGTTTGCCATGAAATCCCGCGCCTAGCGAATTTTGGTCCTGATTGCGGGCTGGAGTTTCATCCTGCTGGGGAGCGTCGGATTGTTTTCTGTCTGTCCTGCAGGGCGGGCTGTTTATTCCGGTCGGGTCAATCATCCTCTCTTCGGAATATGTGTGGGCCCATCACCGGCTGGCGAAATTGAGAGAGCGGTTTCTCAAGATAGGCTGTGTTGTCGAGGAGGCTGCCGCCAAGACTGCGACATGGTTGCAGCGCCTTTCTCGCGACGGAAAGCGGCTTAGACCTGCGGTTTAATTAGCGGCGAAAGACCCGTGTTGCCGTGGGTGCCGTGAACCGAAAGACTTTGACCGCAGAGCTCGCGGAGTCAACGCGAAGGCCGCAAAGCAGCCACTACGGAAAACGGAACCAGCACGGAAAACGGATTGATGCTGAGTCGAGGCGGTGCTAACCTCCAAACAGCAAAATCAACTCATGTCTGATCCGGTAACAAGCGCCGGGCCGGCTCAAGCCCCGCACATCCCATCCCGCGCCCGCTTCTTGCCGTTCGCGATGTCCGACCTCTGGATACGCTTTTTACTGGCCATTGTGGGGCTGGTTCTGGCTTTCGGAGCAGCGCTGTTTTCCACAGTGGCGCGCGAAGCGGGGAGTCTCTGGGGGACACTGGTCTTTTCCTCAGTCGCCTTAGCGCTGGCGACGATTGTGGGCCTGACCACGGTTCCTTACCTGGCGCGCCGGGTTGCCGGTGGGCGTGTCCGTGATGCTTTCGACTACGACGTGACCCGCGTGGGGATCGTTTATGTCCTCACGGTTCTACTGATCGGCGTCGCCGCCCTGAACACCGGCAACAACCTGCTCTACGTCATCGTGGCGGCGATGTTGGCGGCCATTCTGGTATCGGGACTGGCCTCGGCAGTCGTTCTGCGTGGACTAGAGTTGGACGTTCGCCTGCCCGAGCAGGTTTTTGCGGGCCGTCCGGCCCCGGCAAAGATAATGGTTCGAAACGGCCGGCGGTGGTTGGCTTCGTTCTCGATCAGTGTCATCCCGCTTAGGAAAAACAAAGACAAGGTCTCTGGGCGGTGGAGATGGGAGCCCGCGACCTTTAGCTTTCCGCCATGGCAGCCCCCGGCCAGGCAGTGGGTAACACTGCGGGACCTTCGATTGCGCCACGTGGCCGATATTGCCGATGGCGCCGCCACCCCGGAAGGCATTTTCCTGGAATCAGCGTATTTTCCCTATGTTCCCGCCGGGGCCGAACTCGCCGCGGAGATCGAATTATGCTTCCCGCGCCGGGGACGCTACCAGCAGAACAGCTTTGGTCTGGCCACCCGCTTTCCCTTTGCCTTTCTGACCAAAACGCGGCGGGTTCCGCTGTCACGGGAGATACTGGTATACCCGCCGGTGGAACCGACCGACCAATTCTTCGAAGTCCTGCCGCTGATCACCGGCGAATTTGAGACTTTTGCCCGCGGACGCGGTGACGATTTGTACCGCATCCGAGAGTACATGCCGGAAGATTCGGCGCGCCATGTGGACTGGAAAGCCACGGCGAAATCGGGATCGCTGAAAGTCCGCGAGTTCAGCCGTGAGGACGAACGCAAGGTGCGCCTGATATTTGATAACCCAGGCCCGGGCGCGGTCTCCGAACCAGCCTATGAAAATGCGGTGACGCTGGCGGCATCTCTGGGCTGGCACTTCGCAGAGGGGAATACCGAAGTTTGCTTCGTGGCGCCGGGCCACCGCGCGGGAGGAGACATCCGCGAATTTCTGGCTTACCTGGCCACGGTCGATCCGCAGGCATCACCCTCGCTGCTCGATACTTTGGAGACTTCGGAAGACTACAACATCATTCTCACCACCCGGCCGCGGGGAACCATTCCCGCGAACCTGTGGGCGTGCTCGTATTTTATTCTTATCGGAAGCCAATAGTGATGCGTATTTTCCCCAGATCAGTTCGCGACCCGTTCTGGCTTTGCGATCCTGTGGTTGACTTCGCGAACTTTGCCGTCAAAATCAATCCAGATGGACGATATCTTAAGTGCAGCCGAAGGGCGGGCGCCCGCATCCCAAGTGGTAGCGCCACTTTTGCCTGGCCAGCCGAAAAACTTCGACGAGGTGTAAAGGACATGAATCGCAAAAGTTTCCCAGTCCCGACCGCGGTGCTTATGTCTCTGCTGCTAGCGGTGGCGTCACTGCCCGCGCGAGCACAGAAGAGCCTGGAGATTCCTTCCGGGACGACGATCAAGGTTCGGATGATCGACAAGCTCAGCAGTGAACAGACCCAGATGGGAGAAACCTTTCACGGCACGCTGGACGAGCCTATCGAAGTGAACGGCAGACAGCTTTACCCCAAGGGCGCCGATGTGATTGGCCGCGTCACTGACGTGCATCCCACCGGCAGGTTGAGCGAGCCAGGCGAGCTCGATCTCGCACTGAATACCGTGAGTTCGGGAACCGTGGCCGCGTCCATCCATGTGGAGCCGCTGGTTATCAAGGGCGAGTCGCACTCCAAGAGCAACGTCACCAAGATCGGCGGCGGAGCGGCCTTAGGCGCCGTGATTGGTGCCATCGCTGGCGGAGGGAAGGGCGCGGCGATCGGTACTCTAGCCGGCGGAGCCGCGGGCACGGGCGCGGCTGCGGCCACGGGTAAGAAGCCTGCAACCGTCGATCCGGAAGCGGTTCTGACTTTCATCACGTCTTCGGCTTCGAGTTCGACTTCGAGCCCCGTGGTTCCACCCGCCAGCAGGAGCGCAAGTGAAGCCCCTCCGGCGCCTGCACCGCCCGCCGGAGCCCCCGATGCCGCTTCAAGTCCTGTTGCCCCAGCTTCGGATTCTCCGCCGGGAGCGGACGACGCTGCTGCCTTGTTTACGCTGCGCGATCGCAGGATTATCCGAACCTGCGTCAACGAGCATGCCTCGGACCTTCCGGCGGCAACAATTCAGCGTCCGGAATTGCCCTCTGGATCGGAGCGGCAAATTCATCGTGGCGGGAGTTTGTCGTCTGAAGCTCAGAACGAAGCTCAGGCACTGCCTCTGGCTTGTGAAGATCAACTGCCCAAGCTGGCCAGCGATCTGGAGCGCGTCGTCTACAGCGGGCGTGTGCTGCTGATCGATAGTAAGGGTCATGTACTCGACGTGTTTTACCTCGATCAGAATCAGTGATTCCCTTGGCCGCGGGCACGGCGTCCAGGTCGTGCCCGCGCGGCATCAGGCCATCGTATTGAAAATGCTGCCGATAATTTCGGTAACCATTACGTCAGATTACCTTGGTACATTGCCCTTTTGGCGCCAGCTGTTAAGGTTACAGTTGAGGAGAATCTAAGCTAAACGATCGGTCAACCGTGGCGCCCCCGGCTGGCAGAGAAACTGGTTGATGACCGCTCACACCCAACTCGTGCTGTGGATCACGCACCCGGTGCTGCAGCTGGCGGTGGGGGTGGCGATGTTCCGGCAAAAGCTCCACCGGACGTTCCCCGTCTTTTTCGCCTACATCGCGTTTCAGATTCTGAGCTTCTGCTTCCTGTTCCCTCTCAACACATGGTCGAACTACGACACCTACTACGAAACCTACTTCTACCTCTACTGGGCCTGCTCGGCGATCAATCTGATCCTGGGTTTCATGATCATTCATGAAGTCTTTCTCGATGTGTTCCGTCCTTACCACACCCTGAAAGATTTGGGATCAGTCATGTTCAAGTGGGCGGCGTTAGTCATGTTGCTGGTCGCCTTCGTGGTAGCGGCCTCCAATTCCGGCGAGCACATGGCGCCGATTCTGCAGGCCATAACCACGGTACAGCGCTGCGTTCGTGTGGCTCAGTGCGGCCTCGTCCTCTTTCTCATTGTCTTTTCCCGCTACCTTGGGGTGTCATGGCGGCAGCAAAGTTTCGGAATAGCGCTGGGGTTGGGTGGTGCTGCAGGGGTCGAATTGGGCACGCTCGCGCTATATGCCGGCAGCCCGATATCACAGGTCACAGTCCACGTGGTCAATCTTGTGGCGTACAACCTTACTATCCTGGTCTGGTTCGCCTATGTCTTTCGTGAGAGTCCTGCGCGAACACCGGAAGCAAATTTGTTTACTTCACACCGCTGGGAGCGGAGCCTTAGCGATTTGCAGGCGCCTGCACAGGGGGATTCTCTGATACCCATGTTTGAAAGCATGGTGGATCGCGCCCTTTCGCGTACCCAGGTGGAGTACGCGCCGAAAAAGGCTGCGACGGTTTCGGAGGCCGAGCCCGTTATACCCGCGCCTGGCGGCCTGCATTCCGTCCTGCCCCGGACCCGCCGGATTCAATAGCCTTTCGGAAACCGCTCGTCGGAGCGATTTAACACTCCAGTATTACTTCCCTTTTGTTCTCGTATCTTACTAAAAACACAACCGCATTTCTGTCTAGATCATCAGAGTGGTCCATCCGAAGGTGGGCTATGAGGCCAAACCTCACGCCAGAAATGCCTGGACTGTTTGCGCGCGGTCTGTATAATGCCGCCACCGCGAGGTTCCGCTCCCAGGGACTTCGCACCGTAAGGAGAACACCATGAAACGTGCGGTCAGGATGTTGATCCTGATGGTAGGTTTGGCTTGCGCGTACGTGGCAATCGCGACCCCGATACTCAATGCTGAATTGGGCCCGATGCCGTTATGTCCGCCGAGCAACCCGCATTGCGGCCGGTAGCCGCTTGAGTAAGGGGCCGCCCTCGCGGCTTTGCAGGTCTCCCAGGGCTGACGGATTGGTATCGTATCGTCAGCCCGTTTTTTTGTTCATTCCTGGATGGTTCTAACGGAAGGTATTACCTCAAACCTTCAGTCCACTGGCGAGGCGTTGCCTGAGTTGTTCCGGATCAAAGACAGGTGGCTGGCAGCTGAATCCGGAGCATACCACGGCCGCTGACTTTCCCTGGGTGAGCCCGATGAGATGAGGAATCGTTTCCGCCAAACTGGGCGGGAGGTTCTGCGGAATGGCCTCATTGGACGGCAACTTAAGAACCGACTTGCCGAGCCCGAAGAAACTCGCCGCTATGGTATGGAACTGCTCGGCCAAATCGTCGTTCCCGATGATGACGGTCTGCGTATGCGGCTGTGAGAAGTGCACGGCAGCGATGCCATACGTGGCGGCGAAAATCCCAAACTTCTCGGCGAGTCCAGCCAGCAACTCCAGCGTTTGCTCGGCTTTCTCCCGATAGCTTTGCTGGTTCGTGTAAGCCTGGTTCGTGTAAGCATGGAGCCGCAACAACGCAATCGCGGCGACGGAATTTCCCGCGGGCGTAGGAGAATCCTGAAAAGGTTTCCGGCGCGCGCCCAGCACGCCAATCGCCTTCTGCCCTCCATTCGCGGGGCTGGCCGCGTCGAAGAAGCCGCCGGACACGGGATCAAACATGCGGTCGAGCATTTTGTCCGTGACGCGCTGCGCGAACTTAAAGTAGCTGAGGTCGGCGGTGGCCTCGTAGGCATCCAGGCAGGCGACGGCGGTGAAGGCGTAGTCGTCGAGCAAGCCGGGAACCGCACGCCGTTCCACGGCTGGGTCAGAGTAAGCGACCACGTGCTGCAGTCCCTGCTCCGGCTGCCAGGCTTCGGCCAGAATGCGGTCCAAGGAACGCAGCGCGAAGTGCCGGACGGGGTCGAGTTTCAGCACTCTCGCGGCTTCCAGATACGCCGAGACGCACAGCGAGTTCCAGCCTACATAAACGGTCTTGTCAACGTAGGGAGTGGGCCGCGTTAAGCGGGCGGCATACATCTTCTTCTTGCCGGATTCTATTAGCGCCTGCGTGTGTTCCAGGGTCAGACCCATCCGTTTCGCGACTTCCTCGACGGGGGCCCGGACGTACAAGACATTTTTCTCGGGATTGTGGTGCATCTCTCCGATTTCATTGACGTCGTAGTGCAGACCAGCAACGGCGGCTTCGGCTTCGCTCAGGACAGCCTGCATTTCGGCGCGGGTCCAGGTGAAATAGTCGCCGTCATCGTCCATCGAATAGTCGGAGTCCTGAGACGCGTAAAACCCACCGCGCTCCCGGTCGCTGAGCCACTCATCCATCCAGCGAACGATGTCACGAGCCACGGAGGCGAAGAATTCCGAGCCGGTCACCTGGTAGGCATGGACATAATTCTTGAGCAGTTCGGAATTGTCGTAGCACATCTTCTCGAAGTGCGGCACAATCCAGCGTTCGTCGACCGAGTAGCGGTGAAAGCCGCCGGCCAGTTGGTCATACACACCGCCGCGCGCCATTTTTTCCAGCGTCGGGACGAAGACCTCACGCAGCTTTTCGTCTCCCGAGCGCGCGTACTGGTCAATCAGCAGATCGAGGACGGCAGGATGGGGAAACTTGGGCGCGTTTCCAAAACCGCCGTTCTGCGGGTCAAACATCTGGCGGGCCGCTTCTACGATGGCGTCGATCACTTTGGGGGAGAATTCGCCACTGCTTCCGGCAAAAGATTCGGCCTGCGAGATGGCGGCCTCCACCATCTTGGCCTGGTCGGTCACGTCACCATTCTTCTGGTGATAGGCGTCCGCGATCGAGGAGAGAACGCGTTTGAAACTGGGACGCCCGTAGTTCTCGTCGGGAGGAAAATAAGTTCCGCCGTAAAAGGGCTTGCCTTCGGGCGTGAGAAAGGCGGTCAGCGGCCAGCCACCCTGCCCGCTGATGGCACTGACTGCCACCTGGTAACGGCTGTCGATGTCGGGGCGCTCATCGCGATCCACCTTCACCGCCACGAAGCGTTCATTTACGATCTTCGCGACCTCCGGATCGTCGTACGACTCGCGATCCATCACGTGACACCAGTGGCACCAGACCGCGCCAATGTCGAGCAGGATGGGCTTGTTCTCACGCTGGGCGGTGGCAAAGGCCTCCTCGCTCCACTCGTTCCACTGAATGGGCTGGTGCATGGCCGAACGCAGATAGGCCGAAGAGGCGTGGGCAAGTGAGTTGAGGGTCTGAGTCGACATCCATCAAGTGTAAATCTTTTCGTATCCGGGAATACGTTCCTGACAAAAGTAACTTGGCAACTGACGCAGAGTCTCTAGATAGTCGAACCGTGAAATGAAGTATCAAGACAGCCGGTTGGCTGGTGTTGTCGTCGCTCAATCTGCTCTTAATGTGTATGCATCGGGTCTCGCCTAGACGGGCCGGCCCCCTGATTGGGGCAGTGATAATCTGGCTCGTGTCTCCCCCTCTTCTTTTGTTTACGATCGCCTACTTCGTGGCCGACCTTCCTAAAACCAATCACACGCAACAAGTGATGGTCGCAGCTCCTCTCTGTTCTCGTAGCTTTTGTGGTCCGGTACCTCAGATTTACAGGAATATGAAGGGCAATCTAGAGCAGAGGATTGGTGCCGGGGGCGGAGAGGTTCGTAGGGTCCCCCTCAGCCCACCAGCCGCCTGGCGATTGAGCCATACAATTCCACCGCGTCCTGCAATTGTTCCTTCTCGACATATTCGCCCTCGGTGTGCGCCACGTGGATCGATCCCGGGCCGATCAGCAAGGGCTGTCCCCAATTGCTGAGCGCGGGAATGTCGGTGGTGAAGGCGGCAACCATGGTGGCCAGACCCTCCAGAGTGCGCAGGCGCATGAACGGGATTTCCAGCACGAATTCTACTTTTGCGAGATTTCCGACAGCCTCAACAATTCCCCGCTTCAATTGCTCCGAAGGGCCGACCAGGCGGTAAAGCAATTGCGCTTGTGCTTTGTCCGGGATCACGTTGGGGGCGCGACCGCCTTCGATCACGCCAATGTTGAGCGTGCACGGTCCAATGCCATCTTCCACGGGCAGTTTCATGGCGCGCAGGCGCTGCAGCGCCGCCAGCAGTTTGTCAATCGCCGACTCACCCAATTCTGGGTAAGCCGAGTGCGCCATGCGGCCATGGGCGATCACCTCCACCCGCAACGCTCCCTTGGACGCGACCGCGACCCGGTTCTCGGTGGGTTCGCCATTGACCAGAAACTTCGAGCCCGGGGGACGCTGGTTGGCCACTTTTGCGCCCAGACTGTCGCGCTCTTCACCGACAAGAAAAAGCAGCCCTACGTGAATGCCTTCCTGCCGCAACCGTCCCGCCGCCGCAACTTGTGCCGCGATGATTCCCTTGGCGTCGCAGGAGCCTCGTCCGTACAGCCGAGTAGCGTCTTCCGAGGAAGGAATGAAGGGTGGAACCGTGTCCATGTGGGTGGAGAAAACCACTGCGGGCCGCGACTGTTCGGGAGAGGTTGCGAACACGTTGCAGCGCCCACCATCGACGGGAATCTTGTCCGCCTGAAAGCCTCGCCGGAGCAGTTCGCCGCAGAGAAAGTCCCCAACCGCGCCTTCGTTGCCGGTGACCGACTCGATGTCCACAAGCTGGCGGGTAAGGGTGACGACGTCCATCCGGAGAGGATACCTCACCCCGCCTTCCATGATTCATCTCCGCGTCCCCTGTGTCCTAGGCGGTTTCCCGGTTTTCTGACCACGGAGGACGCGGAGTTGGAAACAGAATCCCACACCACTGTTATGCTTCAATGACTATGCTTCAATGATCAACCATGGACGCGCACGCTAGTGCCATTCGCTCAATCGTTCTTGACGGTCTTGCCGGCCGCCTGGAAGCACTGCTCAATGTTGGCGCCCCAGAGGCCGCCTACGCCGCCCTGGTGTGCCATCCCCACCCGCTCTACGGCGGCACGCTGCACAACAAGGTGGTTTTTCACGCCATGAAGGCGCTAAACAGTTTCGGTTTTCCCGTGCTACGTTTCAATTTTCGCGGCGCCGGCCTGAGCCAAGGAGAACACGATCACGGAGAAGGCGAAGTGGATGACGTTCGGACCGCGCTGGATTGGTTGGATCATGAATTACACCGGCCTTTGATCTTCGCCGGATTTTCCTTTGGCGCGGCGGTCGGCTTGCGGGCCGCGTGCCCGGATTTCCGGGTGAAAGCCGCGGTCGCCCTGGGCCTCCCCGTGGCGCCGATTGACGATCGCACCTATGACTTCAGCTTTCTAAATAGCTGCGTCAAGCCCAAGCTATTCGTCAGCGGCGATCGCGACCAGTTCGCAGCAGCTACGCAATTGAAAGCGCTGATTGCTGCCCTGCCTGAACCGAAGAAACTGGTGCTGGTCGGCGGTGCCGATCATTTTTTTGAAGGAAGACTGCGGGAGATGCGGGAAACGGTTGTGCAGTGGGTGGGAGACGTGGTGAATCTGTAGCGCGAATGCCTCTTATAATTCTCTAAATGCCTTCATCCGCCACCGATCGCAATAAGCTTGCCCTGGACATGCGCGTCACTGCGCGTCACCTGTTTGAGCATGCACTTGCGGAAGCCAGCATCGACCGGGCATTTCAGCGACACGTGGAGTGCGATAAAGGTGTGCTCCGCATTGGCGAGGATCTGCACGACCTCGATTCCTACAATCGCGTGCTGGTGATCTCCATTGGCAAGGCGGCGCATGCCATGGTCAATTCGCTCGAAATGCAGGCGGGCAGCCGCTTCGCAGGCATCGTGGCCGGCCCGCTCGATCCGGTTTCGCAAGTGCGAGGCTTCCGCTATTTTCGCGGCGGCCATCCCATGCCGAACCAGGAGTCGATCCGCGCCGCCGAGGCTATTCTAAAGTCGCTCGGTGCTCAGGATGCGTCATCGCTGGTAATTTACCTGCTCAGTGGCGGAGGGTCGTCGATCGCAGAGAAACCGATCGACGGCCAAATTTCGCTGCCGGATCTGGTCGCTACCTACCGTGTGTTGGTACACTCCGGCGCGCCCATTGCCGAAATCAACGCCATCCGCAAACACCTCTCCGCAATCAAGGGAGGACGGCTGGCAGTTGCCGCTTCCTCGGCGCAGCAGGTCTCGCTGCTAGTTTCTGACGTTCCGGACAATACTCCGGACGCTCTGGCCTCGGGCCCGACCATGCCCGATTCCACCAGCGTAGCGGTCTGTTACGCCGTCGCCGAGAAGTACGGCATGATCGAGCAGTTTCCGGATTCGGTGCGCCAGTTGTTTCAATGCCATGCGCTGGAGGAGACTCCCAAGCCCGACGACGTAGTCTTCCACCGCTCGCGCTGGTGGCCGTTGCTGTCGAACGCCTCGCTGCTGGAAGCGGCAGAAGTGGAGGCTCAACGCCACGGCTTCAGCGTGGAAATTGACAACACCTGCGATGACTGGGACTACATGCGCGCGGCGGATTATCTTCTCGAACGCCTGCGCCGGTTGCGCAAGAAGTCCGAACGCGCCTGCCTGATTTCGGGTGGAGAAGTCACGGTAAAGGTTGAGAATGGCGGCACGGGTGGCCGCAACCAGCAGTTTGTCCTGGCCTGTGCGCCAAAGATTTCCTGCGAGACCATCACTGTACTCAGCGCGGGAACCGACGGCATTGACGGCAACAGCCCGGCCGCCGGAGCCATCGTGGACGGCAGTACCCTCGAACGCGCCAGAGTCCGCGGTCTGGATCCCGGTACGCACCTGGCTGGGTTTAATGCCTACCCGTTTTTTCAGTCCTTGGGTGATGCCATCACCACCGGATCCACGGGGAATAATCTGCGCGACCTGCGAGTTCTGCTGGCCTACTAGAAAAACCGGGTCACGCCTTCTTCCAGTACGAACACCCGGTCTTCGATCCCCGCCGCCTTGGCCTCTTTCTCGAGCAGTTGCAGCGGTTCGTCCATCGGCTCGTGGGAGAGTCGGAAGGTGCCGTAGTGCATGGGCACCATCCAGCGCGAATTCAGATCAAGAAAAGCCCGTGTGGCGTCCGCCGGGCTGGCGTGAACGTTGCGAAACGACGGTGGATTGTAGGCGCCGATCGGCAACAGCGCCAGTTCCGGCGCCAATCGCTGTCCGATCTCGCGGAAGCCGGAAAAGTAAGCCGTGTCGCCGGCGTGATAGAGGGAGTGCTGGTTGTCCCGCAGCACGTAGCCGCCGTATCCGCGGTGCGAGTCCTGGATCACCCGAGCACCCCAGTGCCGTGAGGGCACGTGGGTCACGGTCAGCCCGCGATGACGGTAGCTGTTCCACCAGTCCAGTTCCACCACGTTGTCAAAACCGAGGTCGGAAACCAGATCGAAAACGTGATGTGGAACCACGATCGTGGGTGCCACGCCGCGCCGGCGCTTGGTTTGCCGCACAATCGCGCGCAGCGATGCCCGGTGTAGGTGGTCGAAGTGGGCATGAGTGACCAGAACCAAATCAACCGGCGGCAAGTCGCGCACCTGCAAGCCTGGCTGCCGCAGGCGCTTCAGGACGAACAGCCAACGCGCGAAGTTGGGATCGATGACGATATTCTGCCCGCCGACTTGGAGAAAAAAACTCGAATGGCCGATGAAAGTTACACCCATCTGGCCGTTGGTCACCAGTTTCGGCTTATGGGTACGGCCGGTTCGAGGAGTGACCACGGAGCGGCGCACCAGGCTACCGAACTGCCGGGCCCGTTTCCGAAGCGCAGAATTCTTCAGGGTATTCTTCAGCATCGGCGACTAACCAGATCGTAGTCGGATCGAGCGCACTGACTTGTCTTTCTCTTTTCTTGCCGCTGGCTCTGGCCGCGCTGAATCTAATTCTAAAACAAATCTGCGCGGGATCGCTTGACCCTTGTTGCGTTCGTCGGTTCTAATCGCTGCTGGTCACGATTGGCCGTTAATTGTCGAAATTAGGGGAGACTCAGGATGCGTGTTGCTTTTTTGGGCTTGGGAATCATGGGACGGCCGATGGCGTCCAATCTGGTCAAGGCAGGCCATGAGGTTTCCGTCTGGAGCCGGACCGCAGGCAAGGACGTAGAAGGGGCGCGGAGCGCAGCTTCCCCTGCCGAGGCGGCGCGGGCCGCGGAAGTGGTCTGGATGTGCGTATCCGACACCAACGCAGTCGAGGGGGTTCTGTTCGGACCGCAAGGTGTCGAGGAAGCGCTCGCCGAAGGCATGACCATCGTTGATTCCAGCACAATTTCGCCGTCCGCAACCCGCCAGTTTGCCGAGAGAGTTAGTGCCCGAGGTGTGCGATATGTGGACGCGCCCATGACTGGATCAAAAGTGGCGGCCGAAGGCGGGACTCTCATATTTATCGTGGGCGGAGAGGAAGTGGTGATCGCATCCCTGAAGCCGTTGTTCGCCGCCATGGGCAAAGTATTTTTTCGCATGGGAGAAACCGGCAAGGGACAGGCCGCCAAGCTCGCGATGAATCTTCAAATCGCCTTGATTTACGAAGGTTTTGCCGAAGGCCTAACCTTGGCCACGAAGCTGGGAGTGGATGTCGAGAACCTGATAGGTGTCATTCAGGCCTCCATGGTCCGATCCGGGGTAGTCGACTACAAGGCGCCTTTTGTTCTCAAGCGTGACTTCACACCCAATTTCCCCCTGCGTCTCATGCACAAAGACATTCGGCTGGCGCTCGAAGCCGCCAAGGAAGTTCGCGTCAAGCTGCCAGCCCTCGAAACCGTGGAGGAAGTGTACGAAATGGCCACCGAGGACGGGCACGAAAATCTGGATTACGCCGCCACCATCACGCTGCTCGAGAAATGGGCGGGAGTACAAGTCAAGGGAGCTTCGGCCTGAGCCTGTGCGCGCTGGTGTCCCTTCGACTTCGCCCAGGGCAGGCTCTCGCTCGTGTTCGCTAACCATCGTTTCCTCCCGATCGGAGCTGCCCGACAAACAGCGTCAAGAAGTCAACTACGAAACATTTACGCAGCAGTGGGCAGAAGGGGACGAGGATGGAGTGCTATCGAGCGAACCACATGAGTACAGAGTACACGCGCCAGGATGGGACACGGTTAAGCATATGTGATTAGTGCGGGTACCTGCTCTCCACAGAGCCCACCTTGGCAGAACGGCGATTAGAGCGTCAAACGCCTTTTAGCAGCCCTTTGAATTTGCCGAGCAGCGAAGGGCTTTCCATCGCATCGGATTGAAACTACGTTGTGGTTAATGCCTCTAACCCGGGCGCTTCGCCGTTAGCCAGCGTGTTGATAGTCGCCATGAGTAAAGCACTCACCACTAGCTTTTCGGGAACGCCAAGCAGTTGCTCTCGTATGCGGGTTTGTAGCACCTCAACCACTGGATAATCGTTGCTGGTCAGCACCTCACCGAGTTCATCAGCGAGTTGACCAATTGTTTTGCTGCGAATTTCCTCTAGTTCCATGTTTCTATCTCCTTTTCACATTCTTGTAGTGCAGTCTCCGCTGCGGCTTGTGACATTAAATCCATAATTCCTTTGAAAGTGCGCCAGGAGCTTCAGCCCAGCACAGGCCAAGGCTCCCGCGCCTATGAGCCGACCGCAGTCAACTCAATTTCTTAGGGCAGGCGTCATCACCCAGAGGAAAACTCCCTGCCCTGTAGAACGGTCTTGTTTTACGGTTCTACAAACTCAACGCTGCTATTTCGCGCAGGTCTGGGGAGATTTCGTCCAGACTTCCCCACGCTAGGTGGTTGGCTTCGTGTAGTCGGGCTACTCGTTCAGCGGCGGGTAAGCTGTCGTAGGTCGGCAGGACTTCTGGCTCGGGGTTGCACACAGAGTGCGATTCCTGTGAATTACATATTCTTTTTCGTTCCGTGAATCCAGACTTGCACCACAGGCTGCTAGCAGCCACGGCACTCCTGCACTCTGAGATAATGAAACCAGGAGATCTGATGACATACACAATGAAAGAAGTAATTGAGAGAGAAGCCATTTAGCGTCTGGAGATCAGTACGTGATGATTTTCGGTTGAAGCTCACCCTGGAGGAATTCATCTTCAAGGTCAATAATGCGGAGCCCCAGCGGAATTACACACAAGGTGAGTTGAAGCCTGTTTATGAAAAGTTGCGAAGCGAAGAAATGGAATGTCCTAGGTGTCATAAAATCTTCAAGGTTGTGGGTGCCGAGCCGCCTCGTCTTTCTTCCCGTGTCGAGACTGGGACTCTAGGCATGGTGCACAATCTCAGACGCAATTGTGGTCAACTGATTCGGCTTGTTCGGGGCAATTCCAAGCCTGAATACTTTAAGCTAGGACCCGACGGAGAATTCGAGCCCTCTTCAACAGAGTGCTTTCTCGATATCGCAGACTCTGCAGAGTAAATAGGCGCCTATCTATGTTGTAATTCTGGTGTCAGTTCTGGTGTTCTCGCGCATGACAGCTTTTACGAAGAAGGAACTACAAGCGCAAATTGATAACGTAGATACCCGCATCGCCCTGCTCAAATTGCCAACCGTGACAATAGAGGAAGGCGAAAGGATCCAAGAGGAACTTCAGAAACTAAGCGCGGCACGAAGTGAACTTCTGGAAAAGATGAAAGTCGCCCCAGAATGACCTCAGCCTGCAGGAGCGTATCCCCCATTTTCCACAGAAACTATAATCCGATGGCTTGCCAGGAGCATTCCCAAGCGGTAGGGTGCGGTAGGAATCCAGCTAAGGAGGAAACCCTCATGGACTCCCTTCATCGTAAGCCTCAGCCAAAAGAAACTCGCACAGGGCGTGATTGCCAATTCTGCAGGGAATTCGATCCTGGGTTTGGAAAACGCGATCCAATGGATAGGCTAGTTTGTGCTGAACTGAACGACACAGCCGCAGCGCACATGACGGAAAATGGTGAAATCAAGCACCGTCTGCTTGAGATCAGGATGCGTGAGGGACCCGTGGGGTATGCTGCGTAGCGTACGGGGTTCGTGTCTCTACACCTCACCCGCAATTTGTCCTATTTTTGTCCTGAAACACTGCGGAACCCCTTATTTTCAGCGATTCCTGCGGATGTTTAATCTGTAGGTTACGGAAGACACATTACCCTCTGCCATACCTCCGTAACAGCCGGCATGTCTTCTATTACAGAACTTTTACATGCAGGGCCAGCTGGCGCTGGTACTTTAGGCCTAGGGATTTCAATACCGGGCACGGGAAAAGAACATGGCGATCGACCTCGAAACGCTGGACCGGAAGGCAGCCGCAGACGACGAACTTAACCGGGTAACCGCGATCTTTATGGGCCTGTTCCATGTAGGCGCAATCGCGGCGTTGTTTTTCTTCTCCTGGAAAGCTTTCCTGGTCTCGATGTTCCTGTGGTGGGTTTCAGGAAGCCTGGGCATCGGTATGGGCTACCATCGGTTGCTCACTCATCGCGGGTATAAGACTCCTAAGTGGGTCGAGTATGTCTTGACCACTTGCGCCACACTTGCTCTCGAAGGCGGGCCGATCTTCTGGGTCGCCACTCACCGCATCCATCACCAACATTCCGATCAGGAGGGCGATCCGCACTCGCCCCGCGACGGCAAGTGGTGGGCACATATGGGATGGATTCTGACCGGCAAGTCGATGCACCACGACACCACCACCCTGGCCCGCTATGTTCCTGACCTGGCCAAGAACAAATTTCACGTCTGGATTACGAAGTATCACTACGTCCCCATGATCGGGCTTGGCGTGGTGCTGCTGGCGATTGGTGGTCTACCGTTTCTGCTGTGGGGCGTCTTCTTCCGCACCGTGATCGGACTGCACACCACCTGGCTGGTGAATTCGGCCACCCATAGCTGGGGTTCGCGACGCTTTGTCACCAAGGACATGTCCACCAATAGCTGGTGGGTGGCATTGCTTACCTTTGGTGAAGGCTGGCACAACAACCATCACGCGCATCCGGTTTCCGCCCGGCATGGTTTGAAGTGGTACGAGATTGATTTCAATTGGTATGGCATCTGGGTGCTGACGAAATTGGGGCTCGCGCGCCATGTCTACCGGGTAAAGCTCTCTGAACTACGCCGCCGCGAAGAAGAAGATGGAGTACCAGCGGCGGCACGGACCGAACTGGTCTCTGCCTAAGCCAGGTGTGGGGGCACCCTTGTCCGCCGCCTTTGACTTGGATTTTAGACATTTAAGCCAAATTCGAGGCCTCATAACTAAACAGTAACCAAGATCCCAAACCAAAGAGACCAACTTCAAGGGCGGCGGATAGCAGTGTCCGCCCCACACTTCGTTTCAGCAAGGCTCTAAACTCACCCAATACTTGCTGTCCGCACTCTTCCCACGCGGTAGAATCCTGCCATGCGCATCAGCAGCCGCCGCAGGGCCATCGCCTTCTTTGTCGTGCTGGGCGTTTGTCTGGTGCTGCTGGCGGTAGGACTGAATGTCGGCTGGATCATTCTCAACTGCGAACAGCATGACAGCTTTATCAATGCCGTCACTCACGAACTTAAGACGCCCATCGCCTCCATCCGGCTTTATCTGCAAACCTTGCAGCACCGCGATGTGGATGAAACTCAGCGCCACGAGTTCTACCGCCTGATGCTGGACGATACCGATCGTTTGCTGGGCACGGTCGAGCAGGTGCTCAAAGCCGGGGAAGCCGGAGACAAGAAGCAGGACCGGCGTGTGCCCGTGGATTTCGCCGATCTGGTGCGCGAGTGCGTGGAAGTAGCTCGTGCCAGCCACCATCTTCAGCCTGAATCTCTGCGCTACGAGCAATCCGCCAACGGCACCGGCACGAACGTGTTGGGTGATTCCGAGGAACTGCGGGCCGCGGTCTCCAACGTACTGGACAACGCCGTGAAGTATTCCGGGAGCCGGGTGGAGATATCCGCGCGGGTAGACATTCCCGATGAAAGGCACGTGACGCTGAGCATTCGCGATCAAGGTGTAGGCATTCCGGCGGGCGAGTTGAAGCGCATCTTCAAACGCTTTTACCGCGTCTCGAATCGCTCGTTAAGCCATGTGAAGGGAACCGGCCTCGGTCTTTTCATCGTGCGGGCAATCGTCCGCAAACACGGCGGCCGTGTGTTCGCCGAGAGCAAGGGCGAGGGGCGGGGCACTACTGTCGTGCTGGAATTGCCGCGAGTGAATTCGTAGCGCTGGCGCTACACTTGAGAAGCGATGAGTCGTGTTTTGATTGTCGAAGACGAGGCTCATTTGGCCCAGGGTTTGCAGTTCAACCTCGAGGCCGAAGGCCACTCCGTCGCCGTTGTCGGCGATGCCGAAAGCGCGCTGGACTTGCTGTTGGGGGATTCTGGGACCGGCAAGCGCTCGGATTTCGACGCCGTCGTGCTCGACGTAATGCTTCCCGGCAAGGACGGTTTCGCAGTTGCCGCCGAGTTGCGCGCCGCCAAACAATTCGTACCTGTGCTCATGCTTACGGCACGCGGCCGGCCTGAAGATGTGCTCAAGGGATTTGCCTCTGGCGCGGACGATTATCTTCCCAAGCCCTTCGAACTCCCGATCCTGTTGGCTCGCTTGCAGGGTCTCCTGCGCCGTCGTGACTGGATGCGCCAGAGCCCGGCGTCGAATTCCGCTCAGGCCGCCGAATACGATGCGTTCTCGTTTCAGGGCAGGACCATCGATTTCGGAAAGCTGGAGTTGCGGGTGAACGGAAATACCATCCAACTCACCCTGATGGAAGCGGAACTGCTACGCCATCTCATCCGCAACCAGGGGCGGGTGGTTTCTCGCAAGTCGATCCTGGAGGAGGTCTGGGGATTGCACGAAGACACCGATACGCGGGCCATCGACAATTTCGTTGTGCGTCTGCGGCGCTATATCGAGGACAATCCCTCCACTCCGCGCCATCTGCTCACCGTCCGTGGCGTGGGATATCGTTTCATCGCCGAGCCGGAGAAGGACTGAATCCGCGCATGGTCCTGAGTCTGAAATCCCAGGCAGAACTCTGTCATCCGGAGCGGAGTGGAGGGACCTGCTTTTTCGGCAACTCCTGGTGCTCGCAGGTCAAGATTATTTGTGCTGCGGAGTTCTGATTCACCCTAGCGGCCCAGCTGGGAAATCAGGTTTTCCCTGTGGCCCAGGGCCATGCCATCGATGTGGTTCAGGGCAAGAGCATAAGCCGCGCAGGCCAACACGGCTGGCAGCAAAAGGAGCGGAACTACAATCCAGGAATTTCCATAGTGGCGGGAAAGCCACAGCATCAGCGCACCCCCACTGAACAGCGCCCCACGAACGCAAAAACTAGCCAGAACGGTGGTGAGCGATGCCCGCTGCCGCCCAAACACGCCCGCCTCCACCCTGGTGGGAGAATAGATCGAGAACAGGTTCCCGGCGGCGAGATCAATGGGCAAGGCAAACAAAATACCCGCCACCGTGGCCAGCGTCACCCGGATTGAGGGCGGGCGATAGAGCAGACTCGTGCCCAGCCACACCAGTGCAACCTCCAGGGCGAAAATGGCCGCATGGGCCAGATTCTTCCCGGTCATGATTTGGCGGAAGCGCACCGGCGCGGCGAAAAAAAACTGCACACCGCTGCCATCAGCTCCAAAATTGTTGTAAGAAAGATTGGTCAGCAAGAGCAGCGAGTAGGCAGCGCCGAGCGGAAATGTTAGCTCCGGGGCGTGGGCAAACAGATCTTGGTTGTGTCCTGAACTTCTAAAGACCACCAGCATGAACAAGGGTACGACCAAAGTGAACAGCATGGGGCCGCTCCGGCTGAGATAACGCAGCTCCTTTTCGAAGACGGCGGTCACCGGCCCGGGCAATCCCGGCACATTCCAGCCAGGATGTGGCGCCGGAAGCTCCGCCGGCGAAGCCTTGCGCCGGGCCGATTCGCTGAGATTCTCGCCATGATATTCCGCCCGCAGGCGAAAATTTAGCAGCCACAGGAATGCAATTCCATAAAGCCCCAGCAGCAGAAAATAGAACCGGCCAGGCCAATGCTGGCCCTGGGCCGCCCGCGCAATCGCAGCCGCCGCTAGGCCCGGTGGCAGCGGCCTCTGCACCTGGGAGAATTCCTGCCCCAGAAGTCGTGTTTCGGGGTTGGATTTATGTCCGTAGAATGCGACCAAGGGGCTGATCAGCTGCAGACTGAGGATACAAAGAAAAAACAAGACTCCCATGATTTCGCGCGTCCGCCGCTGGGCCAGCCAGCGCTCGAGCCACGCGAAAGCCATTCGTGCCAAAAGAATGTTCACCATGGCGAAGGTCACAAGCACAACCGCGGCCCAGGGCAGCAGACGTGGTCTGGCGGCTCCTATGCCGATGGTGATTCCGAGCAGCCACAGGCTGGCCACGGTAGTTGCCGGGTCCAGCGAGCCGTAGGCGAGGCGGATCAGAAAGTAAGATCGGTAACTGAGCGGAAAACGAAGCAAGCTTGCAGATTCGAGATTCTTGGTAAACGCTGTCGCCATCAGAGGGAAAAGTTGCCAGAACAGGAACACGGGCCACAGCAGTGCGCCGAGCCACTCCGCGTTTTCCTCCAACATCAGAAACCAGGCCGCTCCGCCCAGGCCCACGGCGCCACCGATGCCACCAGCCACAAAAGCAATGCCCACGAAAATGCGCGATGCCAACTCCAATCGGCCGCGAAAAGTGTGCAGAGAGTTGACGAAGATCCGCCAGCGCAATTCCGCGACCGCGGCCATCTGTCGGGGCGCCTGGGGAGCCGGATTCGGGCCGGCCGGATTCAATTCAGCCTGCTTCATTCACCCAGCCTGCTTCATCCTAACCACGACAGTTCCTGGCTGGCGGCTCGCGATCCACCCACAATGCGAAGAAAAATCTGCTCGAGAGTCAACTTCTCGCGTGGGGAGCCATCCGACGTCGCTGCCTCCGGCAGGACTGCTGCCCGAGCCTCCACTCCGGCGCGCAGTTCCTCCAGCGAGCCTTGCGCCACCAGCCGGCCGCGATGAATGATTCCGACATGACTGCACAGCCGTTCCACGATCTCCAGCACGTGTGAGGTGAGGAAGATGGTAGCGCCGCGCGCAATCATGCGTTGCAACATGGCTTTCAGCGTGCCGGCGGCAATGGCATCCACGCCTTCGAAGGGCTCATCCAGAAAAAGAACTTTTGGCCCATGAATCACGGCCGCGGCCAGCGCCAGTTTCTTCTGCATGCCATGTGAGTAGTCGGTGACCATTGTCTTGGGCTGGTCGACGAGTTGCATGAACTCCAGCAGTTCCGATGTCCGCTTGGCCGCAGTCTCCCGATCCAGACCATACATGCGCCCGACGAAATTCAAATATTCCGACCCGGTCAATCTTCCAAATAGCGCCATGCCTTCGGGCACGACTCCGATCTGCCGTTTTACTTCGACCATGTTGGTCACCAGATCGAGGCCGAGAATCTGGATTCGTCCCGCGGTGGGTGCGAGCAATCCGGTCAGCATCTTGATGGTGGTGGACTTCCCCGCGCCATTGGGCCCCAGAAAGCCAAAGAACTGGCCCGACGCAACTCTAAGGTTTACGTCTTCAACGGCTACAAGGTCACCGAAGCGGCGAGTCAGATTTTCGGTGGCGATGGTGGGAGTAACCATGAAAGTCCCGACTCTAGCACAACCGCAGAAACCGCCGGACCCAGTAGCGTCGGCGTCGCACCGGCCGTCCCGAGGGCATCTTGCCCTCGGAGGTGGGGGCGGGACGCTCCCACGACAGCAGCCAGGAAGGGGGCGCTACGAGCCTGCTTTAGATCACCTGCTTTAGATCAGGTGTAGAATAGCGTCCATTTCCCGAGTCATCACAGGAATTCGAACGAACTCTAGCCGACCAACACTTGACTCTCGCCATGAACAAAAGAACCTTTATCAAACTCTCCTCGGTGATGCTTGCCGCCCCTGTCGTCTCCCCCCTGTTTGCCTGGATGTCGGGAGACAAGATGTCAGGCGATAAATTGAAAAATTGGGCTGGCAATCTGGAATACAGCACCGAAAGCCTGTACTCCGCCAACTCGCTCGAACAGGCACGGGATTTCGTAAAAAAACAGAGCCGGTTAAAAGTGCTCGGCACCCGCCACTGCTTCAACAACATAGCAGACAGCACCCAAGACTTCCTCTCCTTGAAGCCGATGGACAAGGTGGTTGCGCTGAATCCCGAGGCGCGTACCGTGACCGTCGAAGCGGGCATGAGCTATGGTCAGTTGTGCCCATATCTCGACAGCAAGGGCTTTGCGCTGCATAACCTGGCCTCGCTACCCCATATTTCTATCGCCGGCGCTTGCAGCACCGGAACGCATGGCTCGGGGGTCAAGAACGGCAACCTGGCCACGGCTGTATCGGGGCTGGAAATGGTCACGGCGGCGGGCGACGTGGTTGTGCTGTCCCGTGAGAAAGACGGCGGAACATTTCGGGGCGCCGTGGTTGGGCTGGGCGCGCTAGGTGTCATCACAAAAATCACGCTCAATATTCAACCCACTTTCATGATGCGGCAGTATGTGTATGAAAGCCTTCCGCTGAGCCAGCTGAAAGATCACTTCGAGGAGATCGAAGCAAGCGCTTACAGCGTTAGCCTTTTTACCGACTGGCAAAAACAGCGGGTCAACGAGGTCTGGATCAAGAGCCGCGTGGAAGCAGGCAAGGCTTTTGACGCGACTCCGGAATTTTTTGGGGCCAAGCTGGCAACCAGGAATCTTCACCCCATAGCTGACCTTTCCGCCGAAAATTGCACTGAGCAGTTGGGCGTGCCCGGCGCTTGGTATGAACGGCTGCCGCATTTCCGCATGGGCTTTACACCCAGCGCGGGCAAGGAGTTGCAATCGGAGTACTTCGTGCCTCGCCAGCATGCGATGGAAGCCATCCTAGCGGTGGAACAGCTGCGCGACCAGGTGAGTCCGCACCTCATGATTTCAGAAATCCGCGCCATCGCCGCTGATGACCTCTGGATGAGTCCCTGTTACAAACAGCCCTGTGTGACGATTCACTTTACGTGGAAACAGGACTGGCCCGCGGTCAGCAAACTGCTGCCAGTGATTGAAACAGAGCTGGCTCCATTCAAGGCCCGGCCGCATTGGGGAAAGCTGTTTACCACCCCCCCGGCGCAACTGAAATCAATCTATGAAAAGTTGCCGGAGTTTATTCAACTGAGTAAGGAATACGATCCGCGCGGCAAGTTCCACAATGAATTTCTGAATACGAATATTTTTAGCTGACGCAGGCAAGTTCCCGGGCCCGTGCCGCCATCCTGCGTGGCGGATGCAATTCCTCGATCTTCATAAATTTGATCACCCTAATCCGTGCTTTAACAAACACCTTCACCGTACTAGACTAAGCGGCGAAATTTATCAGGCCCTTGCACAAGAGACTGCATAGCCTGTCCGCTTTGCCGGGACGGTTGCCGAGTTCGTTAGGAGGAGATTTATGGGCTCTCGCTGGCTTCTGCTGCTCTTATTCTCGTTGACCACCAGCGCGCTGCTGGCGCAATCCTCACCGCCGTCAGCACCCACCGAACTAACGGTCCAGAGTCTTCTCGACCGTATTCAGCAACTCGAGAGTCGGATCAATCAGCTTGAGGACCATGAGCGCAAGCAGGAGGCTGCCCTGGCTGGCACGCCGGCTGCGCCCGTCACAACCCAAGCCGTTGTGACCGCTCCGGTCCCAGCCCCTGCCGCCACGCAAGCCCGAGCCGAGTCACCTGCTGAAGAGCACGCCAGCATGGGCGAAATCCGCGATACCGAGAGACGTTTCCCGTCGCTCCAAATCAGAGGATTCGGCGATGTGGATTTCTCGGCGACCGATCAGAAAGGTTCGGTGAGTGGCTTCAATCTTGGCCAGTTCGTTCTGCATTTCGCTTCGCCCCTGTCAGAAAAAGTCAGCTATTTCGGCGAAGTCAGCTTTACGGCGCAGCCGACCGGGTACGACCTGAGCGTGGAACGCACCATCATTCGCTACGACTACAACGACTACTTCAAGCTCTCATTCGGCAAGTACCACACTCCGATCGGTTATTGGAATGCCGCCTTTCATCATGGCGCCTGGCTGCAGACCACCATCGCCCGGCCGGAAATGATCAAGTTTGGCGGAACATTTATTCCCACCCACTTCGTAGGTGTGGAAGCGGAAGGGAATATTCCCTCGGGTGGGTTGGGCTTGGGCTACAACGTCGGGTTGGGCAACGGGCGCTCCTCGCTCCTGAGCAAGTCTGGAGACAGCGGCGATTCCAACGACAACCGATCGTGGGTGGCCAACCTATATGCCAGGCCGGCCCGGTTCTATGGTCTTCAGCTTGGTGCGTCGGTGTATCGCGACAAGCTCACACCGTTGCCGGGCAAGAATTTTGGCGAATGGATCACCGCAGCCGACGTGGTCTGGACCAAGGAGAAGCCGGAATTTCTGGCCGAATACGCCAACGTCCATCACCGCGACGAGCTGACTGCCAATACCTGGGACAGCCAGGCGTTCTACGTGCAGCTCGCGTACCGGCTGCCCTGGCAGCAAAGCAAATGGAAGCCCTACTATCGATTCGAGTATATTCATAAGCCTGAAAACGATCCCACGTTGGTGGATGTGCTGGATCTTTCAGGTTCGACGCTCGGAGTCAGGTACGACATCACGAACTACGCGGCTTTCAAGGGCGAGTATCGGAACAGTCGTCATGGTGTGAACGAGCCCCGGGTAAACGGGGCATTTTTCCAGACTGCGTTTACCTTCTGACACGCACATGACAACACATTGGAAAATCGCCTCCCGAGCCTTCGCTTCAAGCTGCCTATGCCTGGCGCTTCTGCAGCCAGTGGCCGCTCAACGCCACGACGTTGACGTCGCCGTGGTAGTACATCCCGACACGCCGATCAGCAATCTGAGCTTGTCCGATGTACGCAAAGTATTTCTTGGCGACCGTCAGTACTGGAGCACCAACATCCCCGTGGTCCTGCTCATTCGAGCCCCGGTGGCCCGGGAGCGAGACGTGGTTCTGAAAATCATTTACCAGATGTCCGAGTCGCAATTTAAGCAGTATTGGATTGCCAAAATCTTCCGCGCTGAAGCCGCCACCGCACCCAAGGTGGTGTACTCGAACGATATGGCGAACCAGTTGGTGACCGCCATTCCGGGCGCGATCGCGTTCATTGACAGCAAGGATGTGAAGCCCGGGTCGAAAGTTGTGCGCGTGGACGGTCGTCTGCCGGGCGAGGCTGGTTATCCGCTGCGCTGATGGCCGCGGTCGCCGTAGAGACGGCCTAGCTACGTCTCTACCAAGAGCCATCTCATAAGTACCATGCAAAAGAGATGCGCTGAAATAGGGTTTTGCGACGACTGTCGCTAGCGGACGGCGCTCTGCGATTCTGGCACCCAGGAATCTCTGCTTACCTCTGCTGACATTCTCATTCTGATGGCAGCGGTGTACCGCAAACCGAGGCTTCACTGCGGCATATTGAGCCCCAGCACAACCTTCTTGAATCTTGGGTCGGAGCGAATGTCGTCAAAGGCAGGTTCAACCTTGACATAGGTGAGATTGCTGTCACGCTGCTCCAGGGCGGTTTCGAGCGACGCCAGCGCCTGGCTCTTGTCTCCTAACCGGGCATAGATTTGAGCTATGTTGTAGGACGAAACGTACCCCCGCTTGGATACTTCTTTCAAACCCTCCAACCAGCTCTTCAGCACTCCTGGATAGCCGGACGCGTTGAAATCCTCGCCGATGGCGGCCGCCAAGTCGGGATTGCCCGAAAGCGTCAGCACTTTTTGCCGTTCGCCAATGGCTTCCTTGAACATGCCGTTTTGCGCATAGGCAGCTTCGATCGCGTGTTGTGCAGGCACGAATTTGGGGTCCATCTCCAGGGTTTTCGTGAGCTGCTGTACGGCGCTGTCATACTGTCGCGTGAAGTAGAGCTGTCGTCCCAGGCTGGTGTTGGTGAGAAGGGAGAGCGGGTCGAGTTCCTGGGCTTTCTTCAGCTCCACCCGGGCTTCATCGAAGCGACCCATCCGGGTCAGAAAATCGCCGTACCACTGGTGAGCGGAAGCATTGTTGCCATTCAGTTCAATTGCCCGTTTGAACTCCGACTCCGCCCCCGGCCAATCCCAGTCATAACTCTCCCGCACCAGTGCCAGCGAGATGTGCGCCTCGGCCAGCGTGTCATCCAGTTTGACCGCGTGGGTGGCTGCCGACTTCGCGTTTTGCCACACTTGCAGCGGAGCTAGGTACCCCGATTCACCCAGAAAATTGTAGGTATCGGCAAGCCCGGCGTACGCCCGCGCATAGTTCGGGTCCTTTTCGACCGCCTGATTGAAATAGTCAGTGGCCTTCCTGAAGCCCTCTTCTGTCCACTTGTTCCAGTAAAAAAGACCTTGAAGGTAAAGCTGGTAAGCTTCGGGATTCTCGGTGTCGTGTTTCGCTACCCGGGTGGATTCTTCCGCCCCGACAATTCTGGGCCGCAAGTTGTCGTAGATTTCTTTGGCAATGTCGCCCTGCACTGCGATCAGGTCCGAAACCTTGCGGTTGAACTGGTCGCCCCAAAGTTCGGAGCCGTCGGTAACGCTGACCAGATCGGTTTGGATCATCAAAGTGTCTCCCCGCTGGGTCACGCGGCCCAGGAGCACTGCGTCAACGTTGAGTTCCTTGCCAACCTTCTGCGCATTGATGTCGCGGCCTTTGTAGCTGAACACGGTGCTGCGGGCCATCACACGCAGTTCCGGGACCCGGGAAAGGCTGCTGATAATGCCTTCCGTTACTCCGTCGGCCAGGTACTCGATGTTGGGGTCCGCGCCCACATTCACGAAGGGCAGAACCGCGATGGCATGAATGTGGCCCGATCCACCTCCCAGCAACCGATCACGCAAGCTATGCGGAAGCAAAACCGCGACCAGAAGCAACACCAACACGATCGCGGCCGCGATGACACCTGGTTTGCGCCAGGGGATGATCCAACCCTTCGGTGCCGCGAAGGTGGGAACCCCAGAAGACTCCGTATCACGCTTGACCCGCTTGAGGTCGGCCTGAAGTTCGGCGGCGGACTGGTAGCGTAACTTGCGGTCTTTTTCCAGCAGCTTGGATGTGATCCATCCGATGTCCGGAATCAACTCGGGATTCAACCGCGCCGCCGATAATGGCGCCCGGTTAAGAATGGCCTCGAACACCACGGCCGTGGTTCCGCCGCCGAAGGCGAGTCGCCCGGTAGCCATCTCATACAGCACGGCGCCCAGCGAGAACAGGTCGCTTCTGCGGTCCAGTTCTTCCCCCCGGGCTTGCTCGGGAGACATGTAGGCGACCGTACCCAGCGCCACCCCGGTGCTGGTCAAATGTTCGATCCCGCTAAGCGTAGCTTGGTTCGAAACTCCGACCTGTTCGGCAAATTGACGCGGGGTGGGCACCAGTTTGGCTAATCCGAAATCCAGCACTTTCGCTTGCCCGCGCTTGGTCAAAAAGATATTCGCTGGCTTGAGATCCCGGTGGACGATTCCGGATTCGTGCGCGGCCTCGAGCGCGTCGGCGATCTGGAGCGTCATGTCCAGGATTTGAGGACTGGGTAGGGGCTTGCCCGTGATCATGTGCTTGAGCGTCGTTCCCTCCAACAGCTCCATTACGATGAAGGGCTGGCCCTCGAACTGGTCAATTTCGTGGATCGTACAAATGTTGGGGTGATTAAGACCGGAGGCCGCCCGCGCTTCGCGCTGAAACCGCTCCAGGGCCTGAGCGTCGCGGACAAGCTCGGGCGGGAGGAACTTCAAAGCGATGCTTCTACCTAATCTGAGATCCTGGGCACGGTAGACGACGCCCATGCCGCCGCCGCCCAGCTTCTCTTCGATTCGGTAATGAGAAATAACCTGGCCCAGCATAGAATTTCCGCGAACCGATGGGTCATCGTAGGCTGCGCATTCCGGCAAGTCAACGCGACCGGAGAGCGGTTGCTTGGATGGTTATGAGGCCTACTGACGCGAGGCCGAGGCCCCGGCCGCTAGTTCGCGGAGCACGCTCAGAAAACCAGCGGCTGCCTGCTCGTCCGAGAGCGCTTCGAGGGGGACCGTGGCTGCAAGATGGGGCGACTCGGAACGAAAACGCACGCTGATCAGGTTGTGTCCGCGGGAGGTAATCAGTGTGTTGACCACCGGCGAAAGTTCCTGGGTCCAGTGGGTGCGGGTGGTAAGCACGACCGGTCCCGGACGAGAAACCGACCAATCGCGCGAGCCCGCCGTCAAATTGCCATGCCGTTGCGACAGCCAGCGATGACGGAAGACGTCGAGTTGGAAGCCGGGGGCGCAGCCCAGGTCCGCTTCGAAGGTAAGAGTTTCTTTCTGTTTGTGCCAGGCGCTAACAAACCACTTGAAGGGAATCGGACGCGGCCGCAAACGAATAGTAACCTTGGCATTATCGAACCAGTGAGAGGCAAAGCCGAAGCGGGCCTGAAGAAGAGTAACGCTCAGCCAATGAGAATCAAGGACTCGGCCTTTGCTGGAGCAGGCAGACTCCACCCAGCGGAGCGCCAGCGCACCCTTGCGGCGGTTATACCGGGCAAAATAAAAAAACCATGCCCCGAGCAGAACCGCTGCACCGATTGCGTCGACGAGCACCAGGCGTCCCACAGAAACCTCTAAGTGCGAATATTACGACGTGCGATGCAAGTACCGCAACAGGTTCCTTACGCCTTTACGGAAGCCGGTCCTAACCCGTGCGGGATCAGTGGTAAATCGGGCCAAGCCCAGGCTCCACGGCTACAATTAAGCGTGGAATTCAGTTTGCGAGACTTTCGGCAACCAGATTTCGAGACCCTGTGGCGCATCGACCAGCAATGCTTCGCGCCCGGGATTTCGTACAGCCGCGTGGAACTTGCCGAGTATCTGCGGCGTCCACGAGCGTTTGCCGTGGTGGCAGAATCGTCTCCGGGCGGGCAGCCCGTTGCGCCGGGCACGGGCTTAGCGGACCAGTCCCCGGCCGCGGCTCTGGCATTGATGGTTGGATTTATCGTTGCCGAAGCGGGAAGTCGGAGCGGCGGCCACATTATCACGATTGATGTGCTGCCCAAGGCACGAAAAACCGGGGTCGGATCGCGGCTACTTCGTGTCGCGGAAGACCGCCTGCGCGCCTCCCACTGCCACTTCGTCATTCTGGAGACGGCGGTGGACAACCGGGCGGCTCTGGCCTTCTACAAAACCCACGAATACAACGTGGTGAAAACCATCCCGCGGTACTACTCCGACGGTGTGGATGCGCTGGTGCTGAAGAAAGATTTGCTTTCGCCGTCCGAGCCAGCTAAGTTGCCGCAATGAAGATTGCTATTCGGATCGCTATTCAAGGCGAAGCCGGCTCGTTCAGTCACGAAGCTGCCCGCCGTTTGGTGCCGGGCTGCCAAATCATCCCGTGCGCGCGTTCAGCGGAGGTTTTCGACCGCCTGGAGCGTGGCTTGGTCGCCGCCGCCGTCATCCCCATTGAGAATTCGCTGGCAGGTTCGGTAACCGAGCATTTTGATCTGCTGCTGGCGCGCCAGGTTTTTATTCAGCGCGAGCATCGGCTGCGCATCGTGCACAACCTCATCGCTCCGCCCGGAGTCAAACGCGGCGATCTGCGCCGGGCTTACTCGCATCCGGTGGCTCTGGAGCAGTGCCGCGATTTCTTCGCTAGAAATCCGAAGATTCAGCCGATGCCTTTTTACGACACTGCCGGCAGTGTCAAGCATGTAATCGAAAGCGGATTGCGCGATGCGGCGGGAATCGCGGGCCAGCAGGCGGCTAAAGCGTACAAGGGACGCATCCTAGCGGCGGGCATGGAAGACGACAAGCGTAACTTTACTCGCTTCTTCCTGATCCGTAGAACCCGGCGCATTCTGCCCGGCGCCAACAAAACCTCGATTGCCTTCAGCGTCAAGAATGTCGCCGGCGCCCTGTTCAAGGCTCTGGCTGTATTCGCATTGCGCGACATCAGCTTGACCAAGATCGAGTCGCGTCCCCGGCGCGGTCGGCCTTGGGAGTATGTGTTCTACGCCGACTTTCTGCGTGGAGACGACGAACCGGCCCGCAACGCCCTGCACCATCTCAGCGAAGTCGCCGACCTGGTAAAAGTGCTGGGGATTTATCCGGCTGCCTGAAAGTGGGGGGCGGACCCTCTTGTCCGCCCGCTTTTGACTTGGACGCGGGCATGCAGAACCAAGTCGACGCCTCGTTTACCAAACAGCCGCACAGAACCCACTCCAAGGGCAGTGGACAAGAGTCCCCCAACTGCAACATCCCACTTCGGGTCGGCGCGAACCTTGCTTTCGTTACCATCCGCCTCAGCACCTTTGAGTGGTACAAATCACCCGTGGAGGGTTTAGAATTCAACTACTTTCAGAGAGTTTTCAGGCTTGCATCTTTCGCGACCTTTAGATCATCAAAACTTGAGTACAAGACACTCAAGGGGAAATATGGCAGAAAAAACGCGCACTGAGCGCACTCCAAAGCCAAAAGTAGCAGAAGAAGAAACTGGGGTACTGCCGATCCTGCCGGTCCGGGATACAGTGCTGTTCCCCCATGCCGTGCTTCCCCTGACCGTAGGCCGGGAAAGCTCGGTTCAACTGATCAACTCTCTGGGCGAGGACAAGACCATCGTCGTGGTGGCGCAGCGGGAAGCCCGGGTCGACGCTCCACAAGCGAGCGATCTCTATACGGTGGGAACCCTGGCCGTGGTCCACAAAGTGGTCAAGATGCCTAACCAGAGCCTTTTCGTATTTGCGGAAGGCTTGGAACGGGTGCGCCTGGCCGAGTTTGTCCAACTGACGCCTTTCATGCGGGGAAAGGTAGATTCGGTGCCCGAGTCCATTCCGCCCAAGAGTTCCGAGGTGGAAGCGCTGCAGCGCAACGTTCTCACCTTGTTCCAGCAAATCGTGGCGGGCTCGCCGACTTTATCGGACGAGCTTTCCACCGTGGCCATGAATATCGATGAGCCGGGCCGGCTGGTGGATTTCATCGCCTCCTCGCTGCCTTCGCTGTCGACCGCGGATAAACAGGACACACTTGAAACAACCGACGTCCGGGTGCGGCTGGAGAAGATCAACCACCATCTGGCCAAGGAACTCGAAGTGCAGCAGCTGCGCAATAAGATTCAGTCCGAAGTGCAGGACCGGGTGCAGCAGACGCAGCGCGAGTACTACTTGCGTGAGCAGATGAAAGCCATCCAGAAAGAACTGGGTGAGCAGGACGAAGGTGCGCGAGATACCGAAGAACTTCGTCAGAAGATCGATAACGCGGGCATGCCGGATGATGTCAAGAAGGAAGCCCTGAAGGAGTTGGGCCGCCTGGCTCGGATGTCACCCATGGCGGCAGATTACTCCGTGACCCGCAACTACGTGGAGTGGCTGGCGGCGCTGCCCTGGGCGAAAACTTCCGGCGGCGAAGTCGACATTCTGAAGGCCAAGGAAATCCTGGACACCGATCACTACGACCTCAAAAAAGTGAAGGATCGCATCTTGGACTATCTTTCGGTACGTCGACTGAAGCCGGGAATGAAAGGTCCCATTCTCTGCTTCGTCGGACCTCCGGGCGTGGGCAAGACCTCGCTGGGCAAATCCATCGCGCGTGCGCTGGGACGCAAATTCGTCCGCATCTCATTGGGCGGTGTACATGATGAAGCCGAGATTCGCGGCCACCGCCGGACTTACATCGGTGCCTTGCCCGGGCAAATTATCCAGGGCATTCGCCGCGCTGAAACCAAAGACCCGGTTTTCATGCTCGACGAAATCGACAAAGTCGGGCGTGATTTCCGAGGCGATCCCGCCTCGGCATTGCTCGAAGCCTTGGATCCCGAACAGAATTCCACCTTTCGGGATAACTATCTGGATGTGACTTTCGATCTCTCGAAGGTGCTGTTTATCACCACCGCGAATATGCTGGATCCGGTCGCGGAGCCGCTGCGCGATCGCATGGAAATCATCGAACTCCAGGGGTATACCGAGGAAGAAAAGGTTCACATCGCTTTTCAGTATCTGATTCCCCGACAAATCGAAGAAAACGGAGTGACTGCGGAGCAGATTGAATTTCCAGAAGACGGTGTAGCCTTCTTAATCCGGCACTACACCCGCGAAGCCGGAGTGCGCAATCTGGAGCGCAACATTGGCACCATTTGCCGCAAGCAGGCTCGCCGCCTGGCGGAAGGAAAAACCGAAAAGCTGATAGTGACCAGGGAAGTGGTGCAGGAGATGCTCGGCGGGATCAAGGTTCGGAGCGAGGGCGAGATCGCCGAACGTACCAAGCGTGCCGGTGTGGTTGTGGGTCTGGCCTGGACTCCTTCGGGTGGTGATGTCCTGTTTGTCGAAGCCAACACCATGAAGGGCAAAGGCGGCTTCACCATGACTGGACAGATTGGCCAGGTCATGCAGGAGTCAATGCAGGCCGCTCTCACCTGGGTGCGCTCGAATGCAACCCACCTGGGGATTCCGGAGACCTTCTTCGCCGAACACGACATTCACATTCACGTGCCGGCGGGCGCGATCCCAAAAGATGGTCCGTCCGCGGGAGTGACCATGGCCACTGCTTTGGTGTCGTTACTTACAGGACGGCCGGTACGTCCGCTTACCGCCATGACGGGTGAAATCACGCTCAGCGGAGATGTTCTGCCCATCGGTGGGGTGAAGGAGAAAGTCCTGGCCGCCAAACGCGCCGGTGTCCATGACGTGATTCTCCCCGCCGAAAACAAGATGAACGTCGAGGAAGACCTGACTCCGGAGCAACTCGAGAACGTTCAAGTTCACTACGTCAAGACGATTCCCGAGGTGCTGGAGTTGGCGCTCCCCTCAACGCCGCGCGAGGAGAAGCTGGACGAAGAGGTGCGCGAAAAGGTACTCAGCGCCCAGGCGGTTTCATAAGTTCAGCTTTTTTGTCGGTTATTGCCAGTTTCCCGAGACCGAAGACAGACGGAAACTGGCATTTTTGTTTACCTGTAAGTCATTTATTATCAATAGATAATACACACTAGGCTGTATAGAACTTATCTGTCGTCGAAGGGTTTAATGTAGATGAGATGAGTGGTTGCCATTACGGGCGCACCGAGGAAGGATATGCCAAAGACTGAGACATACCGGGCGTGGTTGGTCGGAGTTGTTCTGGCGGGCGTGTTGCTGATGCTGCAAAGTCCCGTGACATCGGGGGCGCAAGATCAAGATGATCAGGATCCGCCGAGCATCGCGGCGCGGATGAATTACACCCAGGGTTCGGTTACTTTTCAGCCGGGCGGCGAGGGCGACTGGGTGAATGCTGTCCCCAACCGTCCACTGACCAGCGGCGACAATCTTTGGACCGATCAGGGTTCGCGCGCCGAGTTGCATATTGGCTCGACCGCGGTGCGCCTGGCTGCCGAAACCAGCCTTACGCTGCTCGATCTTAATGAGCGCACCACGCAACTTCGCTTGTCCGAAGGCACCGTTATCCTGCGGCTACGCCATCTCGATGACGGTGATCTGGTTGAAGTAGATACACCGAATCTCGCATTCAATCTGCAACGCACCGGCGAATACCGGATTGATGTGGACAGCAACGGTGATGTCACCAAGGTCAGCGTCTGGAGTGGGCGCGGAGAAGTTACAGGCGGCGGATATTCCTACACCGTGGTAGCCGGGCAATCGGCTCGCTTTTCCGGCAGCGATCAGCTGAACTACGACATCGCGCAGATGCCGCGGCCAGATGGTCTTGATAACTGGGCCTTTCAGCGAGACCACCGCGAAGACCGAGCCGAATCAGCCAACTATGTTTCACCGGAAATGACCGGCTATGAGGATCTTGACGATTACGGCCGTTGGCAGTATGTCGGCGGTTACGGAACGGTTTGGGTTCCGGCCGGGGTTGCCTCGGATTGGGCGCCGTATCGCAACGGACATTGGGCTTACATTGACCCCTGGGGCTGGACTTGGGTAGAAGATGAGCCCTGGGGCTTCGCGCCATTTCACTACGGACGCTGGGCCTATGCGGGAAACCGCTGGTGCTGGGTGCCAGGACCGGTTGCCGTCAGGCCGGTGTACGCGCCAGCTTTGGTCGCGTTTGTGGGCGGAGGCGGATTTGCCATCAGCGGAGGCCCAGGCGTGGCCTGGTTCCCGTTGGCTCCCGGCGAAGTGTACATGCCGTACTACCGGGGAAGCCGCGGCTATGTGGAGCGCTTGAATGTGACCAACACGGTTGTGAACGTCACCAAGGTGACGAATGTGTACAACGTCTATAACTCCAACCAACGCAATGTGACCAACATCACCTATGTAAATCAGCGGGTGAACAATGGCGTGACCGTGGTTTCGCGGGATACATTCATCAACGCCCGACCCGTGGCTCGGAATCTGGGCCACGTCGATACCAGGCAGATAGCTGAGGCTCCAGTCGAACGCGGGGTTGCAGTACAGCCGGTTCGAGCCAGCGTCCTGGGCGCGGGAACCCCCGCCAGATTCAGACCGCCGCAGGCCATTATCAATCGCCAGGTGGTTGCGACCCAACGGCCAGCTCCTCCCAAGCAGCCTTTCGAGCAGCGGCAGGCGGCGACTAACGTACGTACGGTACAACCGGTCCCGCCGCAGCCACTGGTCGATCAAAGTAAGAACAATCAGGCCAACGGTCGGCCGGTGGCACGTCCGCAAGAACCCCTGCGTCCAGCGGAGACCCAGCAAGCCTCGCCTATGGGAATGCCGCGACCTGATGCCCGGCCGCAGCGTCCGATTGCCACCCCGCGTGAGGCCGAGCCCATGCGTGCTGAGGCGCCGGCGGTCCCACGTCCGCCCCAAGCCCGCGACAACCAAGCCCGTGGCAACGAGAACAGGGGCAACGAGAACAGGGGCAACGAGACTAGGGACAACGAGAACAATCGCTTTTCGCAAGGCTGGTCACATCCCCAGGCAAAGCCGGTGCCCCCGGTGCAGCAAAAAAACGCAGCCCAGGCGCGTGAAGACGAGAACAAGTTTCGCAACTGGCAGCAACAGCGCCAGCAATCTGCGCCAGCGCAGAATCGTGCGGCGCAGGAACAGCACCAGCAACCACGACAGCAAGAGCCGCATAAGCAGGAAAATAAGCCGCCGAGACCACCGAGCCCAAACTAACCTCATGGCAAATGCCAGCTCCAAAGAGGAGGAGTTGGCATTTCCCTATGTCTGATCCTTTACGCCAACCTTCAGCCAAATCACTTGCGATAGACTACTGAGAACCGGAAACTGGAAACCGGGAACCGGTTTTTATGCAAATCCGCGTTTTATTCTTCGGCATGCTAAAAGATCTCGCCGGGCGGGCGAGCGACTCTCTCAGCTTGCCCGAAAACGCCACCCTGGGCGACGTTCTCCATCACTACGAGCAAACTATTCCGCGGGAGTTGATCGCCTCACTGGCCATGTCAGTGAACCAGGAATACGCCGCACCCGATGCTAGGCTGAACCAAGGCGACGAGGTTGCACTCCTGCCGCCGGTGAGCGGCGGGTCCGCGGAAGACTCGGTACACGCGATTTGCGGGCGCAGCGCGCACGCGGCCATTGTCAGCGGGGTGATCGACACGGTTTCTCTCCTGAAGGCCATCAAACAGCCCGAGGACGGGGCCGCCGTCGTCTTCGAGGGCATCGTCCGCAACCACACTCGCGGCCGCCGCACTCTCTACCTCGATTACGAAGCCTATGAGGAGATGGCACTCAAACAGATGGAGGAATTGGCGGAGCGGGCCCTGGCGGACTTCAAGATTCGCGACGTTGTGATCGTCCATCGCCTCGGTAGGCTGGAAATCGGCGAGACCAGCGTGTTGATTGCAGTGGCGTCAGCCCATCGGGCGGCCGCCTTCGATGCCTGCCGCTGGCTTATCGACACCCTCAAGCGTAGCGTGCCTATCTGGAAGAAGGAGTCTTTCGAAGACGGCGCCGTCTGGGCCGATGGTGAAGCCTTCCCGGACGACATTCCCAGCGCCCAAGGCACCCATTCCGCAGGGCGCGCATCTAAGTGAAAAGCCGTTTTCGCTCTAGGTGGAGACTGCGGCGACACACCTTACCTTTCCTGATGAAACGAGTTGCAACTGCTGGCCTTGTGCTGGTCCTCTGCCTTGTCTCCGCTGCTCAGGAGTCCGATACCACCTTCAAGGTTGACGTCAAGCTGGTGAACGTGTTCGTGACCGTGACGGACGAGCACGGTGGCCCCATCGCCGGTCTGAAGAAAGAAAATTTCGAACTGATGGAAGACGACAAAGCGCAGAAGGTCGCGCTCTTCGACAAGGAATCGGCTCTGCCGCTCAATATTGTCCTGGCCATAGATACCAGCCTTAGTACCCGCAAGGACCTTCCGCTCGAATTGGCCTCGGCTCGTCGTTTCGTCCATGCCATTCTGCGCCCGGTTGACGTGTTGTCGCTTTACGGGTTCAGCGAAACGGTGAGTGAACTAACTGGTTTTACCCCGGACCTAAGGGTCATCGACCGCGCCATCGACCACATCCGCCTGGGCTCGGCCACAGCTCTGTATGACGCATTATTTCTGGGATCAGAGGCGCTGGAGCCGCGGCAGGGCCGCAAGGTGATGGTGGTCATCACCGATGGGGGCGACACCATGAGCAAAGTGAATTACCAGGAAGCGGTGCGCGCCGCCGAAACCGCCGAGGCCATCTTGTACAGCATTATCGTGGTGCCGATCGAAGCCAGCGCGGGACGGGACACGGGCGGCGAGCACGCCCTAATCCAGCTTTCTGCGGATACTGGGGGCAAATATTTCTACGCCTCTTCACTGGCGCAACTCGACGAAGCTTTCCACCAGATCAGCGACGAACTGCGGACCCAGTACTTGCTGGCGTACTATCCTTCGCAGCGGCTTTCCGATTCAGATTTCCGACGCATCCAGGTCAAGGTAAAGGGAATCCCGTCGGATTCCGATTTCAAGGTGCGTCATCGGACGGGATACTTCACGTCCAAGTCGCACTGAATGTTTTTCGTAGTCGTGTAGGGCGGACACTCTTGTGCGCCGCCCCCCTTGTAGTTGATTTTGATTTTGGGGAAACTTGATTGCTGTCTGGTGAAAGCGGGAGCCATGCGAGGTTTGCACAGGTAAGAGTCCAAGTCAAAGGCGGCGGACAAGAGTGTCCGCCCCACACGGCAGGATGCCTCCACGACTGGCACCGGACCGGTTGACGAGACAAATTCCCTTGTGAAAGTCTTATGAGATTGCTAATCGCAGGTTGTCCGTTGCCGGGCTAGGTTGTGCCCGGTCGCGAGGCTGACCGCTTCTGCCTTCCTTCAATCCGGGCAGTGGAATGCTTTTCGGTTCTCCGCGTGTGGAAGGTCCGAATCTTTGCAAGGAAGGTAAGCTAGACGAATGTCGAGCAATACTGGTTGTGCCCGTTCCACCTTCAGACAGTCAATTCTGTGGATCGGAGCGATCACGGTTCTTCTCGTGATTTCGTCGCTGGCATTCGCCCAGGAGTCCTCCACCGGCAACGTCTCGGGAACCGTAACCGGGCCCAGGGGCGCGTCCGTCAGCGGGGCTGAGATTACCATCACTCCCAGAATCACCGGACGAGCCATCAAGACCACGACCAGTCCGGCGGGCACCTACGCCGTGCGCGATCTGGTTCCCGGAGAATATATTCTGCACGTGGAGGCCAAAGGCTTCCAGCCCTACGACCTTCTCTTGAGAATCCAGGCAGCAGCGACTGCCACCGGTGACGTCAAACTCCAGCGAGTGGTGGTTGCTGGACCCATGTTGGTGAATACCGAGACGCCGGAAGTGCGGGGCGCGGTTACCTCCAGCCAGATGGAGCAGGTTCCCACCGATCGTGGCTTTTTGGATTTGACCCGGCTTGAACCCGGAGTTCAGTTGCTCGACGGTCAGGTACTCGCCCCCTCGAAGAGCGGCCTTTCCGCGGCTTCGGTCGTTGGCCGCAATGGCCGCACTACGCGGATGCAAGTGGATGGCTTGGATATCACTGACGAAACCGTGGGCGCCACCACTACCAATGTGCCGGTGGGCGCTATCCAGGAAGTGCGGGTCAGCCAATCGCTGCTTCCGCTCTCTTCCGGGCTGGCTTCGTCCGGTGTGGTGAACCTGACTACAAAGTCCGGCGCGAATGATATTCATGGCCAGCTCTTCGGCACCTTTCGCGACAAAACCGTTGGGGTGGCGAAGTTCCCCGGCGATCTGAACAATTCCTATTCACGCGAGGTTTTCGGCGGAAACGTCGGCGGGGCCTGGAGGAAAGACAAGCTCTTCTACTTTCTATCCGGCGAATATTTCAAGCAAGATCGTAGCGCCCCGGGGGTTTTCAACGCCCCTTTCGACGGTATCAAAGCGAGCTACAATGCTCCGTTTCACCAGACTGAACTGGCAGGCCGCCTGGATTACAAACTCTCTCCGCGATCGCAGCTTTTCTACCGCTTCACCTATGACAACAGCAGCGTGGTGAATGCCTTCGGAGGCAGCAACTTCCAGCCGCTTAAGAGCCGCGACAACACACCTGGTAACGCCCTCGGTTTCGATATCAGCCGGGGATCGACCGTCCATAGCGTTCGCTTCGCCTACGACCGGTTCTCCAACAACATCGCAGATGCAGTGATGGGAGCAAACGTTTTCGATCCCGCGCCTGGAATCAGTCTGAATTTCGACGGTGGGTCCGGGTTCGCCAGTGGCCCCAACCCTCAAGCCCCCCAGAAAACCGTTCAGGTCAACAAGGAAGTAAGGTACGACGTCACCAAAATCTGGGGAGCCCATACGCTCCGCGCGGGCGCGGCCGTGAACAAGATTAACAATCTCATTTCCGCCAATCTCTTCGGCCTAGAACCGCAAGTGGGATCGGACACCAACCCGGCGACGAGCCTGTTGGCGGCGTTGGGGCCCTTTGCCGGAGGCGCAAGCAATCCGCTGAACTACCCGGTGGATAGCATCACTGTCGGAAATGGCTTCAGCTGTTTCAGCGAGAAGTCGGCGTCCGGCTCATCCTGCGGCGGCTTCAGCGACACCCGCACGCAAGCCTATGCCGGGGATAGCTGGAGAGTGCGCCCCAACCTGACGGCAACGATTGGTGTGCAGTATGTTCGCGATACAGGACGTACCGATTCGGATCTGCCCTCGATTCCATGCTCGGCGGTCGCAGCTTCTTACGGGGCTCTGACGCCCTGCTCCGGCAGCGACAATCTGCTCAATCACTTCGGAGCGGTTCCCGGCATCGGTAATCGCGTGCGTCAGCCCGACCTGAATTTCGCTCCGCAGTTCGGTCTGGCGTGGGATCCGGGCAAGAGCGGACGAAGCGTTGTCCGGGCAGGCATCGGCATGTACTACGACAACAACGTTTTTCGCAATGTGCTGCAGGATCGCGTGGCCCGTCTGGCGAATGGCAGGTTCAACGCGCAGGCGAATGATCCATGCGCCGGCCACAGCGTGGTTATTTTCCCCGGCAACGTGGTGCAAAGCGCCGCCGGCCTCTGCGGACAACCTATCGGAAGCGTGGTCACGCAAATCGCGGACTTGCAAACCGCTTTCCAGACAGCCAACGCCGCGCTCACTTCCAGTTCTCCGAATCCTAGCTATCTAGGCCAGTCGTTGAGCAGCCAAGGTCTGTTGGCGCCCAACTACCAGACTCCACGCTCGGTCCAGATGAACATTGGTTTCCAGAAACAGATTCGGCAGGCGACTGTACTTAGCGTGGACTATGTGCGCAATGTGGGCACCCATTACCTGATCGGATACGACACCAACCACGTGGGTGATGCCACTCATCTGGATACCAATGCGGCGATCCACGCCATTAACGACACCTTGGCCGGGAACCCGCTAAGCTCCGCCTGTCTCCCGGCCGCCAGCGCCGGTGCCAGTTCCCAAACCGCGGTCAACTGTTATCTGGCGGCTGTGCCCAGGGCGAGCATTGCCGATTTCGCCGGCCACGGTCTGGATTCGGGTGGGCAATATCTGGGAGGACTTCCCGCTTCCCTGTTTGGTCTGACGCCAAATACTGGTTCGCCGACGACCGATAACGGCGCCGCCTTCCCTGGAATCAATGCGCTGGTGGGACGCAACATCATGTTCTTTCCCGCCGGCCGCTCGCTCTACAGCGGAGTGCAAGTCTCGCTCCGCAGCCAGATCGCCAGCCCGATGCGCGGAGTTCGAGGCGGCAACCTGCAGATCTCCTACACTCATTCCAGTTTCCGCAGCAACGTTGCGGGAGGCCTCGGCGACCAGGATCTGTTGCCGCTGGCCGCCGACTTCAATCACCCGATCACTTTTTTTGGTTCTGCGTCTCAAGACCGCAAGCACCAGGTTTCCTTGGCTTCCATCCTGGACATTCCTTATGGGGCCAGGCTGGGCCTGATCGCCCATTTTGCCTCGCCCCTACCACAGACGCTTTTTCTGCCTGCCAGTGACGGCGTAGGTGGTGAGGTTTTTCGCACCGATGTAACCGGCGATGGTGCCTTTGGTGGCCAGAGCCAGACGGGGGCCAGTTCGTACGGCGATATTGTGCCGGGGACCAACATCGGATCGTTCGGACGTGCAGTCAAGGCCAGCGGTCTGAACAACATCATCCAAACTTACAACGCCAACTTCGGCAACCAGTTGACGCCCGCCGGACGGGCCCTCGTCACGGCCGGTTTGCTGTCGCGATCTCAACTGCTGCAGCTGGGCGCGGATTCGCCGGCCATCGCGCAGGCTCCGGCCGATAACCCGAGCCTGGCGTGGCTGCGAACCTTTGACCTGACGCTGTCGCGCCCTCTTAAGGTTGGAGACCGGTTTGTTCTGGAGCCGAGCGTGTCCGCGTTCAATGTGCTTAACTTTGCCAACTTCGATGGTCCGGGCAACCGGCTGCTCGGAGTGCTGAACGGTACCGTGGGAACACTCAACGGCACCACCAAGACGGAGCGCGCCACCGATCGCATTGGCCTTGGGTCGGGCGTGTTCTCGCTGGGCGCCCCGCGCCAGATCCAGTTCGGATTGAAGGTGATTTTCTAGTGTCCTGAGTCTGAAGTTGGCGGCAGATGTTTGTCATCCCGACCGGAGGGTAGCGAAGCGAGCGGAGTGGAGGGGGGAGCTGTTCTTTCGGCAGTTCCTGGTGCTCGCAGGGCTGCGGACTTCTGACTCCTACACGAGAAACTGCCAGCTCAAAGAACCGCGTGTAAAATAGGGTTTATGCCTTTTCAAGGACAAGGAGCACTCGGCCCGCCGCGCAAGGGAAGGCCGGCCCCTCCCGAGCAAACGTCGGAAGAGGCCGCCTACCTGAAGTCTCTCGGAGAAAAACAGAAGCCAGTGAGCATCAAGCTGGCGGACGGAGAAGTGGTCCGCGGCTGGATCGAATACTACGACAAGAACATGGTCCGGCTGACCCGCGAAGACCAGCCCAATCTGTTTATCTTCAAACACGAAATCATGTATATCTCGGAAGACGGGAAGCGCAAGTAGAGCGATTCCAAATTTTAGGTTGCAGATTTCAAAATCGCGACCGATATCGCCTTTAAAATCTAAAATCTGCAATCGGCGATCATAAACCAAGATGACCTCTACTCAATCCAACCACGATAGCTTTGTCCCCGCCATGGCCGAGATCGCTCGCGAGGCGGGCGCCTTGCTGATGGAGTATTTTCATCAACATGTAAAGGTGGAGTACAAGGGCGACGCAGACCTGGTCACAATAGCGGATCGCAAGTCCGAGATCTTGATCCGGGAGCGCATCAAGAAAAACTGGCCCGTTCACGATGTTCTCGGCGAGGAGCAAGGCCTGGTCAACACCGGCAGCGACTATCGCTGGTACGTGGACCCGCTCGATGGAACCACGAACTTCGCCCACGGATTCCCGGTATTCTCCGTTTCCATGGCGCTGGAGTACAAGAACCAAAGAATCGCGGGGGTAGTCTACGATCCGACGCGCGATGAGCTGTTCGCTGCCGAGCAGGGAAATGGCGCTTATCTGAACCATCAACGAATCCAGGTTTCGAAGACCGCGAACCTGGCCGAATGCCTGGTGGGAACCGGTTTCCCCAGTCACAAGCGGCACAAGAATCCGAACATTTATTTTTATCATCAGATCACCTTGCACACCCACGGTGTGCGGCGGGCGGGCTCGGCGGCTCTGGACCTCTGCAACGTGGCCAGCGGACGCTTCGACGGGTTCTGGGAGTTCAACCTTAATCCCTGGGACACGGCAGCGGGTGTGCTGATCGTCGAAGAAGCCGGTGGCAAAGTAACGGATTTTCATGGTGGGCCCTTTCAGTTGAACAGCCGCGAGACCCTGGCTTCCAATGGCCTGGTACACGGCGCGCTGCTCAACGAGTTCGCGCAAATTTTCGAAGGGCGAGGCCTCGAACCGTTGCCCGATGTTCACGAGTACCGGAAAATATGAATCGCAAACCTAGCGCAATTCTCGTTGCCGCGGCTCTTTCTGTGCTATGTGCCATTGCTCCCGCAGCAGACAAGGCCGCCCCAATCGTAGCCGACCCCGCCTACCTGCAGTCTTTCGAGAAATGGAAGGCCGAACTGGTTGAAGATCTCAAGCAGGAATGGTTGCCCTTGGCCGGCTTGTTCTGGCTCAAACCGGGTGAGAACAGTTTCGGAACTGATCCGAAAAATGTCATCGTGCTTCCCAAAGGGCCAGCCCAGGCAGGATCATTCACGTTGCAAGGAAAAACGGTAACCGTGAAGTTCGCTCCCGCAGCCAGCGCCATCATCGCGGGCAAGCCTGTAACCAGCGCCGACCTTCAGCCCGATACGTCCGGCAATGCGACGGTCATCGAAATCGGAAGTATGCGCCTGCACGTCATCGTGCGCGGCGAGCGGATCGGTATCCGCCTGAAAGACGTGGAGAGCGACGGCGCCCGTCAGTACCCCGGACCGCTGTTCTTCCCCGTCGACTTGTCGTATCGGGTAACGGCCACCTGGCTGCCCTCGGATGGCAAGCAGACGGTGGACGTTCCCAACGTGCTGGGCGATGTAACGCCCACGCCGATTGCAGGGACGGCTGCGTTCAAGATCTACGGTCAGGAACTGAGGCTCACCGATCTGGGCGGCGATCCGGCCGGAGAGCTGTTCTTTGTCTTCAGCGATCCCACCAACAAGACCAGTACTTATCCCGGCGGCCGCTTCCTGAAGGCAGGTCCGGTGGCAAACGGAACCGTGGTGCTCGACTTTAACCGTGCCTACAACCCTCCCTGCTCGGTCACGCCCTACGCAACTTGTCCGCTGGCGCCAAAAGAAAACCGCCTCGCTGTAGCCATTGCAGCCGGAGAAGAATACGACCACAAAACTGGGCGTCATTAACCCAATCCGGCAGTAAAATGGGAGCAGGGAGTAGTCGTGATCACCTCACTGCTGGAACGCAAGATCGAAAAACGCCCCGACAAAGTTCGTCTACAAGGGCGCATTCTTTTCCTCACCGAAGATCCGGAACTCATCAAGCGCCAGCTCGCCGGCGAAGACTTGCCCTGGGACACCAAAAACCCGGCCAACAATCCCAAGCTGCGCGACGACATTTCGACCGACGAGATCACACCAGCTCACTACTGCTTCTATTTCGACGAGACCCTGGGCGAGATTCCCTACCTGGGCCTGAAATGTGGTGATGTGCTGCCCATCGGACGGAGCGAGGTAAAAAAAGGCGGTTTCATCTGTGCCGTCAGTGGCAAGCGGCGAGGTAAAGGATCGAGCCGGGAGCAGTCGCCTTACGCAGAGATGTGCGCCGGTATACATCTGGTCATTGCCGAAAACATTGAGCGCATCTACAAGCAGAACTGCCAGAACCTGGGCCTGCTGACCTCCACCAACTTCTCGCTGATTGAAAAAATAAGGGCGGGAGAAGAGATTCCCCTCAGTGAATTCACCGCCGGCGAAGACGAGATCACGCGCCAGGTGATTGAATACGGAGGCCTGTTCCCCTTCAACGTCGCCCGCATGCAGAAGAAAGTTTTTCTCCCGCCCATCAAGACCAGAAAGCGCCCCATGACGCTGGCCGAGAAAATCTTCGCCCGCCACATGATCGGATTCAATGTAGGGGCGGATGCCCCCACCGGGCCAGGCGAGCAAAGCTCGGCAGTTTCTGGAGTCGACGGGGAGGCGGTCCAGCCCGGCGATACCGGTTTCGCCCGCGCGGACCTCCGCTTCAGCCACGAATACGTCACCCCGATGGCGGCCATTTTCTTCGAGCGCTACGTGGGCAAAGATGTGAAGGTAAACGATCCCGCGAGCATTCTGTTCTTCCGCGACCACCTGACGTTTCTCGATGAGGTGATCTCCGAAGAGAAAAAGAAGCTCGGCCTGCTCGACCTGGCCACGCAGCTCAAGCTGAAGCAACAGTCCTTCGCTGCGAAGCAAGGAATCAAATTGCACGGAGAATTGAAAGACCGCAAAGGGTCGGAAGGAATCTGCCACTCGATTGTCCTCGAGCGTTACGCGCTCCCCGGACAATTGAACATCGGCTCCGATTCGCACACCCCGCATGTAGGCGCGATCGGTTGCGTGGCCTTTGGCATCGGCACCACCGACGTGTTCAACTCGTGGATCACCAAGGACGTGCGGGTCAAGGTGCCAGAGTCGGTGAAAATCATTATCCGAGGTAAGAAGCATCCCAACGTGACCGCAAAGGATTTCATTCTGAAGATTCTTAGCCTCGACTATGTTCGCAGCGGCAAAGCCCTGGCCGAGGTAGTGGAATATGCCGGCGAGGCCATCGAAGAGCTGAGTGTGGACGAACGCGCCACCATGACCAACATGGCGGCCGAGATCGGCGGCTTCACCGGAATTGTTGCGCCGGATCAGAAGGCGGTTGATTTCCTGGTCGAGCGCCGCGGCATGGACCGCAAGCAAGCCGAGTCCACGATCGAGGGCTTATACAGCGATCGCGGCGCCCACTACGCCCACACCATCGAACTCGACGCTGCCGAGATCACGCCGATGGTGGCGACGCCTGGAGATCCAGGGAATGGCAAGTATGTCCGCGAGCTGAATACACCGGTCCCGGTTGAACTGGCCTACGGCGGCACCTGCACGGCGGGCAAGAACGAAGATATGGACATGTACGCCCGCGTGCTGGCCGAGGCGCTGCAGCAGGGCAGGCGAGTGGCGGATTCGGTGAAGTTCTACATCCAGTTCGGATCGCAGGAGACCCGCGATTACTGCATACGAAAGGGATATCTGGATGTTTTCCGCAAAGCCGGGGCGCATGTAATCGAGCCCAGTTGCGGGGCCTGCATCAACGCCGGGCCGGGCGTGACCACGCGCCCAGAGCAAGTAGTGATCAGCGCCCAGAACCGCAATTTCCCCGGCCGCAGCGGCCCGGGGCAGATGTACCTGGCCAGTCCGCTGACCGTTGCCGCCAGCGCGGTGGCAGGATACATCGTGGAGTACGAACCGAGCACGGAACGAGAGCTGGCCGAAACCAAACCTTGACCGCTGGATGGCTTTCGTAAACTCCGCGATGGTAGTATTCCTGCTTTCATGCGGCTCTGTTGCTGTTGCTGTGCTCAGCCTGAGGATTGAATCGCCGGTTGGGCTGGTAAAGCTGCCCGGGATGACCTTCGAGCCCAACCCTATCCCCGTAGCCGGCATTCTTGCTAAAATGAAAAGTTCTATAGAGTTCGGTTTCTCAGGGAGACAATGAACTTATGACCTACGTGATTGCAGAACCGTGCATTGGTACAAAAGACACTGCCTGCGTGGACGCTTGCCCGGTGGATTGCATTCATCCGAAGAAAGATTCGCCAGCCCACGCCGAAGAAGAAATGCTCTATATCGATCCGGTGGAATGCATCGACTGCGGCGCCTGCGTGCCCGTGTGCCCGGTGTCGGCCATCTTCGCCCTGGATGATTTGCCGGAGAAATGGGCGTCATTCACGGAACGGAACGCGAAGTATTTCGGACGATAGCAGCGAAAAACTCTCTTTGAGACGGCGCATGCTCGGGCAGCGGGTGTGCGGTGTTCTTTTTTAGCTGTCAGCTCTCAGCCTTCAGCTACCAGTGATAGCGCGATTGTGACCAGCTGCAAGCTGGCGGCTGATGACTGAAAGCTGATGACTGAACGCGGCCGCCTTTCCATCTCTCCGCTCCTCCATTACAATCAAAGATTAACCTGAACCTGCTGGGCTTCCATGGCACTGAAGGAGTCGGAAGCAATCGTCCTGCGCACCTATCCTTTGCGCGAGGCCGATTTGCTGGTCACCCTGTTCACGCGGGCGGAAGGGAAAGTTCGCGGCGTGGCCCGCTCGGCCAAGAGGTCGACGCGGCGGTTTGGCGGGGCGTTGGAGCCGCTCACCTACGTGAGGGCATATTACGAAGATCGCGAGCGGCAGGAACTGGCCCGGCTGGATTCGTGCGAGGTTCTGGAATCCCCCCTGGCGACGGAAGTCAGTTATCCGCGGGCCGTGGCGTTGGCGCACGTGGCGGAGTTGCTCGACGAACTGTTGCCGGATCGCGAAGCTAACGACGCTGTCTTCCGGCTGGTGCTTTCGGTGTTGGCCGGACTGCGCGGGACCGATGTCTGGATGCCCGTCACTTATTTTGCGCTGTGGATGACCCGGCTGATGGGCTATCTCCCGGAACTCTCCGAGTGTATCGTTTGCGGTCGCACCTTGAACGGCAGCCGGGCCTTCTTTCACGTTCTGGCGGATGGTTTGATGTGCGCCGCCGACAAACGCTTGGCGTCGTCAGAAATATCGGCGGACTCGCGAACGCTGGCAGCTCAAATGTTCCGCGCACCGGTAGAAAGCTTTGCCGGAACTCCTTGGCCCAAGAAGCAGGGAAGTGATCTGAGGAAATTTCTAGTGCAGACACTGCAGCGGCATATTGAGAAGAAACTGGTAACCGCAGGGATGCTGGAGAAAATCAGCTGTTAGCATTTGGCACTTGGCATTGAACCACGTCAACTCCGTGCCGGGGTTGCGGGAGACACCCTATTACGGAAAATACCCTAGCCGTTCCGGGCCAAATGCCAGGTGCTAAGTGCTCCGTACTCACACTTTGACCCAGACCAAACCCAATCCGCTCACTTTCCAGGAGCTCATCCTCCGCCTACAAACTTTCTGGGCCGAGCGAGGATGCGTGTTACAGCAGCCCTACGACGTAGAAGTCGGTGCCGGCACCATGGCGCCGGAAACATTCCTGCGTGTGCTCGGACCGCGGCCTTACAGAGTCGCCTATGTGCAGCCTTCACGCCGCCCGGCGGATGGACGTTATGGAGAAAACCCGAACCGGCTTTTCAAGCACATGCAGCTGCAAGTCGTCCTGAAGCCACCTCCGGAAAACGTGCAGGAGCTCTACCTCGAATCCCTGGGCGCGATGGGTATTGATCTGCGCCAGCACGACATCAAATTCGAAGAGGACAACTGGGAATCGCCGACCCTGGGCGCCTGGGGCGTCGGCTGGCAAGTTATGCTCGACGGCCTGGAAATCACCCAGTTCACTTACTTCCAGCAGTGCGGTGGCGTGGATCTCGATCCGATCTCGGCGGAATTAACCTATGGCCTCGAGCGCATCGCTGCCTTCCTGCAGGATGTAGATTCGATTTACGACATCGTGTGGACTCGCGACCCGGAAACCAGACGGGCAACGACGTACGGCGACATAAGACTGGCGGATGAGCTGCAGTTCTCGGTTTACAACTTCGATTTGGCGAACACCGACTTTCTCAACAAACACTTCGAGCTCTACGAACTAGAGTGCAGGCGGCTGCTTGATGGATACCAGCTAGCGAGAAAGAATGAGCCTGATGGCCTGCAACGGACAGGTTTGAGAGGGTTTCTCGACAACACCGGCAGACCGCTGCCGCTGGAACGTTATCCAGTTCTGGCTGCTTATGATCTCTGCCTGAAGTGCTCGCACTTGTTCAACACCCTCGATGCCCGCGGCGCGATCTCGGTAACCGAGCGCGTGGGGGTGATCGCACGGGTCCGGGCCCTGGCGGTGGGGATTGCAAAGGCGTGGATGGATCAGCAACGTGGCGAATCCCCTCCAGAAGAAGAGGAGGAACCTGTCGCCGACAAAAAGCTGAAGAAAACAGCAGAAGTGATACCCACGACTGCATAATGCTTATGCTCGCTCGGACGGTAAGAACAGCCCCTTAAAATGCCAGACTTTCTGCTAGAAATCGGTTGCGAAGAGATTCCGGCGCGCATGATTGACGCCGCGTCGCTGGAACTGCGCCAGCGCGTGCACAAGCTGTTGGAGCGTGAACGGCTCCTGCCTACGGACGAAATCAGCTGTCTTGATACGCCTCGCCGTCTGGCCGTTCTGGCGCCGAATATCTCTGGCACCCAGCCGGATGTCACCGAGCAAGTGCCTGGTCCGTCGATAAGCGTGGCCTTCAAGGATGGGCAGCCCACTCCTGCCGCGCACGCCTTCGCCAGGAAAGCCGGCGTGGAGATTTCGCAATTGGAACGAATCAACACACCGAAAGGCGAATACCTCTCGGCGAAAATCACGAAGAAAGGACGCGCCACGGCTGAGATTCTGGCCGAGTTGCTGCCCAAAGAGATCGCTTCGATCTACTGGCCCAAGAACATGTATTGGCGCAAACTGAGTGAGCGCTTCGTGCGTCCGGTGCGCTGGCTGGTGGCCATGCTCGATGCCGAGATCGTCCCCCTGGAGTTCGACGGTGTTCGCGCCGGCAACCACTCGCGTGGACACCGAATTCTGGCCGATGGATCGATTCGGATACCCCGCGCGGGAGCGCCGTACGTCGAGGTTCTGAAGCAGGCAAAGGTTCTCAGTCGCCATGAAAGAGAAAGACAGATTCGCAAGGCCCTCGATGCCGAGACGCGAACCGTTCCCGGCGCGCGCTGGCGCGAAGACAAGCCACTGCTCGATACCGTGGTCAATCTGACCGAATGGCCGTCAGCAATCCTGGGCAGTTTTGATCCTGAATTTCTTGACCTCCCAGAGGAAGTTCTAGTCACCGTGATGCGCGATCATCAAAAATATTTTGCGGTCGACGACTCCAACGGCAAGCTGTCGCCGCATTTTCTCGCGGTGCTCAATACCGATGGCGATCCGGGCGGCGTTATCCGGCACGGCCACGAACGCGTACTGCGAGCCCGTTTCAACGACGCGCGCTTCTTTTGGCAAACGGATCAGAAACACCCTCTGCGGGAGCGCTCCTTGTGGCTGAAGAACGTCACCTTCCAGAAGGACCTGGGCAGCTACTACGACAAGGTGTTGCGGATGCAGCGAGTGGCGAGCTGGATGTGCGAAATCATTCGCCAGAATGGAATGGCAGTGCGCCCCGGCGTGGTTCATAAAGCAGCATGTCTGGCTAAAGCCGATTTGACCACGGAACTGGTGAAGGAATTTACCGAGCTGCAGGGCATCGTGGGGGGGCTATACGCCCGGGTTCAGCAGTTGGATCCAGACCTGCCCGAAGCTACGCGGCTGGTCATCGCAGACGCCATATACGATCACTACAAGCCCGAGTCCATGGACGATCCGGTTCCTCGAACGACCGAGGGCGCCGTGCTCTCGATTGCGGATAAGGCGGACAGCATTGCCGGTATGTTCGCACTCGGCCTGCAGCCCACGGGATCGAAAGATCCGTTCGCCTTGCGCCGACAAGCCAACGGGATCATCAAGACGATTGGGGAACACAAGCTGCCGATAAAGCTCGAGCAACTGTTCCAAGACGCGCGTGAAGCCTACCGCGGGTCGGCTGCAGAGAAAAACTTTTCTGCCGCGCTCGATTACAACAGCACCGTAAAACATTTCCTGCGCGAGCGCCTGGAGTTCTATTTGCGCGACGCGCTCGGCTTCAAGTATGACGTCGTGAACGCGGTGCTAGCCGCGGAGGCGGATGACGTTCTGGATGCAAGGGCACGTGCACAGGCGGTCACCAAGGTGCGCCCGTCGCCGGACTTCGAGTCCATCTCAGTCGCGTTCAAGCGCATGAAGAACATCCTCCGGCAAGCCGGTGAGGCAGGCAAGCAGGGGGCCGGCGCTCTGAATTTAGATGTGCTACAAGAGCCGGCCGAAAAAGAACTGGCCTGCCAGGTTCCACAAACTGCGCAAGCCGTAGCCCAACTGAGTACTCAGCGAAATTACGAACAGGCTCTGCTGGAGGTTTCCCGCCTCCGGCCGGCCATCGATAATTTCTTCGACAAAGTCATGGTCATGGTCGAAGATCAGCGCGTCCGTGCCAACCGATTGGCGCTCCTGCAAACTTTGTTACGAGAATTCTCCACTATCGCCGATTTCTCAGAGATCGTAACTGAAGGCAAAGAATCCAAAGAATCCAAAGAATAAACAATAAAGGATCAACACTCATCATGGCGACGCAAACTCTACCCCAGTCAGAAGTCCAGGAAAACAAAAAGACCGCCACCCAATACGCTTACTCCTTTGGCGGCGGCAAAGCCGATGGCAACGGCAAAATGAAAGACGATTTGGGCGGCAAGGGTGCTGGCCTGGCCGAAATGACCAACGCCGGCCTGCCCGTGCCTCCGGGCTTCACCATCCAGACCGAGGCTTGCCGGGAATACATGCGGACCAATGGCGTCTCCGCGGAAGTCGAGCGCCAAATGGATGCTGCGCTTAAGCGCCTGGAGGAGGTCCAGGGCCAAAAGCTGGGTAAGGGCGAAAATCCGCTGCTGGTGAGCGTGCGCTCGGGTGCGAAATTTTCCATGCCGGGCATGATGGACACCATCCTCAACCTCGGTCTCAACGATCAAAGCGTCGAGGCCCTGGCGAAACGCAGCAACAATGCTCGTTTCGCCGCCGACTCCTACCGCCGTCTCATCCAGATGTTCGGCAACGTCGTCCTGGACATCCCAAAACACGCCTTCGATGAAGTATTCGATGCCAAGAAAAAGCAAAGGAAGGCCAAGCTCGACACCGATCTTGACGTTAAGGCTCTGAAGGAAGTGATCGAGGAATATAAAAGGGTCGTCAAGAAACACACCAAGCACGACTTTCCCCAGGATCCGCACCAGCAACTGGTAATGGCGCGCGATGCCGTGTTCCGCTCCTGGCAGAACGACCGCGCCAAGCACTACCGCCGCATCAACAACATCGACGACATGCTGGGCACGGCGGTCAACGTCCAAGCCATGGTCTTCGGCAATCTCGGCGACACCAGCGGCACCGGCGTGGGCTTCACCCGCAATCCCGCCACCGGGGCGAAAGAGTTCTACGGCGAGTTCCTGATGAACGCGCAGGGCGAAGACGTGGTCGCCGGCATCCGCACCCCGGTTCCGATCCTCGAGTTGCAAAAGGTCATGCCCAGCGTCTACGACCAGCTGCGCGAGATCACTTCCCGTTTGGAAAAGCACTATCGCGACATGCAGGATTTCGAATTCACCATCCAGGAAGGCAAGCTCTACATGTTGCAAACCCGCAATGGCAAGCGCACCGGGCCCGCGGCTGTGCGCGTCGCCATTCAGATGGTGGATGAAGGTCTGATCACCAAGGAAGAAGCAATTTTTCGTGTCGACCCCAATCAAGTTTACGAATTCCTGCTACCGCGACTGGATGAGAAAAGCGCCAAAGTCGAAGTATTAGCCACCGGCCTTCCGGCATCGCCGGGGGCAGCGGTGGGACAGATTGTCTTCACCGCCGACGAAGCTGTGGAAAAAGCCGGGCACGGCGCTAGCAAGAATCCCGTCATTCTGGTGCGCGCGGAAACCACACCGGAAGACATTCACGGCATGGAAGTGGCCGCGGGAATTCTGACCTCACGGGGAGGCATGACCAGTCACGCAGCCGTGGTCACGCGCGGTATGGGCAAGTGTTGCGTGGCGGGCGCGGGCGATATTGAAGTACACGAAAAGGCGCGGGAGATGCGGGTGAAGGGGCAAGTGTTCAAGGCTGGAGACTGGATCTCGCTCGACGGCACCACCGGACGCGTGATCAAGGGTAAGCTCGGCACCATGGCGGCGAAGCCGAACGATCCTGAATTGATGAAGCTCATGAGCTGGGCAGAGCCATTCCGTAAGCTAGGTGTGCGGGCCAACGCCGACATACCGCGCGATGCCATTCAGGCGCGCGCTTTCGGTGCCGAGGGCATTGGCCTCTGCCGCACCGAGCACATGTTCTTCGGCGAGAAAAAACTGCCCCACATGCGGGCGATGATTCTCGCCAACACCGAGAAAGACCGCCGCGCCGCGCTCAAGAAACTGCTCCCTCTGCAGCGCGCGGACTTCATCGGGGTATTTCGTGCGATGGATGGCTTCCCGGTTACGATTCGCACTCTCGACCCACCGTTGCATGAGTTCCTGCCGCGGCGTGAAGACCTGATGGTTGAGATCGCAGTCCTCCTAGCTACCAAGCCGCGTTCTCCGAAACTCAAGGGGCTCAAGACACTGCTACGCCGGGTGGAGGAATTGCACGAATTCAATCCCATGCTCGGACATCGTGGCTGCCGGCTAGGAATCACCTATCCCGAGATCACCGAGATGCAGGCCCGCGCTATCTTCGAAGCTGCCGTAGCCGTGGCCAAGGACGGGGTGAAGGTCTATCCCGAAGTCATGATTCCGCTCACCGCGACCTTGAAAGAAATGGCGAACCAGGCCGCGATCGTCCACCGCGTGGCCCAGGAAGTCTTCAAAGAGAAGGAAAAAACGGTTGACTACCTGGTGGGCACGATGATCGAGTTGCCGCGGGCAGCGCTGGTGGCGGATGAGATTGCGAAGGAAGCCCAGTTCTTCTCATTCGGAACCAACGACCTGACCCAGACCACCTTCGGATTCTCTCGTGACGACGTCAACAAAGTGCTCCCGACCTATCTGGAAGAAGGCATCCTCAAGCAGGATCCGTTTGCGGTGCTCGACCGCGACGGAGTCGGCCAGTTGGTAAAGATCGCAACCGAGCGCGGTCGGAAAACGCGTCCCAGTCTCAAAGTCGGCATCTGCGGCGAACATGGTGGAGAACCGTCGTCAGTCGAGTTCTGCCACCAGGTGGGGCTGAATTATGTTTCCTGCTCACCCTTCCGCGTTCTGACAGCGCGTTTGGCAGCGGCCCAAGCCGCGGCGACGGATAAGCTGAAAGTTGAGGGTGGAAGAACGAAGTAGATCGTAACCGCGCCGAACCCAGAGCAGGCTTGTCGGCGACAAGATTCTGTGATCTCTGTGTCCTTCGTGGTTCAATTGACGTTCGTCCTCACTGCACTCTCTGCAACCGGGCGATCAACTTCTGGGCGAAGTTCTGATCCGACTCCGACCAGAGCAGTCGTGCGTTGGCGCCGGAGTTCTTCTCGACCTTGCTTGTGAACTCCACAAGCTTTTGCACGTTGGCACGCCCTCTCGCGGCGGCCTCAATGGTCAAGGGAACTTCTTCCTGGAGAAAGGGCGAGTCCAGGCCCAGGTCCACCTGAATATGACCTTCCTGCTCATACACTCCGCCGTCAAACTCAGTGCCATGCACCAGAAATTTCACCTGCGACGGTTGCAGAGTCCATTCGCCATTCTCCGCCACAATCCAGAGATCCCAGAAAGCTTCAAACATGTAAGCGTAGTCCTGATGGAGCAGGTCGGACGCGATAAGCACAGCCCCTTCGGCTGGAATGCCCGGCCTGAAGCGCTGTTCGAGAATGGTAGGTTCATTCCACGAAACCGGATGCAGCGCCAGATAAGTGATTCCGGGCTTTTGCACCGAAAACGGAAATTGCCGCATCACAGCCAACGCATGAGGCAACATGTCGTCAGCTTCAAAAGTGGAAAACCATACACCGAGATAGAGAGGATCAGGCATCGGTCACGGCGGTCATGCCGCACAGCTCTATTCTAATTTGTCGCGTGTAACCATGTTATGGAAACAAGGTTGGGGTAACGAGACGGTCCGACAAGAAAGGCCCCAGCCGGGCAACATCCGCACTCAGTATTGCAGGACAACTACGAGCAGGCCCAGTGTTTTGACACTTACACCGACGCGCTGTTACCATCAAGGCTTCAACAGCAGACTCCCGCCCCAGCGTCGTGGTCCCCGTCGTCTAGCCTGGCCTAGGACATCGCCCTTTCACGGCGGTAACACGGGTTCAAATCCCGTCGGGGACGCCACATCTTTTCAGGAACTTACGAGCAACAGCTCATTTTGTCGTAGGCACAAAAAGGAACACCTTTAGACTGGAATTTGCCTCGCTTTCTTGTGGACACACTGATTTTTCGCGCATATCTAACCTGTTCTTGAAGGCACAAAAAGACACAACAGCAGCGACTGCGGCTCAGCCGCCACGAGAACCAGAAGCACGGAACAGCCGAATAACATCACTTTGAGCTTTGCGTTTGTGAAGCGTGACTGCCTGTGTATACGTGTCCAATGTGAC
>WNEZ01000331.1_pt1 | contig 86884 bp, 65 predicted proteins | sample 5400521 | NCBI WGS metagenome assembly WNEZ01 (sample SAMN13153339, study PRJNA577476) | soil metagenome | isolation source: 120 cm saprolite under Douglas fir tree site 2 hole 1 replicate 1 | place: USA:California | collected 2015-04-18
CGAGAGTCTTCCACTTCGAAAGTCAGCTTGCGGTTGGCGGCCGCGTCGTGATTGGAGCGATCCAGTGCCAGCGCCCGCACGTGGATCGTCTGACCAGGCTGGTAGATGGGCTTTTCGGTGGTAAGAAGAATCGATATCTTGTCTTCCAGCCGTACCGGCTGAGTGAATTCCGTGGAACCGATTGGCGTGTCCACCGCGTAGCGCAGCTGATAACTGCCCACCAGTCCAGCGGGAAACCGGAACTGCGCCTCGGCAGTCCCCCGTGGATTGAGCTGGCCGGTGAAAAGCACCCGCGACTTCTGATCGGGCACCAGCAAATCGATCTGTACCGAACCCCGGCCGGCAATGACCTCGTTCTTCGAATCCGTGACGATCAAACGAACCGCTGCCTGGCCACCGGTCAAATACGATTGCTGCCCCAGGATGTGAAGCACCGGCGTACGGAGAATCTGCGAAATCGATTCCACGCCCTCGATGGCCGCGCCCTTTCCCTCGCTGTATTCGAAGCGGTAGCGCACGCGATGCCATACCAGTTCATCAATGGAAACTGATTTCTTCAGCTTGATCTCTTCCTGCCACAGTCCCGTGCCCCGGACAACATCGACACGCCGCTGCGCTCGCCCGAGCACCTGATCTTCAGGATCCAGTACCTCCATGGTCAGTTGTCCTGAGCCGGGCTGATTCGCATCGTACGGAATGGCCAGATGAAGTGTGCCGTTCGAGTAAGTCACGCTGGGCTTCGATTCGTCGCCAGCCGCTTCGAACGATTCCACCGTTACAAGGCCGGCGATGATCAGCGCCAGGGGAACCAAAAATAACCAGAATCTTGAGTTGACGTGTCCGTTGGCATCTTTCATGGCGTCTCCAGGAACCTCGCTGCCGCTGCAGCCCTTCTTGCCTTCAGGAGGAGAACGCGCCGGTTGCCGATTCTTGCAGCCAAAACTGTGGGCCCGGTGGTCATCCCTGCCTGAAGTCAATAGACACCGCGAAAGGAAGCGATCGCGATCGCATTGGGCGAGAGAGACTTACCCCGCAGCGGAAACCTGTTTTGCTGCGCCCCGGGTTAGGGTGTGGGAGATGCCATCTCCGAGGCTGTGCTTAATGGTCGGGAGAGCGGAAAAGCTTTTAACCGCAAAGATCGCAAAGCTAGCGCAAAGGACGCAAAGGAGCCCGGTTTTCTCTGCGTTCTTCGCGGCTGGGCTTTGCGATCTTTGCGGTTAAAGCTTTTTCCCGAACATTCGGCGCCCAGGAATAGCGGCGGATCGCATCGCAGCTCGGCAGCGGACTTCGCGTGCCTTAGACGCGAATCACGGTTGTGGCAGGTGCAGGGCTTTCGAACGATCAATGACCCACTGCGGAAACACTGGTGCTCCCTGCGGAGGCTTGCCCAGGGTGACCGCCCAGTGGTCGATCCAGCCCGAGCCTTCTTCTCCGACGAAAGTATCGGGCAAACCGTACGCCTGATCGCTCAGGGCGTCTCCCAGCGCGATGAAGCGATAGCCTCGTTTGCGCATGACGTCGAGCAACTCGCCGATATGGTCGGCCTCCAACTGGTTGGCGTGCAGCAGCAGAATCTGTTTCGGTTCGTAGCCGATGGTTTGTTTGGCAAGCTGTTCGGTGTAGGCAAACATTTCGTCACTGTAGGAAAGATAACTGCGCGTGAGTTCCTGCTGCAGCGCAGCGTCCCCGCGTTTCCGGGCATCTTCGTAGACCCCGGCGTACATCCAGTCCCACGCGTCCAGCGTGACCGGTGCGATCCGGTAACCTCTCGCTACCAGAAACGCTTCAGCTTCGCGCCGGGTTTGAAGATCGCGTCCCGTGTCCAGAAACGGATGGCGGAAATATCTCAGCTTCAGGTTGTGCTCGGCAAGCAGCATGCTGGTTACGCTCTCTCCCTGGACTACATCGTCTTCCCACGCTTTCAATCCCGCCTGGTTCAGCGACATGTGGCTGAAGGTGTGGTTGCCAAGTTCAAAACCGTAATCGAGCCACATGCGGAGAGCCTTGATCCGATCGTCTACCTCTCCCAGTTTATAAAGTTTTTTTTCGTTGACGAACCCGATCGCCGGGACTTTCTGGTCGCGGAGTGTGCTCAGCAGCTTCATGGTCATTTCGCTGATCGTGGCTGCGCTCATCGAGTTGGCGGCCCCGGCGGGCAAGTCGTCAATCGTAATCGCAACCTGGCGCTCGGGCTGTTTTTGCGCCTGTGCAACCAACGGCCTCACCCACAAAGCACAGGCAGCGATGACGAGAAATGTTGGCAGCGGTTTCATGAAGACGTTCCTCCGGCGGTCAACTCGCCTATTTCACAAAAGGCGAACAACAGGGCTCGCGAACCGGAGTCGGCTCCATGAGTTCGACTCGCGTGTAGTTGGGATCATAGAGATTCAATTGCCACTTGCCGTCGCGGCCAATCTGCGGCTTCTCCGGCTTCATTCCCCGCTGCAACACGGTCTGGTAGCTTGCTTTCACGCTGGGAACACCGAGAGCAAAATGGTGCATCACTCCCAGTTCCTTCGGCGAAGGGTTGTGAACGTTCAGCATATATTCCAGCCAGTCGGTTCCTTCGGGCACTTGCATGTCCACCCAGTCGGTCTCTTTGTCGGTCATGCCGCCGTGCCAGGTCTCGCGAAAGCCCAGGATGTCCTTGTAGAAAGTGTCGGCCTTGGCCTGGTCCTGAACCACAACTCCCAGGTGGATGATGCGCTGCGAAATGCGCGTATCCGGGAGGAACTTGCCGAAATTGCGACTGTGTAACGAGCCCGGCATGAATTGCACGAACTCTACATCGTGGCCGTCCGGGTCAGTGACATCGAAGCCGCGATTTCCATCCAGCATGGGTTCCAGTTTTTCCGGAACTTTCACGCCGCGGCTGGCAAGGTAGGCGCGCATCTGCTCCGCGTCCGTGGTCTCAAAAGAAATATGGGACAAGCGATCCTGCTGGGGATCCTTAAGCTCGGGAAAAACTTCGACGTACTGATGATCGTTGACTTTGAAATAAGTCAGCAGCAACTTGCCAGGAGGATCGTCCACGGTGAAGGGTTCCTGCAATCCGAGGACTCCGGAGTAGAACTTGCGGGCGGCCGCCAGATTGTCGGTCCGCAAACCGATGTGAGCCACGCCGACGATCGGAGGACGCACCACCGGCTGCGGCTTTTCCGGCATAGCTGACGAAGAACCGGGTTGGGTTGTTGATGGCGCACCATTGCAGCCAATGCAAGCGCTGGCCAGCATGACAGCCAGGACAAGTCGGACGGTCGCTTTCATAGCACCCTCACCTAATTGTCGTTTCAACGGCAAATCATACATCCGAGCTCCGCTATCCCGGATAGTACTGCAGACTAAGGCTGCGGCGCGGGTCGACCATCAGCCAGGCTGCCGCTCCCACCGCACACAAAGTTGCGGCAACCAGGAACGAAGTAGTCCATCCAAAGTGGGCTGCAATCCAGGGTGTGAGCGAAGCCGTGACGGCACCGCCAATCTGCGCTCCCGTGTTCATGAAGCCGGAAACCGAGCCTGACGAACAGCCCGCGATGTCGGCGGTCACAGACCAGAACGAACTTTGCGCGAGATACAGTGCCCCGGCTCCTCCGGCCAGAACGACGCTGGCCAGCCGCGCGCTCTCGACCTGCGATCCAAAAACCAGAAAGACACCGGCGCCGACCATAACGACGGAAGCCAGCACGCAGCGGCCAAGCCGCGGTCCGTGCAAACGAGTAAGCCGGTCACTGATGGCTCCGCCGGCCATGCAGCAAATCGCCATCGCCAGAAAGGGCAGCATGGCATAGAACGCGCTCGCCTTCAGATTCAGTCCTCGCACCTGGGCCAGGTAAATGTAAAACCAGCTGAAGAAAATCCAGGCGACATAGCCAAAACAAAAATAGCTAAGCGTGACCGCCAACACTTCTTTGCTGGCGAGAACTCTACTCCAAGGCATCAGGTTCGGACCGTCGCTGGCAGACGTGGTTGCAGACTCTGTGCCTACGGTCAGGCCGGCAGTGATTAGAGCAAGTTCCGCCGCGGAGACGCCCGAGTGCTCGGCCGGGGTGTCGCGCGCCAGCACATACCACGCTCCTCCGGCAATCAAGCCAATTCCCGCGCACACCCAGAAGGACGCGCGCCAGCCGTGGTGCAGCATAATGAAAGTGATCAGTGGAGGCGAAAGGCCAGCGCCCGCACCTACACCGGCAAAAATCCAACCATTGGCGACGCCACGCTCCTGGGTTGGAATCCAGCGTGCCACGAACTGATTGGAGGCAGGAAATACCACTGCCTCACCCACTCCCAGCAGGAACCGGATGGCGACGAACAAGACAAGGGCGTTCGCAATGCCCGCCGGAACCGTCGCAGTCAAAGCGGTAAAGACGCCCCACCAGATGACCCCGAAAGCGAGCACGCGCCGCGGTCCCACGCGGTCGGCCAAACGCCCGCCGAGCGTCTGGAAAAATGCATACCCCCACAGCAGGGCGCTGAACACCGAACCAAGCTGCACATTGCTGAGGTGATAGTCGGCGGCGATCGAGCTTCCCGCGATCGATATGTTCACACGATCGAGAAACGCCACGGCGCCCAGGACGAACATCAAGAAGACGAGAGACCAGCGCACATGGCTCTTCTCTGGCCGCTTCACCGTCCCGTGACTTCCCTGTTTGAAGAAGCGTGTGTCATCAGTCTCTTCATTCGCTCCCACCCAATGTCTGGGTTTCGGAGTACGTAGCACTTCGGACATCGGGCCTCAGACCTCATCATCTGTGGCGCCCGGCGGGCTGAAGCTCCGTATGTGCCAAATTCGAAGTCCGAGGTCCGACGCGCGGGGTTTACTTTCCAGCCGCCGAGTGTCCGCGGAAAATCCGCATCAGTTGCTCCGCCACAATCTTGTTTTCTCCCGGTTGCAGCATAAACGAGTTCATGGAGAGTCCGGGACGTTCTTCTCCAACTCCCATCACGATGGACGGTGTGGAGTCTTCCAACAGCTTGGAGACTTCCTTGGGCGAGAGCGCGATGCGGTTCGCATCCCAGGTGATTGCCATGTGGGGCACGTGGTTTGCGATGTCTGGAACGAAGAATGCGGTGCTCACCCCATCCAGGCGCGTGATCTGGCGCGAGATGTATTCCAGCTGGTCCTGCCATTCTTTCCACAGGGCCTCGTGATCTTCGTTGAGATACAGGTCCAGCGCCTTGACCATCCCCACGATTTCTTCCTTGCCCACTTTCTGACTGCGGCCGATTGTGTCCTCGTGTGGACTGTTGTTGAGCAACGCGTTTGCGACCAGATCCTTTCTTCCGATCAACAGGCCGGCACACTGCGGTCCGCGCATGGCTTTGCCGCCGCTAAAGGTGATCAGGTCATAGCCCATGTTTGCGTAATCCCAAAGATGCGAAACCGGTGGGGTGTCGGCGGCCGCGTCGTTCATGCACGGAATCTTGTACTCCTTTGCCAGCTTTACCCACTCGTCGACCTTGATCTGCCCGGCCGCGTTGGCAAAGTTGGTGAAGTGCATCATGGCAGTCTTTTCGTTGACCGCCTGGCGCAATTCATCACGCGTCTCGATCACGATCAGTCTTATTCCGGTGGTGCGCAACTGATGATCAAACGGATTGCGATGGGATTTTTGGATGATGACTTCCGACTTCATCCCGGTCAGGTCGGGAATCTGTTTGATGAACTGTTCGTTGTCGCGGGTCAGGATGCCCGCGAGGCCGGACTGCATGGCTGCGGCGGCGCCCGAGGTTACCAGCGCCGTGTATCCTTCGGGCAACTTCAGCATTTCAGCGATGCGCTTCCCGGCCGCGACCTCCAGATCGGCGATGTGCACGAAGTGGCGGCCGGCCTGGGCCATCACGGCCTCAAGTTCCGGACGAAGTATGGAACCGCCCAGCACGGTCATGGTTCCTTCACAGTTGATGACGGTCTTGACTCCAAGCTCGTCGTAGGGGTTGCCCGACTGGCCGAACCCGCTGATCTTGCCGTTGCCTTTCCCAGCAAAGAGCTGGCGCGGCGTCATCATCGATCCCGCAGCCACGGTCAAGCTTCCAAGAAACGTCCGGCGATTCCAATTCGAACCCAGTCGCATGATTGCTGCTCCTTTGCGCGTACAGGTACTCACTTACGGACTATAGCGGCGATGCAATTGATTTCCACCTTGGAATTGCCCGGAAGTGCGGCCACCGCGACCGTGGTTCGCGCCGGCCCGCCATTGGGGAAATAAGTCTTGAAAATCTTGTTCATTGGCTCGTAGTAAGTGATATCTGCGAGGTAAACCGTAAGCTGCAAAATGCTGTCCATCGTGCCGCCGCCGGTGATGACCAACTCTTTTACGTTCTCCATCACTTTCGTGGTGTGACTGTCGATGTCGTCCTTCCCTACCGGCCCATTGGAGTTGGCCCCCTGGCCAGCGATGTAGAGGAGACCATCGTGCGTGATGAGGGCGGTAATCATTTGCGTTCCGTCTGCCGGCTTGCCGTCACGATTGAGCTTGCGCACGCCCGACTCCCGGTTCTTCGCTTCAGCGCTTCCCGCCAACAAGCTCCCCACTCCGACGGCGGACAGTCCGGCAGCCAGGCGACCCATCAGCATCCTGCGATTAAAAAATGTAGAAGTCATAGTCAGCCTCCTTAGGATTTGTATCTCGGTCGACGCAAATCTTATCGAGATTCCTTTGCGTCCTTTGCGTTAGTCTTTGCGCCCTTTGCGGTCAAAATCTTTGAGCCCGAACCCGACCGAACCGTCGAAGCGCTACGGTAACGCGAAACTGAAAATATCACTTCCCGCCGCGACGGCAACGTATTGCTTACCCTGAACCGCATAGCTCATCGGAGAAGCGCTGAAATCCTGCCCCGTATTGAAGTGCCACAAAGGCCTTCCGGTGCGGGCGGCGACCGCTTCGAATGATTGCGCGTCATCGCCAAAGAAAACCAAACCACCCGCCGTCGCCAGGGTTCCGCCATCGGAGTGCCCGGTCCCCACTTGCGGATAACGCCAGGCAAACGACTGCCTATGCAAGTCGTAGGCCAGTAGAATTTTCTGCGAATTCTCCCCCGGAATCCGCTTCACTCCGGTCGAGTAAAAAGTCTTTCCTTCCACAAAGTCTTGCGGTTTCAAGAAAAAGGTCTGGCATTCTTCCAAAGCGACAAAATAGATGAAATGGGTAACCTCGCTGTAGGACGGCGCGAACCAGTTCGTGGCGCCGCCATAGCCGGGACAGATTCGGGCACCCTCGGCAGTGGGCTCGAGACCAGACCGGATGGGACGGCCCTGCGCGTCGATTCCCGTCGCCCAGGTTAGCTTGTGTACGAAAGGCGTCGCCGAAAGAAATTTCCCGTTGGTCCGGTCCAGCACATAGATGAAACCATTGCGATTCGCCTGCACCAGCAACTTGCGCGGCTTGCCCTTGTAAGTCGCGTCAATCAGGATTGGGGTTTCAGTTGCGTCGTAATCGAATTGATCGTGCGGCGTAAACTGGAAATACCATTTCAGCGCGCCCGTATCCGCGTCGAGTGCCAGAATGCAATCGGTATACAGGTTGTCGCCTGGACGCACGCTGCCGTCGAAGTCAGGGCTGGGATTGCTGGTGCCCCAGAACAACGTGTTGCTTCCGGGATCATAAGTACCCGGCATCCAGGTAGTGCCGCCGCCATGCAGGTACAAATCTCCGGGCCAGCTTTCGGACCCGAATTCTCCTGGCCCTGGAATCGTCCAAAAACGCCAGGCCAACTTTCCAGTGGTCGCGTCGAACGCGGCCACAAAACCCCGAACCCCATCATCCCCGCCGGAAGTGCCCACGATGACCTTGTCCTTCACCACCAGCGGCGCTGCGGTCGCGCCATAATTCTGGTTCCAGTCGGCGTACGCTACATTCCACAGCAGGTGACCGGAACGCGCGTCGAGACACAGCAAATGGGCGTTATCGGTTTGCCGGTAAACTCGGGAATGCCACAACGCGACTCCGCGACTGAGGTGCCCAGAAGCGTCATCGATCAGACCTTCGGAGATGGGCCAGACGTGATGCCAGATCACACGACCGGTGCGCGCGTCCAGCGCGTAGGTATCGTTGGCCGACGTCACGAACATAATGCCGTTCGCCACCACCGGCGTCACTTCCAGCCGGTTGGAATTGCCGGAATGGAATACCCAGCGCGCCTGCAATTGTCCTACGTTGCCAAGATTGATCTGCGACAGCTTGCCGTACCGCCGCCCCGAGAAATCCCCGTTGTAGGAGAGCCAGTTTGCTCCCGGCCCTTTCACCATCAGCTGCGCAGGAAGCACATCCATGACAGCGGAGGTCGCTTCCTTGGGAAGATTGTCAGCTCGCGCCACGATCACGCAGCCTGTCAGCAGGGCGATCGCCCATGTCATCCGCCTTCCCAGTCGCATTCTCCCTGTCATCGCTCTGGATTCCGCCGGCCGAGCCGCTTTGCAAAGCGGCGATACAATCCCGGCGCTCGCTGCCGGTCCGCATTGAATCGATTTAATCGAGGCGAATTATCCAATGAATGACGCCGGATTGCAATGATATAAGAAACCATCTTTGCCTATTCAATACCCAGCCCGCGATTTGTTCATTCGCTCGGTCTGGTTGTATACATGTACTCAATCGAGGATTCCGCGAACGCCGTAAAACAGAAATAATCGAATGTCATACTGGCAATGCTCTCCCTCCTGCGGTCATTTTCGCCTGCTCAATTGCCCGGGCAGCAATCCGGTACGCCTCCGCCGGCCGAGAACGAAGGCCAACGAATCTTTGCCGCCGGTTGCGCGCCTTGCCACGGGTTAGACGCTCGCGGCGGCGATCGTGGGCCCGATATCGTCAACAAAAGAGAAGTTCAGCAACTCCCGGACGAAGCTCTGCTCCGCCTTGTTCAGGACGGCATAGCGGGAACTGGAATGCCGGCTTTTCGTTCGCTCGGGGCCGCGCAGATTCAGACAGTTGTTCGCTACTTGCGCAGCTTGCAAGGTCAGGCTGCACCAGTAGTGTTCCCCGGCGATCCTGGACGCGGCAAAGAACTCTTCCATGGAAAACCCGGGTGTTCGCAGTGCCACATGGCGAACGGCGAAGGCGGCTTTATCGGTTCGGACCTGTCGAGCTACACCGGCCCCCGGTCAGCGGATGACCTTCGCAGCGCCATCGCCGATCCCGACAAGGCACTGGACCCTCGACGGCGGATCGTGCTCGTAACCACCAGGAAAGGCCAAACTCTGACCGGAGTGACGCGGAACGAAGACAACTTCTCTCTGCAAATTCAGACTCTGGACGGTACGTTCCATTTGTTTACCAAGTCAGAATTGCGGAGGATTGACTACCAACCCCGGTCTTTGATGCCCGCCGATTACGGAACCAGGCTCAGCCGTCAGGAAATGGACGATCTGGTGAGCTATTTGATGAGCATCGTTCGAACCAATATGGTTCGAACCAACAACAATAAACCTGCGGGGAAGGAATGAACCATACCATCTTGAAGGTGCGATCTTCCGTCGGTCGTTGGCTCAGGAACTCGGGACTCAAGGCCGCCACCGCGCTGGCCGGCGCCATTGTCCTGTTTGCCTGGCTGGCTTCTATTTCGGTCCGAGCGGGCGTGCCTGAGCGAACCTTCAAGCTTACAGACGAATCTCCAAAATTCTGGAAACTATTCGACCGCAACGCCAAGCTGACGCTGGTTGCCAGCGATTTTGGCTTCACCGAAGGTCCAGTCTGGGATCCATCCGGATTCCTCTACGTGAGCGACGAAGTCCAGAACAAGATCTATCGCGTGTTTCTGGACGGCCGAAAGGAAGACAGCCGCAAAGAGGAAGTGATCTCTCTCGGCGATCCCGATGGCAATACCTACGACCGGCAACATCGTCTGATCGATTGCGCCAGCGTTCTGCGCGCCATCATCGCGGTAACTCCGGACGGGAAATACACCATATTGGCTGACCAATATGAGGGAAAGAAATTCAACAGTCCGAATGATGTCGTGGTCGGTCCCGACGGTGCTCTCTACTTCACCGATCCCACGCTCGATCTGGTGGAAGGACAGAAGCAGGAAATACCTTTCCAGGGCGTGTACCGCCTGGATGAAAAAGGAAATGTCCGCCTCCTGACCAAAGACCTCACACAACCCAACGGGCTTGCCTTCTCGCCCGATGGCAAGCGCTTCTACGTGGATGACAGTGAGCAAAGAAACATCCGCGTGTATGACATGGCCCCAGACGGCACCCTGAGCAACGGCCGAATTTTCGGTGAGGAGCCGGGCGCAAAGAACGACGGAGTACCGGACGGCATTAAAGTCGACCACGACGGAAATCTGTTTGTGACCGGTCCCAGGGGAATCTGGGTGTGGGATCCGCAAGGTCACCATCTGGGTACGATCGAGATGCCGGAACAGCCTGCCAACCTCGCCTGGGGCGACGACGACCACCGCACGCTTTACATCACCGCCACTACGTCGGTCTATCGCCTGCCGACCAAGGCACGGGGCTTCGTGCCGTATCGATCTCGCTGATGGCGAGAACCTAAGAATACCGGGCGAAATTCTGCCGCGAGAGCTTCGCCCCTGCATGTCATGCCGCGGCAGGCTTGAGCCGGTGATCGATTCGGCGAATCGCCTCAAATTTTGCTTGACAGCCACTCATTCGATCAGTAATAAAACGTTTTAATAGAAGTCGCCACGGGGCGCCTGTTTTCATGTCCAGCGGCAAAGTGTTCGCGTAGTCAGTCCAGGGCGAGACAAAACCGCGACAGTGGAGGGTCAGTCATGGAAACCGCCAGATTGGTGTGGGGGCGGCAATCGCAATCGATCACACGATGGTCAGACGGAAAAGCCAGATGTGCGTGGCTTTCCGTTTCATTGCTCTTTTTGCTCACCTCGTTGGCTAACAGTCAGCTCTACACCGGCTCCATTTCCGGCACGGTCACTGATCCTTCGGGTGCGGTGATCCCTTCGGCCAGCGTCAGCGCCATCGATTCGCGCCCACACCTCGCAATATCACGCCAGCCGTGTCATCAACCTCGAATGGGTCGAGCACGGTGCGGGCGTTCACCAGCTTTTCTCCGCATCAACCGATCTTAGGGATGGCGCTGGGCACGTGCTGATCACGGCTTATCCGGTTCAGCGTCCAGACGGACAGTGGTCGGTGATGGTGATTAACAAAGATCAGTCGAATGCCCATAGAGTACGCTTGGTCTTCGACGATGAAACCGGAAAACACAACTCGTTTTCCGGTCCGGTCACAATGACCACATTCGGGAGCGAGCAATACGTGTGGCGGTCGGAGGGAGCTGAGAGTCACGCCGATCCAAATCTGCCCCCGTTGACCACCAATGTGCAGGCTACAACAGATTTTTCATTTATCTTGCCAAAGGCCTCTCTGAACGTGCTTCGCGGCAAGATCGACGTCATTCGCCATCAAGGAGCGACAAAATGAGCCGTAGTCAAAGCGCGAAGGTACCCAGTGAAAAAACAACAGGAATTCTTCTCGCGGTCATCTTCTTCCTCGCCCCGCCTGTGGCCTTGGGCCAGTCGCCCTCGGTCAAGTGGGAAGAGTTGACCTCAGCCGATTTCGTGAAAGCCATCCAGCAGGCGCAGGGAACCTGCCTCCTGCCAGTCGGCATCATGGAGAAGCACGGATTGCACCTGCCGCTCGGCAATGACCTGATCAACGTGCGTTACGCTTCCCTGCACGCAGCGGAACAGGAATACACCCTTGTCTTTCCCGAATATTACGTTTCTCAGATTTTCGAAGCCCGTCATCAACCCGGAACTGTGGCCTACAGCGCTCATTTGCAGCTCGACCTCTTGCAGGAAACCACAGACGAGATGGGGCGCAACGGCTGCAAGAAAATCATTATTGTGAACGGCCATGGCGGGAACGAACACCTGCTGCCGTTTTTTGCCCAGTCCCAACTGGCGTCACCGCACGATTACATCGTCTATGTCTTCAACCCGCCTTCGCATAACGACACGAGCGGGCGTCCTCCCATGAAGTCTTCAAGCTACGCCACTGATTTTCATGCCGGCGAGGGAGAAACGTCTCGCACCATGGTGGCGCGCCCGGACCTGGTCCATCTGGATCGGGCAAAAGGGGAATCCGGCGCCGACCAGGCCAGAGAAAAACTGCCCGACAGCTTGTACACCGGAATCTGGTGGTACGCGCGTTTTCCAAACCACTATGCTGGTGATGGTTCGGTCGCGAGCAAGGAACTGGGTGAATTCGACACCAGGATGGTGATCTCTGATCTGGTCACCGCCATCCGCGCGGTGAAGGCTGACAGCCAAGGCTTGAAGCTGCAGAAGCAATTCTTTGAAGAAGCAACTCATCCGCTAGATACGAAGCAATAGAAGAAACACGCAATCATCTTCTGTGGGGAGGCCTCATGCGTCAAATGGCCCATGCTAGGTTCAACTTGTCCCGATGGATTTCACCTGCACTCCTTCCGGTTTGTTTGCTGCTCGCTTCCCTGGCCTCATCGCAAACCGTGCGAGTTGACATCACTCCCGGCCACGCTGTGAATTCTTTCGTTCCCACCGAAGCACTGGGAGCAGGCATCGATCGTATCGACACCGTCTCCACCGACAAGGTTTTTGCCGAGCCGGTGATGAAGCAGGTTCTCTCCGCCGGTTGGAACAGCGTCACCTACCGCCAGAATACCGAACTCCATGTCGAGGCCTGGCACTGGAACCCGCAGGGCATGTGGAGCGATTCCGCCGGCAGGGGATATTTCGTGGGGAATGCCAAGCCGAGCGACTTCATTCGTCACTCCTTCGGTTACGGGCTTCCCCACCGCGGCTTCACCCGCAACGAAGGCACCGATGCCAACGGATTTTCCCGGATCACCGATGGCGACGAGAAAACGTACTGGAAGAGCAATCCATATCTGACCAAGGCTTTTACCGGCGAAGATGACTCGAACTATCCCCAATGGGTTGTCGTTGACCTGGCGAACAACCATCCCGTCAATGCCATTCGAATCTCCTGGGCCGAACCCTACGCGAAGAAGTACCTGGTGCAGTATTGGAAAGGCGCAGACCCGATGAAACAATCGACCAAGGGAACGTGGGTTACCTTTCGCGGCGGCGATGAAATCAACGGATCGGGAGGGATGAAAACCCTGCAACTCGACCCCTCTCCGATCGGCGTGCGTTACCTGCGCATCTTGATGACAGAGTCTTCCAACACTTGCGACAGCCACGGCTCGGCCGATCGCCGCAATTGTGTCGGTTACGCCATCAATGAAATCTATTTGGGAACGGCTTCGTCTGATGGAGAATTCCATGACCTTGTGCGCCACACCGCCGATCCCGATCAGACCACAACCTACTGCTCTTCCGTCGATCCCTGGCACGAACCCGGCGGTATTGACGACAAGGGCGATCAGGTTGGGATGGATCTTTTCTATACCAGCGGCTACACGCGCGGGCTTCCGGCGATGATCCCAATCGCAATGTTGTATGGGACCCCGGAAGATTCGGCGAACCAGATTGCCTATTTGAAGGCGCGCGGGTATCCCATCTCTTACATCGAAATGGGCGAAGAGCCCGACGGACAGTACATGCTTCCCGAAGATTACGGCGCGCTCTACCTGCAATGGGCCACGGCGCTGCACAAGGTGGACCCAGGTTTGAAGCTGGGTGGACCCATTTTCGAAGGAGTGAACGAAGACATCGAGGTCTGGCCGGACGCGCAAGGCCGGTCTTCATGGCTAGGACGTTTTATTGCCTTCCTCAAGGCCCACAATCGGCTGCAGGATTTGGCGTTCATGTCGTTCGAGCACTATCCGTTCGAGCCCTGCAAAATTCAGTGGAGCAATCTCTACGACGAACCGGCTCTGATCGGCCACATTCTTCAGGTGTGGCGCGATGACGGCCTGCCGCCGAATGTTCCCATGTTCATCACCGAACTTAACATTTCGTGGAACACGGGAGAATCGTTTCCGGATAATTTCGGGTCGCTTTGGCTGGCCGACTTCGTGGGTTCGTTTCTGACTTCGGGTGGAAATGCGCTCTACTATTTCCACTACATTCCCGAGGCGCTCTCCCACGGGTGTGGCAGTTCTATGGGCACCTTCAGCATGCTGACCGTAGATAAGAACTACCGCATCCAGCAACCGTTGTCGCAGTACTTCGCCAGCCAGTTGATCAACCTGGAGTGGGTGCAGCCGGGGAGTGGTAAACACCAGTTATTTCCGGCAAGTACGAATGTCGAGGACTCAGCCGGTCACAGGCTAGTGACAGCTTACGCGGCGCAGCGCCCCGACGGCCAGTGGGCGCTCATGATCGTTAACAAAGACCAGGAGAATTCGCATTCGATTCGACTAGCGTTTCATGATGCGAGTAGCAACACCGATAGCCTCTTTGCCGGGCCGGTCGATATGATCACGTTTGGGAGCGCCCAGTATCACTGGAACCCGGAGCCGAACGGCGGCACGGCGAATCCCGACGGGCCGGCCGCAAAATCGCGGATCATCGCCGACCCGGCGACAACCTACACTTTACCGAAGGCATCGGTAACTGTGTTGCGCGGACAGATTGCAAAAAGCAACACACCACAACCATGAAGACACTATTCGTTTTCTCCGTAATGGTTTGCTGCGCGTTCGGTCAGGCGCGTTACGATCTGCTGTTGAAAGGCGGCCACGTCATCGATGCCGCCAGCAAACTGGATGCTGTGCGCGATATCGCTATCCAGGGCGGAAAAATCGCTGCTGTCGCCGCCGATATCCCAAGCTCAGAAGCGCGCAAGACAATTGACGTTCGCGGCCTCTACGTCACGCCCGGACTGGTGGACATCCATGTACATGTCTACGCCGGCACCGGCATGCGCGACGCCTACTCCGGCGATCATAGCGTCTATCCCGATGGCTTCACCTTCCGCTCCGGGGTTACTACGGTGGTAGACGCCGGCAGCTCCGGCTGGCGCAACTTTCCCGACTTCAAGGAGCGGGTTATCGATCGCTCGAAGACCCGCGTTCTGGCCATGCTGAACATTGTCGGCCACGGCATGGGCGGCGGCAGCATCGAGCAGAACCTCGATGACATGGACGCCAAGGCCACTGCGGAGCAAGCCGCGAAATATAAGGGACTCATCGTAGGCATCAAGACGGCGCACTATGCCGGACCGGAGTGGACGCCGGTCGAAAGAGCCGTCGAAGCCGGCACTCTGGCGGACATTCCGGTGATGGTGGACTTTGGAACCTTCCGTCCCGAGCGCCCCTTTCAGGATCTGGTGCTCAAGAAGCTGCGACCCGGCGACATTTACACCCACACCTACCTGGTCGATGTGCCCATGCTCGACGCCGACGGACACGTCATGCCCTATTTGTTCAACGCCAGAAAACGCGGTGTCATCTTCGATCTCGGCCACGGCGGAGGCAGCTTTCTTTTCCGGCAGGCAGTTCCCGCCTTCCGCCAGGGATTCACGCCTGACTCAATCTCGACCGACCTGCACATCGACAGCATGAATTCCGGCATGAAAGACATGCTGAACCTGATGTCGAAGGTTCTAGCCGTAGGCATGCCCCTCGAGGAAGTGATAGCGCGCTCTACCCTCTATCCTGCGCGGGAAATCAAACGTGAAGACCTGGGCCGTCTTTCCGTTGGTGCAGCGGCGGATGTTGCCGTAGTGCGGCTGGAGAACGGCGATTTCGGTTTTGTGGACGTTTTTGGCGCGCGTCTGTCAGGACACCAGAAACTGGTTTGCGAACTCACAGTTCGCAATGGCCTGGTCGTCTACGATCTAAATGGCATCTCGCGCAGCAACTGGGACGAACTGGGAAAATACAAGGTACAGGGAGACGCCAGTTGGGACGGCACCATCCCCGCTGGTCTACGCTCCGACGCAAAGTGATGCGAGTCGGGCCGCTCACTTTCCGGTGAAGCTGATTCGCCAGATGCTGTTCGAGCCATCGTCGGTAACCAGCAGCGAGCCATCGGGAGCGACGGCGACGGCAACCGGGCGTCCCCAGACGTGTTCGTTGTCAACCACGAACCCGGTCATGAAGTCCTCGTATTCACCGGTCGCATGTCCGGTCTGGTGCAGCGGTACCCGAATCAGTTCGTAGCCCACCCGAACCGCCCGGTTCCACGACCCATGTTCGGACGCGAAAATGTCCCCTTGATATTCCGCGGGGAACTGTTTGCCATCGTAGAAGGTAATTCCCAAAGACGCGTTGTGCGGGTTCAACAGGACATCCGGGGTGATGACCTTGTCCTTTAACTCAGGGCGTGTCCCCGCCAGCCTCGGGTCCTGGTGACTGCCCATGTACCACCACGGCCAGCCGTAGAAGCCTCCGTCCTGTACGTGCGTGATGTAATCCGGGACCAGGTTGTCACCCAACCCGTCGCGTTCGTTGACTGAACACCATAGCTCGCCCGTCTTCGGATTCATGCCGAGTCCGACGCAGTTGCGAATACCGTACCCGTAAACCCGCATCTCGGACCCGTCCGGATTGAACTGCAGAACGTCGGCGCGGTTCTTTTCTGCGGGAGTTACATCGGGGTCGTCGACGTTGGAAGCCGAACCCACCGAGACAAACATTTTCTTGCCATCGAGCGAGAACTGAACGTCCCGCGTGGTGTGGCCGCTGCCTCCGGGAACATCCGAAATATGTTCTGCCGGACCGCGCGCTTTCAAATCACCGTTCTGGTAAGGAAACCGCACGACCGAGTCGATATTTCCCACGTAGATCCACTGGGGGTTCGGGCCCGGAGGATAAAAATCGATGCCGAACGGCCGGTTCAGACCGCTGGCAAACACCGCCATCTGCTCGGGCTTGCCGTTGCTGGTGATCCCGCGGAAAATCCTGATGTCGCCCGCCCTGGTTTCGGCCACGAACGCGTCGCCGTTGGGCGCGGTTCGAATCATGCGGGGATTTTCCAGTCCGGCCGCGTATTGCTCCACCTTGAAGCCGGGCAAGACCTGCGGCCATGCGCCCTCTGGGCGCGCCACCACCTTGGGACCGTTGCCGGCAGACTCCGTAGCGAAGGGAGCGGGCAGGTCTTTCAATGTAATCTTCCGAACCGTTCCTGGTTTCTCAAAGCGGTAGTCGGTGAATGGAGCTTTCGGAGGCGGCGCATTCAGGTGGACGGCCTTCTCGGGCGCCGCGGCTTTAGCGCTTGCCTGATTGGCTTGCGGCGTCCCGAGCGTCTTCGCATAGTTCACAATCAGCCAACGCTGCCGCTGCGGCAGCTTCGCCCACGAGGGCATTCCATTCTTCTCATCGCCGTTGGTGATGAACCAGAAGATCTCGCCCGGTGTCGCCACCTTGATCTTTTCCTCCGCCAGTGGCGGGATATTGCCCGAGCCTTCTCCGCTGTCGCCGTGGCAACGGGCGCAGCGGAGATGATAGAGAGACTTGCCGGCAACCAGCGGTTGATCTGCATAAGGATTTTTCAATTGCCTGGCTGATGCCGGGGCGTTATGGAAGTTCGAGTTCTGCGCCTTTGCCAGGGAAACCAGAAGAACGGCACTGACCGTAATTACGGAAAGCAACCTTTCTATGGTGCGTGCGCTAGCTTTCAAGACTTTCCTCCGTCGGGCCGTCAACGACGGGCCGGGCCAACCAAGTTAAGCCCAGCCGAAGCGTCCTTAATATCCCTTTACCTTAACCACAAAGTAATTGAATTCAGGGGAACCCTCAAGCAGCAACTGATGCGGTGTCCGCGCAGGAATGCGGATAATATCTCCGGCAGAAAGCTTCCGCCGCGCGCCGCCCTGAATGGTGCCATTGCGCTTTTCATGCGGCGATACGGTCTCTCCATTCATCAGAGTGCCGCCGACCAGCAGCGTCGCCGAACCGGATTGCACGAAGAAGACGTCAGCTTGGGTTTCGTGCCACTCCGCCTGGCCATCGGACTCTCTGTGCACCAGCATCGCGCTGTCGTTGGGAAAATCAGCAAGCAACTCCACGGCAAAATGGTGCGGATCGGTGGTGGCATCAACACGCAGTTTCTGCCCATCCTGCTTGAGTGACGCCGTGGTCCATTGTTCGAACCCAGGCGGCGCCGCTTCTTGAGCCGCAACAACCAGCACAGGAACCGCAAGTGCTAAAAGGACCCAGAGTTTTTTCATTGGAATCTCGTCCTGGAATCGATTGCTTGGCGCCTCTTGGCGCGATTTCTGATGGAAAATGGCCCCGCAGGATTGGTCGACTCTTTGTTTGCAGAAAACTGTAAAGCCGCTGAGCCCGGCGATTTATGACTGTTTTTCTCTCAGGGCCGCTGCGTCACGACTCTGTTTCCTTTAGATTTGCTAAAGTAACCCTGCCAGCATTTCACATTCCAAAAGATAGGCAGCCGTGCCCCGCGTGTCAAATTGAAAAAGCTAAAGTAAAGTTTCAGGAAGACTGAAAGAACGGCTGCATCGAAAAACTTTTTTTCTTTGACTGACGGCGGACCCTGACAGGAAAGAGTCTATGGACATTCACCAACTCGAGCTGTTCCTCGCGGTGATGGACTCTCCGAGCATGACCCGCGCCGCGGAGAAAGTTTTCCTGTCCCCGGGCGCGGTCAGTCTTCAGCTGCACAACTTGGCCGACGAACTCCACACCGAACTCTTCGTGCGGAGCGGGAAAAAGCTGATCCCTACACCCGCGGCGCTGCGGCTGGCGGACCACGCAAAAAACCTGGTTCATCTCACCCACCAGATCAAGCAGGAGTTTGAGAACGATCTGACCACGGACGCGCGCCCCTTTCACTTCGCCACGGGCGTGACGACCCTGATCTATCAACTCGGCAAACCGCTGCGGCAGCTGCGAAAACAGTATCCCAAAGCCGAGATTCGCGTAACTGTTAGCGTGACCGAGGAAACCGTCGCCGGCTTGCACGATCGCCGCTTCGATCTGGGCCTGATCTCGCTCCCGGTTCCCGAGGAGAATCTGAAGATCATCCCACTCTTCGATGAAGAGCTCCTGATCGCGGCTCCGGCGACCAGCAAGGCCCGGCGAGGTCACGTTGGCAAGATACGACCTGCAGAGCTGGCCCGTGTTCCATTCCTGCTATATCCAAAGGGGACCGTCATACGCGTCCGGATCGATCGCTTTTTTGAGGATATCGGGGTGACACCCCGGGTGGTGATGGAGGCGGAAGACACCGAGGCCATCAAGCGTTTAGTAGAATCGGGTTTTGGCTATTCCATACTTCCCGAACACGCCCTGCGCCGGCCCACGCGCTCCTTCCAAACCTTTCGGGTCGAGGGGCATCCAGTGGTTCGAAGTCTGGCGCTGGCCATGGTGCAGACCGAGTATCCGCGCAAGTTGACCGTGTCGATCGCGGAATTTCTGCGGGCGATCTTGACCGCCTGACCGTTAGTCGTCAGCTGGTGTGTGTCCACTGGGTGAAATTCGAACGGAACAGACGACGAACATCGCGCTGAATGTCGTCCCGAGTCACGCCGCGGCCATCCCGGGTAACGGCACGATAGCTTTCCGTCAGAATGGGAGCCAACGTGATGCGCGTGTTGCGCCACTTGTAAATGACCTGTTCGAGAACGCGGGCATCGGAATGTTGCGGGATGAAGCTGGTGCCGAGCAATTCAATGCGCTCGCGTGTGATCTCTTCTACGATTGAAGGATTGTTCAGGAACCACCAGCATCCGAACGGCATAAGGTTGCTGAACTTCCGCGCATACACGCACAGCTCGTGCTGATTCTCCCGGCTGAGCACGCTCACCAGAAACCGGTTGTCGGGGAAATTCCGGCACAGATTCTCCAGCGAACGAAGATCCGCTCTGCCCACGCCGTCGCCGCCGAGCCGGAGCCTGGGATTCACCTGGCGGCGTACCCCGATCATAAGAGTCAGCGGCAGGTCCAGTTCGCGGCACGACGGCAGAACCGCTTCCCGCATTATCTTGCTTCGAACCGTATTTTCCGGGAACTGGAAGCTGTCAGGCAGCGACACGGCCATGTACACGGGTCGCATGCGCTGGTACCAGTCGGCAAGAAACCTGCGAATTTCGCCGATCGACTTTCCCGAAGCTTGACTGTCGACCTCGTACCCTTGCGCGGCCAGTAGGGACCAGGGCTCAGACCACTCTCTCAGGATCCGGTCCAGGCGCAGCACGGCTTGAAATTGGGGGTGGGCTTGCACGCCGCTCATCCAGATGCCCGGTTCTACGGGATCGAGCGGATCGTTGGTCATCACTACCGAACTCACCCCGGCCATCTCCAGAACCTTGAGAACGTGCTCTTCGACGGATCGGGTTTGGAAGAACGTCCGCGCCTGGGCCAGATCAGGACCACCGGTGGGCAGTCCGAATGCGTGCAGCACGGCGATAATTCCGCGCGTAGCCTCGGAAACCGGATTGTTCTCGACGAACAGAGCTCGCCAGATCGCGTCCGCCTGATCGCGCTTGGGCAGCGACCAGTAGTGCTCCGGCGTCATGCCGGAGAAGCGGAAGAATTCAGCCTCCAGATAGTGATACGTGAGCAGTTCATCGATGCCCCACAACCCCAATTTGCCGAACGCAGGAGGAAAGAGATGAGTGTGCATATCGATGAATTGGGTGGTCGCCAATACGTCTTCTACTGCGGAGTGAATCTGATCCGCCGCAAGCGCCTCCGGGGCATCGAGCTTGACGGAGCGATCCGGTGGTTTGAGGGACGTGGGTTCCACGGGTGTCGGGCAATATAGGAGCGGCTTGCAGGCCTGTCAAAGGAAAAAAACTGATTCCAACATTCAGCCCGGCTAAACGAAGTCCGGCTAAAAGACCCAACCCGCAAAACTACTTCTCGCCCTTATAATTCAGCCTTTGAAAACTGCCGCACGCAAGGACTTTCCTCATGGCTCATCCCCTTCTCGATCTCAGCAACAAGACCGCAGTTGTGATCGGCGGGACCAGCGGCATTGGGCTTGCCCTAACCAAGGCGCTGGCGCAAGCCGGGGCCGACGTAGTTCCCACGGGCCGCCGCGCTCCCCAGGTCACGGCTGCCGTCTCTGAGGTGAAGGCGCTGGGCCGGCGCTCGTTGAATCAGACCTGCGACGTCACCGACGAAGGCAGCCTGGCGCAGGTCCTGCAATCGGTCTGCGCCGAATTCGGCACCGTTCAGATTCTGGTGAACTGCGCCGGCCGCACCATGCGCATGCCCACGCTCGACTTCCCCGACGCGGAGTGGAATGCGATTATCGAAACCAACCTCAACGGAACTTTGCGCGCCTGTCGCGTATTTGGCCGGCACATGATCGAGCAGCGCTACGGCCGCATTATCAATATCGCTTCGCTTTCTTCGTTCGTTGCTCTATATGAAGTCGCCGCTTACAGTGCCAGCAAGGCGGCAGTTGCATCACTGACCAAGTCGCTCGCCATTGAGTGGGCGTCGTCGGGCGTTTGCGTAAATGCGATTGCTCCGGGGGTCTTTCGCACCGACTTGAACGCTACTCTCCTCGACGGAACCGACCGCGGACGCGAATTCCTGTTGCGCACGCCCATGCGGCGGTTCGGAAAGCTGGACGAACTTGGCGGCGCTGCCGTATTCCTGGCATCCGATTCGGCCAGCTTCGTCACCGGTCACGTGCTGGCGGTGGACGGAGGCTTTCTCGCCAGCGGGGTAAACCAGTAGCACCACAAACCATGTAGGGGCAGGCGTCCCCGCCTGCCCAGTCGAGCGAAGCTCGACAGGTTTTCTTCAGCGACGAAACAGCGGAGCTTCGCTCCGCCGGAGAGGCGGGGCGGCCTGTCCCTACGTGGTTTGTGGTGCTTTTGGGCTCACTTGATCTGGGCCGGTTCCAGCTCAGGCATCAGAAGCTGAATGACGGCAAGCGCCAGCAGATATGTAAAGCCGGCAATCAGGAAGGGGACCATATAACTGCCGGTCCACTGCAAGGTGTAGCCCACGATCTTTGCAATCAGGATTCCGCCGATCGCGCCTGCCGTTCCCCCGATCCCCACGACCGAACCTACGGCCTGGGTGGGAAACGTGTCGGAGATCAGGGTAAACAGATTGGCGGAGAATCCCTGGTGGGCGGCGGCGGCGAGGCCGATCAGCAGGACCGCCCCCCACATGCTTTCCATGCGATAAACAAATACGATCGGAACTACACACAGCGCGCACAGCAGCATGGTACTCTTGCGCGCCATATTCACGCCCTTGCCGCGGTCGATCTGCCAGGACGAGAGCCAGCCTCCGGCGACGCTGCCCACATCAGAGATCACGTAGATCACCATGATGGGGACTCCGACTTTCATCAGAACCAGGCCATGCTGCCGTTGCAGGAAATCAGGCACCCAAAATAGGTAGAACCACCAGATGGGATCAGTCATAAACTTGGCTATCGCAAACGCCCAGGTCTGACTGTGCGGCAGCAGGTGAGACCACTTTGTTCTCGGCATCGGCGTCTGCGAATCGCTGCGGATATACTCCAGTTCCGACTTAGAGAGCCGTGGATGCGCTTCCGGCTTGCGATACAGCGCCAGCCAGAATATGAGCCAGACAAATCCCAGCCCGCCGGTGATGAGGAACGCCCAGCGCCAGCCCCAGTGAATCGTGATCCACGGCACCACCAGGGGAGTAATGATGGCCCCGACGTTGGACCCGGCATTAAAGATTCCGGTCGCCAGCGCCCGTTCCCTTCTCGGAAACCATTCGGCCACGGTCTTGATGCTGGCCGGGAAAACTACTGACTCGCCGAGGCCCAACGCCGACCGCGCAACCAGAAAGCTCGTGAAAGAGCTTGCCAGGGCGTGGCCCATGGAAGCCAGGCTCCAGAAAACCATGGCCAATGCGTAGCCCAACCGCGTGCCCAGACGATCCACCAGTCGTCCGACCGCCAGCATACCCACCGCGTAGGCCGCCTGGAAGGCGAGCACCAGGTTGCTGTAATCGATTTCGTTCCAGCCAAGATCGTGTTGCAGGGTGGTCTTGAGAACTCCCAGGACCTGGCGGTCCATGTAGTTCTTGGTGGTGCCGAACAGCAAGAGGGCACAAATGATCCAGCGGAAATATCCGGCGCGTGCACCGGCAGTTGCCACGCTGGAATCCGGCGCTGGGATCGCGGATGTCGTGGCAGAATCCATAGTCTGTGGCGCCGATTTGATCGCTACTTTTTCCGGCCAGCTTCAAATCGGTCGGACGTCAAAGGAATCGTCCTAAGTATAGAAATCGTTCGGTCGCTGTCAAACCATAAAAACTCCCATCGAGATTTGGCTAGACGCAGCCGTCTGCATCTCGAGCGGAACCTCAGTTTTTAGGGTTTGACCTGCTGCCCGCGATTTCTGTAGTCTGCGACGCTGGTCTCACAGGGGTGCCCACCGCCATGTGCGACACCAGGAAGGGTTTGTCTATTCCAACTCAAACCGGGGGACATTCATGATAAATCGATCCCGCCTGTCGTTCGCGCTCGCATTCGTGGCGTGGATGATGGTACTCGCCTCGACAACGCAGGCGCAGAAGCAACAACCGAAAGAGTTCAGAAAATGGCCGGCCGGCAGTTCCCCCCAGGAAATTGGCAAACGCGTGGCCGAGCGCCTGGTGTCGACTCCGCACTCAAACTTCAGCCGGCCCGGCCCTCCCCCCTTCATCACCTACCCGGAAGTGGCGACCTGGTACGGAGCCCTGACCTTTGCCCAATTGTCCGGGGACAAGGATCTTGACTCGCGTCTCATCCAACGCTTTGACCCCCTGTTCGGTGAAGATTCCAAACTCGTGCCCGAACCGGACCACGTGGACAAGACGGTCTTCGGCGCGGTGCCGCTCGAGATTTACATTCAGAGCCGGCAGCAGAAATACCTCGATCTGGGCAAGAGCATTGCGGACAAGCAGTGGGAAAATCCCACGCCGGAAGGTCTCACTCCGCAAACGCGCTTCTGGATCGACGACATGTACATGATCAGCATCGTGCAGTTGCAGGCGTATCGCGCCACCGGCGACGCCCGATACCTCGACCGCGCTGCACTCGAGATGTCGGTTTACCTAGATAAGCTGCAGCAGCCCAACGGCCTTTTCTACCATGCGCCTGACGTTCCCTTCTTCTGGGGTCGCGGAGATGGCTGGGTGGCTGCGGGAATGGCGGAAGCACTGCGCTCGCTGCCGCCGAATCACCCCCACCGCGCCCGCATCATGGAAGGCTATCTCAAGATGATGAAGGCTCTGCTGCAGTATCAGGGCCAGAATGGGGTGTGGCACCAGTTGCTGGATCACCCCGAGTCCTACCCCGAAACCTCCTGCACCGGCATGTTTACTTTTGCGATGATCACCGGGGTGAAGAACGGCTGGCTGGACAAAAAAATATACGGCAGGGCGGCGCGCAAGGGTTGGCTGGGGCTAATCAGTTACCTGGAACCGAATGGCGATATCCGCAACGTCTGTGAAGGCACCGGAAAGAAGAATGATTTGCAATACTATCTGGACCGCCAGCGCTTCACCGGCGACCTTCACGGGCAAGCTCCGATTCTGTGGTGCGCTTCGGCCCTGTTGCGTTAGCCGATTCGACCCAATGTTTTCGCGGAACCCGTGCGTGGCAGTGTCCGCAGACGAGCTGGTCAGTGCATGCGAGCTTAGTGTAGGCTGTTTTTCCGATTGTTGACCGGAGCACATTGTTGCCAATTCCCTTGGCTCTATCTTCAACCCGAATCCTCAAAGTAGCCCTGGTAACCGTACTCGGGCTCTGCTCCACCTTGAGAGTGCACCCGCAATCCACGGACCTGACCGGCATTGCTCATGTGGCTCTTCGGGTAAACGATCTTCAGAAATCCCGCGAGTTTTACCGCACGCTGGGGTTCGAGCAAGCCTTCGAATTTACCGATGCCGGCAAGACTTCGGTTGCCTACATCAAGGTCAATGATCGCCAGTTCATCGAATTGATCCCGCGCACCGACGATTCCCAGCCAGGCGGCATCCTGCACACTTGTTTCGAGACGGCAGACATCGAATCACTGCACAAAGCCTACGTCGAGAGAGGACTGCAGCCGACGGAAGCCAAGAAAGGGAGGGCTGGCAACATCTTATTTTCCATGCATGGCCCGGATGGGCAGGTGATCGAGTACACGCAGTACTTACCGGATTCGCTGCATTCCTTGGATCGTGGCAAGCACTTAACGGAGCGCCGGATTTCGGAGCACTTGTTCGAAGCAACCACTGCGGTTCGGGACATCGCGGCGGAACGTGCGTTCTACACAAGCAAACTCGCATTCAAAGAAGTCTCTTCGGGCGGAAGCGGCGGCAACGAGTTGTCCATCGCCGGGAACTCGGGCGACAGGGTGGCGCTTCAAGCAGAAACGGCGACAACGAAGCCCCGGGTTGTATTCGTAGTCGCCAACATTCGGCAGGTTGCAAACGATTTGCGCAGTCGAGGTTTGAAGGCGCAGAAGGATCACCACGCCATTTCCGTCTCCGACCCCGACGGTGCGGTAATCGTGTTTGTTCTCCGACGCGCCACATAGCGATACACCTTCGATGGAGAAGCCAGCAATGCTTTCGGGAGGGCACGGCTTCAGCCGTGCCGCCCGGCCGGCAAGAACGCGGCTTCAGCCTCTGAGGGTCGCCGCGTTCGAGAGTCGTCCGCAACTTCATCGAAAACTCGCCCAGATCTTATTTCGAGAAGTCGAACGCAGGCGCATGCCGAGCCCCTGTGGCTATCAGCCTTTCGATGTTCTCCACAGTCTGGATGCCACCACGGGCGCCTACCCCTGTGCAGTTCAGAGCCGCCGCTGCACAGGCAAAGTCAAGCTGACGTGAAAGCGGCCAGCCTCGCAGAAGACCGTAGATAAAACCAGCGTGAAAAATATCACCGGCGCCGGTAGTGTCGGTAGTGTCGACGCGAAAAGCGGGCGCGTACTGGAACTGCGAACCATCCCATGCCAGAACGCCTTCCTGGCCCAGGGTTGCCGCGGTCAGCCGGCAACCATATCGGGTACGAAGCACGGGCAGCGACTTGCGCAAATCCTGCTCGCCCACCAATCTGCCCGGAATGTCTCTGCTCGTGATGAGGTAGTCCAAGTTCGGCAAGAGCGCTTCTATACCCGGGTAGAGTTCATCCAAATCGGCGATCACCGGAATACCCGCTTCCCGGGCCCAGTCTGCGGCCACAACCGCCGCGGCGGTGTCGTGCCCATCGACGTGAAGAGCGCGGGAATCGACAATCCATTCGCGCCGAAGTTCTTCCGGCCGAAGGGTGAGGCGGTGGTCGCGCTTCCACAGGACCGTGCGCTCGCCGGCGTCATCGACAAGAATGAAGGCCTGCTGGCTGGCGCATCCCGGAGCCGTGAGCAACTGAGCCTCCACACCCAGCCGGTCGAATTCCGCGCGATGAATCATGGCCGCAGGGTCGTCGCCCATCTTGCCGACGTACCGGGTTCGCAATCCCCACTGCTGGCAGGCGACCATCGCGGATGCGACTTGCCCGCCCGGCAAGACATTCGCAGAATGAAACTCGACCTTGGAGCCAAGAGCGGGATAGCACGGCAGGGGAATGAGCGTATCGGTGGCATTGAGCCCGACGCCGACAACATCCACCGTGAGTGATTTCGTCATTTATGCGCGCCGCTCGACCGGCAAGCCTCTCCTTTCGGTAATTCTTGCGTGAACTCTGGATTTGGTTCAGTGAAAGCGCGTCGTTCGCCACAACGCCAATCCACAAACTAAAAGAAGGACTAACATCACTGCGATCAAGAGCAGTGCGGGCCTCCAGTGGAATGCCATCGCCGGAGAACGCGCCATGGCCGCACAAATCACAAAGATGCCAGTGGCGCCCGCAACCAATAGCCAGTCGAAAAGACTGCGCGCGGGCCTGGCTTCTCCTTCGATTTCGGTCCCCTGCATGCGGGCTTCAACATAATCTGCCGAAATGTTGTAGCGCTGGGACTCGCGCTGCGCCGCCTCTTTCCACTGCGCCTGTTCTTCGCCGCTGGCCGAGGAAAACGCAATCCCTCCCACGCCCAACAACATCAGGACCGAGCCGCCGATGACCTGCAGGTACGTTGAGCTACCACTGCCGTGCAACTCGTTGAAGACGAGAACCCCCCACAGCAGTCCCCAGAGTTGATTGGAATTCGAAAGCGGAATACCTCGACTGATCCCCACGTACTTCGCGGCGTATTGCTGAAACAAGTCCCCGATCACCCAAATGAAGCCGCCTGACATCAGCCAGAAAACCACGCCCCGCGCCCTGGCCAACTCGTGCCAAAGCGGGCTCAGACCAAGATAGCTCACAGCCAGTGCGGCCATCATGCCAAGCTCTCCGAAAGTGAAGAACGTGACAAAAGAAAGGGGATTCATTCCCGACAAATAGGCTTTGCGGTATGGGATGTACATCGTTCCCCAAAGGATCCCAGCGCCCAGCGCCGCCCAAACACCACGCATGGAATGCGCGGCCGGAGCCTGGGTCGAGGACGCGATTGCCAGCATCGCTGCACCGACCGACATGACCAACGCTCCGCCCAGCACGCCCATCCAGCGGCGCCAACCCGCCCGGCGTAGCTCATTAAAGAAGAAGAATCCCCAGACGATGCCGAGCAGGCTGTTTGAATTCCACAAGGGAAAAGCGATGCTCAGACCGATATCACGAATGGCCACAATCGTCATCGTGTTGGCCACGGCCCAGATGCATCCCGCGAGAACACCCCAGATAATGAGATGAGGCGCACGACGAACGTCATCGCGGATGGACGACGTGCCCAGAACCAGGGCTGGCACGCTCCAGCGTGCCAGAAAGACGCCGACCACCATGATCAGCGACACCACGAGCGGGGAAATGCCTACAGAGACGAGTTTGGTTGGCGCCTCAGCGGCGCCGAGCCAGGCGCCCGCAGTGACTCCGGAAAGGACGCCCAACGCTTGCAGTTTGCGCGCGCGCGATTTCTCGAACCGATGATTCATTCTGTGGCGCCAGGACGGAGTGCATGTTCTGCCAAACCTGTCCTTAGCGAACGAATTCTAGAAGAAGCAGTCCCCCGATCAACACTCCGAACGGAACCCAAAAATGAATGTCGGTGATGACTTTCGTCAACCAACTGCGGCGTTCATCACGGCTGTCGTTTCGGTGCATAACGGCTTCAGACTAATCAGCCAAAACCTGGTCCAGCAACTGCCCCACAGCGCGCTCGGCTTCCAGAATTGAGCTGCGATGATCCATGATGCCGGCCAAATCCGTATTCGCGAACACTATGCGACCGAATGGGGCAGCCCGCAGAACCTCGCTAGGTGCGGGTTTTCCGCCATTGCCAAAGAAAAAACCTGGCTGCGGGTTGAGGTATGCGTGCCCCCAGCGGTTCAGGATGATTCCCGCGATGTCCCGCCGCGCATCGAACCCGGCGCGCGCGAACATATCGGTAAACTGCTGACGAATTTGCCTCTCGTATTCACTGAAAGAGGTACCCAGCACCTCTCTTCGGCCGCGGTGTCCCTGATCTGCGACCGGCACGCCAGGATAGGAATACAACACTTTGAGCGGAAGCACCACAGGAGAATCCGGGCCGATGGTAGGTGAGTCTGCGCCCATCAACGCGGTCTTCCGCACCTCCGTGTAGTTGCCGAGGCCTTCGAACCAGCGAAATCCGCTAATCCCCATTCTGTAGAGAAAGCGCCAATTCCGGACTGCCACGTTCGCCATCAAGCACGGAGACCGATAAAACTGATCGTAGGCATGCTGCTGCGCCTGCGGAAGATCGCGCACCACATGCTTCGTGGTCCAGCAACCACCTGCCATGACCGCTGTGCGCGCTTTTACGCGATAGATTTTTCCTTCGCGCGCGTAAACAATCGAAACCGATTCGGATTTCTCCGGCTCGCTGTCATGTTTCACCCACACCGCAGTAGAGTTCAGCCGGATACGCGCCGCGGAGTTAGGCTGGTCAAGCACGGCAAAATTAATGTTGTTGCGGCAGATGGCCTCCATGCTGCCGTCGCCGGCGATGGCGCGAGGAAGAAGCGTTTTCATCATAAGCCGTGCGATCCCGGTGTTGCCGCCGGGGAACATCTGGTCGGTGTCGTCACTCTGCTGCGGGTGAAGCATGTCCGCCGCGTAGTCCGCGTATGCCGATAGAGCATCCGGCCCCAGCCCGGATCCACCGCCCTCCACCGGAGAGAGAAAGGTCCGGATGGTTTCACGACTGATGCCGAAGCGCCGCACCATGTGTTCCTCGAGTGTGATCGAGTCGAGATACCTTGAGATCTCGTCGCCAAAATACTGCGGCCTCTTCTCGGGTTGCTGCGCACCGGCCCGCCACTTGAGTAACTCGTTGCGCGCAGACTCCGCAATCGGTGCGCCCTCCAGCTTCCTTCCCCAGGGATCGATCATCCACATCCCAGGCTGCTGGCCAAACTTGGCGCCGAAATACCATCCATACGTCGCTGGCTGGCTTCCGACCATGTCGTAGGGAGTTTTGCTGAGCGCCATTTCCTTCGCCGGCCCCGCCCACTTCTGATATTGAAGTCGAGGCGTTTTCAAACCGATCGAGTCGTAAAAGCGTCCCAGAAAACTGCGCGGATACTGAACGAAGAAAACGGCGGAGCCCTGGTGCGCCATCAGGCGATGACCATCCACCATGAACTCGTTGCGCTTGGCCTCCCCTCCAAAAACCGCATGATTGTCCAGCACCAGGCAGGTACGATTCTTCCCGGCCTTGCGGAGAAACAACAGCGCGGCCGCCAGTCCACTGATCCCGCCGCCCACCACTACACAGTCAAAGGTTTCGCCGGTGTCAATGACATCGGCCGGCATTCGCTCAAACTCATTCGCACGAATGCGATGGCCAGCCGCCACCACTTCGAAAGTATTTCCATTCGACTTGCTGTAGTCACCAACACCGCCGTAACCGGTCCAGTCATCCTGTTCACCGAGAAGCTGCAGCGGGGTGACGGCGCCCATTAAAAGACTGCCGGAGGCGAGCAAGGTGGAATTCAGAAAATCACGCCGCGAGATGCGCTCATCCATGCCCAGATGCTTCATGCCCAGATGCTTCATGCCCAGAGACTTGCCGTCGCTCCGGCCATTGTGAGAAACAGGCATTTCGTATACCCTCCATTCCCGTGAGCAGGCATGAAAATCACTCAGGCAGGATGGCAAATCAGTATCCTACTCTTTGGCAGCGTGTTGTACGATTCGCACGGTAACACGATAGGCCCCGAATGGATCTGACCAACGTTTCCAACCAGCGCCGTTGGACCATCGTCGGCCTGCTCTTTGCAGCATCGTTAATTAATTATCTCGACCGCGCCGCAATTTCATTCGCGCTGCCGCAGCTCTCCAGAGACTTTCATCTCACTCCGGAAAGCAAGGGCCTGTTGCTCTCTTCTTTTTTCTGGTCGTACGCGCTCATGCAGGTTCCCATTGGCTGGTGCGCCGACCGCTTCAACTTGCGCTGGCTCTATGCTGGAGCCTTCGCCCTGTGGTCGCTGGCGCAGGGGCTTACGGGTCTGGCGGATAGCCTTGTTGTCCTGATCGCCTTCCGCATTCTTCTTGGTATCGGCGAATCCATCTACCTCCCCGGTGGGACAAAGATTGTTACTTTGCTGTTCGCCGCGAAAGAGCGCGGCCTGCCCTCAGGACTCTTCGACTTCGGTACTCGATCCGGACTAGTCCTCGAAGGCATTCTGGTCCCCTGGCTCCTGGTCCGTCACGGATGGCGGTACACTTTTCTTCTCCTGGGATTTGCCGGTCTGCTCTGGGTTATCCCCTGGCTTTGGATTTTTCCTCGCCACATGCGTCCGGCGAACAGGGCCGTGGCGTCGCCGCCCGCGGCGACGTCCTCCCCGATTCGCTGGAGCACGCTGCTCAACCGCAACCTGCTGGGCATCTGCCTGGGATTCTTTTGCTTCGATTACTACTGGTACGTGCTGGTCACCTGGCTACCCGACTACCTCGTCACCGTCCGCCACCTCACTATTGTTCAGGCGGGCTTTTACGCTTCCCTCGCCTTCTTCACCTTCGGCGTTTCGGAGCCGATTGGAGGATGGATCGCAGACAGCCTGATCCGCCGCGGCTGGAATGAGACTCGCACGCGGAAAGGAATCGTCACGGGAGCATTCTTTATGAGCCTGTTCCTGGTTGCAGCCATGCGGACTTCGGACACTCCGATGGCGATTGCATTGTTGGTCGGGGCCTCCCTGGTCGGGCTCGCGACCGGCAATCTGCTGGCAATTCTCCAGTGCTGCGCCCCGTTCGAGAAAGTCGGCATCTGGACCGGAGCTGAAAATTTTGCCGGCAATCTCGCGGGAATCGTCGCCCCCCTGGCGGTCGGACTATTGATCAAGCGGAACGGCTCGTACGTTCCAGGTTTTGAGCTGGGAGTGATCGTTCTTCTGGTGGGACTGCTGGCTTACTGGTTCGTAGTCGGTGAGTTAAAACCTTCGGGTTAGCTCGGAGTGCTATGCACCTCTTGCGATCGGCGTATGTCATTTCCTGCCTCGATGGTCAGATCGCGCATTCCGAATCCGACTCCAATTTTCCGGAGGAATTCATAGGGAGGCGTGCCCCCGGCAAAGATCCAGACAAAGTCGTTGGGCAGGATCTGCAACGTTTCCCCCACTGCAAGAAGGACGCGATCGGGTCTGAACTCCAGCGGGATGGAGTCAAAGATGACCTCGACTTTGCCCGTGCGCATGCACTCTCTCATGCGCTGCGCATTTCGTTCCTTGATGCGAATAAATTCGCTTCGCCGGTATGAGAGTTTTACCTGGTTGCCCGTCTGCTGGGCCAGTCCCATGGCCGCCTCCACCGCGCTGTCGCCGCCCCCCACAACCAGGATTCGCTGGTTTCGATAGTGATCCGCTTCGATCAAACGGTACATCACTTTGGGGAGATGTTCCCCCTTTACTCCCAGCTTCCGTGGAGTGCCAGACCGACCGATCGCCAGGACCACCGCACGCGCCCGATATCGCTGAGTCGCAGTCATGACGGTGAAGATGCCATCCGGCCCCTTCCTGATATCGTCCACGCTCGCGTCCGCACACACGTTGAATTCGACTCGATTCAGTACCATGTCAAAGAAGGCGAGCAGATGCTCCTTGGAGAGTTCTGTCTTCTTCAGCTTTCCGTACATCGGGAATTCCAGAGGCGTCGTTGTCACTACCTTCTGGCGCGGAAACTTCGCCACCGTTCCCCCAACCTCATCTCGTTCGATAGTGATATAAGTGAGCTTGTTCTCGATAGCGCGAAGCGAGGCAGTGATGCCCGCGGGACCGGCTCCGACGATCAAGACATCATAAATACCCGACGCCGGCCCGGCGCGTGGTTTGGCTCTGAGCCGTTTGGTAATGATGTCGATACAATCGCGGCCCTGGTTTATCGCATTCCTGATCAACGCCAACCCGCCCAGCTCGCCGACGATGAACAGGTTCTCGATGGTGGTCTCGTACTCAGGCGTGAGGTACGGCATATCCGCGCCCATGCTGGGAGCGGCCATAATCATCGTGATCGCGCCCACCGGGCAAGCCTGCGCGCAGAGCCCGTGGCCAATGCATTTCTGTCCATTGGCGATGACCGCCTTGCCTCCCAGCATCGCCAGCACGTCGCCCTCGGGACAGACCGCCGTACAGGTCGCGCAGCCGATGCAGTAGGTGGCATCAATGTGCGGATGCAGCCCCTTCGGAGGCTCGGCATCAAACGTCACCCTCTCCGCCATCTGCCGCGCCAGATGATCATTCTTATTCAGCTTTGTCAGATACCGCCGCACGAAAAAGATCGCGAGCGCAACGGCCATAATGACGGTAAGAAAAGTATCCATAGGCTCGGCCCGGACTCAGAGGAATCCCAGCAACATCGCCACAACAATGTGGACGAGCGCCAGTACGGCGAAGGCGTAGCTGAACGGTTTATGCGCCACATGCCACAACTTGAACACCTGCTGGGCGTGAGAAAGAAATATGACGCGCCGGGAAAGCAAAGCCTGTCTTCGGGCCAGCCCAATCACTCCTTCGAGCTGGGCATTCTGCGACGGCAATCCACTGAGAGAACGAATCGCGGGCCCAAACCCCATCACCCGCACCCTAAGGCGCACGACGCGAAACGGGCGGGCCAGGTCAGACTTCACCATGTAGCCCAGCGCGGCGAGAGCAGACCAACGCGACACCTGGTTGGGCGGCGGCAAATGAAACAACCGCCGTAGATCGGCCTGAGGAATGATCTTTTGACGCTCCAGCACTCCCTGAAATACCCGCAGCGACGATTCCGCCGCCGCCACCTGGCGTGGAATCTGGGCATAGAGGTATCGCCCGATCAAGCCACTCAGCGAAACCGCTACCATGACCCAGAACGCAGTCCCCGCCAGCCCACGAAACTTGAACGAGGAGTGAAACGCAATGCAGACCGGAGCCGCAATGCCGAGAATAACGTGATGGTCGAGCCAGTGTTTCGAGTTCCCCTGTTTCTGCAGCCACCCCCAGCGCTTCCGCAAGGGATACAGGAAGATGCCACACAGCATCAGCACTCCCAGCAGACCCAGATTGATTCCGATGGCGCCGCTGGGCTTCAGCAGACGATGCTTCGGAGAAAACGGGCGGTCAGCCTGGCTGAGCCTGTAGTAGTCCTCGCCATATAGCACGAGCGCAACGACCGCGGCAATGACAACGACCGATATCATCATTACCAACCGACGGTGCCGTTTTTCGGCATCGGGCATGGCTACGACTGCTGGCGCGAAAGTTGTGTGTGCCGTCATTTCACTGGCCCTTTCACGTCGAAGCGATATCCCAAGCTCAAGTACCATTGGTTGTAGTTCAGTTGTTCGCCACGTGAGACGGTGTAACCGCTTTGCAGAAACGTATGACTGCCGAGGTTGGTGTCGAAAGAAGTATTCGCAAAAAACGCCCGGCGATTCACCGTGAACGATGAGTTGAGGGCCTGGCTCCCGACCTGCGCGTCCCAGATGATCCGGTTGCCTAAGTGACGCGAGAACGACAGAACCTTGTAGTTCCCGCGCGCAAAAGAACTGTCGAATTTCGAGTAGTGGGCATCGGCACGAATACCGGTCCGCCAGATCTCGCTCCACGTAACCCCGTACATCTGGTTCAGGCTCCGCCTTTCATCGCCTGTCTTATTACTCTGTCCAACCGAGGTGTAAACCGCGAAATGCTTTACCGGTTCCACTCGCACGCCTGCGTTCACGCCCTGGTAAAGCAACTTGTCTACCAGCCCGGTGCCAATCAACGCGGTGGCGGCGGTGGGAACATCGCGAAAGTAGTTGTGAGAAACGTCGAAGGAAATCCATTGTTTTGGCTGAATGCGCAAGCTGAGATAGCTGCGGCTGATGCCCGCTCCCGGTTTGATCCCGTCCGTGCTGATGCCTTGCGGCGAGTCCACAATAAATGAGTGATAGACGGAAATGAATTTCTGATAAGACAAACCGTTTTCCAGAAAGAGGTATGGACGATCGAGCTGCCACTTCAACATACTCAGCGCAACTCCGGCGGTGCTGGTGTAGTGGAAATCGTCATAACTTCCGCCCTCGAAGTTGACGAATGATCCTGAAATTTGCTGATCCGGACTGTAGTGCCATGATGTCGGGTCGGGAGTCGAGCCGAAGAAGACTCCAGCGATAACGCCGCGCGCCACCCTGCGTCCAACGTATCCGCCATCGATCGTGTCCAGGCTGACTGCCCATGGCAGGTAGAGACGCCCGAATCCAGCCACCCACTTGGAATCGGGATTGTCGTAATACAACTGGATGGTGTACGTCCGGTCGAGATAATCCTGCAGCGTGTCCTCATCGGGCTGCGAATTGTTGGCCAGCCTGCCCCGCCAGTAGCCCTGCAGGTTCCAGTGCGTTCCGGCGATCCGCGTCATGTCGGTCCGAAGTGCTAGGCCAACCGTGCTGCTGCGCCCGGGTGTCGAACCGCTGCTGCTGATTCCGCTATAGTCGATTCCGATTCGAGCTCGAATCCGGCTCTCCTCGAGTGATGCCCCGTCGCCCGGACCGGCATCCTGCGGCTTGCTTTGCGTGATCACCGGAGCAGGGCCGTTTACGGCGGCGGTCACCGGTTGTTCTGCTCCCAGCCTGGTGGAATCCTCGGCGGAGAGATCGGCCCAGTCACCCGGCTTCACGTCGCGCTTGGGGTTGTGAATTTCCGTGACCGCCGATGTTTCAGCGACCGAAACAATCTGCAGTTCAGCAACCACCGGCCCTTGTGGCGTTGCGGAATCTGAGGCAGACGAATCGGTGTCGCGCACCACAAGTTTCATGCCTTCCGCCAACCCTGAACTGCGTCCGCCACTCAGGTACGCGGCACCCTCAGCCACATATTTCACTTTGAAACTGACGTGCAGCCTGGCGTCCGATGGCTGCGTTGCAGAAAGTCGCATCGAAGACTTTGCGTTGGCACCCCCATCTCGGACGGGCGAATGGATCACTTGCAGAGTCGTAATCTTTGCGGGCTGGGGTGTACGTTGGCGTCGCCATATTTTTCCCATCAGTGAACCGTTTGCGGGCGGGATCGCCCCGTCGCCTGATCCAGCAATCACAGTGGCGGGCAGCAACGTCAGAACGATTGTGTTGCCCACTGTCGCGAGTCCATACCGGCGGGCGGAATCGAGATCTATGACCGCGCGCGTGACCAGCGGATCCGTACTGTTCAAGCCGAGCCGCACCCGTTTCACTCCGTTCCGGTTCACCACAATGCGCCTCTGCCTGGCATTAGCTTTCGTGTTGGGCAGATCCAGAACCACCCGGTCGGGATCGATCGCGATTGTGACCTCAGGAACGACCTGGTGGCTGAGAGTGACTTCAAGTCTCGTGTTGTTCCCGCTACGGGCGACCTTCACCTTGCGGATTTCCGCGACGCTCGCACCCGTGGCCTGCGCTGTACATGCAGACGCCAAGAGCAGAAGGATCCCGATTTCCGCGATCGATCTCACTTGCGGCGGCTCCAGTGGTGCGGGTTTTTCATCGCTTCCGTCTTCGTCTCTATCTCTTCGATCACGCTCGTTTTCACCTTCGAGCTCTCGTATGCGGAAAGATCGCGGTCATCCAGCTATCCATACTGGTGTGGCATTGGCGGCAATCGGTTGAATACCCCAGCGCCTGATGATTCGGCGCAGTGGCCCTCTGAAACGCCCGCAGATGGCAACTCACACAGTCGGTCGAGAGCCCTTGACGGTTAAACTGTCCCACCGCCCCAACCCGGTGGCACGAATAACAGTCAACCGCGGCGTGCGCGCCGATAAGCGGAAAGCGGTCCTGATGCTCATTGATGGAATGAATCGAGACCTGCCATCCATTGACCCGGTGGCAGGAATCGCACTGCGCCCCGTTTTTTCGTCGATGGAGGTCGGCATGGCAATCCTGGCAATTCCTCCCAACGTCGGTGAACACCAGGTTGACGTGGCATTCCTGACAAGCCACGCCCGCATGCATGCCACGCAACGGATAGCCAGTCTTGCCGTGATCAAACTCCGGCTTGCTGCGGATCGGCTTCCACGCCGACGACGTGTGGCAGTTCTCACACGCAACCTGCATCGGACCGTGGGGACTTCGACTGGACGCAGCCGGAACGGCCTTCCCAGCCGGAGCGCCCACGGCCATCTGGAACAGCAAGAACGCGTGGACTAGAAGCACATTCCCCGGCAACCTCAGCTCCTCCGTGTTTCAGTCGGCGATTCCGCCGTGTATCTAGTTCCTCGCCCCGCTTCGTTTCAAGACCTCAGTTCCGTGGCACGCCGCACACTCTCTCGGCGTAGGTTTGTAGAAGACGACGGCTCTTCCGTTAACCGTTCGCGTCAGTCTGTGGCAACTCTCGCAGCCCACATTGCGATGCGCACCCTGCAAAGCAAAGGCAGTCTGTTTGTCATGGTCAAACAACGACGGCTTCCATTTCGTACTGTCGTGACATCCGGCGCACAGCGTCACTCCGGCCTTGGCAAATTGCATGCCATGAATATCCGTGTGGCATGCTTCGCACTTCGCAGGTGCAGTTTTGAAATCGACGTTGATGAACCCGACGCTTGGATTCGGCGGTTTATGGCAAGCGACACATTTCGCGGTCGCATGAGCGCCCTTCAGAGCAAACCCCGTCTTGGCATGGTCGAACCGCGAGAACTCTTTCCACGATTGGGCAGAATGGCAGGCCTCGCACCCGAGCGGCTTTCCATTCGGTCCTGCCTGCCCCATCGGGCCAATGAATCGCCCCTGGTGGGGGTCGGCGTGACAACTTGTGCAAGCCAGGTCAGCCCAGTGGTAAATCACCGCCGGCTTCGGCTTGAAGTTCACCGATTCCTTATGACAATCGCTGCAGGGAACCGCCAGATGACCCCCACTCAGCCCAAATGGCGTTTCGTTGTGCCGGCGCAGGCTGAATGTGGATGGCAGAAAGCGTTGCAGACTATGGCAGCGCTCACAGGTATTGAAGTGCGGTGCGGCGGCAAACTGTCCGGCGTGCTCGTCCCGGTGGCAGTCCGTGCAGCGCTGGAACTTCATCTTGTAGAGCGTGTTTTTGCCCTTCGGAATATGACACTGCGCGCACTGCAGCGCGGCATGCTTGCCTTGCAGCGGATAGGCGGTCGCCGCGTGCTCCTTTAGCCCGAACGTGGACGGTTTGAAACGGTCAACGGTGTGGCAGGATGAGCATTCGCTCCCGCCTACACGCGTGGCAAACTGTCCACCATGCGGATCAGGCCGGTGACAATCCGAGCACTTTTGAAACGCCAGCGCTTTCTTGAAGTCCCCTCCGCCGTGGCACTGCACGCACTGCACCTCAGCATGCCGCCCAAGAAGAGGAAATTTCGTCTGGGAATGGTCAAAGGTGCGATTCAGCGCTGGTCCCGAAATCTTCTTCCAGCCCGCGGTGTTGTGACAAGACGCGCAGGTTTGCGAAAAACCTCCGCGGTGCGGATCCGCATGACAATCGGTGCAACTGCCGAAAGCAATTCCCGTGTAGCGCGGTTGTTTGTCCCGGCCTGGCGTGTGGCACTGCTGGCACGCTACCTGGATGTGCAAACCAGTCAGAGGATAGCGGGTGATCGAATGGTCGAGCGTGCTGAAACTGATCGTTTTCCAATCTCTGTAGTTGTGACATTGCAGGCAGTTTGGTCCCAGCCGTCCCTTGTGCTCGTCCTGATGGCAATTGCTGCAGCTTGGAGAAACGCCCAGAAATGTTCTGCTCAGATCTTTCACTTTGATGACCACACGTTCACTCGGGGACACGCGCTCCGGCGTGTGACACCGGGTACAGTTCAGCCCTGAGTGTTTACCCTCGAGCCTGTAGCCGGTCTGCGCATGATCGAAAGTCTTAAGGTCCCACTTGATCAGGGGGAAGTCTTCTCCGTTGTGCTCGGAGTGGCAGTTCGCGCATTCCACGCTCGAACCCGGCTTGATGTTGTAGGCAGCGTGGAGCCCCTTTCGCACTGCAATGCGCCGCGCAATCTCGCTGTGACAATCCAGACACTTGAAGGTGGGTTGCCCGGTCGAAAGCTCGTGGCAGGTGGTGCACCCGGTCATGCCATTGATCGACTTGTGGGCGCGGGAAAGCGAGCCAGGAGAAATCTGGGCTGCCACGGGAATCGAGGTCCACAAGATACTCAGCACAATGCACCCCAGAATTACGGGCTTCGCGAGAGCGCCAACAATCTCCACGAAGCGCGTTTCCAAAATCGTGGTGTTTGCTTCGACGTAACGGCTGCTCGCTGACTTTCGCAACAGCACGACCCTCTGTTCGCAGAAGTTTCGGAATCGGGCGCTCAGGAGACCTTCCCGTCCCCTGAGCATGCCCCGAATCACCGCCGTTCCTATGCGGCTTACTGTGTCGCCGCCTCAGCCTTCGCGGCGTCGTCGGCTGCAACGTCCCGCGACGCAAATGGTGCAAGGTTCCGCCGGCACCTGTCGTACACCTTCGGGTCGATCGTGGCGCTGATCACCACACCGCTCTTGTCCTGAGCGAAAGAGACCGGGTCCGGTATGTTCAGCAGGTCCGCGCAGCCCAGAATGTCGTAGCTGGCCGCGAAGCGCTGCGCCAGAAAGGTAAACATGGAATTGGCCACATCGGTGAGCGGCGACGGTTTGGAAAGCAGGAGCGCCTGATCAAGTAAGAGCCTGGCGGGCGCGATCCTCAGCATGTGCCGGCAGTAGCGCGCGGTGTCGGATTGCCAATCGTAGTGCACCTCGGGTTGGCCGACGCCGCGGCGGTAGGCATTCACTTTGGCCAGGTCAACCGACCCGTCGGCATCCACTGCCATGGGATCGCCTGCGGGAATCAGCGCCACCGGAGATCTTTGATGAACCCGGGCTTGCAGTTCGTTCAGCGCCAGCCCCGGAACCCGCTGCCCGGGATCGGCCAGATCCGCCACCTTCCACGGCGTGCACCCCAGGTCGGGATCCAAAAATCTGTCGACCAGGCCGTTATCACTTGGATTGCCCAGCACGGTTGCGCCCGGGAGAGCCAGCATATTTGCCGCGGTGTTCTGCGCCAGCTGCCCACCTGCGCTGATCAGATAGGTCATGGGTAAGTTGTCGCTTTGATCCTGATCGACAATGAAGAAGTCGCGCACCGATGGGCAATGTCTGCCATCGCTCGCCATGCCCAGTCGCGGCACGCGCAACTTTCCTCTGCGGATCGCCCGGTTCACGGCCTTGAAGAAGGCCGGCGCATTGCAATACGAGAACTGTCCGAAAACGTTGTTCGGCAGTCCGTTCACGCAACCATTAGCTTCCAGCACTCCTGCTGAGGCTCCCTGCTGCACCAGGTTGTTTCCGTCAAATCCAAACCAGAGCGCCACGATCGCATTGTCAGGAAGCGTCGGAAGCACCGGCGGCACCGCGGGCGCGGAGTTCTGGTCAATCACCAAAGGGTTGTAAATCGAAATCTGCCCCGTGGCCGGATCGAGAATCGCCGCCTGGACAAATGCCGAGGAAGTCGCATCGCCTTCATGACACTCCCCGTCCGCGGCAGTGGTAGCAGTGAGCTGATACGGTGTCGCCAGACCCGCCGCGGTGAGTGGGGCGTCCGGGATGATGATGGTGCAGTTAGGGTTTTGAGCGCTGAGAATTCCCGGCGCGATCAGAAACAAACCCAGACACAAAGCTTCCAGCAGATTGCGATGCTTCATGACACACTCCTACTGCGCGGGTTTGGACGCACTCCGGAGTAAGACAGATTCGTCTTAGTGGGAGAAGGGGGAGGTTCGTCCCATTGTTCAAGTTGGCTTATGCGCGGACGGTTTCACCCGTCGACGTGAGTAACAGCCCGGCGGACACTACGAGGACCTGTGACCCGTCTGACTTACTGACCACCACACTGGAAGTTATATGCAATGTAGAGTCGATCTAACTTACGGTCAAGATGTCAGGAAGTACATACCGGGAAGTACAGCATGGAGACGGATAGATGTCAGTCGCGAACGCGCATTAGGACACTAAAAGATACCGGAAAACCTGGTTACCCCTTCCCGGTCGGTTGTCATAATCGGTGTGACTGCAGCCGGCGCTTGTCGAAGCGTCCTGTATAATTCGCGAATTCCCAACCGAAGGACGAACGGAGCGTCTGCCCATGCGGCAGCGGGGGAAGAGTCCGCCAACGGAAAACAAGCCTCAGAATTTCATCCCCGAGCCGTTGATCCGGCAGTTCATGCCGGAACTGGACACGCTGCGGGGAATCGCAGTACTCGCGGTAGTGTTTTTTCACGGATTCGCCCGGCAATATGACGCTCTGCCCTTCGACGGTGCGGCCCGGTTGTGGCTGTCGCTTACTGCGCCAGGATGGCTGGGTGTAAATCTTTTTTTTGTGCTTTCGGGATTTTTGATTACAGGCATTCTGCTGGAGTCACGGCGCAAACCCCACTACTACACACGTTTCTACACTCGACGTGCGCTGCGAATTTTACCCGCCTATTATTCGCTTCTTGTCCTCCTGGCTGTGCTGCATGAGTCCTCGGCTGCATTCCTCGGCCTGAGTTTCGTCTACCTTTCTAACCTGGCCAGCTTCTTTGGAGCGTCGATGGGCTACGGACCACTCTGGTCGCTCTCAGTCGAGGAACACTACTACATACTCTGGCCGACGGTAGTGCACAAACTCCACACTCGGTACTTAGTCGTGTTCCTGGTTTTGATATGCGCCGTGGTTCCAATCGCGCGGGGCATCTCGTTTCACACCGGGCACTACCAGGGTCTGGATTCCTACACCTGGTTTGTCGCGGATGGCCTTGCGATTGGAAGTCTCATGGCAATTCTCCTGCGAACTCCGGTTAGTCGGAATCAACTCGTTGCCCTGTGTACTTTCCTTCTGGGATTCATCTCTCTTGTTGCAATTGCTGGAGGTCCTTTCGGCATCCTGAATCGCCAGCGATTGCTCGGCGCGACTTTGCTTTACACCGTGGCTAATCTGTTTTTCGCCGGGTTTCTGCTTGTTTTCCTTTTGCTCGGTACCGGTCCGAGAAAACGTTCGGTCAACAGTTCGCTCCTGCGATTCCTCGGATACATCAGTTACGGCCTTTATCTCATCCACATGCTTGCATTTCGAGTTTATGACCGGGCGGCGCATCGCTATTGGCCCCAGCTGCTGCCTTCGGTGGGACACTTCGATCTGGTGGTCCTTCGATTTGCCGTTGCCGGCGGTGCTGCGATCGTGCTGGCTTATCTTTCGAGAAAGTATTTTGAGGACCGATTCCTGCGCTTGAAGGATCGGGTCGCGGCAACACCCAAGCCCCTTGGCCGCAACCCCGCCCCCTAAATTTCAGTTGCCCAAAGGCGGATAATCGGCGTAGATTTTGTGGGCACAATTCGAGGCAGGATAATTCTATGCATATACGTTATCCGCGGTGGTGGAGGCTTATCGCGGCCGCGCTAGTGTGCTTCATCTTTTCACCTCTGGTCCGCGCCGCCGACGAGCCCGCTCTCACCAAGGACCAGATTAAAAACTTTCTGCTCACGGCCAAGGTGGTGAAGAGCGAGCGGTCCAAGAAGGGCGTCACAGCTCCCTGGAAGCTTACCTTGAGTGATGGCACCTTGACCCACGATGCTTCCTTCCAGGCGGTCGACGAACACCGGTCCATGGCCAGGCTGGCGAGTGGAGAACTTGAAGCCAGCTTCGTGGATTCCTACAAGTACAACATCGCCGCCTACGAGATGGCGGAATTGCTCGGCCTGGACGACATGTTGCCGGTGTATGTCGAGCGGAAATGGCACGGCGACGCCGGATCGCTCAGCTGGTGGTTACCGGTAAAAATGGATGAACAACAACGCGTTAAGGATAAGATCTCCGCGCCGGACGTGCACGCGTGGAACGAGCAGATGTACCGGATTCGGGTCTTCGATCAGTTGATCTATGACACTGATCCCAACCTCACGAACTTTCTTATCAGTGAAAACTGGAAACTCTGGAGGATTGACTTCACTCGCGCATTCAGAGTCTCCAATGACCTTCGTGCCCCCTCCGAGCTGCTCCGTTGTGATCGGCAGCTACTCGAAAAGATGAAAGCCCTGAACGCGGACCAAGTAACGGAGAAAACCAGGCACTACCTCAACAAAGATGAAGTAAAAGCCGTGATGGCTCGACGCGACAAGATCGTGACGCGTTTCCAGCAACTGGTCTCCGAAAAGGGTGAAAACGAAGTCCTGTACTGAATTGCCGCATCGCCGGCGCAGGCCGGACTACTGCGTTACCAAGTCGGGTGGAGGAGGCAGGTTACGGTTTTTGAGCCACTCCAGGCCGATGTCCTTGGCGCCTTTGGTTCGGTGACGCATCTCGTCCAGATCAGGCATGAAAATCTGTAACCCGGCCTGCGGAGTCATCCGGGTGTAGCCGTTTACCAGCTGGTCCTGATAGTGATTCAAATCGAGATCGAACCAGGCGTCGTCGGAAAGATCCACCATGATGAGGTCGACGTGATGCATGGTGAGTTTTCCGAAGTCGAGGGTGCCGTCGCTAAGCCGCAGAAAATTCCTCCATTGCTCGACCCGGGTCACAGCCTCTTGCGTGTTTCCATAAATTTCCTCGAGATCTGGGTTGATGATGCGCACGGCGGTCAAATCGCCTCGGATATGCGGCGGTGGAACCAGCTTCTGCGTGTCGAAAAAGATGTCGTTGCCGGAGACTTCAATGCCTGATGAGCCCTGCGGATGGAACAGGTCAGAAACCGTAAGGTGAAAGCCGCCGAGAATCCCTGTCACCGGAATCTTCAGAACGCTGATCTTGGCGACGCGAAGCTGAATCCGGTTCTCACCGGCCACGGCAATTGTCCCGGTCAATTCAATCGGCAGGGAGACCACCTTGTGGAAATTTCCGTGGATCTTGATCTGATCTCCGTCGCCCGAGAGACTTATGTTCTTGAGCGGAGTGTTCGGGATCGGAGTCGTATTGAGGAAATGATTGAGATCTCCAATGTTGACGCGAACCACGCCAGTCTTGACATCAAGGACAAAAGATTCGGGATCGTCAAAAGAGGGAATGACGTCGGGACTGGTGCGCAGCATTTGTCCGCGCAACCAGCGAACGTAGATACGGAAGTTCGGACCTTTTCGCAACATCAGGTTGTGCGCATAAATCTTGGTGGGAGCGGATTCGGAAGCAGCAGGCGATGCCGGCGTGACCACCAGCATCGCGCCGGACGTCGACGGACTCGAAGCCGAAGGCTCGGCCGCACCCTTGCGCGACCGAAAGTGCCACGCTAGAAACAGCAGGAGGATTACCAGGGCAGAAACGGGGGCCACAAGACGGATCCGCATACCACACTATTCTAGAGGGAATGTGGTTGGGCGACGACTACCGGCGCCTTCGAGTAGCTTTCAGGCTCCCACGGGTAGGGTTGGCCTCGATTCAATCATCGCGGCCACCTCAGCCACGCGCTGATAGGACTGCAGGCGGTCTGCATGTTCATAGGTGTCAGTCACGACAATTATTTCGTCGGCAGCAGTATCATCGACCAGCTTTTCCAGCCCGGCCTTCACTGTAGCATTCGATCCGATAACCGCCGCACTCAGTCTGCTCTCCACCGCCGCCCGCTCGGCGTCCTGCCACAGCGGTTCCAAGGAATCAACAGGGGGCAGCAACTCCACCGGCTGGTTTCGGATCAACCGCAGAAAGCGCTGCTGCGGTGTGGTGAACAGCCGCCGCGCCGCCGCATCCGTCTCGGCTGCGATCACCTGCACCGCCACCATCATGTACGGCTTCCGCAAGACTTCACTTGGCCGGAACCGCTCGCGATACAACTGCGCCGCCGCGTACAGATACTCGGGAGCAAAGTGCGCTGCGAAAGCAAACGGCAACCCCAGCGTCCCCGCCAATTGAGCGCTGAACCCGCTCGAACCCAACAATGTGATCGGCACATTGCTTCCTTGTCCCGGGAAGGCTCTGACCACTTGCTCCGGCTTCGACGGCCCCAGATAACCTTGCAACTCCTGCAGCAGCGCCGGAAAATCTTCCCCAGTCTGTCCTAAATCGCGTCGCAGAGCTCGCATGGTCTGAAAGTCGCTGCCCGGCGCCCGTCCCAGTCCCAGATCGATTCGCCCGGGATACATCGCCTCCAGGGTGCCAAACTGTTCTGCCACCACCAGGGGTGCGTGATTTGGCAGCATCACGCCGCCGCTGCCCACTCGAATCGTCTTTGTCTTCCCTGCCACATGCCCAATCAGCACGGAAGTCGCCGAGCAGGCCAGTCCGGCAATTGAGTGATGTTCTGCCAGCCAGTAGCGTGTGTATCCCAACCGCTCCACGTGCTGTGCCAGGTCGACCGACCGGGCAATCGCGCTGCTGGCGGGCTCACCCGCCCGCATGCCTACAAGGTCCAATACCGAAACTGCCAGCCCTTTTCCCATGATCGATTAGATGAACCAGAGGGGAAAGCGATGCGGACTTACCTGAAGCAGCCGAAGCACCGCGGTTGATTGAGTCGGCGATAGTCCTGTAGGGTTGTGCAGGAGCTGCGTCTTGGAAATTTATCTGGTCGATGGCACTTACGAGTTGTTCCGCCACTACTACGCACTGCCCTCCGCGCGGGATTCAGACGGGCGGGAAGTAGCGGCGGCCCGGGGTGTTCTCGCGTCGGTGCTGGGGATGATCAAAGGCGGTGCCACCCATATCGCGGTTGCGACCGATCACGTTATCGAATCTTTTCGCAATCAACTATGGCCCGGTTACAAAACCAGTGAAGGAATCGAACCCGACCTGCTGGCGCAATTTCAGTTGCTCGAACACGTTCTCTCGGCGGCCGGCATCGTTGTCTGGCCGATGGTGGAGTTCGAGGCGGACGATGCGCTCGCGGCCGCAGCGGTCGCGGCCGCTGCCGACAAACGGGTCGACCGCGTCATCATCTGCACCCCCGACAAGGATCTCGCCCAATGTGTGAGCGGCACGCGCATTGTCCAGCTGAATCGCCGGACGCGGGTCACTCTCGACGAAGCAGGTGTAGTCCAGAAGTTCGGCGTCTCCCCGGCATCGATTCCTGACTACCTGGCTCTGGTAGGCGATTCGGCGGACGGCTATCCGGGACTGAAAGGCTGGGGTGCAAAGTCATCGGCGGCGGTTCTCGCGAAGTTTGTCCATCTCGAATCCATTCCCTCGGACAGCCGTGAGTGGCGTGTGAACGCTGCCAATGCCAGCGCACTCGCCCATACTCTCTCCCGAGAGAAAGATCGTGCTCTGCTGTTTCGCACGCTCGCCACGCTCAGGACCGGCATCTCGCTCTTTGACAACGTAGACCAATTACGCTGGAACGGACACACGCCCGATTTTCCCGCTCTGGCCGCTCGACTGGACGCGGCGCGAACTGAAGCCCGGCGCTGAGCGCTGACGTCGGTTGAAGAACGAGTTGGCCAGGGACTGAACCGCTGGCTTCGGGTCCACCTGTTCAGTACCGCGACGAACGCCTGCCCTCGAGGATAGTCGCGATCCACAGTACTCGCGAAGTATGGGTGTCAGTATTGCGAGGAACGCCCGGCGGTGATGCATCCAGCGGCCCGGATAGGGCAGTTCAATGTGCCGGCCTGACCACGCAGCCCGGAATTCGGAGCGCCTCACATTGGGGGCGATCGATCGAACCACCGTGATCACGACTTTGGGGCGAAGCTGTTTTAGTACCCTGGCTAGACGAACTTCGCCGCCCCGGCACGCCCTCCTGCGCTGTTTGACGTTCATGCGATCGACCGGCTTCCCACACAAGTCGACCAGATAACAGCCGAGATCCCGAAACGACTTGAGAAAATCATCCTCCCCGACATTCGAACATGCGTCAACGAACGCGTCGCGGATCGCCCGGTAAAGTCCTGAGTCCGCCTGATAGAAGAATCGGCCGGAGGCAATCCGCTTAGCGCGCCTACGCGCTGATTGCCTTCTGCGCCTTGCCAGTAGCTTCCTCAATCGCTTGTACGAGGCTCTCGTAGTCAAAAGGTCCGTCGTGACGCTTCCCGTTGATGAAGAACGTCGGCGTGCCATTCACTCCGCTGCGCACACCGCTGCTGAAATCGGCGCGAACCCTTCCCTTGTACTTCTCTTCTTCGAGCGCCTGCCGGAGCTCGGCAGAAGACAGGCCGAACTCCTGCGCCAGTTCCAGATAGAGCGGCCCGCCCAGGCGTTCCTGGTTTTCGAACAAACCATCGTGCATCTCCCAGAACTTTCCGTGAGCCCCGGCGAACTCAGCGGTCTCCGCTGCTGACTCGGCGTGAGGATGTATCTCACTGAGGGGAAAATTGCGAAACACAAAGCGCAGCCCGTTTCCAAAATGCTTTTGCACCCGCTTGACGATCGAATACGCGCTCCCGCAATGAGGGCACTCGTAGTCGCCATACTCCACTAAGGTTGCTGCCGCGTTTTCCGGGCCCTGGACGTGATCCTCCGGTGTGACCGGCGTTTTAAGCGTAGCCATAAACTCCTCCTGGTTGGACAGTTCTTATTTGGGTAAGTCTTCCAGAGCCTGCAGAATGCCGTCCGCGCCCGGATTCACGGCCACCGGCGAGCGATAGCTCCAGGCGATGATTCCGGATTTATCGATGACGAACAGAGCGCGCTCCGAAAATCCATCCGCGTTGCGAAAGGCGCCATAGGATTGGGCGACGGCTCCCTTGGGCTCAAAATCCGCGAGCAATGGAAAGTGCAGGTGTCGGGCTTCGGCAAAAGCGCGGTGGCACCAGACGCCATCCACCGACACGCCCAGCAACTCCGCTCCGAATTTCTGGAACTCGGGAAGAACTTCGTTGTAAAGCGCCATCTGATCGCCGCACACCGGGCTCCAGTCCGCGGGATAAAAAGCCAGAATCACAGGCTTGCCGCGCAACTCACCCAGGGAAAGTGTCTGATCGGGTGTAACGTGCAAACTGAAATCGGGAGCCGCAGTGCCCGCGGGCAACAGCTCGGTTGATCCTGACCGCCCGTTCAAAACGGCGGGCCCGGCTGTGGGACCGTGCTCTCTATTCTCGGTTGCCATGTTGTTCTCTCCTGGATCTGTCTATGGAGCGGTGTCATCGATGTAGCGAGTCAGAGGCAACGCCAGGGCTAAGCAGCCAGAAGCGAGAAGCCAGAAGCTGGCAGCACTTTCAAGCCGCCAGATCCGGCACCAGGGGTGCACCCTGAACGCTCCACGAAAGATGATGCACGGCGCTGGTGGTCGCCAGCACGGCGGACCGTCCCGGGGCGAAAGCTAGGCCTACCAGGCCCGGGCCGGCAACCTCCAGCGAGGCCTTGCCGTCAGGGGCGATCCTGACGATGCCGCGCTTGCCGGAAAGCGAAGCCGCCACATAGAGATTGCCTGCCACGTCGAACGCCAGTCCTTGCGGGCGCCCCAGACCACGGAAAAACGTCGACACGCTGCCGTGGGCGTCGATCTTGTACACGGAATCGAAGCTGGAGGTCGTGGGCCCGGTAACAAACAGGTCTCCGCTGGGGCCAAATGCCAGGTGGTACGCGGAGACGCTGGGCTCGATGGTGGCGAAAACGAAAATCTGACGATCTTTGCCGATCTTGAAAATGGTGCCGCTGCGATCGCCCACATAAAGATTTTCCGCGGCGTCGAAGGCGATCCCGGTCGCAACCCCCATGCCCTCGGCATACGTCGACATGGTGCCGTTCGGTGCTACCCGGTACACCGTACCATCAAAGCGAGACGAGACGTACATCTGTCCGGCACGGTCAAATGTAATCGCCGTGGCATTGGTCATCTCCGCCAGAAAGGGCTTGACGTTGTAATTGGTATCGATTTTGAAGATGGCGACCGGAACCTTTTGCCCGCGCGATCCGGAGAATGTGACGTAAATGTTGCCCTCGGCATCAAGCGCGGGATTGGTCACGGGATGCAGGTTTTCTGCAATGAGGGACGCGACTTTGATCTCGTGCGGATTGCTCGCCGTGCCGTTGGTCGAAACGATTACCGGCCCGGAAGCGGCGCCGGGGGGCACGCGGGCGACCAGAAAGTCGTCGGAACTGATCACCACGGCACCCTCGACTTCGCCAAAACGAACCTGGGGACGGCGCAACTCCACAGGCCGCAAGCCGCGGCCGATGATGCGTACCTCGCCTCCGGGCAGCGCGGCGCCGGGATGCACAGCCTCGATGTGCGGATGGCCATTGACGTTCTTCTTGCCCAGCAGTCTGTCGGAAATTCCCATGGGCTCCAGTTTCCAGATGCGCGTGCGACCACCGACTATCGCGGCAACAGGCCGAAGTGCAACACCACCTGCATCACTACCAAGCCGTAAAGACCGGCAGCGACGTCGTCGACCACGATGCCGGTTCCTTCGGGGAGGCGTTCAAGGCTGCGTATCGGCGGCGGCTTCACAATATCGAATCCTCGAAAAAGTATAAAGCCCAGCAGCAGAGATTTCCACGCTATCGGGACCGCGATGAGCGTGATGAGCTGACCGGCCACTTCATCGATCACGACGAATTGAGGATCTTTCAGACCGCTGGCCCGGGCCGCCAGGGTAGCAGCAGGAATTCCGGCAAGTACAGCGACAGCGGCAGATAACATACACGCCCAAGGCTGCCACGCCGGGGCGATCGACCGCGCCAGAAGCCACCAAAGAAGAACCGTTGCCGCCGATCCCCAGGTCCCCGGCCCAGGCCGCAGGTGGCCAGCGCCGAAAAATGTGGCAACGAGCGTGGCCCATCGCGGAGCACGCGGGCGGGACGCCTCGGAGACATCCGGTGCGCCTGCCCTGACCGAAGTGGAAGGGACACCGGCGCTAGGGTCGGGGGACGGATCGGCGGAAAGGTTGGTCGTCACCTGGAAGTTCCCGGTTTTCGTAGCGCCGACGTCTCGCCGGCTGTCGGGTAGGCGTCTCGCCCACCCACCCAAACCCATCCCCAGTTGTGTAGCCCCGCCTTATCCGGATTTTCCGCGACGTATCGCACGGCACGTTCAAATTCACTATCGTCCTGCACGAGATGATCGTAGTACTCTCGCACGCGAACCACGACATGTACATGGTTGGGCATGACGCACCAGGAGAACAGACGGTAACGCCGATTGTCGAAGTGGCGCAGAGCATCGGCAACTATGCCAGCTACGGCAGGATGCTTCAGATGACAGGCGCCAACACCGTTATCCAGGTATCGCTCGACAACCTTGGTCGTAAGCTGCTTGATTCTTTTTCGTTCGCTGGTGGTCAACTCTCGGCGGAGTTCTTTGTCGGTCTTGACCAAACTCTCCCGCTTAGAGTCGATGCGTTCGAGGACCATCTTGGGCAGCGAATCATCCAACCTGAAAGTGACGAAGTAGGTGGCGTTCTCTTTTTCCCAGTGAGGGAGCCGGCCTCGATCGCGAATCTTTACCTCGCCGAAGCGGGGGCGGGACGCCCCCGAGACAGCCGGCGGGACGCCGGCGCTACGGTCGGAGGGCGGACTGACAGAGGCTTTAATCGCGGCGGCGGGCTTTCGTAGCGTCGGCGTCCCTTCGACTTCGGTCAGGGCAGGCTCGCCGGCTGTTGGGTGGGCGTCCCGCCCACCCTCACGAGTCTTCATCGGACTCTCCCGAAGGCCCTTCGTCCTGCAGTGGTGACGAAATCACATAGGCGCCGCTGGCCCACTTACCCAGATCAATCTGGCGGCAGCGCTCGCTGCAGAAGGGAAACTCCTCGTCCTTGCTCTTCACCGGCTTCCGGCAGGTGGGACAGTGCAGCTTGAGAGTGCGCTTGCGAGCCATTCACTTCCTATACGATCCGGGCCACCAGATCGTAATCGTGAGCTTCGGTGACCTGGCAGCGATAGAATTCGCCGGGCTTCGGCTCCAGTCCCTCGGGAACATCGTTGACGAATACTTTGCCGTCGATTTCCGGCGCGTGCATCGGGGTTCGACCTTGGAGCAGCAGTTCGCTTTCTTCGGAGATTCCTTCGAGCACAAGGTCGAATTCCTTTCCGACATGTGCCTTTTTCTTGCGTTTGCTGATTTTTCGCTGAATCTGCATCAGGTGTTTGCGGCGGCGCTCGATCTCGCGTTCTGACAATTTTTTCCCTTCAGAAAAGGCACCGGCACCCTCCTGATCGGAGTAGCCAAACGTTCCCATCCAGTCGAACTCAGAATCGCGCACGAACTGACAAAGTTCTTCAAACTCGGTCTCAGTTTCACCGGGAAAGCCGACGATGAACGATGTGCGCAGTGTGACTCCCGGAATCGTGCGCCGCATTTTCTCAATCGAGCGCGAGAAGATATCCGCTCCTCCCCCGCGTTTCATGCGTTTCAAAACACCGGGCGATGCGTGCTGCAGCGGGACATCGATGTAGGAACAAATTCGGTCGTGGGTGGCGATGGTTTCCAGCAGCCGTCCCGTAATTTTGTTGGGGTAGGCATAGAGGAAGCGGATCCAGCGCAAATCATTAATTCCGGCCAGCTTTTCCAGCAGAAGAGACAGGCCGTCCTTTAGGCCGAAGTCCTCGCCGTAGCACGTCGTATCCTGGCCGATCAGAGTAATTTCGCGCACTCCGGACGACGCCAGGCGCTCCGCTTCCGCGATAACTGACTCAAACCGCCGCGAGCGAAATTTGCCCCGCAACTGCGGAATAATGCAGAAGCTGCAAGGATGATCGCAGCCTTCCGCAATCTTGATATAGGCGGTGTGCCGCGGCGTGGCCAGCACGCGGGGTGTGGCTTCGTCGTAGAGATAATTGGGTAAGTCGGCGATGGCGCCGTCCCAGGTTTCGCGCGAGAAACGGCCTTGCGCCGCACGAGCGTCGCCCTCGGGTCGCGACTGCAGAATATTGAACGGCGAATGCGGAGCTGGCGCCGGGGCTAGGCCAACCGCCGCGAGAATGCTCTCCAACTCACCCGTGCCCACCACGGCATCGACTTCGGGGATGTTCTGGCGAATTTCATTGCGGAAACGCTCCACCAGACAACCTGCGACCACCAGTTTCCGGGCGCGCCCCCCGGTCTTTTGTTTTGCCATCTCCAGAATCGTGTTTACCGATTCCTGCTGGGCGCTGGCGATAAACGAACAGGTGTTGACCACGATCACGTCGGCTTCTTCGGCGCCCGAGACCAGCTGGGCCCCGGCCCCGGCCAACATGCCCATCATCACTTCGCTATCCACCAGATTCTTGGGACACCCCAGGCTTACAAAGCCTACTTTGGTGGGCGCGGGTCTGGCGTTTTCAGCTGCGTCCAGGAGCGGAACAGATAAGGTTTTTGTGCTCATGCAATCTACTGATTCTAACACCCTTGCCGGGCATGTACCTCGGTGCTCGCCTGCACCAAACCAGGCATCCCTTCTCTTCATCTGGCGCGTGCTAACCTACCAGAACATGGCCAAGCCGCTTCGCTGGGAGGAAAGCTAGTGCGCACACTGTTTTCGATCACAGTTCTGACCTTCGTGATGGTCCTCGCTTCGAGCGCTGCAGCCCAGAAAAACGAGCTCACCGGAATCATCGGGCGCACCTTCATCAGCGATAAGGGAGTCACGGGCATATCCTCAATCGACAATATTCTGCACTCGGGAAAAGGCCTGACTATAGAAGCGAACTATGGAAGGCGGCTGATCAACCTGGGAATCGCGGGACTGACTTTCGAAGTGCCCTTTGCGGTCAACTTCAACGAAAAACCGCACTTCGACGTAAATCTTGTGCCCAAGGATTACAAGTCGTTTTTCGTCACACCCTCAATTCGGGCGAACCTCTTCCCGGGTGCTGGACTCTCGCCCTGGGTTAGTGCGGGTGGAGGCTTTGGCTATTTCAAGGAAAATTCCACTTTGGAGTTCGGCGGGCCCAACCCGGGCAAGACCGGGACAACGAACGGAGTGTTCCAGATCGGTGGGGGAATCGATGCCAGAGTGTGGCGAACCTTCAGCGTACGCGGAGAAGTACGGGATTTTTTCTCCGGTGCACCCCAGCTGAACGTCGACACCGGGAAGACCCGGCAGCACAATCTGTTTGTGGGCGGCGGTATCGTCTGGCACTTCTAGCGCCTTGCCGAAAGCCCTGGTTGTGGCGTCCTGTAAGGCGTCTTGGGTGGAGCAACGCCTTTCGCACCGCATTGACCAATGGATCCCACTGGCCGCGGTAGCCGCGAAGCGGCGGCAGAATGCAGCTCCGGGCGTTAGCCCGGGGTTCACTGGCAAGACAAAATGATATAGCCCTGAACGGGCGAAAGAATAACCGCGAAACGGACTCTTCACCCCCGCCGGCGGGTGGCCGAAATCTCCTCATATAGCTCCGGCAGGCGCCGCACATCCTCGACGGAGTCATCGAAGCGGGCGCTCTCATAGTGCCGGGTAAACTCCGCGACTCGCTCGCGGATGCTGGCATCGTCAATCCGGGAGACGAATTCGTTCGGAGTTTGAGTGGGCGACTTGCGCCAGCCGCGCCGGGCGACGACCTTCGTCATCCGCTCATACCAGATGGTGGCCGCCTGACGTGGGGACTTTTCCGGACGTGCCGCCAGCCGGCGCTTGTTCAGCGCACGCAAGAGCTGCCGGGCATTGACCATGACCACAAGCAAAGCCGCGAACAGCCCTCCCCCCAGGCCCCATCGCAGTGGTGACCCGGCCGCCACGCTCCCGGCGCCGCGAGCTGCCGCCAGCAGAATCTCATAGTGGCGGCGCCACCAGTACCGCACCGCCTCAAACAGGTGCTGGCTGCCGCTTCTGGCGTTCACGGCCAGGGCTTGCTGGTGGCCGGCGTCGTAGTTGACGACCCAGTCCCGCCAGAACGATGCCAGGGCGTCGAGGTACAAGGTCGCCCGGCTCCAGCCGGTGCGCATCGGCATCAAGGAGCCGGGAGTGGGATCAAAAGCCACCCAACCATAGCCCGGAAAGTAAGCTTCCACCCAGGAGTGCGCGTCGCTGGCGCGAACCACGTACTGCGAGGTCAAATCGTTGAACTCGCCAGCCCGAAATCCATTGACCACGCGGGATGGAATCCCCAGCGTGCGCAGCATCACCGCCATCGAGGAAGCAAAGTATTCGCAGTGTCCCTGTTTGCGTTCGAAGAGGAAGTTGGCCAGCGGATCGTGCGGTACCGTGCGCGGCAGTTTCAGAGTGTACCCAAAGCTGGTGCGAAGATAAGTCTCCAACGCAAGCGCTCTATCGTAGTTGTTGCCGGCGGAGGCCATAATCTGTTGGGCGAGTCGCGGGATGCGGGCATCGACTGAGCGCAATCCCAGGTAGCTCGCAGTCACATCGGGGGGATACGCTCTTGCGGCCGCGCGCAACTCGCGGGCTCCCGCTTGCGAAATATCGGAAGCCGCCTGGTAGCGGTTGACGGGATGCTCGGAATCGAGGTCGAAGATCGCGCCACCGTCATCCATGCCAATCTGCCTGTAGTTCCCTTCCAGGCTTTCCGGCGCAGCGGCGAGGAAAAACACATTCATTCCCACCGGCTCCATCAGCACTCGATAGTGGACAATGTGCGACGCGCCTTCCGGGACGTTGCCGTTCGGTGGCAAGAATACGAAATGTCCGTCGAGCGGTGGCGACAGCACGCGCTGCTCACGACTATTCGACCAGGTTCGGCCGTCGAAGTTGCTGAGCGTCACCCCGCGCCATTTCAGGTCGAAGCTGCCGCGCTCATCGCCGTCAATCTGAATATGCATCACCACTGAGTTGGATTGCTGGATCTCGCCGATCCGTCCCAGTTGCACGGTGTCACTGAAGCCGCTGGTAATTTCGCCACCGGGGGCATACGCACTCAGATAACCGGCGGAGACCCGGGGCAACAGAAAGAAAATAGCTGCTGCACCCGCCAGAATGCACAGCACCAGGAGGGGCGATGCGACCGCCAAAGAAGTCGCCATGTTCCGGTAGATCAGTCCGCCGTGCGATTCCCGCGGGTGGACCGCAGCTTTGGCGGAGAAGTGCCGCATCTCCATCAGGATGAAGGTAACCACTGCCGTCAGCATGAACCCGGCGAAGGCCAGCAGGAAAACGCTGTCCACGGTAAGCAGGGCGGCCGCAAGCACCATGAGAAATGCGATCACGGAAAGAAAGTAGTAGTCGCGGTCCCGCTGCGCCGAGAACAACCGCACCACCATCACAAACAACACCAGGTGGACGGTCGCGTTGAGGAATCCGCCCGAGATCAAGAAATAGTCCACCAGGTAGAACGCCACATAGCCCAGGGTAAGCGCGGCGGTCCAGCGTTCGGGAATCAGCCAGCTATGGCCACGGATCAGGAGGTATCCGCGAAATAGAAGCGCCGCGCTGACCAGCAACACCGTCAGCCACCGCAGGCCACCAGTCGAAGCCAGGGTCCCAAATCCAGTAAGCACCAGCAGGTAGAGCGCGATCTCAAAGTAGCGCTGGAGCGCCGCTCGCAGCGGAGTCGAGCCGGGCTCTGTTTTGACCGCAGATGGCATAGGGCTCGTGCCATTGTTCGCTATACCGCCGAGGAATGGAAGAGTACCGCAGTCGTCGGTCGTCAGTCGTCATGCCACTTACCCCGCACGGCCGTTCCCAGTCCGATGAGGCTAAGTGCCAACTGCCAAGTGCTGACGACTGAAGACCGGCGACTGAAGACTGACGACTGTCCCCCTGTTAGAATCAGAACTGGTCAGGCATCGGTCCCGCGCGACGCATTCCCGCCAACCCCGCCAGGTCCGGAAGGAAGCAACGGTAACGGGCTCTTGCGTGTGCAGTGGGCCTCCGGTGCCTGGCTTTTTGTCTCCCAGGCTCTTCTCATAAAACAGGCCATGGAGCGTTACGAACCAAGTGGCGGTTTTTCGCCAGCTCCCGTTCGTTCAATTGTCAGGGGAAGGCCCAGCACACAAGCCGCCGGAATGGTTTCCGAGTAGCCCGCCATCCAGTCTGAATGTGCATGCCGCACATCAGACGCCCGGCTTCATTACGCCGTGATAGGATGCAGCCGTTCTTCAAAACACGGGCCATGACCCCCGCAAACAGGCGTCAGATCGAGGAACTGTACCAGGCGGCGCGCGATCCGGCCAAGCGCGCCGAAGTACTTGCCGCAGCCGACCCGGAGCTGCGCCGCGAAGTCGAGTCCCTGCTGGCCCAGGATTCATCGAAGACGGGGGCTGCGGACCAGGCGGCGCGGGCTGGTGTGGCTGGCCCGGATTCCGCGGCGACCGTGATCACATCGGGCGTCCAAATAGGACCTTACAAGATTGAAGGACTCCTGGGAGCTGGCGGCATGGGTGAAGTGTTTCGTGCCGTCGATACCAAGCTCAACCGGCCGGTGGCGATCAAATTCCTGTCCGCGGAGCTGGCCGACACCGCGGCGCGCCGCCGCTTCCAGCGAGAGGCACAAATGGCCTCCTCGCTCAACCACCCGCACATCCTGACTGTCCACGACGCCGGTGATTTCGAGGGCCGGCAGTACCTGGTGACCGAGTTCGTGGACGGCGGGACACTCCAGACGTGGGTCAAACAGGAAAAGCGCGCCTGGCGCCAGACCGCGGAGCTGCTGACCGGCGTAGCCGACGGACTCGCGACCGCGCACGCCGCCGGAATCCTGCACCGCGATATCAAGCCTGCCAATATCCTGGTTGCGAAGAATGGCTACGCGAAACTGGCCGACTTTGGCCTGGCGAAGCTTGAAGAGCCAGCCGACCTGGGGGGAACACGGACTCTCACCGCGGGAGGCACGCGTCCCGGGCTGCTGATGGGAACCATCCCGTATATGTCTCCAGAACAAGCATCGGGAAGGGCCCTCGATGCGCGAAGCGACATTTTCTCGTTCGGAATCGTGCTCTACGAAACCCTCGGCGGCCGGCGACCCTTCACGGGCGCCACGGAACTCGAGGTGCTGCAAAAGGTCATCCATGCGACACCTCCACCGTTGCCGGAGACCGTTCCTTCGGGACTACGGAGCGTAGTGGAGAAGGCGCTCGAAAGCGACCCGGCGGATCGCTACCAGTCAATGCGGGAACTGGCCGTGGATCTCCGGAGGATGACTCGACAAAAGGAAGCCGATCCCCCTCCTCCCGCGGTGGTTGCGCCGCAGCGTTACACCTGGTTGCCGTGGGCGCTGATAGCGACGCTGGTGGCGGGACTAGGTGTTTGGATCTTTTCCCATCGCCGCCCGCCGACTGTCCAGAATCCGCTTTCCAATGCGCAGTTCGCACGGCTTACCGACTTCGAAGGAGCCGAGACGAACCCCGCTATCTCCCCAGACGGGAAATTTGTTGCCTTCATCTCCAACCGCAGCGGCACGTTCGACGTCTGGCTGATTCAAGCCAGCGGTAGCAGCCTCGCGAACCTTACCCAGGGGCGGATGGGAGATGCGCGCGGGCCGCTTCGTGGCATCGGATTCTCGGGCGACGGATCGGAGGTGTGGAGCAGCGGAACGGAAAGCAGGAGGCTCATGCTCTGGCCGCTGATGGGTGGAGCGCCGCACAATTTTTTGGGTGAACATGCGGCAGAGGTTGCCTGGTCATCCGACGGCACCCGGCTGGTGTATCACAGGTGGGAACCGGGCGACCCCACGTTTGTGGCGGATCACAACGGCGCCAATGAACGTCAGATCCTGAAAAGCCAGCCTGGATTGCACAACCACTTTCTGGTCTGGTCGAAAGATGGGCGCTGGATCTACTTTGTTCGCGGCCGTCCATCCACCCGAGAGATGGACCTGTGGCGCATTTCACCGGACGGGAGAGAACCGGAACAACTCACTCGTCTCAATACCGATATCGCGTATCCGGCTCCGATCGACGAGCGGACGGTTCTGTTCGTTGCGCACGACGAAAACGGGGCCGGCCCATGGTTGTGGGCGTTTGATATGGAGACCCGAACTTCGCAGCGCGTGAGCTCGGGCCTGGAACAATACACCGCTGTGACAGCCACCGCGGATGGCCGGCGTCTTGCCGCGAGCGTCGTGAACGCTCAGGTCAACTTGTGGAGCGTTCCGATTACCAGTCGCACTATGGAAGAAAAGGACGTGGCAGCCTTCCCATTGCCCACTGCGCGCGCCCAGGCACCGCGCTTCGGAGGCGGATCGTTGTTCTACTTGTCCTCGCGGGACGGGGCTGACGGGCTGTGGAGCTTTCGCGATGGGCAAGCGCTGGAGATCTGGAAGGGTTCGGAAGGCGCGCTCCAGTCGGCTCCAGCAGTCTCAGCGGACGGGAGCAGTGTTGCGTTTGCGCTAAGACGGGACGGGAAGCGGCAGATGCACGTAATCGCCGCGGATGGAACCCGACTTCACCCCCTTTCGAGCGACGTCGATGTTCGGGGCACGGCTTCGTGGTCTCCCGACGGCAAATGGATTGTCGCCGCCGGCAGTGACCGCGATGGTGCGGGCTTGTTCAAACTTCCCGCCGACGGCGGCGCGCCCGTTCGCATCGCAACAGGACCGTTTTTGGATCCGGTCTGGTCTCCCCGCGGCGACCTGATCGTGTACGGAGGCACTCAGGTGTTCACGCAGATGCCGCTGCTGGCGGTGCACCCGGATGGCACGCCCGCGACGCTGCCCGAAATCAACGTACAGCGCGACGGTGAGCGTGCGCGTTCCTGCCTGATGGCAAGGGTCTGGTTTACATGCTCGGAAGTACGACGGCCGGGCAGGATTTCTGGCTGCTCGACCTTAGCACGATGCGATCACGGCGTTTGACCCGGCTGAGCAATCCCGCCGCAATGCGGACCTTCGATATCACTTCCGACGGCAGCCGGATTGTATTCGACCGGTTGCGGGAAAATTCGGACATCCTGCTCATTGATCTTGCAACGAAGCAGGCTCGGCCGTAGCAGGTTAGTAGAATCTCGCCATTGGCCAAGCCGTACAAAGTCAACGACAATCCGGGCTGGGCAGAGTTGACCCGAGGGCTTGTTGGTGTAATGGCGATGCTGCGCCAACAATCTTCATGTCGATCGCGGCTTGAGTAGTTCTGCTCATCCCTCGTGCCGAAACTGCGAAACGACTTCGATAGGTCCCACGATGTTTCCATTTAATTTGTGCAGGTCTTCCGCTGGTATCCAGTACTCTCGATGCTCTGCACTGCCGACGATGTGAATTTCGTAGGCGTCGAGGAACTCGGTTCGGACTACAAAGCGCAACACATACCCAACGAAACCTGAACTTTCGCCCTTTGGATTCCAGTCGCGAGCAATCTGCGTTGCGTATTGCTCACTGAGCACAGGGTAGAAAAACGGTTGGTGTGGCAATCGGGGCGGGAATCTACAAAATCCAGATGTTTGAACAAGCTCGAATTCAGTTTGTCCTACAGGTCGGTATAGTGTCGAAACTTCTTCTGGCATCGACTCCAGAATAACGCACCCAGTGGAAACGGCGTAAACATGCGTTACGCCAACATTCCGGACCGGCCATTTACGCCGATAATTGCGCGCTCTTCCCTTCCTCGTCTGCCGCTACCCCACAAAATTCAAGACTGGAGTCGTGAAGTTTGCCAGGTTCGGAAAGACCGTTGGCAAATCGGCGGTCGGCACTCCGAACCAGTTAGCGAGCGTGCCCGCATACTGGTCCAGCGAAGTGGTCGGAATCCAGCGCCCTTCATTGGTGGCGTCGTCGGGTCCGCCCAGGGCCAGGGTTGGGAAGGTGCCATAGAAATTGCCGCCATGGACCGCTCCTCCCATGATCATGTGATGGCTGCCCCAGGCGTGGTCGCTGCCGGAGGTGCTGTCGGGGGCGTAGGTCCGGCTGAAGTCCGACAGGGTGAAGGCGGTGACTTGCGAAGCTGCTCCGATTTCCACGGTTGCCTGGTAGAACGCGCTCATGGCTCCATTGAGCTGGTTGAGCAGGTTGTCCTGGCCATTGAGTTGATCGCTGTGGGTGTCGAAGCCGCCGATCGAAACAAAGAAAATCTGCCGTTGCAATCCCAGCGCCGCGCGCACGGAAATGATCTGCGCCACCTGCTTGAGCTGGTTGGCAAGACCGTTGTTGGGGAAGACTGTGGCCAGGGCCGGGCTCGCTGCCAGAGCATCGGCCAGCGACTTGCTGTCCTGAAGCGCGTTGCTTGTAGTGTTGCTGGCCGACTGGATCAACGAAACGCCAGTGTCGAACGTCAGCAGGTTCTGCAGCGCGGACAAGCGACTCTGGGACTCAGCCGAACCGCCGAAGCCGGAGAGCAGTCTTGTGGGGTCCCCGCTGGACTCGATCGAGCGGGCGACCAGCCCTTCGCAAAAAATGTTCGTACCCGCCAGCGAGATAATAATGGGGAAATTGCCGCCATAGATGGATTGGATCTTGTCCGCGGTCCTTCCCGCCCAGCCGGTTTGCCCGTTGCCATCGAGGGCAGCAGTTTGCATCTGCGCTTGCTGGTCTTCGTGCGAGAAAAGATTCTGGGGGAGGGTGGTCTGCCTTTGCTGAAACTGTGTCCGTGTAGTGGGCCGAACCAGCGTCCCCACGTTGGCCAGCACGGCCAGGTGCTGCTGGTTGAACAGAGACTGCAGTTGGGTGAAGCGGGGATGAAAACCAAACGGCGAGCCGATGCTGGGGGGAGTGATGGGAAGCAGGCTGCCCTGGGGCAGCGCCAGCACCGAACGGATCTGCTGATAAGAGGCGTATCCGCTGCTGCTCAGGGGAACAATCATGTTGTTGCTGTCGTTGCCGCCAAAGAGAAAGATGCAGACCAGGGCTTTGTAGTCCTGGGCGGTCTGCGCCAGCGCGTTGACCATCCCAAACCGGTTGAAGCTGGCGGCGGCGAATCCAGCGGCCGCAGTGCAGCAAGTCCTTTTCAGGAAGTCTCTTCGTGAAAATGCCATGATGGTTCTCCCCTTTAGTGTTCGACCTGGAACTGAGATGAACTGCCAATCAGATAGAAAGCGGCCTTGGTGCGCCGGGTGTTGTCTGTGATGCCCGAAAGCGTTGTGACCAGCGTGTTCCGCATGTCGCTCGAGACCTGGCCGTGCAGCGTTACGGCTGCGACCGCCGTGACCAGTTGGTCCGGGGTCGCGGCCAGCGGCACATATCCGGAAATATCCACGGTGGTGTTGTTGTTCAGCTGCCCGTAGACCAGGGTATTCACAAAGTTGATCCGGGATATGGTTGTGCTGGTGTTGAAGATCTCGAATTCCGGACCGAACAGCGGGGTGCCCGCAATCACGTGATCCGGATGATAGAAGTTGAAGACCGTGGGTGAGAAAAACGGCGGCTGCTTCATGTCGGAAGCGACGTCCGCCAGGTTCGAACCGTCAGACGTGCCATTCATCGCGCGCAGCAGGTTGGTGATGAACAGGACGGGTTCTTTGAGGTGACCGTCGCTAGGTTGCGCCTGCGCCGGATCGTCGCCCCGGCGCGCCTCTGGATCGAGCAGGATCGCCGTGACTACCGCCTTGAGTTCGCCCCGTACGCCGCTGCCGTTGTCGGCAAACACCGCCGCCACGCGGCCCACATAGTCCGGACTGGGATTGCTCGACACCAGGCGCTCAATGAGCTGCCTGGAAATGAAGGGGCCAACGTTGGGATGATTGAAAATGTTTTGCAGCGCAGCGGTCAGATCAGCCTGCGTAGTTCCGCCCGCCGGCAGCGTGACTCCATTCAAGAGGATCTTCGCGCCGGTGTCGTGATGGGCGTCGAAGGGGATCATCGGCCCGCCGTAGTACTCGGGGTTGTTGAAGCGGGCGGTCGCGCCCGGTTTGGTGGGATAAGTCCATCCGGTGAAGGTATGGGCAAAGCCCAGGATCGCAGTCTGGTCGTAGGTCGGGATGCTGTTGCCTGAGCTGTCCAGTTGCTTGGTGCCGTCCGGATTCAGCTCTTCCAGCCCGATCGAGAACAACTGCAGCACTTCGCGGGCGTAGTTTTCGTTGGGGTCTACGCCGTTGCTGGGCTTGTCGTTGTTCACCATGTCCAGGTAGTGGCCCATCACCGGACTCAGAGTGACGTCGGTCAACAGGGTGGAGAAATTGCCAAAGGCGTCGTTCTGAAACATGTTCTGCCAGAGCACAAACGCACTGGGGTTATTTATTTTGACCGCCGAAGCCACCATGATTTGCGAGAGCCCCCAGGCAACCCGCTGCCGCAACTGGTCCTGCCCGGTAAGGGCGTTGGTGAAGAATCGCTTCTGCACCACCGACATATCGTCATTCGCTCCCGGAGCGGGATAGGTGGACGAGGGCATAGCGAACTGCTCGTTCAGGAAGGCCTGCATGCCCACGGCTTGAACATGAGAGAGGGATAGCGGGTTAACACCCCATGTGGACTGCTCAAGCAAACGCGCGGCCGCAGTGGGGGTGAGCGCGTTGGCCGGTGTTCCCACTTCCAGGGCAAACGCGTTCGAGGTCGCGGAACCGGGATCGGGATTGATCACGGTAATTTGGACCGTCCCGGTTTGCGCCGCGGTCGCGGTGCCAGTCGCGGTGAGCTGCTTGGAGGAGACAAACGTGGTGGGCAGGAAGGTGCCGCCGAACGACACCACGGCGCCACTGACAAAGTTTTGGCCGCTTACCACCAATGTGAAATCGCCCACCGGAATGTTGCTGGGCAGAACCACGGTCACCACCGGCAACGGATTGCTGATCGTCACCGTGCCGGTAGAGGTGGCGGTCGTATCTGCCAGGCTGATTGCCTGCACCTGGATGGTGTTGGGGTTTGGGATCGTCAGCGGTGCGGTATAGGCTCCGCCCGCGCTGATCGTGCCTACAGTCGCATTGCCGTTAGGGATTCCGTTCACCGTCCACTTCACCGCGGTCAAGGTGCCCGCGCCGTCTATGGCCACCCGGAAGTTAACGGTAGCTCCGACGTGGACCTGGGCCGTGGCCGGGATCACTTGTACCGTAACCTTGCCGGCTGTGCCCACCTGCACGTTCAATGAAGCTGTGGATGTGGACTTGCCGGGATCAGGATTGGTTACTGTGACCGCCACCGTCCCTTTTTGCGCGGCGGTGGAGGTCCCGGTGGCAGTGAGCTGGGTGCGAGAGACGAAAGTCGTGGTCAGTGGCGTCCCGCCAAATATCACGGTCGAGCCAGATACAAAGTTCGAGCCGCCCACGGTCAGCGTGAAGTTCCCCACCGGAAGCAGGGTGGGACTTACGGTCTGGGCCATCGGAATCGGATTCTCCAGGTTCACCGGAGTGGTGGCGGAAAGGGTCTTGTCAGCGGCGCTTATCGCCTCCACGGTCACCGAATTCGGTGTCGGAGCGCTGGGCGGCGCCTGATACTTGCCCATCATGTCGATCGTGCCCACGGTCGCGTTGCCGTTTGCGACTCCATTCACCGACCAGGCCACCGACTGGTTGGTACTGCCGGTGACGGTAGCCGAGAACTGCACCGTGTCCCCGCCACGAATCGTCGGGCTCGCAGGAGCGATGCTGATTCCGTTGGAGGTCGGTTTCGTGGTTGGGCTCGAAGAGCCTCCAACCTTCATGCCTCCGCCGCAGCCCGACCATAGGGCAATTGCGAAGGCCAAGACCACTGCGCTGGCGAATCTGGTGCGAAAAGACTTTGCGGTTCCGATCATCTCTGATCCCTTTCCTGAAGATCCGAGGTACTGAAGAAACTTTCGCTTAGCGCGTCGAAATCGGCGCGCCGCAAGGCTTTCGAGTGGCTGGTGAAGCGTAGTGAAATGCCGCAAGGAAGCGAAGGTCACCGATGTTCCATTCCGGGACTAGTTCCAATTCGGTCCATTTGGTGCTTTTCGGGCGCCGTGGCCCAGCGGTTTCGTCGATTGGTTTCTTCCCCAGGTACATGTACCCGGGTAACCGCGTGTGGCGCGGGCGCCCCCGCCCGCGAAATCTGAAATCAGCGTCAAAGGCCGCAGGCGAGGGTGCCCGCGCCACACGCAATCAGAAACAAACCTTTGCGGCACATGCAGTTGGACATTGCGGCGTGGGTGCGGCAGAATAGTGGGTTCGGCCTCGAACCCGGAGAACTCATCGAGTGAGCCAATTGGTACGCGCCAAGATCACTGCCCTGGGCACATACGTCCCGCCCCACCTGCTGACCAACGACGACTTGGAAAAGATGGTGGAAACTTCCAACGAGTGGATCATTGAACGCACCGGTATTCGCGAGCGCCACATCGCCGCCAAGGGTGAAGCCACCAGCGACCTGGCCACCGAGGCGGCCAGGCGGGCGCTGGCGGAGCGCGGCCTGGAAGCCTCCGACCTGGATGCGATCATCGTGGCCACGGTCACGCCGGACATGTTTTTTCCGTCTACAGCCTGCGTGGTGCAGCACAAACTGGGGGCAAAGGGGGCCTGGGGATTTGATCTTTCGGCTGCCTGCTCGGCATTTGTCTACGGCCTGCAAACAGGAGCCCAGTTCATCGCGACCCGTGTCCACAAGAAAGTCATGGTGATCGGGGCGGACGTGATGTCCTCAATCATCGACTACACCGACCGCGCCACCTGCGTGATCTTTGGCGACGGCGCTGGCGCGGTCATCCTGGAGCCGGCGGAAGATGATTCCGCGGGCCTGATCGATTTCATTCACGAAGTGGATGGCTCGGGCGGATGCTCGCTCTACATGCCGGGTGGCGGAAGCCTTCACCCCTCCACCCAGGAAACCGTAGACAAGCGCATGCATTACGTTCACCAGGACGGGCAGGCGGTATTCAAGTTTGCCGTCCGCAAACAGGCCGAACTGTGCGAGAAAATCCTGACCCGCAATGGCCTCAAGGGGAGCGACATCGATACCTTCATCCCTCACCAGGCCAACTTGCGAATCATCACCGCCACTGCAGACCGCATGGGATTGAAGCCGGAGAGCGTGATCGTCAATATCGACCGCTACGGCAACACCACCGCGGGAACTATCCCCTTGGCGATGGATACCGCGCGCCAGGAAGGCAAGCTCAAGAAAGGCGACCTGGTGTTGCTGGCGTCGGTAGGCGCCGGATTCACCGCCGGTGTTGCCCTGCTGCGCTGGGCGTACTAGCCAAAGTTGTCATCCTGAGCGGAGCATACCGATTCGGAACGAATCGGTATGCGAAGTCGAAGGACCCCTGCATTTCCGCGAACGCTTAATTATGCTTTAGCGTCTGTGAAGACGCTGAAGCGAACTGGCACCGCCGAGCAGCAGCATGCTCCGATAGGGGTCCTTCGACTGCGTGTTTGCTTTCGTGAACGAAAGCAAACGCTCCGCTCAGGATGACAATCGCGGGGACAAGGCACCTCCGCTACGCGTTGCTCTTCTGCTGCTCGAACGCCTTTTGCAAATACTTGCGGGCCTCGTCCAGCGCGCCCTGGGTGTTGTCGTTCGTTTGCAGCGCCTGGCGGTACTCGTTGGTGGCGCGCTCGCGCTGTCCGGTGACGTCAAAAATCTTGCCCAGCTGGATGTGGCTCCAGACTTCAGTCCAGCGCGGTTCGCCGTCGCCGTTGAGACAGTCGCGATAGGCGTTCGCCGCTGCCTGGTAATTGCGCTGCAGAAAGAAAACCTCGGCGATGCGGTAGTGCGCCAGCGAACTGTTCTTGTTCACCTCCAGCGCCTTGTTGAACTCGAGCAGCGCTCCCGCGAGGTCGCCCTGCTGGGTCAGTCCCTGGCCGCGCTGGATGGAGGCCCGCAAGCGAACCTCTGACGAATTTTTCAGCACCCGGTCATCGGGATCAACTACGATGCGGCGCGGTTTGCCGTAGGTCTCCACGGTGAAGGCCGAATTGGTGCCCACCACTTCGATCCGCTTGGCTTCAGTTTTTCCGTCGGTGTCGATCTTCAGCTCCACCGGCATGCGAAAAAGATCGAGGTCCTGCGAGATCTGTCCGACTACCCGAAATCCCTTGTTATTGCCCAGGCGATAAATCGTGTACTTGGTCTTGAATTCGGGAGCGCCGGTGGAATCGAGCCACTGGGAGAAGAACCAGGTAAGCTGGTCGCCATAGTTCTGTTCGGCCAGCGCGCGAAAGTCATCGAGCGACGCCGACTTACCCGCGTACTTGGCGGCAAAAGAGCGCATGGTCTGGTCGAACTTCTGATCTCCCAGCACCCAGCGCAACATGTGCAGAATCATTGCGCCTTTGTCGGTCACCAGGGACTGGAATTCAGGTGAAAAAATGTCAAGCTTTCCCGCGCTGGACAGCGGAACGGTGTCGTAGGCGAGCGCGCCCACTGACATGTCCTTGACCGTTTCTTCCAAACCCGCTTCCCCGGCGGCCTGCTCCACGTAGCGAGCCTCGGAATAACGGGCAAAGCCATCGTTGAGCCACCAGGCGTCCCGCGAGGCTGGACTGACCGAAGCGCCCCACCATTGGTGCGCGATGGTATTGGCCAGCAGGCGATAGTTGACCTTCTCGGTCACGGCCCGGCTGGAGATAATGGCCATCTCGGGCGCCCAGGCCGCGGGCACTGAGTCGTCGGGAAACTCGACCACTTTCAGAGTTGTGGAAGGCGCCGGGCCGTACAAGGTCACGTAATAGGTAAACTCTTTGACCGCAGTGCTGGCGTAAGTGGCTCCCTGATTTTGATGGGCAGGCTTGAAGAAGACGTGGAGGTCGAGCCCCGCTTCGTCACTTTTGAATTCCTGAAAATTGCCGGCCACGATGGTGCCGGGAAAGCTAGGCTTCTCCCAGGCAAAGGTGTAGGTCTTGGTGGGCAAGGCGCCGGCAACCGGCCGCTTTGTCGCTGCACTGCTGCCGATGGTTTCTTTCCCGCTGCCAATCACCATCATGTGTGCGGGCACAGTAATGTTCATCGTGGCAGTAAAGCGATTAATGCCGTATGCATTCACCGGGAACCAGCGCCCGGCATACAGCAGATAGCTGGTGTCATCGCTCACGTAAGCCAGCTTGAGGCCCTGCACCGGACTGTCATCGGCGGAATCGAGCGTGCCTTCATATTCGAAGGCAAGCGTGGTCGAACTATCCTTAGCCAGCGGAGTAGCAAGTTGGACGCGCACGGTCGAGTCCTGCGTGACCCGTTCGGCGCTTAACGGCTTGCCTGCGATATCGAGCACCTTGGTCACGCGCAGGCCGTTGTGCAACTCGAACGTGGCGATACTCAGATCTTCCAGTGCAGTGAACCTCACCCTGGCGCGAGCCACAATCTTGTGGATATGCGGACTGAGTTCAGCGTCAATCTGGTAATCGTCGACCCGCAGGCGCATCTTGTCGGCTGCCCACGTGGGTAACGACATCAAAAGCAATAAGCACGCGAGACAGAGTAAGAAGACTCGACGCCGGCGCCGAGGTTGAAAAGGCATCAAAAGCTTTCTCCTGGAACAAGTACGCTTATCCCTAAGATGAAGATTGTTACGCAAAAGATGCTGGTAGGACAAGGTTTAGGCTGTTTTTAGTGATTTGCCCGTGTAGAGACGGTCATAACTGCCTTCGCAGCGCGCTCCACGGGATGGATTTCTCCCTTGGCCGCCCCACCGAGCCTGGCTTTCACATCCGCCAGTCGGGCAATCATCCTGCGCCGGGCGTCACCTTCGGGAATGATTTCATTCAGTCTCGCGACCACGTTGTCGGCGGTGAAATCCTGTTGCACCAGCTCTGGAACGATCTCCTCTCCCGCAATCAAATTCACCATGGCAAAGTACGGAACCTTCACCCGCGAGCGTCCCAGCAAGTAGGTCAGGTCCGAGACCCGGTATACCATCACAAACGGCGTTCCCATCAGCGCGGCTTCGACCGTAGCCGTGCCGCTGGCGATGATACCTGCTCGCGAATGGGCCAACGCGGGCAGGGCTTCCGGGACCAGATGGATCGAGGAATTGTCTGCGACTAGTGCTTGCAGAAAGCTGCGATCCAGGGTGGGCGCGACTGGAAGAAGAAATTCGTAAATCGAGCCCAATTTCGCCGCTGATTCCAGAATCGCAGGCAAATTCATGCGCACTTCTTTCACCCGGCTGCCGGGCATGAGCGTGATCCAGTGTTTGCCAGGATCAAGGTCGTACTGCGCGGCATAGGCTGCGTGATCGACGTCAGGCCGGGGAAGGTCGGCCAGGGGATGGCCGACGAAAGTCGCGTCCACGCCACGGTCGCGGTAAAACTTTTCTTCAAACGGAAAAATTACCAGCGCCTTGTCGACATACTTGCGGAGCAGACGCACACGCCCCTGGCGCCAAGCCCAGAACTGGGGACAAACGTAATAAACGACGGGAATACCGCGCTTTTTCATCTGCCGCGCCACGCGCCAGTTGAAGGCAGGCGAATCGATGACGATGGCCAGATCGGGCTTGCGCTTATCGGCCTCCGCGATCAGCTTATGAAACAGGCCCCAGATCTTGGGCAGGTGACCGAGGATTTCCGAGATGCCAACGACGGCGAGCTCTCTGGAATCGACCACAGTGTCGCAACCCGCGGCCCGCATGCGGTCTCCGCCCACACCGAAAAAATTGAGCCGGTCTAGTGTGGCGCGGGCGCCCTCGCCCGCGAGACGGCGCAAAGCCTCAATCAGCCACGCGCCATACATTTCGCCGGAAGCCTCGCCGGCGGAGATAAGGATTCGCACGCAGGCCATTGTAAAGGAGGAACGCGTGGGGACCTCCCCGGCTTCTCGTCAACTCGAAGAGTCAACATTTTTGAATACCCAGCAGTCAGTACTCAGTTATCAGTTGTCAGCACTGAGAACTGGGAACCGGAAACTGATAACTGGGTTTTGAAAACAGAGCGGTCTGCAAGGCGGAAACACCGGACGGAACTACGCTTGGCCAGATCGAGATCAGTCGTCCGCGCCGGCGGTGATTTGCGGACCGGCACCAACCGGAATCTCCTGATCTTTATATTGCAACTGGTAGAGCTTGTAGTAGATCCCGCGCTGGGCGAGCAACTGCTGATGCGTGCCCACTTCCCGCACCTGGCCCTTGTGCATGACGATGATCTTGTCGGCGCGTTGTATCGTCGAAAGGCGATGAGCGATCACCACTGACGTCCTACCCTCGACCATGCGGCTGAGCGCGTCGCGCACCCGCAACTCGGTTTCAGTGTCCACGCTCGAAGTGGCTTCGTCGAGGATCAGGATCTTCGGGTCGTGGGCCAGCGCTCGGGCAAACGAGATAAGCTGCTTCTGGCCGGTGGAGAGTGTCGAACCACGCTCGTGGACCTCTTCTTTGAAGCCCTGGGGAAGCGCGCGGATGAAATCGGCAAGGTTCACATCTTCGGCGGCCTTCTCGACGTCAGCGTCAGTAATCCAGTCGGTGCCCAGGCGGATGTTGCCCTCGACCGTTCCGGTGAACAGAAACGGGTCTTGAAGAACCACGCCGTAACGGCGACGGAGTTCAGGAAGGTCCATCTCTTTCACGTCTACGCCGTCGATCTTGACCGCGCCCTTTTGCACATCGTAGAAGCGCATCAGTAGTGAAATGATGGTTGTTTTTCCGGCGCCGGTATGGCCGACGATAGCAACGGTTTCGCCGGGTTCGATGGTGAAGGAAACGTCGCGGAGAATCCAGTCGGGCTCGGCGGAAACTGCCGAGCTTTGCTCAGCCCGGACGGCTCTGAGACCCGTCCCCACACGGCCATTGCCGGGAACTAGCTCTTGTGTGGCGCGGGCGCCCTCGCCCGCGTTCTTGCCGTCTGCGGTTTCCAATGCCGCATTCCGGTACGCAAACCAGACGTGATCGAACTCAATCCGCCCGGGCCCGGTCGGCGTCTTGGTAACCGCGGGCGAAGTGATTTCGGCCGGGGTGTCCAGCAGCTTGAACACGCGTTCGCTGGCCGCCATCGCCGACTGCAGAATGTTGTACTTCTCGCTGAAGTCCTGAATCGGCCGGAAGAAGCGCTGGGCATATTGAATGAAGGCTGCCAGAACGCCGATCGTGGTCGCGCCGCGGATCACGTCATTACCGCCAAACCAGATCACACATGCGATGGCCGTCGCCGAAAGAATTTCCACCACCGGGTAATAAACGGCGTGGGCCATGATCGCGTCCTTGAAGGCCTCCATGTGGAGGGCGTTCACCTCGGAAAACTTGCCGAAGGCGCGTTCTTCCCGGTTGAACAGTTGCAACACCACCATGCCGCTGACGTGCTCCTGCATGTAGGAGTTGATCCGGGCGATGGCGGTGCGAATGCGGCGGTATGAGTCACGTACCTTGTCGCGGAAAATCTTGGTGGCGAAGGCGATCAAGGGCAAGACCGCGAAGGTGATCAGGGCCAGGTTCCGGTTCATCCGCAGCATGAACCACACGATTCCGGCGAGCACGAAAACATCTTCGAAAATCGAGACCACTCCGGAGGTAAACATCTCATTCAGCGCGTCCACGTCCGAGGTGGTGCGTGTCACCAGGCGTCCGACCGGGTTTTTGTCGTAGAACCCGATGTGCATGCGCTGCAGGTGGCGGAAAATCTGGCTGCGCAGATCGAACATCACCATCTGCCCGGCCCACTGCATGAAATAAATCTGAAGATAATCCAGCAGGAAGCTGAAAATCAGCAGGCCCACGCCGATGGCTGCAACCTGGGCGATGCCGACCAGAGGCTTGCTGCTCAGGAAGCGATCAAGTGGAGTGTGCGACCCCGGAACCGGCGCCAGGTAACGATCGATGACCACCTTGGTGAGATAAGGCCCCAGGACGTCGGCCCCGACTTTGAGCAGAATGGAGCCCAGAGCGATCCCGGTCTGCCATTTGTAGGGACGCAAATACCGTAGCAGCCGCTTCATCAGGCGGCTGTCATAGGCTTTACCTAGTACCTCTTCTTCTTGGGCCATCGGCGGATAGCTTTAAAGATACCTTAAATAGATGGAGAAAGAAGACGCCAGGATGGAAAACCTTTGGGCAGGTCGAACCACGCAGGCCCAGATGTCCCCATCTGAGCGGACGAGCAAAGCTCGCCAAGGGTCGGAACTAAAACCATGAATATAAGCGGGTCAGAGTCTTGCGGAGCTTCGCTCCGCCGGGCGGGTGGGACACCCGCCCCTACGTATTTCGTGGTGAGATCGAGGTTTACGCGATCTTTCTCAGTACCAGCGCCGAGTTCTTCGAGCCAAATCCCACGCAGTTGCAGATGGCATGCTCGATTTGGGCTCTGCGGCCGACGTCTGGAACGTAATCCAGATCACACTCGGGATCGGGGCGTTCGAGATTGATGGTGGGCGGAATCTTGCCGTGCTCCATCGCGATCAATGTGGCCGCGAGACTTGCCGAGCCACAGGCTCCCTGGGCATGTCCGATCTGGGATTTCAGGCCGGACATGGGGATCTTTCTCGCATGCTCGCCGAGGGCCAGTTTCAGCGCCCGGGTTTCCACCCGGTCATTCATTTCGGTGGAGGTACCGTGCAGATTCACGTACTGAATGTCTTCCGGCTGAAGTCCGGCTTCCTCGACTGCGAGCGTGATGGCGCGGGCAGGCTCTTCCGGTGACTCGCTCATGCGCACCCGGTGAAACGCTTCGCAGGTCGAGCCGTATCCGGCGATCTCGGCGTAGATTCGGGCGCCGCGAGCGCGGGCATGATCGTAGTCCTCGAGGATAAACATCCACGAGCCTTCGGCCATGACGAAGCCGTCACGGTCGGCGGAAAACGGCCGTGACGCGCACTCGGGAGCGTGATTCCAGGATTGCGTGAGGGCGCGCAGCAACGAATAGCCCTTGATGATTCCTGGCGTGATGGCCGAATCCACGCCACCCACCAGAAACATGGGCAGCACGCCCGCTTGAATATGCTGGTAGGCGTATCCAATCGCGTCGGTTGAAGAGGTACAGCCGGCGGTTACTACGTGGCTGTAGCCGCGAAATCCGAAGCGCATGCTGATTTCGCTGGGAATCGTGCCCATGGTGCCGCTGGGAATGCAGAAAATGCTGACCTGCTTCACGTGCCCGCTGTGCCAGAGACGGTATTGCTCCTCGGAAAATTCCTGCGCGCCGCCCCCGGTGCCCAGGATGACGCCAATCTCACGCTTTTCGTCCATCGACATGGCGGCCGGATCAAGGCCAGCGTCTTTGATCGCTTCCGTGGAGGCGGCGACGGCCAGGGGTACTACGCGCGAAACATGCTTGCGCTCGCGTGCGTCTACCCAGGCGAACTCGTCAAACTCGGGAATTTCGCCAGCGATGTGTACCGGCAGGGACGACGGATCGAAGCGGGAAATACGTTTCACTCCCGATTTTCCCGCGAGAAGGGCGAGGCAAAAAGCTTCTTTGCCGATGCCATTGGGGCTAACTACACCTAGTCCGGTGATCACAACACGAGGAATCATGTTTTCCTAATTGTCGGGTTGGAATGAAAGAAAAATGACATTTTCAAGAACTCGAGGGGCTTCAAAGGCTATTTGTCACGGTCTCGCAAAATTTCGCCATTCAGAGCAACCCTGAAATGACCGTCGAATGCGCCCCTGGCACACTGACCGCCGCCATGCTCGAGACCCTGCAGCGCTGCGGCGTAAACCGCGTCAGCCTGGGGGTGCAGTCGTTCGTGGATGCCGAAGCCGCGGCTGTCGGACGTCTGCACAAGCGCGCCACGGTCAGGGATGATATCGCGCGGCTGCGGTCCGCCGGAATAGAAAATATCAACATTGATCTGATTGCCGGGCTGCCCCACCAGACCGCCGAGAGCTGGGAATTCTCCCTCGCCGAGACCATTGCTTCGGGCGCCCCTCACGTCAGCGTATACATGCTGGAAGTGGACGACGATTCCCGGCTCGGCCGTGAGCTGATGGCAGGCGGTACAAGATACCACGCACACTTCGTTCCCGACGACGACCTCACCGCGGACTTATACGAAACGGCACGTGGGCGGCTTGATGCCGCAGGAGTGCGGCAATACGAGATCTCAAACTTCGCGCGGCCAGGCCACGAGTCGCGGCACAACCTGAAATACTGGACACGCCAGCCTTATCTGGGATTTGGCGTGGATGCGCACTCGATGCTGGCCTGCTCGGGAAAAGCGGGTGAAGCCGTCCGCTTCTCTACCCCGGACGCGCTTGAGAGCTATGTTGCAGAAGCAGCGCTGAAGAAGGTCGCTGTCTCGGCTCAGACCGCGCTCGAGGAATCTTTCTTCCTGGGGTTGCGCCTGAACCGCGGTGTGGATCTGAAAGGGCTCTCGTCCGAGTTTGGTGACTCCGCGGTTCGGGCTCACACAGATACGATTCTTGATTGCGTGGGGTTGGGGCTGCTCCAACGCGAGGGCGATTTGATTGGCCTTACGGCGCGCGGAAGGCTGCTGTCCAACGAAGTATTTGAACGATTCATTGTGACGGCGAGCGCGCTTTGAAATATTCATGCTGTTCTGTGACTCAAGGGGCATAGCTCGCGGGCGAGTCGCCCACGGCCACAGAAGCTTGTGGTTGCAATGCCGGGGGGCACGACTTCAGTCGTGCCGTAAGTTGCGGAACGAGAATCGGCTTCAGCCGCTGCGGTTCCTTTCCGGCGGTAACTTTTCCTGCTGAAACTGCTGTGTTCTAATTCCAAGAGGTTCTGCGGCGCAACATCGCGGATGGAGACGGCACCTTGGATTTCCAACTGAATGAAGAACAGCTTCAACTGAAGAAAAGCGTGCGCGAATTTGCCGAGCGCGAAATCGCGCCCAACGTCATGAAGTGGGACGAGGCCGGTGACTTCCCCCTGGTGACGGTAAAGGAACTAGGCAAGCTCGGTCTGCTGGGCACCATTTTTCCACCCGAGTACGGCGGCGCCGGGATGGGTTACGTGGAATACGTCACGGCCATCGAAGAACTCTCGCGGGTAGACGGCTCGGTGGGAATTATCGTCGCGGCGCACACTTCGCTGTGTTCGAACCACATTTTTCTCGCCGGTAACGAAGCCCAGAAAAAGAAATACGTCACCCCCCTGGCCTCGGGCGAATCTATCGGCGCCTGGGGACTGACCGAGCCTTCGTCCGGATCGGATGCCGGCAGCGCGCGTATGGCCGCGGTCCGCAAAGGAAACAACTGGGTGCTCAATGGCACCAAGACTTTCTGCACCAATGGCCATTATGCCGATGTTCTGGTGGTGATCGCCGTCACCGACCGCGCGGCCCATACCCACGGGCTGTCTGCTTTTATCGTGGAAAAGGAGACCAAGGGTTTCCGCCCGGGGAAAAAAGAAAACAAGCTGGGCTTACGCGCCAGTGACACCGCCGAACTGATCTTTGAAGATTGTGTCGTTCCGGCGGAGAACCTTTGCGGCAAGGAAGGCGACGGGTTTATCGACGCCATGCGAGTGCTGGACGGCGGCCGCATCTCTATTGCAGCCTTGTCGCTGGGCATGGCCGAGGGCGCCTACGAGGCCGCGCTGAAATATTCCAAGCAGCGCAAGCAGTTCGGCAAGGCCATCAGCGATTTTCAGGCCATCCAGTGGAAACTGGCAGACATGGCGACGGAGATAGAAGCGGCGAAGCTGCTGACTCTGCGCGCGGCCGCCATGAAAGATGCCGGGATGAAGACCACTCTGGAATCGTCCATGGCCAAGCTTTACGCCAGCGAAGTAGCAGTGCGATGCGCCAACGAAGGGGTCCAGATTCACGGGGGGTACGGGTTTATCAAAGACTATCCCGCGGAAAAATTTTATCGCGACGTGAAGCTGTGCACCATTGGCGAGGGTACGAGTGAGATTCAGCGCCTGGTGATTGCCAGGCAGTTGCTGAAAGATTAGCCTCGGGCTCGAAGCCAGACTCGCCAGGCCAACAGTCCCCAATAACTGGCCGCGAGTGCGGCAAACAAGCAGGTCAGCAGGACGTGTCCGATGACGAATTGGTTTCCTTTGGGCCAGTCCTCATGTGAAAAGTAGAACGCGTCCACCAGGATGCGCGCCGTCCAGTAGGTTCCGATAAAACATGCCAAGCCCAGGGCGGCGCGGTCACCGCGCAGCAACTCTCCGTGCAATGCAAGCGTGAGCGTGCCAAAGGCGATGATGGTGAGCACGGTAAAGCCGCCCTGCACCCAGAGGAGTTTGCGGTTAAAGGGCATCAGCTGTGCCAGATCCTGTCTCCATTTCAGGCGGGAGGGAACCTGGAAGCTGGCAAAGAGGATGAGGAAGTGACCGGCGCCGGCCAGCCAGATATCGAGGTCGAAGAATCGTTCAACCACAGCGTTGCTCATTAACGGATTGCTCATAAAGAGTTGCTCATAAGGCGCGGATGGCGTGCATGAAAGGCAGTATCACACGCAGCACAAATGGCGGATGAAAGAGCCAAAATGCCGGCCCTGCCGCGACGACAAACATGAAGAGCCAACCGGGGAATCCGCGCTGCAGTCCCAATCGCCGCCCGGCAGCGGAACGCTCCAGCGTGATGCCAAGGCCCTGAAGAATGAAATAACCCGTGGGCAGGCCGTATCCGCCGTGAGCCGGAAGTGAGATCACGAGATCATGGATCAGCCCCGATGCGAGGAACACCAGTAAGCTGGCCGCAGCCACGCCGATTGGTTTGTGCAGGGGGCGGAAAACCAGGTCGTAAGCCAGTTGGCGGAAACCCAAATTCCAGCGCTTGCCCCAAAACTCACTGAGCGTGGCGGAGAGGATCGGCTTGGCCATGATCGGTTGTGCCGCGACACCGATCCTTTGCCAGAAGACCGCGATCAAGTCGAAGCTACCGAAGTGCAGGAGCAGGATCAAGGCGAAAAGCCCGATCCATCCTCGGACCAGCGGCAGTTGTGCCGGGACCCTGCGGGCAACCACCCACAGCAGGACAGCTCCGAATATGGTTTTCACCAGAGCCCACAGCCACTGTTGAAATGTCGGTTTTGGCGGACGCTGATGCGAGTCGAGGAAGGTCTCGGCATCCATGCCCGGCCAGGCAACGAGGTAGGCCAGAGATCGCCCTGCGCTGTGAGGGACACGGCCGCGAGCTTGCCACCACGTCATCCACTTCAGGCCGGCAAAAATAGTGAACGCCAGGGTCCACATGAACAGCCATGCGGGCATTCGATCGCGAAAGAAGATCGCAATTGCCGGAGAAATCACGACCGGAAGCCAGCCGGGCCATGACAAAATCCGCGTAGAGCGGTCGGGCTCGGCCTGTGTGCGGGTATTCAAATCGACAAATCGATTGATCTACGGGAGTCGCTGCGACCTAATCTACATCTGAAGCTAACGTCCGGCAATTGCCGCGTCGGTTTCAGTTTGTCCGACCTCTGCTTTACACTGAAGTGCTTGAATTCCAATTTCCAGCCTCTGATTGAGCAGCTCCGCGCCGGTGATCCCCGCCCGCTCGCTCGTGCCATCAGCACGGTCGAGAACCGCTCACCGGGCTGGTCGGAACTGCTTAAGGTTCTTTTTCCGCACAGTGGACATGCCCGCATACTCGGCCTCACTGGTCCGCCGGGCGCGGGCAAGAGCACGCTGGTCGATCAGCTGGCGCGCCACTATCGCAAGCAGAACCGCACGGTGGGCATCATTGCGGTGGATCCCACCAGCCCTTACACGGGAGGCGCGATTCTGGGCGATCGCATCCGCATGCAGGAGCATTTTTCCGACCCCGGAATCTACATTCGCAGCATGGCGACGCGCGGGTCGCTGGGCGGGCTGGCCCGCACCACCGCGGATGTGGCCACGGTGCTCGATGCCGCCGGCCGCGACCTGATCATGATCGAAACCGTGGGCGTGGGCCAGGATGAAGTCGACATTGTGCGGCTGGCGGACATCACGATTGTGATCCTGGTGCCGGGCATGGGCGACGATGTGCAAACCATTAAAGCCGGCATCATGGAAATTGCGGACGTCTTCGTCATCAATAAGAGCGATCGCGAGGGGGCAGAACGGGTGGAGCGGGAAATTCGCGCGCTGCAGTCACTGGCGGTGCGCGGCGACAATTGGACTCCGCCGATTGTGAAGACCGTGGCCAGCGCAGGCGTTGGCATCAGCGAACTGGCCGCAGCCATCGGCGACTACGAGGCTTACCTGCAGAAAGAAAACCTGATTCTGCAAAAAAAAGCCCAGAACTGGCAGAACCGGTTGCTCGAGATGTTGCGCGACGCGCTGCTGGAACGGGCTCGTGAGCAACTGGGAAACGGCGTCGTGGCGGGATACGCCGCAGAAATCGCCGAGCATAAGCGCGATCCGTACGAACTGGTGGAAGAGATTCTGGGCAAGCTGGGGAAAGGCTGAGCTTTCGGTCTCGCCGTCAGGTAGTTTTAACGTTAAGGATCTTAACCGCAAAGTTCGCAAAGGCACCGCAAAGAACGCAGAGAAACCAAAGTCAACCCCAGCCGACGCGATTGCGAAAAGGGACGAGGCAACGGTATGCTCTCCTCCCATGCTCAAGCCAAGTCTCCTCAGGCGCTGGTTTTTCTGTCTCGCTGTTTTCTTTGCCGCCACTGTGGCCTTTTCCCAGGAACCATTCCTGCCTGCGGAACAATGGGTCAGGCTGCGTGACGAGGCCAGCGGCGCCGCTCCGTATGAAAATTTGCGCTACCTGACGCGACTGCATCGTGTACCCGCCACCGCGGAGTTCGACCAAGCGGCGCAGTTCGTCCTGGAGCGGGCCCGTGAATACGGACTGACTGAAGTTCAGAGTGAGCAGTTCCCGGTCGACGGAAAAACCCAGTACGGCCTGATGCGTTCGTACCTGGGCTGGACGGTCGAAACCGGCCAACTATGGGAGGTGCGTCCCCAGCACCTGCTTTTGGGAGATTGGGCCACGGACCCGATCCGGCTGGCCGACTACAGTCACGATGCCGACGTCGAAACCGCCCTGGTGGATGTCGGCGACGGCTCCCATGAAGCCGATTACAGCGGCAATGGCAAAGACGTGCGCGGAAAGATTGTCCTAGCCGATGGCGTGCTGGCGCGAGTGCAGCAATTGGCCGTCATCAAGCATGGAGCGGTCGGCATCGTGAGCGACATGCCGAACCAGACCACTGCATGGTCTGGCCTGGATCGCACCATTGTGCGTTGGGGTCATCTGGAGGCGCGAGAACCGGCGGGATTCGCTTTTATGGTTTCGCGGGAAACCGCGGAGTCATTGCGAGCCCGCTTGCGAGCGGGAGAGCAAATCATTTTATCCGCGAAGGTAAAAGCCTCGGTCGGCCCTGGGCACTGGACCTTGGTCAGCGGCGTAATCCCGGGGACGGACCCCGCCAGCGGAGACATAATTTACAGCTGCCATCTGGATCACCAGCGGCCTGGAGCCAACGACAACGGGAGCGGTTGTGTCACCATTCTGGAGTCCGCCCGGATCCTGGCACGACTGATCAAGACCGGGGCCCTGCCACGCCCTAAGCGGACGTTGCGCTTCGTGTGGGGGCCGGAGGTCGAAGGTACGATGGCCAATCTCAGCCGGCATCCTGAGATACGGACCCGGTTGCGCGCCAACATTCACATGGATATGGTGGGTGGCGATCCGTTCAAGAACAAGTCCATCCTGCATGTGACTGCGACTCCGTGGTCGCTGCCGAGTTTTGTCACAGACGTAGGTGCGGCGCTGGCGGAGGTGATCCGCGCCGGGGCGGCAGACTATGCCGACAGCGGCGCCTCGCCGGAAGCGGCCGTGGTCGAAACTCGCGCCGGGGAGCAGGGCACGCGCAATCAGTTTCTGGCGGACGTCACTCCCTACGCCGCCGGCAGCGATCACGACGACTATGATTCGTCCACCATCGCCGTTCCCTCACTCTATCTGCGCGATTGGCCGGATATCTACATCCACACCGACCATGACACGCTGCAGCAGATCGACGCCACCAAGCTGCGCCGGGTGGCGCTGCTGGGCGCCGCGGCAGGATACGTATACGCGAGCCTGGATGCAGAGCGGGCACAAAGCCTGCATCCCTTCTACGCTGCGCAGTCTGAAATGCGCCTGGCAAAAGCGTTCGAACAGGCGCAGCAGATCATGGCGGACCCGAAACTCGCTCCCGGGGCCTCGTGGTACGAAGCGCGGAACCTCATGACGCAGGTTTTGAACCGTGAGATCGCGACGCTGCACTCGCTGCTGGCATTTACCGGCTCCAGTGCGCACGAGGTTGCACACGAAAAAGTTCTTACCGAGCAGGTGGCGACATTCAACGGCTGGATGGACACTCAAGCCAAAGCGCGCGGAGCGCAGGGTCAGGAGCCGAAAGCCCCCTGGACGGGTGACGCGGCGGCGCGGAAGATTCCAGTCCGCGTGGGCGACTTCGGGCCGCTGACCTACCAGAACGACAACGTTCTTCTGGCGCGCCTGGGGCCGGAACGTCTGGCGAAAGTCAGGCTGCTGAATAGCGAGGCTACGCCCCTGCTCAACACGCAGGATCTCTCGGAGCTCTACGCGTACGAGATCGTAAACTTTGTCGATGGCAAGCGCAGCGTGGGAGAAATCCGGGACGCGGTTTCGGCCGAGTATGGCCCGTTAGCGCTCGACCTTGTAAACGACTATCTCGAAGCTTGCCGGGAAGCTGGGCTGGTTCAGTGGAAGTGAAATGGGGCACTATGGCTTGCCGTGACAGGGCCTATCGTCTTAGGGATAGCGGGGACAATACCAAGGTTTTTTCGGCGGTGGCACGTCTCCCGGCTTATCTACCCAATTTCCAAATTCACAATAGCCAAAACAACCCCCAGGGAGCTGACATTTTTCCTTCGTAACCTGCTTGGGACGCTGGAAGCAGGCCCTGGTGGTGTGTTCCTCCCCGAAGATGTCGTGATACCGAATGATCCCGTATATGTACAAGGGCAAGTCTTGATTAATCATCTCGTCGGCTTCTTCGGCAGTTACACAATCGACGCCTTCACAAATCGGCTCGATGGTGTGATCTCCCCACAAATGAGTCTCAGCACTCATGGGATATCCTTGGGCTGCCAGATGAGAAAATGCTGGAATAGGCAGGTTATCAATGGTCTCTTGGGCTTTGAGGAATTGACTCGGGCGCAATACATGGAAGATTTTTTGGACTCCATACGCCGGGCTCTTGCCGCCATTGCTGTAGCCAACATCAAAACAAATGTGGCGTACTCCAGTTCCGTCAGGATCGCAGATTTGCTGGATCGCGTGCTTATCAGAATCTTTAGTGACCGCTGTTGTTCTCCATCCAAAATTGGTAACCACGATTTGCGCTCTGGTGCCAACGACAAACGAGTCCTTGGTGATACACCACAAACCGAGCGTAGCAATGGTGTAGATGATGAGAACAGAAAGACCAAAGGCTTCCAATCCAATCGTAGTCTTGTCTATCCAATCTCGCTTTTGGTTGCAGGTTATCTCTTTATGCTTGCAGCATTGCTGAGTTGTGGATGGTGTCACAATTGGTGGACTGGGGGGCTGTGTTTCTTGGGTATGATCGGCGGCTTTGTCTTCGCTGTGTACTGGGGATTGGTTGTACTCTTCCGAACCGGGGGTTGGGGTTTCTGATGGCACAGGTTTACCCTCCTATTTATGAAAACACCCGAATACAAGGAAGGGCCGGAAGCGCGAGAGAACTTTGAACGGGGGATGAAGGCATTGTTCAAAGTCCCCAAGGCCGACATTGTACAGCCAAGAAGCGTTCTTGCCGGTCGGTAGGCGTGCGTGTGGAATTCATATTTGCCCAAATAAGAAAAGGCGCCGCATACCGTAGCGGCGCCTTGGTTATCTCGTCCGGCCTTAGAACGAGTAAATCAGATCGAACTGGAAGCGGTTTAGATACGGTTCTGTGGCGCCTGCAGCCACGCCCGGCCCTTTCACCGCGTTCAACAAGCCGGTGTTCAGAGTGCGTCCATGCCACAGAGTAAAGCTGGCGACGGTGTTGCTGCGCAGCTTGTAAAGGGCATAGATGCGGTGCTGGAGAATGTTGGTCGGAGCCCGCTGATCGCTTTCGTCGAAAGACGCGATCACCGACTCTTGTTCCTGGCGTCCCCAGGCATAGCCAACCTGAAGATCGTTCTTGTTTTTCTGCTGGCCAACACTGAAGTCAGCCAGGTAGGCATGGTTCTGCGGCCCCAGGTTGGTAGCCGCTCCGGTTGAGCTGAGCGCGTGCGAGGCCGCACCCAGGTTGTCTTCGAACTCCAGCAGGAGGTTGATCGGCAAGCGTGCGTACGGGGTCTTGATGGTGTTGTTCAGGATGAAATCCAAATAGTTAAACTCTGAACGGAAGTGTGGTTTCCCCGCGGCATCGAAGACCACTGCGTTGGTCATGCCGTTGGGGGCGAAGATGCAGGGCGCGAACTTAGGAGAGGCAGCTCCGGTCACACCGGCGCAACCCGGACCTTCTCCCGTCACCGGGAATGGCCCGGCAGGGGTCGCCCCAGTCGCGCCTGTAGTCGTTGCCGCCACCGCAAACGCGCTCGCCTGCAGGATGGCGTCCGGGCGATTCCACTTCATGCTCAGGATCGAAGGTGTAGCCGTCCACCGCCCGAACACCAGCCGCGCCGAGGCTTGCCCGCCGATCGCATAAGAATCCTGTCCCGCGGAAACCTCGTTGAACAGCATCTCAATGCCCTGAAGCGTAACGTTCTTCAGGAACGGCGTCTTGAGGTCGAAGGAGAATTTCTGATTGAAGCCCTCGGGGTTGAGGTCGGGGTCGAAGGTGACTGAAGTCCGCTGCCAGGTGTAGGCGAACTTGCCGCCGGTGAGAGACAGCCACTTGTGCGCGACCGGGTTGTAGGTAATGTAGCCGCGATCCAGTCCGATAGTTTTGCGGTCGAAGAAATTGGTCAGAGTCTCATTGGTGGTGGTGGGGTCTCCGAACGAGCCGGTGGCCAGAGCGATGCCGCCGACAAAGTCTTCGCTCAGCTTGCCATCGAATCCGAAACGTACGCGAACGCGGGCGCGGTTACGATTCTGGAAGCCGGAGAGGTCCTGAAAGAAGCTCTCACCGCGGACCCGGACGTCGCCGCTAAACCGGAAACGGCCCAGCAGACCTTCCAGAGCCGACACCCGCTTTTGTTCCTCCTGGGCGCCGACCGCGGTGTTGGTCAAGGTGGTTTTCACGTCGGCCATGTCGCTGTCCAGCTTGACCACGGTTTCCTTCTGGCTGTTGGCCGCGGACTCGGCCGAGGCGGCTTTGGCCTGCGCGTCACTGGCAGTGGTCTGCGCCTGCTGCAATTGCTGCTGCGCCTGCTGCCAGGCCTGATCCTTCTGCTGCACCTGTTGCTGGAGCTGCTGGATCTGCTGCTGCTGCGCAGCCAGCGCGTCTTTCAGAGCCTGTATGTCCTGCAGAGTTACGGCAGGCGGGGCGGGCTTGGCCGCCGCCCTTTTGGCTTTAGGTTTGGCGGTGGTTTGCGCCAGCAGGGTCGAAGCCAACAGCGAAACTACGCACCACCTGAGAGCGGACTTCATCAATTTCTCCTTTTTTCCTCTGGTCTTGGCAGAGGATTCACCGAGTCGAAGTTCTTACTGCGGCGTCACAGACTTCCTGGGCCACCCGCTTCATCCGTTGCAAACATAACAAGGCGTTAGGGTTAGCAATCTACAGCGTGGCCGCCGTTGCAATTCATGAGTACCGTCACTTCTACTTCTGTAGTGTTACGGGAAGGTTACAAAATGGTGAAATTCTGATGAATCGCGAAACACTGCAGGGATTATTCGCGGTCACACTAGGCGAATATAAGGCGAAATACGGGCAACTAAGAAGTGATGGACGTGGATGCGCGCGAGCAACTGGCTCCGGGTTGAATCGAACGCGGTGATTGCGGTGGAAAAGGCTGCAGCGTAAGCGGTTGCGAAGTACGAGATGGCTGCCCTTTGCCTAGCTCACCGAACTCGTCTGCTCCAGCGGAGCCGGTGCGATCCATGCCGCCGGCAGTTCGAGGTGCGGCATGGGAGGAGCGGCAAACAATCGTTGACACGGCTTGGCCAGCCAGCGGGCCCAGCGCGCAGATTTCGAGACCCGCGCACTGTCGGTGGCAATGCCGGTGTCGGCATACATTTGCCGGTAGATTTTCGAGATCAGGACGAAACAGAGGCGGGCACGCATGGATTTTATGAATCCGGACCGCGCCCAGATGTATTTCAGGCTGTAAAAAGTATCCCAAACCGATTGGGTTCGCCGGCGAACCTCCTCGGAAGACATGGTTGGGTGGGGCCAGTAGAGCTTGGGCCGATGTGCCGGCGGAATGAGCCAGCGTCGCGTGATCGGAATGCCGGCAATCTCTACCGGGGCGGCTTCCATGCTCTTTTCCCAGCGGATAAAGTCCACGGTCCCGGGATAGGGAGTCAGCATCACAAACTGGGCGAAAGCCACCTCCGCCTGCGCCGCAGCCATGGCCGTGGCGTCAAAGGTCTCAGGGCGGTCGCTGGGCAGGCCAAAAATGAAAGACCCGAGCACATATACCCCGTGGCGGCGGAACGTTCTCAGCCGCTCCACCAGGTCCATTCCGGAGGCATTGAACTCCTTATACACGTCCTTCAATCCCTCCGGAGTCACGGACTCCACTCCCACCAGCGCCCCCTTAATGTTGGCCGCGCGCATGGCATCGAGAAATTCGGTGTCTTCCGCCGCTTCCATAGTGATCTGGGTAAAGAAAATGGTGTCGGACGGAAGCTGCGCCAGGCGGGCCATGAGTTCGAAACGCTCCGCCCGGATAGCCTTGAGTTCATTGAGTCGGTGGGTGTTGTGTTGCTCTGCGGCCAGGCGCAAGTCGGTCAATGTGACGGGATAGAAATTATCGTCGGCGAGCGCGATGAAGCGAAAACCCAGCCTTCGCAACTGGACGATCTCCTCGACGACCACGTCCGTGCCACGCTGCCGCGGGCGCTGCCCATCGGTCCGCCACACCGAGCAAAAGGAGCAATGCTTGGGACAACCTCGGACGGTCTGCACCGAGGCCCACATGTAGCTCTTCCGAGGCACCAGATCCCAGCGCGCCGGCAGGAACTGGGTGGCTTCGATCCGTCCACCTTCGTAGATCAACTGCGGAATTCCGTCGCAGCAATCCGCCAGGACCCTGGCCCACACTACATCTCCATCGCCTTTGACCACCGCATGTGCGCCACCCAACTCATGCGCTTCCGCGGGGTAGAGGGTCGCATGGATTCCTCCGAAAACTACGTGTGCGCCGCGAGCACGGGCCGTTTTCCCGATTTCGTATCCGCGAAGTGCGTTCGCCGTGTGAATACCGATACCGACGATATCTCCCGCTTGAATATCGAGCGGGTCGACCGCATCCAGAGTTTCATCGACCAAGTGGGGATCACCGAAGCTGGCGGGCGTCGCCGCAGCCAGAACATAGAGCCAGCGAGGAGTAATGACGGCGGTGCCGAAAGATACTTCGCTTGGATTGATGAGATGAACGCGCACTCGGTTACGCCCTCCTTAGGCGGTCTTGCATAAGCAGGGCGAGGGTCGAACGCCCGGAACTGCCGTTCTTTAGGATTTCCTGGTTCCACGAAGCTTGTTCGACGAACTACTACCTACGGTTCGTCGTCCCAAGGTCACGAGATGAGTGAAATTGTTATTCCTGACGGCTGGAGAAAACTGGTCAAAATTGCACACTTATTCACAGGCTGGGGGCATTATTCTCAGCAATAGCAAGATGAAAAAGCACATCCAAACGGTCGCACTGGGTCTGCCTATGCTGCCCATCCTGATCTGCATCGGCGCCTGGCAGTTGGCCCATACTCAACCCTCGGATCCTCCTACCCCCGCATCTGGCGTCGGGCTGAGCACGGCCGAGATCGTAAGTAACCTGGTCCGAAGAAACCTGGAACGGGCGCGTGCGTTGGCCGCTTACCACGGGACTCGAACCTACCGCCTGGAGTATCACGGCTTCCCCGGTTCTCGTGCCGCCGAGATGGTCGTAGATGTGAACTACAAGGCTCCCCGGACAAAGGAATTTACCGTCCGGTCGGAAAGCGGCTCCAAGCTGGTCATTGAGAGAGTATTCAAGAAAATGCTGCAGAGCGAAAAAGAAGCGCTCGCCGAAGCGAACCAGCGGGAGGTTGCCCTCAACAACGATAACTACCGTTTCGCGCTGCTGGGGCAAGAAAAAACGCCGGGCGGTTGGGCCTACATTCTTTCGGTTGAACCCAGGACGCAGAACAAGCTCTTATACCGCGGTCGAATCTGGGTCGATGCCGAAGACTTTGCCGTAGTGCGTATCGAGGGAGAGCCTGCGAAAAATCCTTCCTTCTGGACGAAAGACACGAAGATCGAACAGGTCTATAGCAAGGTAGGGAATTTCTGGCTTCCCCGATCGAATCGCAGCAGCAGCACGATTCGCCTTGGAGGGCACGCACTTTTCTCGATTGATTATGCGGACTACCAGATTACCGCGACCACTGTTGCCAGCCAGCCCGATGTCAATATCGCAGGGTCCAGGTAGCCTGCCTTCTCTGCTGAACCAATGTCCGCACACGTAGGGGCGGACGCCCCTTCGACTTCGCTCAGGGCAGGCTCTTCCGCCCCTCGGAGCGAAGCTCCGCAGGTTTCCAGCGAGCTGCGCTCGCCCACCCGGACGGGGCGTCCGGGTCTACGTGGTCTTTGGCACTCTCACGCGTTAGTGTTGTCGGCGGATTCGGCGGACATCGAAACCAGGTTTCGAAGATTTGCCAAGCTTGTGTTAACTAAATGTTCGACCAGCTTAAGTGCCTGTTGGCGGAGTTCCGGAACCGCGGTGCTCTCCCAGAGACCGCCCTTTCTCGCCGGCCCAACCGTGTAAAGTGAGTCGGAAGCAGTCCCATCTTGATCGATGAGCGCGCCTTCGGTGGAAACATCCAAACCAAGAAACAGCGGATCCGGGCGCACCATTCCCCGGGCAAGCAAGTTGGAGAGCAAGGCGTCTTGCAGGCGCCGGCAATCAGTCTCCGGCGAGGTGCAATTGATGACGCGATCGACCACCAGGCGCCGTTTTTCACCTCTTCTGCGTTCCCGGTAGGTGATTTCAACCGCGCGCCCGTCTTCCCGATAGTTGGTGATGCGGCCAGCATGAAGTTGAATTTGGCGGTTCGACTTTTCATCGGCAATAAGTCGTGCAACCTCAGGTGCGGCTCGATGACGATGGACTTCCCAGTACGGCCGCACATGACGCAGGAAGCGGCGTTTCGGGCAGCGATTGCCATATCTGGGGTGTGACCAGGCGCAAACTGTTGATCACTCCCCGCCAGTCAATGCCCTGCCGCCCGGCTTCGCGCACCTGTTCACGTACCAGATGCAGCAGGCCACGCGCGCTCTTGGGTGAACGCTCACTCCAGAACACCGGCCAGGGAGCATGCGTCTGGTGAGAGCGAGGCAACAGCCCGTGCCGCGAAAGGAAGTGGATTGTTCCGGTGAATCCTCGCCGCCGGAGCTCGACTGCCACATCCATGCTGGTAAGGCCGGAACCCAGCAAGAGGACATTGTCGAGTTGTTCTACTCCCGCAAAACTCGGGTTCGACCACGGACTTGAAAAGTATCGCTGAGGAAGATCATGAGGCCGGCTCGCCGCATCCCGCCCGGGAAGACAGGGATCGCTGGCGGGAAAATTACCCAAAGCGAGTACAACCTTGTCCGCAAGAACCCGGGCGCCACTCCGCAACTGAATTTCAATCTCCCCGTTGCCGACCTGAGAGATGGCACGGGCCTCATCCCTTATCCACTGCAGCCGTGTGGGCAGGTCAGATAGAACCGTGCCGCTCAAGAGGGTCCCAAGATAGCGGCCATAGACACGCCGCGGAAGAAAACTGCCAGGTTGGGTCTCGCAGTCGAAATTCGATTTCGCCCAGCGCAGGAAATGCTCCGGGTCATCGGGAAACGCGCTCATGTCTTTGGCTGCCACGTTCAACAGATGAGCATTGGATTCCGTGCCGTAGGCCAGGCCGCGACCCGGCAAGCCCGTTCTTTCTATAACGACAATGGAAAACGAAGGGCCGGTATGGCGAAGCAGCTGTGCCGCCAGGGTTGCGCCGGAAAAACCGCCGCCAATAACCGCGACGCTGTATTTGCGAGCCGGAGGGTTGCGCCAGGTTTCCATGCGGGACCCCTTGTACCCCGGCATAATACTATCATGTCTATAATAATAGTAGACTTTTATGAATTAATAGAGCGCCGGGCGGGACGCCCGTCTCTCCATCAGAGGAACAGTGCGGCAATTCCCGCTACGAATAAAGCGACCGCCCACAGCAGATCAAAGTTGAACCAGGCACGCTGTAGCAACCGGAGGCCGGAGGTTTCATACGATTGATAGACCACCAGGGCCAGCGTGCCCGATACGAGCAGCAGGCCCAAGGTGTGAACCATCACCGCCAGCCCGAGAACGTGCACGCTTAGACCGGTAACGGCCCGGGAGCCGTTGTGCAGTGAATGCAGGGAGTGATTCATGTCCGGCATTGGCTGGGCCAGCAGGATGGGCGCCAGCATCAATCCCGCACCGTGCGCGGCCGCCATAAGAAACGACCAGAAAAACAAGTCTCCAAACCCGACTCTCATTCCCCCGCCCCGGGGATGACGGGCGCGCAACAGCCGGTAAAGTCCCATGCCAAAAAGTGCCGCTGCGACCGCGATCCGCAAGACGCCCGGCGACACAGTCTCCTGCACGATGCGCAGCCCAAGAATCGTCAGCAAAATCGCGACGGCGTGACCGAGACTGATCGGCACGAGCGCCTTCAAGACCGCCAGCCGGGTCTTCTCCTGCAAACCCAGAGACAAGGCGAACAGCCAGCCCATTCCAGGGTTGAGGCCGTGATAGGCGCCGAGCAATGCGAGCGCCACCCAGGGCCAGATCCCGCTCATGGATAGCAATAGAAGTCCGAGGACGCGTCTCCACCTTCAAGCCGGACCTGGTGGCTGCGCAGATCGCCGAAATCCACGAAGAAATCTTTGTCGAGCGCCATGCCGCCGTTGGGCGCCACGTCAACCTTTGCCATCCAGCCCTGAATTCCGTCGGGATAGAACTGCTTGTCCCACGCAGCATACAGCGAGTTGGTGACATACACTCGGCGGCCGTCGCGGCTGAGTTCTACCATCTGCGGTGCGCCGTTCAACGGCTTCTTCGGCTGCGCGGGATGGGGCGCCCGACCGACAATCCCGCCGATGCGCACCGAACCGGTCAGCCTGGGATGAAACGGGTCAGAGA
>WNEZ01000084.1_pt1 | contig 86863 bp, 82 predicted proteins | sample 5400521 | NCBI WGS metagenome assembly WNEZ01 (sample SAMN13153339, study PRJNA577476) | soil metagenome | isolation source: 120 cm saprolite under Douglas fir tree site 2 hole 1 replicate 1 | place: USA:California | collected 2015-04-18
GGCCCGGGATTTGGCGGAGGAAATGGAGTCCCTGGGGGCGGCAGCGGAACCGGAACAGGTTCTGGCGGCGGTGGAGGAGGCCTTCCGGGAGGAAATCTTTGGGATCCGAGTTCCGGATCGAGTTCTGGCTCTGCGCCAGCATCGAGTTCTGGCAGCGGGCAGCACAGTTCGGGAGCCGGTGTAGCGGAAAATCCGGGCAGTGCGTTTCCGGCGCTTACGAGTGCGGTGGCCGCTCTAGGACCACAGGCGGCGCCGGGGAAATGGCTTACAGCTTCGGCTATGCTGCCGCGTTCAACGGCCGAGGCCGGCGACCCACAGTTTGCGGTTGCCGAAGAAGAAGTTCGCTCCATGCTCACCCTGTTCGCGCAGTTGGGCCGCTCCAGAAAGGAAGGCGGCAGCGGCGGAATGGATGCCCACACATTTCAATCGCGGCTTTCCGCTATGCCCGTGCGCAGCCAGGTAACTTTGCAGCAGGCGCTTGCGGGACTCGCCGCTCAAGCGCCGAACGAAAAACCTGATCGGCCCATGCTGTTGAAACTTGCCGAACACGTAGCCATCCGCTTTGCGCTGGATAGCTACGAGAAAGGAGAATTGCGCGTCAACGCCGTGAAACAGTTGCTCGATCGCATGAACACGGAAATCGAAGGCCTGCGAAAAATCTTAACCTCACAAGAAGAACAGATGGCCAACGCCGGGCTGCAGGTGCAGTCGTACACGGAATTGCTCGACCAGGAATTCTGGGAGCAGGTGCCCGACGAAAACAAGAAAGAAGTAATGGTATCGGACGAGGCCTGGTGCGTGCCGCCGCGGAAGGTTCGCACCTTTCTGGAAGAAATGTTGCGCCGTGGCGAGCTGAAAACCGTAAATGAAATATTGATGAAGTATGCGTCCTGTATCGGACTGGAATCCGATGACGCGCGACGCACCACCGCGATCGGTCTGGGCGAACTCGCGGAACTCTACGGCAGCGGCGATGGCAGCGCGCTGATTGAATCGATTCGCCGTGTGGGCAATCAACTGGCGGCGGAGCGCGATCCGGAGTTGCAGATGCTGGTGAGCGCGGCGTTCGTGCGGCTGAGCCAGGAAGCGGCTTCCAAGCGTTGTTACCCCGCGATGCAGCAGGCCCTGGCTTCACTGGACAGTGTCGAAGCGCAACGGCCTGGCTCCTCGCAGAGCCTGCGGCCGCGCATCGGCGCCGAGGAACGTATCCCCGAATTCGTCGAAGAAAGCTTGCGCTCCGGAGAAATTGCCGACGGCCTCTCCGACATCCTATCCCTGATGCCCAAGGCCACCCTGCAGTACATTACCAATCGGTTTGGCCATTCCGGTTTTCGCGAGGATTGCGAACTTCTCGCTGACATCGTCAAGGGGCTGGGCCAAGAAGCGCTTCACCACCTCATCGAGATTCTGCAAACTTCTCCGGCCAGCGAAGCGGCCGAAGTGCTTGGCCTGCTTGGCCAGCTCGAACCTGATGCCGTCGCGCGGATTTTGCCGGTACGGCTCTCGCAATGGCCGCGGTCGGTGCACGATCGCTGCGTCCGGCAATTGTCGTCCGTTCCTCCGTATACGCGTGCGCAGATTTTGCTGGCAATTTTTGATTCGCTGGACGTTCTCATCCGCCCGCTGGCCCTGGATGAAATCAGCATGACCGGTTCGCCTGACTCGATTCCCAAACTGCTGGATATTGCTTCCAGCGATGGCATCTCAGGCTATGTCCGCTTGAAAGCGGTCGAGGCTCTGGGGCGTTTGCGAGCCTCGGCGGCAAATCCGGCGCTGCAAACGATATTGGAAGCACGCCAGGTTTGGCGTTGGCAGTATCCTTCCGAGCTTCGCGTGGCCGCCGCGCAGGCTCTGCTGCGCATCGATCCCATGGTCGCGATGGGAAAAATTACTGCTGCTGGATTCGAAAAGAGAGACCTGGTACTCGAACCGATTGATCCCGAAACGAATAGCTCTGTGCTTCGCCAGCGGCGCTACGCGCGGTTGAAACTGAGCCGAAATCTTATTTTGACTACCACCAATCTTCGCGAGAATTTCAGACTCAATGTCCCAGAGCTAAATCTCGGCGGCGGAATTGGTGCCGGAGAACGGCATCTTGCTCCGGGAACGCTGGTCACACTGAAACTCACGCAAGGTGTTCGCACCATCAAGGCGCAGGCGATTGTACGCGGCGCACGTCCGCAGGCCATGGCCTTTGAATTTGTGGATATGGATCTGGAAGACCGCGCGCGGCTGCGCAAAATTCTTCTCGATCTGGGTGGACTGCCGCAAGCTTCGAACGTTTCCAGCCGAACCAGGCGCCGCGGCCGCATTGCGGTAATGAAATAGCAGACTGGCTTCTTTTGACTTGCGACTTTCGCACACCAATCTAGGCAATTATCTCCCGATTGGCGCGTCTAGCGCGAAACCGTTACAATTATTGTTTGTGTGAACTGCGCCGGGCGTAGCTGTCTGCGCGCAGCACTTCGCTTAGCTTGCGGAGAAACGGCAAAAACACTTCATGGACGTAGCCAAAATACTTGACCGCGTGGTCGCGACGTTCATTGGAACGAAGCACGAACGCGACATCAAGAAACTTCAGCCCATCGTCGCCGCCATCAATGGCAAAGAAACTGAGACGCAGGCCATGTCCGACGATGCGCTAAAAGCGCAATTCTTAAAGCTGAAGGCTGAAGTTCAGGAGCGGCTGAAAGACGCCGACTCTTCCGCCACCGGGTATCGCGACATTCTGCAGGCGGCGTTCGAACCAGCTATCGTGCCGGCGTTCGCTCTAGCACGCGAAGCTGGCCGCCGCTTTTTGAACATGCGCCATTTCGACGTTCAATTGATCGGCGGACTTGTTCTGCACGACGGCAAAATCGCGGAAATGAAAACTGGAGAAGGGAAGACGTTGGTTGCGACTCTTCCCGCAGTGCTGAATGCGCTGGCCGGACGTGGCGTGCACATCGTCACTGTGAACGATTATCTGGCGCGCCGCGACGCGGAGTGGATGAGTCCGTTGTATCGCGGCCTGGGCATGAGTGTCGGAGTCATCGTGAATGATCTCGACGACGTGCAGCGCCGCGCGGCTTATGGCGCGGACATCACCTACGGCACCAACAACGAATACGGTTTCGACTACCTGCGCGACAACATGAAGTACGACATCACGCACTGCGTGCAGCGCGGCCATCAATTCGCCATCGTCGATGAAGTGGACTCGATTTTGATCGACGAAGCGCGCACTCCGCTTATCATTTCCGGTCCCGCAGAGGAATCCACCGACAAGTATTACCGCATCGACAAAATCATTCCCAAGCTGATCCAGGAAATCGACTATACGCTTGACGAAAAGCATCGCCAGGCCACCTTGACCGAAGAGGGTGTCAGCAAGTGTGAGCGCATGCTTGGGCTCGGCAACATGTACGACCCTGCGCACATGGAACTCATCCATCACGTTTATCAGGGGCTGCGTGCGCACACGCTTTACAAACGCGACGTCGATTACGTGGTGAAAGATGGCGAAGTCATCATCGTGGACGAATTTACCGGACGCCAGATGCCCGGACGCCGCTGGTCGGATGGCTTGCACCAGGCCGTGGAAGCCAAAGAAGGCGTGAAAATCGAGCGCGAGAATCAGACCCTCGCGACCATTACCTTCCAAAATTATTTCCGCATGTACAAGAAACTTTCCGGCATGACCGGGACCGCGGAAACCGAAGCATCCGAATTCGACAAGATTTATAAACTGGATGTGGTGGTCATTCCGACCAACCGCACCCTGATCCGTATCGAAAATCCCGACGTTGTGTACCGCACCGAGAAGGAAAAATTCGAAGCGGTTGTGAACGGAATTATGCAGGAAGACAATTCCTTCGCGCACGGCATCAAGCACTATCACCAGCGCGGCCAACCGGTGCTGGTCGGAACCATCTCCATCGAAAAATCGGAAACCATCGCGGAAATCCTCAAGCGCGCGGACGTTCCCCACGAAGTGCTCAACGCCAAACAGCACGAGCGCGAGTCAAACATCGTGGCCCAGGCCGGCCGCAAAGGCGCGGTTACGGTGGCCACCAACATGGCCGGACGCGGAACCGACATTCTTCTCGGCGGAAATCCCGAAGCCATGACCCGCGAGTATTTTCTGAAGAATCGCCTGGCGATGCCGTATGCGCAAGCCCCGGCGGTAATTCCCGCGGATGCGCAGAGTCCCAACGGTGAAGCGGCTCCTTCGGCCGTGCCAATGGTTCTTTTTCAGCATGAAGGCAAAATTTTTCAGGTTCCCGTAGATCAGTGGAAACCAATCTTCGAACAATTTGCCCAGCAGTGCAAAGCGGAACACGATGAGGTGGTTGCGCTCGGGGGACTGCACATTCTCGGTACCGAACGTCACGAAGCCCGCCGCATTGACAACCAGCTGCGCGGACGCGCTGGCCGCCAGGGCGATCCAGGTTCTTCGCGTTTTTTCCTGTGTCTTGAAGACGATTTGATGCGTATTTTCGGCGGTGAGCGCTTGCGGGCGCTGATGTACCGCTTCGGAATGACCGAAGGCGTGCCCATCGAATCCAAGCTGATTTCGCGGCGCATTGAGACTGCGCAAAAATCAGTCGAAGCGCAAAACTTCGACGCTCGCAAACACTTGCTGGAATACGACGATGTAATGAACAAGCAGCGCGAAACCATTTATGGTATTCGCCGGTCCGCGCTGGAAGGTAAGGATCAACGCGATTACATCATCGGCATCGCCGAGGACATAGCTCGCGAACTGGTTGATACCTATTGCGCTCGCGAGCTGCACCCGACGCAGTGGAACGCCACGCAATTTCTCGCGGAACTAAACAGCGAATTCGGCATTGATGCCAAAGCCGTTGGTGCCGACCCTGTTGCGCTGAATCACGATCAACTTTCCGACGCCATCGCCGAAGCGGTCGCCAAGAAATACGCCGACAAAGAAACGCAGCTTACACCGGACCTGATGCGCTGGCTCGAACGCCGCATTATCTTGGACGTCGTCGATGGCCAGTGGAAAGATCACTTGCTATCGCTCGATCACTTGAAGGAAGGCATCGGCCTGCGCGGCTACGGACAAAAAGATCCGCTGGTCGAATTCAAGAAGGAAGCGTTCATTCTGTTTGAAGATATGATGACGCGCATCGATAACGAAACGATTCGTTATCTCTATAACGTGCAGGTGCAGATGGAAGGGAATCAGCCGGGGCAGGGCGGACCGCTGCCGGAAGGCGGCGGAGGCCCGAGGCAGCCAGTACCTGCTGGTCCAAGGCCTTCTCGGCCATTCGCCGCCGCAGCCAGCGCCGCCGCTCGCGTTGCGGACGAACCTGCGCCGCAGCTTCCGGCTTTCGCACGCGAAATGGAACGTAGGCAGCAGCGTCAGGAAAAAGAGATGCAGTATCAATCCGGCGCGGTGCAGGCGGAAGCGCCGAAGCCAGTTCGCGCCGGGGCAAAAGTCGGCCGCAACGATCCGTGTCCATGCGGCTCCGGGAAAAAATACAAGAAGTGCCACGGCCTGAACGCCTGATTGGTTTTCTGTAGCAGCGGCCTTGTGACGCTGCGAGTTGCGCGCGCACCACTAGTAAGTTCGTCATTCGGAGCGAAGCGAGGAATCTCTCTTCGATCTCAGCGCCGAGGAAAGAGAAAAAATATGCCTCCAGGTCCGGCAGCGCAGCAAATGCCCGAACGCCAGCCAATCCCCGGCGTAAAGAATCTCGTCGCCGTAGCCAGCGGCAAAGGCGGCGTTGGCAAGACCACCGTCGCCGTAAATCTCGCGCTCGCCCTAGTAAGGCTGGGCCATAAAGTTGGCCTGATCGACGCTGATGTTTACGGCCCGAACGTGCCGATCATGCTCGGCACAAATCAGGAGCCCCTTGCGACTGCCGATCGCCGCATCATTCCCATCGAAATTTCTGGCCTGAAAATGATTTCCATGGGCCTGCTGAATCCCGGCGACAAGCCGATGATTTGGCGCGGGCCAATGCTGCACGGCGTGATCACGCAATTCTTGCGCAGCTGTGAATGGGGCCAGCTCGATTATTTGATTATCGACCTGCCGCCCGGCACCGGCGACGTGCAGCTCACGCTGATTCAGACCGTCGCGATTTCAGGAGCGGTGGTTGTGACCACTCCATCGACCGTCGCGCTCGCCGACGTCCGCAAAGCCATCGAAATGTTCCGTCAAGTGAACGTAGAAGTGCTCGGCGTCGTCGAGAATATGAGCACCTTCGCATGCCCGCACTGCGGCCAGCCGGTGGATATTTTCGGCCACGGCGAAGGCGCGAAAACCGCTCGCGCCTACGGCGTTCCGCTGCTCGGCGAAATCGAAATCGATCCACGCATCCGCGTCGGCGGCGACACTGGGAAGCCAGTCGCGATCCTCGGCGAAGACGCTGCAGCGGCGAAAAGTTTGTACGCTGTTGCGCACGCTGTAATCGCGCGACTCAGCGAGCTTGGGTCTTCCACGCTTGGTCCGTCCGTGCAAATCGACTAGTAACCGGCTCCACTTTAGTCGTGCCGTGAGTCGCGCTCAATCACTGAGGCTCTAGCCGCTGAGTGCACCTTACGGTTCGCCGCGCCGAAACGCCAGAATCGCAGCCTTGTTTCTGAACCTCACCTCATGACGGACTTTTCCTTTCGTCTCGTTGCACTTTCGGCTATACTCCGCGGTGGGCAGAAGCACGCAAACGCGGCACTGTGGCAGCACAGTTGCCGCATTTTCTTTTTGCCGCCGCAAAAACTGGACCAGGATTCGCAAAAACTCGTTCAGCAGCGAAGTTCCATAAGTCTTGTATAATCAACACTTGCAATAGTGCGTCAAAACAAAGGACTTTAAGTTCCTTTAGAATCATCAGTTACAAAAAACGGGGGGAGGGGGTTAGCACCGCTCGGCCCTTCAATTTCTGAACGCTCAAATGACTCGCCAGCCCGACATTCGGCCTTACCGAGGCAAGCACCCAGAAATTGCGAAATCGGCGTATATTGACCCCGCCTCGGTCGTGATCGGCGACGTGGTCATCGGCGAAGACTCGAGCCTCTGGCCGCTCTGCGTCGTGCGCGGCGACGTGAATTACATTCGCATCGGCGCGCGCACAAATATTCAGGACGGCTCGATACTGCATGTGATGAAAGACGAATACCCGCTCATTCTCGGCGACGACATCACCGTCGGTCATTCCGTGACGTTGCACGGTTGCACTATCGAGTCGCGCTGCCTGATCGGCATGCGCGCCACAATTTTAAATGGCGTAGTCGTCGGTGAAGGTAGCATCATCGCCGCGGGCACGCTGCTCACCGAGCGTACACCATCGATCGCTACGCCCAGCGCTACGTCGAGTACAAAGAGATCTATCGCAGGGACGTGGCTGGTGACTCGTGATCGCCGATTCACTTAATGCCACTCCTGCTAGATTTGTCATTCCGAGCCTGCCTGCGCAGGCAGGCGAAGCGAGGAATCTGCTTTAGATTTAGATCATGGCAACCAAATCCAAATTCCAAGCCATCCGCGGCACGCGCGACCTTCTCCCGCCGGAGACAGCGTTGTGGAATCGTGTAGAAGAAACCGCTCATGCTGTATTTGGCACCTTTGGTTTCGGCGAGATCCGCCCGCCGATACTTGAGCCGACGGATCTTTTCGCGCGATCGATCGGTCAAGAAACGGACATTGTAAGCAAGGAGATGTATTCTTTCCCCGTCGTGCGGCCACAACCGAGTTTGGAAGAGCTCTCCGAGGCTGTGGAGAAGGCATGGCAAGGAGGCGAAATTGAAAACTCGCCCCAGAATGAGACAAGAATTCGAGAAATTCGCGAGCTCGCCAGCCAAGTCGTTTCTCTCGTGGGAGGTGCAACGGCTTTCAGTAATTCTACGCCCCAAGTGCAGCTCATTTGGATTGAAATAAATCGTCGAATTGAGGAAATGCAGAGACTTTTCAGCCTTCGTCCGGAGGCCACCGCCTCCGTCTGCCGCGCCTACATCGAGCACAACATGCAGCAACTGCCGCAGCCGGTGAAGCTGTACTACATGGGACCGATGTTTCGGCGCGAGCGGCCACAAAAGGGAAGATACCGGCAGTTCTACCAGATTGGCGCGGAAGTTCTTGGCGGCGGCGATGCTCCTGCGATCGACGCCGAAGTCATCGAAATGGTGATGACGTTTTTCGATCGAGTCGGACTCAGCGGCACCGAACTCGAGATCAATTCGATAGGGCACAACGCGCCCGATTGTCGCCCCGCGTACGTCGAGAAGCTGAAAGCCGCGCTGGAAAAAGTGAAAGACAAGCTCGGAGCGGACAGCCAGCGCCGCATCGAAACCAATCCGCTGCGCGTGCTCGACTCCAAGCTCGAACATGAACAGCCGATCATCGCGACGCTGCCGCGCATCGCCGATCATCTGTGCGCGGAATGCGCCGCTCACTACGCTGCGGTAAAGCGCCAACTGGAACTGCGGGGAGTTTTCTTCAAGGAGAACTGGCGGCTGGTGCGCGGGCTCGACTACTACATGCGCACGACATTTGAAATTACCGCCAAGGGACTCGGCTCGCAGAATGCGGTCTGCGGCGGCGGCCGCTATGACGGTCTTGTGGAATTGCTCGGCGGCCCAGCAACGAAAGGCATCGGCTTCGCGATTGGCGAAGACCGCCTGATCCTTTCGTTGCAGGAGAGTGGCAAAGGCGCAGCGCCGCAAGGCCGCGACGTGTATATCGCCTGGATGGGGGAGCGCGCCTATGCGACCGCTGTTCGTGCCGCGAAGGATCTACGCAACGCGGGATTCAGCGTCGAGTTGCCTCCTAGCGAATCAAAATTTGGCAAAGCGCTCGAACGCGCCGACAAGCTCGGCTCGCGCTATGCCCTCATCCTCGGCGATAATGAAGTCTCGGAAGGCTCCTGGACGCTGAAGACGTTGGCCGACGGCACCCAGCAGAAATTCACAGAGCCGGAGTTACTTGAATTTTTGAAAGCCTAAAAGTAGGCGGTGAACGACTGTGAATTCGTAGTGGCCGGCCCTCAGGCCGGTTCTTTCGATTTGCACTCCGAAAGGGAACTACATCGTGTTGGACTTTCTCGGTAATCTGAAGCGCACACACTACTGCGGAGCGCTTCGCGCTTCGGACGCAGGCAAACCGGCCATCGTTCTCGGCTGGGTCGCGCGCCGTCGCGACCTCGGGAATTTGTTGTTTCTCGATGTGCGCGACCGCACCGGAATTGTCCAAGTGGTCTTCAATAAAGAGACGCAGCCCGAAGCTCACGCTAAAGCAGAACAGGCGCGCAGCGAATTCGTGGTCGCAGTCGAAGGCAACGTTGTGCAGCGGCAGAAAGCCAATCCCGAACTGGCCACGGGCGAAGTCGAAATGAACGCGACCAAGCTGTATATTCTGAATAATTCCAAGACTCCGCCGTTCCCTATCGAAGACCACATCAACGCCGCGGAAGAGACTCGTCTGCGTTTTCGCTATCTCGATTTGCGTCGGCCGAAACCGCACGCCAACCTGGCGCTGCGCCACAAAATTATTCTAGAAATTCGCAAAACGATGGATGGGATGGGCTTTATCGAAGTCGAGACGCCGATGCTCACGCGCTCCACTCCCGAAGGCGCGCGCGATTATCTCGTACCCAGCCGCGTGCATCACGGCCAGTTCTACGCATTGCCGCAGTCGCCGCAAATTTTCAAACAAATCTTGATGATTGGCGGCCTCGACCGCTATTTTCAGATCGTCAAATGTTTTCGCGATGAAGATTTGCGCGCCGACCGCCAGCCGGAGTTTACGCAGCTCGACTTGGAAATGTCTTTCCCTCGCCAGGAAGATATTTTTCACGTTATCGAGCAGGTGATGGTGCGCGCCTGTGCGGTCGCTGGCATCAAAGCCGAAGCGCCCTTTCCGCACATGCTTTACAAAGACGTGATTCGCAAGTACGGCAGCGACAAGCCCGACATGCGTTTCGGCATGGAACTGCATGAAGTCAGTTCATATTTTCCGACGGAAGCAAAAGAAAAGCTGCAAATCGAAGGTAACGTGTTCGCGCTGGCCGCGCCGGGTGCAGCGAGCTATTCGCGTAAGCAGCTCGATGAGTTGGCTGAAAAAGCCAAGGGGCTTGGCGCTCGCGGCGCGTACTTCGTCAAAGTCGCGCCAGAAGGACTAACTTCTACCGTCGAGAAATTAATCGGCGCTGACAATGTAAAAAAGCTTGCCGGAGCGTGCGCCGCAAAAACCGGCGACCTGGTTGTCGTAGTCTCCGCGAAAAAACAAATCAAGGGCACAGAAGCCGCCGCCCTGATCGCCGGACAGTTGCGCCTGCAACTCGGCGAAGCGCTCGGAGCGATCGACAAAACGCAGTGGAAATTTCTTTGGATTACGGGATTTCCGCTGTTTGAGTGGAGCGAAGCCGATAAGTCCTGGGTCAGCGCACAGCACCCCTTCACAGGAATTGTCGATGAAGATCTGGAAAAGCTCGAAACCGCGCCATGGGAAGTGCGTTCGAAAGGCTACGACCTGGTCCTCAACGGTTACGAACTGGGCTCGGGCAGCATTCGAATCCACCGCCAGGACATTCAAGAGCGCCTCTTCAAAGCGCTCGGCCTTAGCCAAGAACAATTGCGCGAGCGCTTCGGTTTTTTCCTGGACGCACTCACATATGGCACGCCGCCACACGGGGGCATTGCGCTCGGCATCGACCGCGTGGTTATGCTCCTCGCAGGAGAAAAATCCATTCGCGAAGTCATCGCCTTCGGCAAAACCACTGCCGCCCAGGACTTAATGGCCGAGTCGCCGTCCGAAGTGGACGCCGCCCAGCTCGACCAGCTCGGCATCGCGTTGCAACAAAAGGAAAAAGCAGCAGAGTGATAAGCTAGTCTGCGACTGTGATTTGGAACATCGGTGATGTCTTTGCTCCTGGAAATCATAAAATCTATCTTCGGCGTGACTTTCCATTTTGCACGCGTGGCAACTCTACGTGATGAGTCTAGACCGCGATGGGTTAACTATTCCTTGGCGGGCTGCTATTACGTGCTTCCGGTGATGTTAATAATTTCTTTTTTCATTTCTTGGAAGATCGCAGTCATCGTCGCAGCTGCGTTCATCGTTTCCTTAGTCGTTGGAGCGGTATCGGAAGCGGACGATATAGGTCCTCGGTAAGATTGGATGAGCAGAATTCGGATATTGCCGGAAGCTGTGGCCAACAAGATCGCTGCTGGCGAAGTTGTCGAGCGGCCCGCTTCGGTCGTTAAGGAACTGCTGGAAAACGCCCTCGACGCCGGGGCCAAAACCATCCGCATTGAAACCGAAGCCGGCGGCAAGCGCATGATCCGTGTCATTGACGATGGCCACGGCATGGCCCATGACGACGCGTTGCTGGCGTTCGAACGCCACGCCACCAGCAAGCTCAGATCCGCCGACGATCTCCTCTCCATCGCTACGCTCGGTTTTCGCGGTGAAGCGCTTCCTACCATCGCCGCGGTATCGCGCTTGTTGCTCGAATCGCGTGACGCAGCGGAAGCCGAAGGCACGCGCATCGAATTTGCCAACGGTAAATTGATCAGCGTCAAGCCCGCGGGGCTGCCCGCTGGCACCACTCTCAGTGTCGCCGATCTTTTCTACTCCGTTCCGGCGCGGCGCAAATTCTTGAAATCCGACACAACGGAACTCGGCCATATCGCTTCGCTAGTCACGCACTACGCACTCGCCAATCCTGATAAGCAATTCGTCCTTTCCACGCCGACGCAGACGATTATCGATTGTCCGCCGGTGGAAAAGCTCGCCGACCGCGTTTATCAACTCTTCGGCCGCCCGGCTCTCGATGAACTGGTGGAGATTCCCGCTGTTGCTGCGCCGTTTCGCTCTGCCATCACAGAGCCCGCACTCGATCCGGAAGAAGAAAGGGCCACACTGACGATTTCCGGATTCACGTCGCGGCCGGAAATTCAGCGTCCCAATCGCAATGGCATCTATATTTTTGTGAATAAACGCCTGGTTCGCGATCGCTTGATCCTGCATGCGATTCACGAGGCGTACCGAAACATCCATCCACACGCAATTTTCCCAGCGACTCTGCTTTTCCTGGAAATGCCGTACGACGAAGTGGATGTCAACGTTCACCCGGCAAAAATCGAAGTGCGTTTCCGCCGCTCGCAATTTGTTCACGACGCCACGCGGGACGCGATTCGCCAGGCGCTTATGAGCGCGCGCCCAATCGCCAGCTTCGCCGTCGCTGCAGGAACTGCCGTGCCACAGCGGCCGCAAACCAATCCTTCTTCCTGGACTGGCTCCGGTTCCTCACTTGCGCCGATCACTCCCGCTCCAGCCGGCTCCGGCATTCCGCACGCCGTAATTCCGCGCCTGGAAGAAATCGGTTTGGGCAGGGGCGTAGGCTCCGATGGAGGTTTCGATCTCTCCTCGGCTCCAATGCAACCGATGGAGCAGCGCTTCGCGTTCGAACCGGGCTCGTCATTCAGCGGAAGTGCTGGCGCAGACGCGCCGCTGCTTGCGCTGCCTTTGTCCGCCGCTTCGAACTGGATGTCGAATCTTGCCGGAGCAAACGGTGATCAGCCCGCCTCGCTCCCGCATCCGGATCAAATTGCCGACCTGAAGCCCCTTGGCCAGGTAAGCTCCAGCTTCATCATTGCGGTAAACGGACAAGGGCTGTGGATTGTGGACCAGCACGTGGCGCACGAACGGGTGCTGTTCGAACAACATCTCGAAGCGCGGCGCGCCGGCAAAGTGGAATCGCAGCGCATGCTCATGCCCATGGTCATCGAGCTTTCGCCGCGCCAGATTGTCACCTACGAAAAAATCGCCGAGGAACTTGCCGCAAATGGATTCGAAGTCGAGCCCATGGGCCCGCGTAGTTTCGCGATACAGTCCATGCCCGCCGGAATTATTTCCAGCGATGCCGAAAAACTGCTGACCGAAATTCTCGACGGTATCGAACGGGAAAACACGGCTATCTCCATCGAGACGCTGCAGGCGAAAATTGCCGCGTCCACCGCCTGCCACGCGGCCATCAAAATAAATATGCCACTCGATCAAACCAAGATGGAATGGCTGCTCGGAGCACTTGCCAAGACCGATTGTCCGATGAGCTGTCCGCATGGCCGTCCAGTGGTGCTGCGATATTCCGTGAAGGAAATCGAGCGAGCATTTCATCGGATTTGAAGAAGTGGCCTCGCGACGAGCGGCGTAAACGAGTGGCGATGCGTGCGCCGAGGCTGATAAACTCTTCGGGGTTTTCCAGTCTTACTTAGTACAGAAAACTGATTACTGATAACTTTCTTCGCCGAGGCATTCGTGAGCGATTCGCAGAAAAGAGCAGTCATTTTCGGCCTGGCCAACAAGAGGAGCATCGCCTGGGCCATTGCGCAAAAATTGCAGGAGGCCGGTTGGCGTCTGGCAATCTGCTACCAAAACGAACGCCTAGAGCAGGAAGCCAGGGACTTGATCGCCGACCTGCCGGGCGCGGCAGGCTTTATGTGCGATGTTTCATCTGACGATCAGATAGCCAAGCTCTTTGACGAACTAAAAGGCAAATACGGAAGTCTGCACGGTATCGTTCACAGCGTGGCATTCGCTCCAGCCGAAGAACTAAAAGGGGAATTCGTGAATACCACGCGTGAAGGATTCCGTATCGCGCACGACATCAGTGTCTATTCGCTGGTTGCCGTCTCTCGCGCCGCCGCGTCTTTGATGACCGATGGCGGTGGCATCGTCACCATGTCGTACTTCGGCGCGGAGAAAGTTGTGCCGCGTTACAACGTGATGGGCGTCGCAAAAGCTGCGCTCGAAGCCAGTGTTCGCTACCTGGCGTCCGACTTGGGACCGAAGGGAATTCGTGTCAATGCCATTTCCGCCGGACCGATAAAGACTCTCGCCGCGCGCGGCATTTCCAACCTTGGTGAAATGCTCAAGGCCCACGCCGAACGAGCTCCGCTCAAGCGCAACGTGGATCCCGCGGAAGTTGGCAGTACTGCTGCTTTCCTGCTCTCCAACGCGGGCTCTGGCATCACCGGAGAAACTATTTACGTAGATTGCGGCTACAACATTATGGGTTTTTAGCGAACCAATTTGCCGCGGAAAATGAAGACTGGATCACGACTGCACGAATGACGCTCAAGAAAAAACTTACCATCACTATCGACGGACCCGCGGGCTCGGGCAAGAGCAGCGTCGCTCGCCGCGTGGCACAAAAACTCGGCTATAACTATCTGGACAGCGGCGCGATGTACCGCGCGCTTGCTTTGAACGCGCTGCAGGGCGGCGGCATCGCCCTTTCGTCCGAACACGAACTTGAAGCTTTGGCTCGTGACACGCACATCGAGCTCCGCCCCGTGCCCCCAACTCTGCAGGACCCGTGCATCCATAATCAGGTATTCCTTGATGGTGTCGACGTGACGCAGTCGATTCGCACCAATGAAGTGGCGCAGGCTGCCTCTCGCGTTGCGACCGTCCCGGGTGTGCGCAAGATTCTGGTCGCGGAACAACAGCGTGCCGGCGCTGGCGGTGGGGTGGTGATGGAGGGGCGAGACATCGGAACGGTCGTCTTCCCTAATGCCGAGTTGAAGATCTTTCTGGAAGCCACTCCCGAAGCGCGCGCCGAGCGGCGTTCGAAAGAGCATCTCGAAAAAGGCGAACAGGTGGACGCGGCAAAAGCACTCGAAGAAATTCACCAACGCGACCAGCGGGACACCGAGCGCCTAGTTTCTCCGCTGGTGCGCGCAGCGGACGCCGTTCTAGTGGACAATACCGCGATGGACGTCGAGGAGACCGCGCGTCTCATTGTTCAGCTAGCCCGCGAACGGGAAGCCAGAATCGGCAAGGACGCAGGAGTCGTTGCCTGATTCCCTGTCAATCTTCGGCGCCTTAGCGCCTGTTCCGTGTTGTTTTTCGTTTCCCGCGTCGAGGCAGCCATCAACACGTGAGCGCGGTCGCGCGCGTGCTCGCCACCACAAAACAATCCGGGTTCTTTGGAATAACCGGAATTTTTGGCTATGCGCGACAACTCGTTCCAATCCGCCTTCTCGTATGCAAACAATGTTTCATAGACATTCCCAAACGCGCCTCCAGCCCCACTCAGTGCAGTGCGAATTTCGGCGGATAACGATAGCTCGGCCAGGACTTGCGTCATTGGGCGGTCCAGTAGCCCATCCGCGGTCGATAGCAGACCCATCAGGAACAACTCCGATGAATTCCTGGAGAGTCCGAGCGGTCGCGCCAGCTCTTCGCAAATATAAGCGCGGGTCAGAGCCGTGCGGATCAACTTCGCCGGTTTGCCTTCGGCTATCATCACCAGCGCAACGATTGCCACCCAGCGCCGGAACTCCCGCTCACCCAGCAGGGTGATTGCATGGCGAACGTTGTGAGTTTTCACGCGGAATGGCAGCAGCGGTGAGCGAAACGAACGCCGGCGCATTCGCCGTCAGCGTTCCCCAGTGAAACACCATAGTGGAAGCATCGACCAGATATGGCGCGGAAGATCGGCTCACTTCGCCAGCGCCGGATTCCTCCGCGCGAAATCGCAGGTCATAGCTGAACAGGGTCAAGTTGTCTTTTAGAATTGCTTGCCTGGCAATGAACCTTTCGAACACACAGCCTCTCTTTTTCCGCGGAGAGGCGCGGACAGTGCAGATTGTGCAGCTCGAGAGGTGAGCGAACAGGAAGGGCTAAATCACGAACTACTTTACTAAACTACGTTCCGGTCGGGGTTGACATTGATGCCAGGAATTCCCCGTTGGACTTCGTCTTGGTCAAACGGCTGAGCAACAGTTCCATCGCTTCGACCGTCGACAACGGGCTCAAGACTTTACGCAGCACCCACACGCGACTGAGTTCATCGGGTGGCAGCAGCAGTTCGTCCTTACGCGTTCCAGAGCGTTGAATATCGATGGCAGGAAAGACGCGTTTATCGGCGAGCCGGCGATCCAGGTAAATTTCCATGTTGCCGGTGCCCTTGAACTCTTCGAAAATTACGTCGTCCATGCGGCTGCCGGTGTCGATCAGCGCGGTGGCGATGATGGTCAGCGAACCGCCTTCTTCCACGTTGCGAGCGGCGGCAAAGAATCGGCGCGGGCGTTGCAGCGCGTTGGCGTCAATACCGCCGGAAAGAACCTTGCCCGATGGCGGAGTGACTGCGTTGTAGGCACGCGCCAGGCGGGTGATGGAATCCAACAGCACCACCACGTCGCGCTTGTGTTCGACGAGACGCTTGGCTTTTTCCAAAACCATTTCCGCCACTTGGATGTGCCGCTGTGGAGCTTCATCAAACGTCGAGCTGATGACTTCGCCTTTTACCGTGCGCTGCATGTCGGTAACTTCTTCCGGGCGCTCGTCAATCAGCAGCACAATCAGCGCGACTTCCGGATGATTGGTGGTCACGGAATTTGCGATCGATTGCAGCATCATGGTCTTACCGGTGCGGGGCGGAGCATTGATCAGCCCGCGCTGGCCTTTGCCTATGGGGTTCAGCAGATCCAGAACCCGCCCGGTCATGTTGTCCTTAGAGGTTTCCATCTTCAAACGACCTTGCGGGTACAGCGGCGTCAGGTTGTCAAAGAAAATTTTGTTGCGCGCAACTTCCGGATCTTCGAAGTTGACCGCTTCCACTTTAATCAACGCGAAATAGCGTTCGCCGTCTTTCGGCGGACGAACCTGACCGGAGACGGTGTCTCCGGTACGCAGATCGAACTTGCGAATTTGCGACGGCGAAACATAGATGTCGTCCGGGCCCGGCAGGTAGTTATATTCGGGCGCGCGGAGAAATCCGAATCCGTCCGGGAGGCATTCCAGCACGCCTTCCGAGAAGATAAGCCCGCTCTTTTCGGTTTGGGCGCGAAGGATCTGGAAGATTAACTCCTGCTTGCGCATCCCGCTGGCGCCGGGAACGTTAAGTTCCTTGGCGATCTTTGCCAGGTCGGTGATGTTTTTTTCTTTGAGTTCCGCAAGGCTGATGCTGATTTGATTATTGGTTTCTGCAGTTTCTTTAGCCATATGTCCTTAACTTCGTAGTTTTTGAGTATTGAAGAGTCCCTGTTACAGAGATTGTGTTCTCGGGATGGATTACCGCGTCTGGCGGCGCAACGTTTTATCCCAGAGTTTGCAAGTACAACTTGCTTCTGTAAGGATTTGTAAAAAACCCTTAAGCCCTGAAACGCCGCCCGCCAAAATGGGCAAACCGTGTGATTGGCAACTTTCGTGTCCCGCGTGGAATTCCTTCTTACACCCGAAGTGGGAACCTCGGGCAATGCGGGAATCGCTAGTTGGTCAAACTCGAGTCTTTCTCAGCTCCGCCGACAAACCCTTCTGCAACCGGCGCAACGGCGTCGTGCTCTATGGGCACAATCGCCCGCTCAAGCGCGATCTGTAAAACTTCATCCATCGTCTCAACCGGGTGCACTGTCAGGCTTGCGAGGATCTCCTGCGGGATGTCCGGCAGGTCTTTCTCATTGTCCTTCGGAACCAGTATGGTACGCAAGCCCATTCGGTGGGCGGCCAGCAATTTTTCCTTGATGCCCCCGATGGGCAATACTTTGCCGCGCAGAGTAATTTCGCCGGTCATGGCCACGTCGCAGCGCACTGGAATTCTCGTTAGCGCGCTCACAATGGAAGTGCAAATCGTAATGCCGGCCGATGGACCGTCTTTCGGGATCGCGCCTTCCGGCACGTGCAAGTGAATATCAAGAGTGCGATAGAAATCCTTCGGCAAACCGAATTGCGCCGAACGCGACCTGATAAAGCTCATCGCTGCCTGTGCCGACTCCTGCATTACGTCGCCGAGTTTGCCCGTCAGCGTCAGGCGTCCTTTGCCTTCCATCAGCGTTGCTTCCGTCGCCAGCACCGTGCCGCCAACTTCGGTCCAGGCCAGACCGGTGGTCAGGCCGATTTCATTGTGCTTCTCCAGCCAGAATTCCCGGTATTTCAAGATGCCCAGATATTCGCCGACATTCGCCGCAGTAATCTCAACTTTAACGGTCTCGGCGCCGTCGGTTACCACCTTGCGAGCCACCTTGCGCGCGATGTTTTGAATCTCGCGCTCCAGGCTGCGCACGCCAGCTTCATGTGTGTAGTGACGGATGATATCGAGCAGCCCTTCATCCTGGAAACTTAGATTTTCTTCGCTCAGTCCAGTCGCTTCGCGTCCTCGCTTCACCAGGAATCGCTTGGCGATTTCCAGTTTTTCCTGTTCCGTATAACCTGCCAACCGCAATATTTCCATGCGGTCCTGCAATGGCTGAGGAATGGTGTGCAGTACGTTGGCGGTGCATACGAACATGACCTTCGACAAATCGTATTCCACATCCAGGTAGTGATCCGTGAACCCGTGATTCAACTCTGGATCCAGCACTTCCATCAGCGCTGCGGAAGGATCGCCGCGAAAATCCGTGGACATCTTGTCCACTTCGTCCAGCACGAAAATCGGATTTATGGTGCCGGCTTTCTTCATCATCTGGATAATCTGGCCCGGCAACGCGCCGATATACGTCCGGCGATGGCCGCGAATTTCCGCTTCATCGCGCACGCCACCCAGCGATACCCGAACAAACTTGCGCCCCGTGGCATGTCCGATGGACATCGCCAGCGAAGTTTTTCCCACGCCCGGAGGGCCGACAAAGCACAGAATCGATCCCTTGGGATTTTTCACCAGTTGCCGGACCGCCAGGAATTCCAGGATGCGATCCTTGATCTTTTCCAGGCCGAAATGCTCTTTGTTCAATATTTCTTCGGCAGCCTTGATGTCGCGAATCTCCTTCGAGCGCTTCTTCCACGGCACCGCCAGCAGCCAATCGAGATAATTTCTGCTTACCGTGGACTCTGCGGACATCGGCGGCATCAACTCCAGCCGCTTCAGCTCGGTCAGCGCCTTTTCCTGTACGTCCGGAGACATCCCGGCGCCTTCAATCTTTTTCTTCAGCTCGTCCAGTTCGCTTTTTTCGCCGCGCCCCAATTCCTTCTGAATCGCCTTCAATTTTTCGTTGAGGTAATATTCTTTCTGCGCGCGCTCCATCTGCCGCTTTACGCGAGTGTTGATGTTGCGATCGACATTCAATTTTTCCAGTTCAATTTCCAGAATGTCGCAAATCCGCGTCAGACGCTCCAGCGGATCGGTCGTCTCGAGTAAATCCTGTTTTTCGTCCACCGGGAGCTGCAGGTTGGCTGCGATCGTGTCCGACAATCTGGCCGGATCATCCACCCGCGCCGCCGCGATCATGGTGTCGTAATTCAGGCTCTGCGAAAGCTTGATGAATTGCTCGTACAGGCCGGTAACTTTCTGTACCAGCTGATCCACTTGCGGTGAAGGCTCCACGCGCGCGCCCAGCAACCGTACCGTCGCGCGGAAAAATCCTTCTTCGCCGGTAATCGATAGCGCTCGGGCACGCTCGACGCCTTCTACCAACACTTTGATATTTCCGTCGGGTAGTTTGACGCTTTGCACGATGTTCGCCAGCGTCCCCACCGCATAAATTTCTTCCGGTTTCGGATCATCCACCGAAGCGTCGTGCTGTGTGGAAAGAAAAATCTTTTTGTCGCCCGCCAGCGCTTCTTCGAGGGCGCGCACGCTGGCTTCCCGTCCCACGATAAACGGCGTCATCTGCTGCGGGAAGATGACCATGTCCCGCACCGGCATCATCGGTACGCGCTTCATTTCTTGTTTTTCGCGATTGAACATTAGAACCTTTGCATTCCCCCTGGAAGCGGCTCAAGTGAACCGGTAAGTCTTATCGACGCCATTTCCGAATACCGCGCGGCGGCGGCGGTCAGCCCGCTTTTTCCAGCAAGCTCCAATTAATTTCGTGTCCGCGAACCATTTCCGCTGTCACCACGAAGTCGCGCAATTTCCGCTGCATCGGCAGGTTGTACATCAATTCCAGCATGAGGTCTTCCAGAATCATGCGCAAGCCTCGTGCTCCCACTTTGCGCTGAAGCGCCAACTCGGCCACCGTGTCCAGCGCGTCGTCCGTAAACCGTAGCCGCACATTCTCAAATTCAAATAGCCGCTGGTATTGCTTCAGCAGCGCGTTTTTCGGCTCCGTCAAAATCTTCATCAGCGCGTTCTTGTCCAGATCGTTCATTACGCCCGCCACTGGCAAGCGCCCCACAAATTCCGGAATTAATCCGTAACGAATCAAATCGCCCGGCTGTACTTGCTCCAGCAATTCCGTGTTGCGCCTCTGCACGGTCGCTGGCGTGGTGTCGGTATGAAATCCCAGCGCTCGCGTTCCCGCGCGCTTCTCAATGATTTTTTCCAGGCCCACAAACGCGCCGCCGCAGATGAACAAAATATTCGTGGTATCCACGGGCGTAAATTCCTGATGCGGGTGTTTGCGTCCGCCTTGCGGCGGCACATTGGCAACCGTGCCTTCCAGAATCTTCAGCAGCGCTTGCTGCACGCCTTCGCCGGAAACGTCTCGCGTAATCGACGGGTTCTCGTCCTTCTTCGCGATCTTGTCGATTTCGTCTATATAGATGATGCCTTGCTGCGCTTTCTGTACATCGCCGTCCGCGGCCTGCAGCAGCTTCAAAATAATATTTTCAACGTCCTCGCCAACGTAGCCCGCTTCGGTCAGCGTCGTCGCATCCACGATCGCAAACGGCACTTCCAACATGCGCGAAAGCGTCTGCGCCAATAAAGTTTTGCCCGTTCCGGTCGGCCCGATCAGCAGAATATTCGATTTGCTCAATTCCACGTCGCCCGGCTGCTTGTTCAGGAAAATGCGCTTGTAATGGTTATAAACCGCCACCGCCAGTTTTTTCTTTGAGCGGTCCTGCCCGATCACATATCCATCCAAAAATTGTTTGATCTCGGGAGGGCGGGGAAGCCGTTTCGCGGGAGCCGCCGCTTGCTCGCGCTTTTCGTCTTCAAGAATGGTCTCGCAAACGCTCACACACTCGTTGCAGATGTACGCGCGCGGGTAGTCCGAAGGCGAGCTGATCAGCTTCTCGACCTGCTCCTGCGTCTTATGGCAGAAAGAACAGCGCAGCGGCTCATCGGGATTGTACTTTTGTTTCACGGGTGTGAAGGCCTCCGCTCCGCCATGCTTGCGGTGGAGCTCTTCCATTTCATTCTAGGCCGAATCTGCCTCCGTGCCAAAAAATTCTCCGCACTAACTACTAACTTTTAGGAACGCGTCCGTGGTCTATAAACCCAGCCTAGCTAAACCACAAAAACCGTCATTCCGAGCTCAGCGAGCCTGCCTGCCGCAAGCAGGGAATTTCTCTTCGGTCCCAGCGTCACTTATGCTTGAAAATAATCTCATCAATCATCCCATATTCCTTGGCCTGATCGGGATTCATGATGTAATCGCGCTCGACATCCCTTTCGATCTTTTCCACCGCCTGGCCGCTGTGTTTCGACAGAATCTGATTGATCGTCGACCGCATCCGCAAAATCTCTTTTGCATGCAAGTCAATATCCGTCGCCTGTCCGCCCAAGCCAGACATCCACGGCTGGTGAATCAGTACTCGCGCATTGGGCAGTGCAAAGCGCTTCTTCGCCGCGCCACCTGCCAGCAAAACCGCAGCAATCGATGCCGCTTGCCCCACGCAAGTCGTGACCACGTCCGGCTTCACGAACTGCATGGTGTCATAAATCGCAAATCCCGCGGTGATCGAGCCACCCGGCGAATTGATGTACAGCTGAATGTCCCGCTCCGGATCTTCCGCCTGCAAAAAAAGCATTTGCGCCGTAGCCAGGTTCGCCACATGATCATCAATCGGCGTTCCGATGAAGATGATGTGTTCTTTCAGCAGCCGCGAATAGATGTCATAAGCGCGCTCGCCCCGGCTGGTCTGCTCCACGACCATCGGTATCAGCGTTGTGCCGCGGTATACGGGTTCTTCGTGGTTTTTCATTTTTTTGCGATGATCCGTTTTTCTGGAAGTGGTTTGCTAAGGCTGTTGCGACTGATGGATCAGCTGCTTGCTGCCGCAGAAGCGGTACGAATATTGGCGTTTTGTGCGAGCCAATCGAGAGTTTTATCGCTCCGCAACTTAGCTTTCATCCTATCCAGCGCTCCCTGCTTTGTCAAACGAGCGCGAATTGCCTCCACCGATTCGCCACTATGGCTGGCCACGTGTTCCAGTTCGTGTTCGACCTCTTCGTCGGTTACATCGATCTTTTCCGTAGAGGCGATGCGGTCGATAATCAATTCCGCTTTCACGTCATCCTTCGCGCGGTCTTGCTGGCGCCCCCGCAGCGCCGACCAATCCAAATTTACCGCTCGCGGATCCACGCCCTGTTGCGCCAGCGACCGCACCATACGCTCCAGCCGCACATCCATCTGCGATTCCACCAGCGATTCTGGTACTGGAAAATCGTGCAGCTTCACCAATTCGGCGATCACGCGTTCGCGCTGCAAATCCTTTTGCCGGTGATCTCGCTGATGTACCAGGCTCTCGCGGATCTTGGTCTTTAGCTCTTCTAAAGTTGCCGCGTCGCTCACATCCTTGGCAAATTCGTCGTTCAGCTCTGGCAACTTCTTGGTTTTGATGCCAGTAACGTCGGCTGCGTAATGAAATTTCTTTCCGGCCAGCTTTTCGTCCGGATAGTCCGTCGGATATTCCACGTCGAATTCCTTGTGGTCCCCGATGTTCGCTCCGCGCAGACTTGTGTTGAACGGTTCCATAGTCTCTTCGGCGCCCACGTGACATAGAACGCTGTCCGCGTTGATTGGTTCGCCACCATCAGCCGGCGTTCCTACCAGCTTCAATTGTGCAAAGTCGCCATTCTCTACCGCGCGCCCCTCCACCGGAGCAAACGCTGCCGCCCGTTCCCGCGTCTCTTCCAGCGCCTTGTTAACATCTTCGTCCGTTACGTCCATCGGCGGCATTTCGATTTCAAGACCTTTATACGTTCCCAACCCAAACTCCGGTAAAACTTCGAACACCGCGCGGAATTTCAGCGGCTGCCCTTCGTTAAAATCCAGTTTGTCCACCTGCGGCTGCGACACCGGGCTCAGCTTTTGCTCGACTACCGCCTTTTCCACCCGTTCCGGCACCAGCGACTGCAGGACCTCGCCCTTAATATCATCCGCGAAGCGCCTCTTAATCAGCGAAATTGGCGCTTTCCCCGGACGAAATCCCGGCACCCGCGCAACCCGCGCCAGCTCTTTCGCCACCCGCTCCGTCGCCTTGGTTACCTCTTCGGCGGGAATTTCCAGGTCCAACTCACGCCGGCAACTTGCTTCAGCCATGCCACTTTCCCCTTTTCTAGTTTCCTGACGGCGCGGTATGTTCGCCCGAAGATATCGGGGCCGGGCCCGTCTTTCTGACGCCTTTACGACGTTTGATTCCGTTCAGGGCAAATCAGGTATTCCAGGCGAGAACTCACCCCGCAAATCGAACTTCAAGTATAGGTTACGCTCCACACCCGGTCAATCAACGCCGCCATTATCGCGGAGCCAGCAGCTCGGCGAATTCCGGATTTTTTTGCATGAAGGCGGCGGTGTAAGGGCAGCGCGGTTCGACTTGCAGATTCTCTGAGCGAGCAAAATCTAGAGCGGCTCGCGTCATGCGCGCAGCGAAGCCGCGGCGTTCGAGCGGCTGCGGCACTTCCGTGTGGTAAATGGCCAGTTTGCCGGGAAAGCGGCGGTAATCGAGCACACAGAGCGCTTCGCCGACCCGCAGCTCGAAGCGCTGCTGCGCGGCATTGTGAAAAACGTCTGATGTCCCGAAGTCTTGGGCGTTTGTCATGTGCCGGTTCTTTGCTGCGCGGCTTTAAGCGCTGCGACTGCGTGGGTAACTATTCCTTTTTTTCTTTGGGCAGGGTTTGGGAAAACAGGCGGGCTAGCTCGGCGTGCTCCATCACCACTGCGGGATCCCTCTGGATTGCCGCGAAATATTGCTTTTGAAACGCGTCGCCGCTTTCCGTGGGCGTGAACATTTTCCGCGCCAGGTCAAATGCCGTATCCGCATCCGCTGGTCCAACCGGAGCTTTTCCCGTCAGCGCTTCGTCGATTCGAACCACGAATTCCGAAATATTATGGAGCCAGCTGAATTGTGCATCGTCTACCACCAAACGAAATAACTCGCCGACATTCACGACTCCGTGTTCGCGTTCGTAGTCGCGCCGCTCCATTTCAAGCAGAGCTTTGTGCAGGCGTAGAAGTGCGCCGCGCAGCGCCACCATCTTTTCGCGTGCGCCGCTGTCATCACCTTCGCGATGTAGCGCGTTGGGGGAACCCGAAGTCATCTTTATTTATGGTACCGCTGTTCTCCGACCGGCAGCGCGATCGGCAAACGGTTGCCGGCAGGCGGGAGCGGGCAAGTCGCATAGGGCGTGTAGGCGCACGGCGGATTTTCCAGATGATTGAAGTCGAGCAGCAGTTCGCCGGGTTGGTCTGCACCGTGATTTGGAAACGTGGTGTACAAAAATCGGCACGCAGGATAAGTGGTTTCCGTGCTGGTGGTATCCCGCAAAATGAAAAACAGCTTCGGATTGTCGGGATCTTCCAGAACCGGTTCCAGACGAAAAGTCTTTCCCTGCAATGTGAATTCCGCGAATCCGGGAGCAGGTTCCGAATATTCCGTGCCTACAAGAGTCAGCAGCGAGACGCTCTTGGCCGGAACGTACGGCGTCCACTTTGCGGTCACACGATACTCAGGGTTCAATTCGAACCACTTCAGACCGTGAAATTCCAACAGCGAAGGCGACTTTGCGTCCTTGATGCGCAGGGCAAATTTGTCGGCGCGTTTGATCACGTAGAAATTAATCGTTCCGATGGTGACGTGAGAGTTGAACTTGTCTTTATCCTGATCCGCGCGCAGAGACAGCTGCTTGGCGGGCGCGCCGTCAATCTGCAGGCCGGAAGGGAAACCCTCTTTCGGAGGCAAGAGCGTGACGGCATTGTTTTGCAATTTCAAAATGCCTATGTGGGCGGGAGCGGTGCTCGGAAGGTGAATCTTGTTGTCCTGCGCCGAACCGATCGAAGTCTCGCCTGGTTCGAGCCATTCCAAACCTACCAATGACAACCAACCGTCAGGCTTTTGCAGGTCCGTTGCGTGCTGTGTGCGCCAGGCCAGTTCCTCGTGCTGCGAGAATGATTCTTGCGCAGCGAGCGAGAGCGGAAGGCAAGTAAAGACAGCGATCGCGACGAAAGGATAAAAGACGGTGCGGAAGAGCATGAAAAATTATAACGTGATTTACCTCGTTCGGGAAAAGACGTCCTGACGGCGGAAAAGACCAATCGAAATCGTCAAATTAAGCGCAACACGGTGACTAAACGGGAGAGACGGGATGAGAATTATACTGATTGGCGCAAGCGGCACTTTGGGAAGAGCGGTTTCAACGGAGCTTTCCCCGCGGCATGAAATCGTAGCGGTGGGGCGAAAGAGCGGCGAGTTTCAGGGTGACATGCGCGAGCTGCAAAGCCTGAAATCCGTCTTCCAAAGGATAGGGAAGGTGGACGCGATCGTTTGCACGGCAGGCAGCGTGCACTTCGGTCCGTGGGCAGAGATGACGCCAGAAAAGTTTGATATCGGGCTGCGAGACAAATTGATGGGTCAGGTGAATACGGTCCTTGCAGGCCAGGAATTTCTCAACGACGGCGGATCCTTCACGCTAACCAGCGGCATCTTGAGCGAAGATCCGATTCAATATGGCGCGGCTGCCTCGCTGGTGAATGGCGCGTTGCAAAGCTTCGTCCGAGCGGCCGCGATCGAACTGCCACGCGGTTTACGGATCAACGTGGTCAGCCCGACTGTGATCGAGGAGTCGCTGGACTCGTTCGGACCCTATTTTCGAGGCTACAAAGCTGTGCCTGCAAGCCATGCGGCGCTGGCGTACAGCAAGAGCGTTGAAGGTCGGCAGACCGGGCAGATTTACAAAGTTTGGTAAGCGAACCCTATTTTTTGCTGTCAGCAGCGACGGTGAGATTGTTAGTCACCGAGAAAACGTTCGGGACTCCGTTAGCCCTGATATTGGCCAGATTTTTGTCGCCTTCCGAATCCACCACACCTTCCAGCGTCACGTGGCCATTATTCACAATAATGTGAATCGAAGGCAGCGCGGACATTCCGTAACGCGACAAGGCCGTATCACCGTACAGCGCGCGATACACCGCACGACGCAACTGATCGTCCATCGGCGAAGTGGGCAGCACCTGGATTTGATTGTCTACGGACGACACGCCTTCGATGTCCTTGACGGCGCGCTCCGCGTCGCTCTTGAGCGTAGGGCGAACCACTTGTCCGAGCAGAGTGACCTTGTCGCCGTCCACCTTATAAAGCAGATTATCGAAAACGGAGTAGTAGGGAAGCAGCAGCAACTGATGACGCACTTCCTTCACCAGATTGTCGTGCATTTTCTTTTCGTTGCGCGGCGGAGCATCCTGCCTGGCGGCCGACATGCTGATGGGAGCGATGAGTATGGCGAGTGCGAGAGCCCAGGATCCGACGACGCTGTGAATGCTACGCATGGACTTTCTCCTTTGGGCGAACGGCACCCGCAGTATATCGCTAGAATATGGGAAGACGGAATGCAGCGTCTCCTTTAGATGGGCAGCGTTCGGGTCGGCGATTTGTTAAGGAATGATAGGATGGGGCCGGGGTTACGGAGCGGTGCGTTACGGAGCGATGAGTTCCGGAGCCATAAGATGCAATCTGCGTACCATAAACTCGGGAGGCATCTTCGTTGCTAGCGATTGCTCATAGGGGAGCTTCGGGTTACGCGCCGGAGAATACGTTTGCGGCGTTTCGACGCGCCATTGCCCTGGGTGCAGGGTTCATCGAGACTGACTTGCAACTGTCGCGCGACGCGCGGCTGGTGGCTATTCATGATGCCACGGTGAATCGAACCACCAATGGCCAGGGCGCGGTTCACGATATGACGCTGGCTGAACTACGCAGGCTCGACGCAGGCTCCTGGTTCGGCAGCGAGTTCGCCGGCGAACGCATCCCAACCATCGAAGAAATCCTGGAGTTCGCCAACAAGCATGATGTGGTGTTTTATCTGGAGATGAAGCCGTCCGGTTCGTGGGGTGGCGAGCACGCCTTGATCAGCGCTTTGCGGGACTCACGAGAAATCGCTCGCACGGTTGTAATTTCATTCGATCCCGCGATTCTGGCCGCAGTCCGCAAGATCGAACCAACGCTGATGACCGGACTGCTGTTCGAGGGGCATATTCCCAACCCGTTGGATAAAGCCATCGAAATTGGAGCGCGGCAGCTCGCGGTGCGCGGCGACTTGGTTACGCCACGCCTGTTGAAGGAAGCACGCGGGCACGATCTGCAAGTTGTCTGCTGGACCGTGAACCACCCCGGGCACATGCGTCTGCTCGTGCAAGCAGGCGTGGACGGGATTATTTCCGATTATCCAGACAGGTTGCTGGAACTAACGCGCCGCAAAGACGGCAGTACGAGGCGCTAGCGAACCCTGGTAGCACAGCCACTCCTGGCTTTGCGCGGTGCAGCCCACGACGCGATCCCTCCCGATAAGCAACTCAAGTCCTATTGTCGTCATTGCGAGCCTGCCGGCGCAGGCAGGCGTAGCCAGGAATTTCTCTTATGTTGTGCTCGCCTCGGCCGGCTATGCAACGAGCTAACGCAGTTTCTTAAACAGCGCCGCCAACTGCGCGACCGACAACTCCTCCGCGCGCGCCGCTGCCGACAATCCAAAATCTGTCAACGTTTCCTTCACTTTGTCGGGCGCCGCAATTCCACGCAAATTATTAACCAGAGTCTTTCGCTTCTGCGCAAAGCACATCTTCGCGAAATCCAGGAATCGCTCGTCATCACGAACACCTAACTGTGCCTTGTCTCCCGGGAGGCTAAGCGAGACTAGCGCCGACCCTACCTCGGGAGGCGGACGGAAGGCTTGCGGTGGAATCTCCAGAGCAATCGAAGGCCGGGAAAAATACTGCGTCAACACGGAAAGATAACCGTAATCCCGCGTCCCGGGCTGAGCCGCCAGCCGTAGCGCCACTTCGAGCTGGATGACGATGTGAATTTCATCGATCAGCTCCGCAATTTCAAAAAAGCGGCGCAATATCGGCGAAGTAATGTAATAAGGCAAATTGCCATAGAGACGGATGCGGCGGCCGGCGGCAATCGCTGCGAGATCGATTTCCAGCACGTCTCCTGGCACGACAGTGAGATTGGGAAATTTCCCGGTCAATTGCTGCAGATGCGCGAGCAACGGAGGGTCCAGTTCAACCGCGTAAACCGGCGCGTCCGTGGCGGCCAGAAATTCCGTCATCTCGCCGTGGCCGGCGCCAATTTCGATCCAGCAAAATGGCTTTCCGGCAGCCGCCGCGCCTCCGTCGGAATAGCGCGAGAGGTGGGCAGCACTCGCGATTTGTTCACGCCAGCTCGAATCATATAAGAAATGCTGTCCCAGTCGCTGCCGCGCCATGCCTGCCCTTCCGAGTTTTTGCGGATTTTCAGTGCTTACGAATCTGCGCTAAACTTGACGCGCCCCCGCCGCTCCTGAATTTCTGTAAAATCGGTATCTGTTAGAGCGTACAGGAATCACAACTGAAATTATGAGAATCCTCTTTGTCGCCTCGGAAGGTCTGCCTTTTTCGAAGACCGGAGGTCTTGCCGATGTAGTGGAAGCGCTTCCCAAAGCGCTGGTTGCTCGCGGTCATGAAGTGGCCGTGGTGCTGCCCAGGTACCGGGGAACTCAGGGCGGCGCGAGAGTAATTCCGAGCCTTACCGTCCCGATGGGCAACCGTTTGCGTTTTCCGGCGATTGTGGATGGCACGCTGCTGAATGGTGTTCGCTACTTTTTTGCCGATGATCCCGCTTACTTCGATCGCGACGGTCTTTACGGAAATTCCGCCGGCGATTTTGCCGACAATGCCGAACGCTACAGCGAATTCTGCCGCGCGGCGATCGAAATCGCGAAGCATGTCTGGCCAACCGATGTATTTCACTGTCATGACTGGCAGACCGCGCTGCTGCCAGTCTTGTTGCGAACCGTCTATGGTGATGATCCTGTGGTAAAGGATTTGCCAGTCGTATTCACGATTCACAATATGGGCTATCACGGCCTATTTCGCCGCGAAGTTCTGGCGCGCGTGGGAATTCCAGAACTGCTTTTCAATCCGGGTGCATTGGAATTTTACGGCGACGTGAATTTACTGAAGGGCGGGTTGGTTTATTCCGACTATCTCACTACCGTCAGTCCTCGTTACGCCCAGGAAATCCAAACACCCGAATTCGGTTATGGGCTGGACGGAGTAGTTCGCAGCCGCGGCGACCGCGTAGTCGGCATTTTGAACGGAGTGGATTACACGACGTGGAATCCGGCAAGAGATTCATTTATAGCGATGAAATATTCCGCCAAGGATCTGGCAGGCAAGCAGGCTTGCAAACAAGATCTGCTGAATACTTTCGGTTTGGTGAACGACGATCCGCATCGCGCGGTTCTGGGAATCGTTTCGCGCTTGGCTGATCAGAAGGGCTTCGATCTGATCGCCGATCGCGCCCACGAAATGTTGCACGAAGACGTGCTGCTGGTGGTACTGGGAACCGGTGATAAGCGCTATGAGGAACTATTCCGGGCGCTGGCCAATGCTTATCCCGGGCGAGTGGGCTTCAAGTTTGCTTACGACAATGCCCTTGCACACAAAGTGGAGGCCGGAGCCGACATTTTTCTGATGCCCTCGCGTTACGAGCCCTGTGGCTTGAATCAGATTTACAGCCTGAAATATGGTACCGTCCCAGTGGTGCGGGCCACGGGCGGTCTCGACGACACGGTGGAAAGCTTCGACGTCGAGCACGGGACTGGCACCGGCTTCAAATTTACCGAATACACAGGAACGGCGTTTTTGTACGCTGTGAAGCAGGCGCTGCAGCATTATGCAGACGAGCGCATCTGGAAGCGTATTCAGTTGAACGGCATGGTCAAGGATTTTTCCTGGAAGGCTCCGGCTGCGCAATACACCAGGATCTATGAGGCGGCGCGTGCGGTCCGGGGCCTGGGCCAGCAGGCACGAAACCAAATACCTGTTGCAACATCTAATTAGGAGAAGGAGACAGTGGGAAAGTCGTTTTTGTCGTTAACCCACTGAAAGCAAACCACATGGCAGACAATATTCTCACGGTGAATGATGGCAACTTCGAAGCCGAAGTGCTTACGGCGAGCAGCGCTCAGCCGGTTTTGGTCGATTTTTGGGCGGAATGGTGCCGCCCGTGTCATATGCTGGCGCCGACGGTCGCCGAGGTTGCCCACGACTACGCCGGAAAGCTGAAAGTGACCAAATTGAATGTGGACGAGGCGATGAATTCCGCGGGACGTTACAACATCCGCGGCATTCCGACGTTGTTAGTTTTCAAGAATGGGCAGGTGGTCGAGCAGATCGTTGGCGCGGTACCGAAAGACCAGATCACCAAAGCCATCGATCGCCACGTCGGATGATACGGCTTGATCGAAGTTTTGGCGCGCGAGACTTGGTATCTTGCGCGCCTTTTCTTTTTCCCAGAATGCATCAGAAGGAGATCCCGTGCCATCGCGTGCCAAGTCCAAATCCGAAGTCTCGCGCTGCCGTTGGGCTTCGAACGAGTGGAATATTCCTTATCACGATGCGGAGTGGGGTGTCCCCGTCCACGATGACCGGTTGCTGTTTGAGTTTTTGATCTTAGAAGGCGCACAGGCGGGGTTGAGTTGGGATACGATCCTCAGGAAGCGCGAACACTATCGCAAAGCGTTCGACAATTTCGATGTGTCGCGTGTGGCTGGTTATGACGCGAAAAAAGTGCGATCGCTACTGGCGGATGCGGGCATCGTGCGCAACCGTTTGAAAATTTCGGCGACGATAGACAACGCGCGCGCATTTCTGAAAGTTCAGGAAGCGTTCGGCAGCTTTGACAAATATATTTGGCAATTTGTCGGCGGTAAGCCGAAACGCAACAAATGGAGCGCACGCAGCGGTCTACCTGCGAAAACCGCCGAGTCCGATGGCATGAGCAAAGACTTGAAAAAACGCGGTTTCCGTTTTGTGGGTTCGACGATTTGTTATGCGTTCATGCAGGCCACCGGCATGGTGAACGATCACGCGATGACCTGTTTTCGTTACAAACAATTGTAAGAAACTTACGATAGCAAGCTTCGATTAGAACGCGATTCACTTAATCCACGAATTCGCGAGAACCAGCAGCGCGTACTAATTTGAACTGGGCTTGGTGTCCGGCTTAACAGCTTCTGGCTTTGCCGCCGGCGCGGCATCCGTCTTCGGGGCGATGGACAGCAATTCCACCTCAAAAATCAGGGTTGAGTTCGGTCCGATGTCTTGACCGGCGCCTTTATCGCCGTAGGCGAGATCGGGTGGTACGAATAATTGCCACTTTGACCCTACTGGCATCAACTGCAGCGCTTCATTCCATCCCTTGATGATTTCGCCGACGGAAAACGTCACCGGCTGCCCGCGCTTATAAGAGCTATCGAACTCTTTGCCATCAATCAAAGTTCCACTGTAGTTGCATGTGACTTTGTCGCCGGTCGCCGGCTTGGGCCCGTTGCCTTCTTTTTCGATCTTGTACTGCAAACCACTGGGCAGTGTGACCACGCCGTCTTTGGTTTTGTTGGCGGCAAGAAACTCGGCGCCTTCCTTTTTGTTGGCGGCGCCAATCTGGTCCAATTTTATTTGCTGCTTGCCGCGAACTTCTGTCGCCAGCGCCATCAGCGCCGCCTTGGCCTCCTCGTCGGTAAGCAGCGACTTGTTACCCAAAATCGCATCGCGTATGCCGCGGGCCAGGCTTGCTGAGTCCACGTCAACTTCATCTTTTTTCAAGCCCTTTCCGATGTTCTGGCCGATCGCGTAGCTTGCCTTTTGCTTCGCCGTCTGCAGAGGAGCCGCAGCAGTCGCGGGGCGCTTCGCGCCGGTCGCTTGCCCCGGCTTCGCGGCGGTAGAAGTTTGTGCGCCCCCGGATGGCTTCGCGGGAGCAGTTGCCGCAGGCGTTTGCGCAGCGCCGGACGCGGGAGTCTGTTGGGCGAAGGCTGCGTCAGCCGACGCCAGCGCAAGTGCCAGGAATGCGGTGACTACGATGCTTTGTTTGGTCATGAATTTATTGTCCCATCGCTTCGTATACACTGCAAATCGTCAGTTTAGACTTAGCAAAATTCCGGCGGTCGACGTTGCAACCGCAATAAAGATAGAATCGGCAAATGCCTCCGCCGCGCATTATGTATATTGAGAATAAGTCCAGCGAAAATACGAGCGTTCCCGGTCTAGTGGGTGTGGCACGCATCGGACGGGTGACTTTCTCAAAGACGGGCAGAACCATTTACTACAATGGAAAAAGCTTGCAAAGGCTCAATGGGACTGGATTTAAAGCCAATTTTTATGACATCGAAAGTGGCGAAGAGTATTGGATTTCTGGTCCAAAGAAGAACGACGCTGATGGACTTTACGGGCCGCGCCCGACACCTATAGATCCGGAGGTGCGAGAAGAATATTGGACGATCATCAGAAAACAGCCAAGCAAAGTTCACCACAAAACCACCTAGATTCTCTCCCTTTGTCTAACAGTTCACCGCAACTACGCATCTTGCTTTGCCAACCTTCCCGTCGTACGATTTCATTTCCTTCTTATCTCAGGGTTCGTAAGTACGAACCCTGAAACCCGTTTCCCCGACAGTTCGTAATTCTTATGGACCGAGGGGAACGGTGTGAGCACGGAAAGGTTTTAAGCGATGAAATCGGTGGTGGTGGTCGGAGCGCAATGGGGTGATGAAGGCAAAGGCAAGGTCGTGGACTACCTTGCCGGTTCGTTCGATTACATCGTGCGCGTGGCCGGCGGCCACAATGCTGGGCACACAGTCATCATCGGAAAAGAGAAACACGTTTTGCAATTGATCCCCTGCGGCATTCTTCGTCCCAAGCAGCAGGCGGTGATCGGAATGGGCGTGGTGGTTGATCCTGCGGCGCTGGTAACTGAAATCGAGACGCTCGCGAAATCCGGTATCGATGTTTCCGGACGTTTGCACATCAGCAATCGCGCGCATCTGATTTTTCCGTATCACCGTGAACTCGATCGCGCCGCAGAAAGCGCGCGCGGCGCAAATAAAATTGGCACCACCTCGCGTGGCATCGGTCCTGCCTACGAAGACAAAATGGCGCGGCGCGGATTGCGCATGTGCGATTTACTGGGCCCAGCCTTGTTCCGAGAAAAGGCGGCACGTGTTGTCGCTGAAAAAAACCGGCTGGCGAAAGGCGCCTACGGCGCGGACATCGATTTTTCGCATGAAGTCGAAGAAACGCTGAAGCTGGGAGAAAAAATCCGCGGTTACATTTGCGATTCCGCGGAACTGGTGAATCGCGCGTTGGACGAAGGGAAGTCGGTACTATTTGAAGGCGCGCAGGGAACGATGCTGGACATTGACCACGGAACTTATCCATATGTCACGAGTTCCAGCGCCATTTCTGGCGGGGCGACCACCGGGGCCGGAGTGGCGCCTACAAAGATCAAGCACGTGCTGGGAATTTCCAAGGCATACACCACGCGGGTTGGCGGGGGACCGTTTCCAACGGAAATGCCGGACCTGGACGCAGAAGAGGTGCGCAAACGCGGCAAGGAATTTGGTGCGGTTACCGGACGTCCGCGACGTTGCGGCTGGCTCGATCTTGCGGTGTTGCGATACGCCAAGATGATCAACGGCATCGATTCTCTGGTGGTGACCAAGCTCGACGTATTCGATACGCAACGCGAAATTCAGGTGTGCATCGGTTACAAATACAAAGGCAAGGCCATTCATGAAATGCCGGCGCTGGCCGAAGAGTACGAGCATGTCACGCCGGAATATAAAACGCTGCCCGGATGGAGCGATCCGACCTACGGAGTGAGGGATGCGGGCAAACTTCCTGCGGCGGCGCTCGATTATTTACGGTTTATTGCCGATTTTCTGCAGGTAGAGATTGGCATGATTTCGACCGGCCCGGAGCGCGACGCAACGATCATTCCGGAAGGCACGCTGCTGGCGCGCTGGCTGTAGGCTGACGACTTAAACCACAGCCTTTCATTTCGAACGAAAAGGACCGCAGTTGTCGCATAAATCGAAAAGAGATTTCTCGTCGCTGGCTGCCGCAGGCAGGCTTCTCGGAACGACGGTCGAGTAGCGATTGAGGTTAAGTGCTAAGTGGTGTGTGTTAGCGCGGCGCGCAACACCGCGTTGTTGATAGTTCGCGGTTTCCGTTAAGCTCTAGCGATGATTGGTTATCGAGAGGCGCGAGAGTTGGTCATCGCCAGGGTGACGGGGCTGGCTGGCGTTCTGCAGACGGAGTCTGTTCCGTTGCGCGAGGCGCTTGGCCGGGTTCTGGCACACGATATAGTGAGTGACCGCGATTATCCTCCATTTGACCGTGCTATTCGTGATGGATACGCGGTTAGAGCGGCCGACACGCATCCCCATGCGCAACTAAACTGCGGCGGCGAACTTAAGGCTGGCGACACGCCGTCCATTTCCGTTTCCGCTGGAAGCTGCATACAAATTATGACCGGTGCGGCGCTGCCCGCGGGGGCGGACGCTGTGGTCATGATAGAGCACACTTCGCGCGAAGGAGACAGCGTCAAGCTGGATCGCGCGGTAAAAAGTGGGCAGCACGTTGTCCGCAAAGGCAGCGAACAAGAGGCGGGCCGGACGGTCCTGGCTGCTGGAATGCGGCTTGGGTTCGCGGAATTGGCTGCTGCGGCGCAAGTGGGCGCCGCGCATCCTGTGCTGACGCGCAAGCCGCGCGTCGCGGTGCTGTCGACCGGCGACGAAGTTGTGGACTTCGCGTCCACTCCGGGTCCGTTTCAAATCCGCAACAGCAACTCCGTTTCGCTGGGAGCGCAAATCGCGTTGCTGGAGGGCGAGTCGGTGATTCTAGGCAATGCGAAAGATAGTCTCGAGGAGCTGCGAACGAAGATTTCTGCTGGCCTCGGAGCCGACGCGCTGATTCTGTCTGGTGGCGTCTCGATGGGAAAGTACGACCTGGTTGAACTCGGGCTGCGCGAATTGTGCGCAGAATTTGTTTTCGATGCAGTCGCCATTCGTCCCGGTAAACCGGTAGTTTTCGCGATTTGTAAGGGCAAGCCCGTTTTTGGACTCCCTGGCAATCCGGTATCGACCATGGTTACATTCGATCTGTTCGTGCAGCCCGCGATCGACATCCTTTCTGGTGCGGAGCCTCGACCGCTTCCGTTCATTGAAGCGACGCTCACTGCGCCGCTGGCGGAAAAGCCCGGTCTAACGCACTTTTTGCCTGCGCAGCTTACCTGGAGCGACGCCTCGCCCAATGTCTGCCCGATTGCCTGGCAGGGTTCGGGTGACGTTGTGGCCATGGCCCATGCAAATTGTTTGTTGGTTGTGCCCCCTGAGCGCGAGAGGATAGAAGCAGGCCAGCGAGTGCAAGTTCTACCACGAGGATTTTAGTTACCGATCAATTTTATTCGATGCGCAAACTTTCTCACTACGACAAACGCGGAAAAGCTCGCATGGTGGACGTCACCGCTAAATCGGTGACTCAGCGCTCGGCGGTGGCGCACGCTTTTGTCAAGATGTCTCCGCGCGTGCTCGCGGCAATGCGCAAACTGGAAAATCCCAAGGGTGATCCCCTGGAGGTCGCGCGCATTGCGGGTATTTCCGCGGCTAAACGTACTTCCGAATGGATACCTCTTTGTCACCCACTGCCGCTCACGCACATTGATGTGCACCCTACCGTGTGCAAAAATGGCGTGGAGATAAGCACGCAAGTAACCGCCGCCGCTCAGACCGGCGTCGAGATGGAAGCACTGGTCGCTGCCGCTGCCGCCGCCCTTACGGTGTACGACATGTGCAAAGCGCTGGACAAAAGCATCGAAATTGCCGAGTTGTATCTGGTTGAAAAGACTGGCGGAAAAAGCGGCGACTTCCGTCGCGACAACCGTCGCCATAAGAACAGGAAAGACCAGGTAACTAAGCGCTGGCCGAAACGCTGATGACTGCACACGCTGCAAAAACGGTTCGGTTGCTGGTGGCAGAGGACAATCCTCTGGTCCGCGATCTGATTCAAAAGGGGCTTGATCCGCACTGCGAAGTCGTGATCGCGGAGGACGGTGGCGATGCGTTGCTCAAAGTGATTGACGAGCCGCCTGACGTTATTCTCTGCGACTACAAAATGCCTGGCCTAAATGGCCGTCAGCTTTTTGAGAAACTTCGCGGGCGCGAACAGACGCGCCATATTCCGTTTTTGTTCATGGCCAGCCGTGGGGACATCGAAGAGCGGCTTCGCCTGCTGATTGATGGCGTGGAAGATTTCATCGCCAAACCGTTTCTGGTAAAAGACCTGGTTCGCATCACAAAAAAAGTACTCGACCGCATTCACCTGGAAAAATTGCAGAAGCGCGCTTCGCGTCCTGGAGTTATTCAAGGGCGGCTGGAAGAAATGAGCATGACCGACCTGCTGCAGTCGCTCGAAATGGGGCAAAAATCCTGCCGGCTGGTGGTTCGCCACGATGGCGAACAGGGCGAACTTTTTTTTGCGTCCGGGCAATGCCGCGACGCGCAAATTGGCGGTATCGAAGGCGACGACGCGGTTTACAAAGTTATTTTGTGGACCGCCGGCGAATTCGAAATTGACTTCAACGCCGCCAGCGCTTCTTCGCGCACAACTATTACGCGCGGCACAACGGGACTGCTGATGGAAGCTATGCGCCTGATGGATGAATCCAGCCGCGACGCGGTGGAAACTCCCTGATTGCGATGAACGTGGCGATTATAACGGTCAGTGACACTGTGGCCAGCGGCGAGCGTCAAGATGCTTCCGGGCCCGCAGTCGTTGCGCGGTGCCAGGAACTAAAATTCACTGTTGAGTCGACGCATACTCTTCCCGATGATCCCGCGCAAATTCGATCTCTGCTGAGCAAACTCGCCGACGCGCAAAATATAGACGTGATCCTGACTACCGGCGGCACCGGGATCGGGCCGCGCGACTCCACTCCCGAAGCCACGCAAGCCATCGCGGAACGCCTGGTACCTGGCATGGCGGAAGAAATGCGCCGCAAGGGGCTTGCACACACACCTCGAGCGATTCTGTCGCGTGGTGTGGCTGCGATTCGCGGCAGCACGCTCATTCTCAATTTGCCGGGAAGTCCCAAAGGCGCCGTTGAATCTCTCGATGCCGTCGCGGCGTTGCTGCCTCATTCGGTTAAAATCATGCACGGTGCACGCCACGACTAATCTGCGCGTTCTGCGGGAACTTGCCCTAGAATGGCGAAGCACTCACGCCTTGCTACCAGGAGCTCCATGGAGCTGCACGAAGTACGGCCGAGACCTGCGCCGTGGTCCGAAGCCCGGCGAAACGTAAAACACAAATGGGCGCTGCCGTTTGCGGCGCTGGAATGGTGTTTGGAATGGCTGGCTTATCGGCTGGCCAATTGGAAGTTTCTGCATGTGGTGAACTATCTGCGCAGCTTCGGGATCATCGTCGCCGTGGCATTTTATTTTTCCGAATCGGGCGATCGTTTGAAGCAGAAGCACTATCAGGCATGGCAGGTGATCAACACCGCGCAGGGCAAAGGTGGCAATGGCGGCAGGCTGGATGCGCTGCAGGAATTGAATGAGGATCATGTTCCGCTGGTTGGAGTGGACGTTTCGGGAGCATTTCTGCAGGGGCTGCACCTGGAAAAAGCCGATCTGGCTCGCGCAAATCTGAATGCGGCGGACGTTCGCAACGCTGTTCTTCCAACAATCGATTTCAGTGACGCGAATCTGCGCTCTGCGAATTTTCGTGACAGCGATTGCCGCGGCGCGTCGTTTCGGGGTGCAACCCTGGACGATGGCGATTTTTCCGGCGCGGATCTAAGCAACGCGGACTTCAGCGGGGCGACGCTGGCGAGCTCCGATCTACGTAATGCGGATCTGCGGGGGATCAATTGGACGCACATCGTCAGCGTCAAAGGCGCGAATATCGCCCGAATTAGAAATGCTCCGGAAGGTTTTGTCGCGTGGGCGTTAAAAAACGGAGCAGTGCAGAACGCGCCGGAAAATCGCTGACCATGCTATCTAGACGAGCTGTTCATCGCTAACCGATCGGGATGTTTCAGTCGCCAATGCATCGGCCTTTGCGGCCAGCGACATCCTATAGTGCAGGCGCAGTATCGTCAGACCAACGAAGGAAATCTTGTGGTCTACGCGAAGAACATTTTCCTCGTCCACATACACGTGAAACAATTCATGCAGGGAACGAAAATTGCGCACCCGCCAATGATCGGGTCCCGACTCGACTACCCGGTAAAAGCCCGACCGTCCAAAGCCGGAGCCGGAAGAATCCAGTTCGAACGAGTGATCAGCGTTTGCCGACGGCCGCAAATAAACGCTGCTGCTGCCATAGCAGGGAAAAGTTACCTTCACGCAAGGGTCTGCTTCGTCAGGAACTCTTGTAATGGAATATAAACCGGCGTAGATGACCTTGCCGGTGGACTTGAATCGCCTCAGCCAACCCGTGTGTACCAGGCGCCCGGTGCCTGGCTGGCGCAGTTGGACAATCTCGCTGGTCATGCCTTTGGCCACCTCGAGCGGCGAAATTGGAAAATTCAGCTGGTCCATGCGCCTGCTGATGAATTCAACGAGCAGCCAGAGAACAATTTTTCCGGCGAAATAAACTTCGCTCCAGACTTCCAGGCGATACAGCGCAGCGTGTTCGTAGAAGTGCCGGATGCGTGGATCAACTAAATCGGGATCGAAAGATGGTCCGCGCAGCGTTTGAAAATCTTCGATCAGCCCAGCGTCGGGCGGCTGAGTCAATTCCAGTTTCTCTTCTTCCGCGATACGCTGATAAACGCCGGTGCCGATCACGCCAGGTTTTCCAAGTACGCAGTCCAGCCACGGCGCGTCGCTTCTGCGAATCTTGCGGCCCGTCAGGCGAACCAGCCATTCGATGGAAATTTGCAGCAGCAGGCCCAGAGCGGAATAGATCGCCGAACGAAACCCGCCAGGCGGTTCTTCGATACACACCTGAGCTTTGTCGCGAAGCGGCGCGGAAGTATGGGCTTGTGAGCTCACGCTGCAGAGATTGTCGCACTATTGCGGCGATGTTGAGTTGGCGTGTCGCAATATTGTGCTTTCAGTTGCACCGCCGCATAGCCAGGTGACCGCCGCGCTAGCCCTGACGTGCCGCGCGAAATCGCTGCAAACATTTCTGGGCCGTCTCCAGCTCCGGGAAGCGGCTGCCTTCCTGCTCCATCAGGTAATACTCAATCCCGCCGCCATTTTCCGCGGCTTGAAACAGCGCCTTCCAATCCGCCACACCTTCACCAAACAGAACTGAATATTTTTTCGCCGCTTCCGGCGACCAGTCCTTGCAATGCATGGAGCGGATGCGTCCGGGATGCGCCTTAATCCACGCGACCGGATCAGCGCCGGCTTCGATGCAGGTGCCTACATCGAGCTGCAGCATTACCGACGGCTTGGTGGTTTTCGCCAGAATCTCCATCGGGCGCGTTCCATCCGTTAGGGTGAATTCCGGTTGATGATTGTGATAGCCGGCCTTTAGTCCGTGTGGCTCCAGCTTTTCTGCCGCTTGGTTTAGCGTATCCGCTACTTCGCGCCAGCCATCCAGACCGGGCTTGGCGTGCGAACTCGCCATCACCATGTACTTGCTGCCGAGAATCAGGTTCAATTCCTGCGCGTGTCGCAATTTATCGCCGCTGAAATAGCCGTCATCGTTGTGCGTGGAAAAGCAGCGAATCTTCAATTCATCCAGCAGCTTGCGCATGTCTTTGGCTTGCGCTTCGCTCCAGGCAAAATATGGCGCATAAAATTCCAGTCCTTCATAACCCATTGCAGCGACGGCGCGGACTGTTCCCGCCGGATCCTTGCCCAGTGCATCGCGCACCGAGTACATTTCTAGTCCCACAGGAATTGCATTGGCCGCAGCCGCACTCGGCGACTGTGAAAAATGCAAGGCCCAGGGCAACGTTGCGCCCATCGCCAAAAAAGCGCGACGCGGCCAAAGATTATTTTTCACGGGATTGGTTGTCACAAATCGCTAATCCTTGTCCAGATATTCTCCGGGGACATCGTCCTCGGGGACTTCGTGCGTATGGACTTCGCCCTCGTCGGCGTCGCCGGCGTCTTCCACGCCCTTTACCACCTCGGCTTCGAACGAATTTCCTTCTTCGAGGAGCTCATCCACGCTTTCGGAATTTGCCCGTCCCGCGTTCGAAAGGCCCTGTAGATCGCCGGACTGCCCGCCGGAGCGCGCGCCCCGTCCGACCGGCTCAAACGTCACCGTATCGACGATTTCGCTTTTGCCGCGCACGCGCTTCTTGGGTAAGCCGGTTGTTTTGGCGCTGCCAGCCTTCGTGGCAAGAGCCTTCTTGCCCGCCACTTTCTTGGTCGCTGGCTTCGCTTGCACAGCAGCTTTTTTCGGCGCAGTTTTCTTTGCAGCAGCTTTCTTTGCGGGCTTCTTTCTCGGAACTGCTTTCTTCTTGCTTTGCTTTTTCTTGGTTTTCTTTTTGGCAGCCATATGCGGAGTGTACCATCACTCGTGTGGATTATCAGGCAGTTGCGGTTCAAGACTACGGGCGCTGGCAGCAACGGTGCTTTTCAGGCAAAATATCGCGTCGAACAAACCGAGTTGAGGGATGAATAATGCCTACCGCGGCTTCCATCACGTCCGAGTTGAAAAAGAAGGGCAGTGCGCAGACGCAGAAAACTTACGCGTGTCACGGCATGGCGCCGGAGCACACCTTTGGCGTCAGCATCGCCGACCTCAAGCGCATCGCAAAAACGATCAAAGGTCAACAGTCGCTGGCCTGCGAACTTTACGACACCGGAAAGATGGAGGCGATGTATCTCGCTGCGCTGGTGGCGGACGGCAAGCAGATGACCGCAAAGCAATTGGACCGGTGGGCGGAAAAAGCTTCCGCCCTGCGCATGATTGCCGAGTACACCGTGCCCTGGGTAACGGTTGAGAATCCAGCCGCCCGCGAACTGGCATTGAAGTGGATGAAGTCCAAAAAGGAACTGGTGGCGTCCGCTGGTTGGTCCACGTACTCGGGAATCGTGGCCATGACACCCGATGACGCGCTAGACTTTGGCGAAATCGAGGAGCTTCTCGGGACAGTCGTCACGGGCATCAAGACCGCTGCGAATCGCGTTCGCTGCACCATGAATGGCTTTGTGATTGCCGTCGGAAGCTACGTGAAGCCGCTGTCAAAGCAGGCCAAGGCCGCCGCGAAACAAATCGGCGCGGTCGTTGTGGATGTGGGCGACACCGAGTGCAAAATTCCGCTAGCCACTGCCTATATTGAAAAAATCGAGTTGGCAGGGCGCCTCGGCCGGAAGCGAAAGACCATCCGTTGCTAGCCGGCGTACGTCCCGGCGTACGTCGGCGACAGCGATTGGCCGCCCTGCGCGATTAGCAAAGAGTAGGAATCTCGGTTGCCTGTCTTTTTTTCGAGGTATATGCGCGTGCTCCCTTGCATTCGCGGCCGCCTGTCTCTACCCTTAGAACGACCAAACTGAAACTGAAACTGAAACCAATTCCATGCCCGATGTCACCGCTGAGACTCTCGTTTTTGGATTTATCTGGTACGTGGCATTTTTATTTTCGACTACGTGCCATGAGGCTTCGCACGCCCTGGTGGCCAAACTTGGCGGCGATGATACCGCAGAACGCGGCGGCCAGGTCACGCTCAATCCTGTGCCGCACATTGTGCGCGAACCGTGGGGCATGGTGGTCATCCCGATTCTTTCTTTTCTTTTTGCGCAAACGATGATCGGCTGGGCCAGCGCGCCTTTCAACCCGGAGTGGGAACGCCGCTATCCTCGCCGCGCAGCGTTGATGGCGCTGGCAGGACCGGCTGCAAATTTTACGTTAATGTTTATCGCGGCAATTCTGATTCGTTTCGGCAGGGAATATCACTGGTTCCAGCGCGGCTTGGATGGCCATCCGAGCTTACTCGGCACGATCCTCAGCGTTTTCTTCGCGCTCAATCTTCTGCTGGGCGTATTTAATCTTCTGCCCGTACCTCCGCTCGACGGCAGCGCAGGAATCTTGATTTTCATGGGCGACAACACCGCGCAACGTTACCTGGATTGGCTGCGCACCACGCCATATCGAAGCCTGGGGTTGCTCGCAGCGATTCTTGGTTTCCGGTATTTATATGGCCCAATCGAGGCCTTTGCCACGAATCTGTTGATCTTTGCGAAGTTTTGATCAACGTCAGGCTGCGTCAGCGGTTTGCTACTGTGGTAGGGCCACGCGGCGGAGAAGGTCAAAGAAGCGCGGGTCGGAGCGGAGACCGTCCAGGCGCAAATCGGCTTTGATGAACTAAGCCAGGTCGGTTGATTTTTCATCGTAGGCCTTTTCGAGAAATTCAAATGCTCGGTCTTTATTCCCAAGCCCCGCCCAGACAATTGCGATCATGTAGGGTGAGACGTAAATCGTCCGCGATTCCCGCTGCAAGTCAGTAAGAATTTTCTGTGCATCGGCGTGCCTGCCGACTGACGCGTAAGCATGGGCAAGTGATGCCATGGGATCGGTGTCATTTTGCGACAGATCGACGGCCTTCTGGAATTCGGGAATGGCGTCCGACTTCCGGCCGAGGCCGAAATAGCCTGAGCCCAAGAAGTAAGGGCTGGACCATTCGCCGGGGTTCAACTCCACGGCTTTTTGACTGGAGTCCACCGGTTCACGGTATTGCCGCAGATGCTAGTAAAGTCCCGCTTGTTTAGCACTCTTCCCCGACCCCGCTGTAAGCGCTGGTACGTGCTGTCGAGTCACATTTTGAATCAGGGGAGAATGTTAGGGATTGTAGCCGGAATCGGGCCAGCGGGGCTGCTCGAAAAGGCCGCCGTCAACGGCAAGCGTTTGCCCGCTGATGAACGAAGCATTGTCGCTGAGCAGGAACTCGACCGCCCCGGCGACGTCATCGGGCGTGCCGATGCGGCGCAAGGGAGTAAGGCTGGACCATGACTTTGCGAAGTCCGCCAGCTCGTTTTTCGTTCGCTCGGTCTCAATTGCTCCAGGGGCCACGCAGTTGACGCGAATTCCGTGCGGGCCCAACTCCAACGCCGCCGATTTAGTGAACATCTCAATACCGCCCTTGCTGGCGGTGTAGGCGGAAAGATTGGGAAAGGGAACCTTGTTACAACCCGATCCGATATTCACGATTGCGCCGGAGCGTCGTTCCCGCATGTGACGGGCGGCGCGTTGCGTGCAAAGGAAGCAGCCTTTTAAATTGGTTGTCAGGACGCGGTCCCAGTCTGCCTCCTGAACTTCGAGCAGCGGCTTCCAGACCTGAACCCCAGCATTGTTGACCAGCGCGTCGAGCTTGCCGAAAGCCGAAAAAACTTTTTCAAACATTGCGTCCACATCTGTGGATATGCCAACGTCCCCGTAAACGCTGATGGCGCGATTGCCATGCTTCTGCAATTCTTCGGCGAGATGCTCGGCAAAGTTTGCATCCTCCCGATAATTGATCGCCACGTCGTATCCACAGCGCGCCAGCCGGGACACGATGGTTTTGCCGATTCCGGAATTGGCCCCGGTAACCAATGCTGTTGACTTCATGGCCGCATACGATCCTTTGCGAAGTGCCAATGGCAAGGCGCAACGCTGATAGTAACCTGAACGCATTCTTGTTCAAATTATTTCGATATCGCTGGATTGCCGGACGCGGCGATTTTCCGGCGGTCGCTCAATTGGTGTCAGACCCACTCCGCAGGACGGCGGACTTGCCGCGGACTTCGCCAACGGATTCGTATGAATTTGTTGAGAGGTTCCGAAAAGGTGCGGGCGACAAATCCGCCGAGAAGTCCCGAGACTACGATCACGGAAAGAAAAAGAACCGGGACAGCGGCCACGTGCCCTCCAGAGCGAAGGAAAAGATGAAACAACGCGAAGACCACGAACATGTGCGTGAGATAAACCTCGTAACTATGCTGCCCGAGCAGCAGAAGAGGACGTAGAACGCGAGGACTTTTCCAATTGGTTTGCGCTGCGGCTACGATGAGCACGCAGGTTCCGAGAGCGAGAACGGTCATATCGAGCCCGGCGCGCTCGAGCGCCAGGTTGGCAGGCTGCGCGGGGAAACAAAGAATAAAAATAGCCAGAGCAGCGCCAATAGCCGCAATTCCGCGAAGAGCTCCGCGTGATAGTGGAAATTGCGCCGAAGCGAGAGCGGTAAGACAGCCGAGAGCTATGGCATCCATGCCTCCCAGGTAGGAATATTCTTTCCAAAGCTGGTTGCCATGCGCCAGGAAGGTTCGAGCGCAAGGGCCAAGCAGGACAAAAGTAGCGAGGAACGGAACGAACAATGTAACGCGGCCGAACAGCCTGCTGAGCAAAGGAAAGAAAAAATAAAACATCTCCTCGACGGAAAGCGACCACAGAATGTCCCAATTGCCCGGAAGGTATCCACGTTTTGCCTCGAGTAAGTTGACGTGGAATGTAAGTATGGCAAAAAGCGCCCGCGAGAGCCCGCCCGTTTTTGCCGTAACCACGAAATCGGACAGCCCTGCGAAATGAAGAGCGCTGAGAATCGCCAGCAGCAGAAACAGTAGCGGCGCGATGCGGGCAAGACGCATCAGGTAAAACCCGCGCAAGCTGACTTGCCAAGGCTTTCCAAAGCGCCGCAGCGCGGTGGTCGTGATCAGGAAGCCGGAGATGGCAAAAAATATCTGCACCCCGGGCTGACCGTTCCACACCAGCGCTCCAACCAGTTGGCGGGGCAGACCTACCATATAGGGAATTTTGGCGATGAGCAGGCGCACGTTGACGTGATTCATCAACACGAAAAAGATAGCCAGCCCGCGAAGCAAATCCACGCCGTCAATTCGCTCGCTGCAGCCCGAATGTTCAGAAAGGGTCACAGGTAATTTTGCATGACACCGAATAGCGCCGGCTCAATTGTAGAAGGCGCTGTTTGGTAATCGGCAACGGCGGCTGCGAGATCGACCTCGGTATTTCCTCGACGTCGCGCGCTTACAGGTAACTGAGCCAAGGATCGCCGCGCCGCCGCTTGACGTCCGCAAACCAGCGGCAGGCAGGATAAAGCGCGACCACCACGAGCACCCAGATCAGATAAACCACGGGCAGAGGAAACCCCCAGCCGGGCGGTTGAGTGAAGGGAAAGTTTGCAATGTCTGGGGATTCAAACATCCAGTGAGCCTGCCCGTAACGCGCGTAACACACGATGACTGCCAGCAGATGAATGAATGGGATGTGCAGGAGAAAATAAAACATCGGTACTTTGCCGAAGATCAGCGCCGGCCGCAGGAAACGCGGAGTGGTTGAGTCCACGACACAAAGGAACAGCAGCGCCGGTCCAATCGTCATCAGCAGGAACAGCAGCGATGGCGGATATTTGTTGGTGTTCAAAAATGAAAGAGCAGTGAAAACCGGAGATTTCCGCGTGCTCCAGCGAATGGGGTCGCCATAAAAATTAATTGCGCGAATCGCGACGAACGCGGCTATGACGGCGAGTCCAGCGCGCAAGAGAAAACGTCTCCGGCGATTTGGCTTCCATGCGTAGACTTGCCCGAGGCCGTAGCCGACCGCGGTGACACCCACCCAGGGAATCAATGTGTAAATAACGAATACCGAGCGGCGCGGCGTCGTAAAAATAAAGTTCGGTGAATGCAGGATGGCCCAGACTGGGTTGGTTGACTGCACCGAATCCAAAAGGTTGTGAAATGTGATCAGTGCCGCGCCAAAAGCTGTGACCACGGATGGCGGAAGATAGACTAGCGCGGAAAGCACGATCATGGCCCAGCCCAGCGCCCACAAAACATTCAACAACGAGAACTGATAGTCAAAATTAAACTGGAAGCCCAGGCAGCGGAAGACAGTAAGTTCCAGAAAAATCAGCCAAAGCCCGCGCGTGAACAGAAAGCGCGCGAGTTCATGTATCGATCGCTTGCGCAGCGAGAGATACGAGCCGGTGCCGGTCAGGAGAAAAAACACGGGCGCGCAGAAATGCGTTACCCAGCGCGTAAAAAATAAAGCCACCGTAGTCTGTGCCGGGTCGGTGGGATTGACGCCGGTTGTGCCGAAAAAATCGCGGGTATGATCGAGCGCCATCAGAATCATGATGACGCCACGAAGCAAGTCCACGGATTCGATGCGCGCGCGTTTGACGCAAGCTGGATTGGTGAATGTCGTCATTCGAACGGTAGTGTAGCAGGAAGAAAAAAGAAGCCGGGTCACATTGTCAGCAACATGTCGGCCACCAGTGGCAAAGCAAGATGGCAGAGCGAAAGAACGTTGCGGCAGGTGGGATCTAGAAAACCAGATTGCCTTACATCTTTAACGCAAATGTATTTTTCTTGATCAACGACGTGATTTGATCGTCGGTCAACGCCAGCCGCAGCACCACCCGGTCGCCCGCGGGATTCACCTGCGCGCGTCCCAACAAATCTGCCAGATCCGGATTCTGCTGCTTGGCCTGATATTGCTGATAAGCAAACGCCAGCGTCATCAATTGCGCCAGCGTATTGGCGTCGTCCACCGATCCGCAAACGGCTTGAAACTTTCCATCGATCCCGCCGCTGGCTTGAATGCCTACAATCAAATTCTGCATCCGCGTTACCAGTTTTGCCGCTTCCGGAAATTGCTGAATCTGCGGCGCCAGTTGTTGCATCGCCAACCGCGTGTACGCCGGGTTCAATACCGCCCACACCACGCCCGTCCCGTTGGCATCGTTGATCAGCGAATACATTTTTTCGTTACGAAGCAAACCTTCCGCGCCTCCGTAACGCACATCCAGCATTTTCTCCAGCTCGCTGCGATGCCCAAACGCGGCGGTACTGGAATCCAAAAATAGAAAGAACAGATCGTTCGCGCCAGATCCGCTGCCAAACGCGTACATCGTAAATCCGTGCGACTTGAAAGTCGGCAACTTTTGCGCTTTGAAATATGCTTCCGTTGACTGCGGATTGTAGCTCCCCAGCGCCACGCCCACCACTTCTTCGCCCGTCGGCACGGCCGCCGATCCGGTCCCCGAGGTGTTGTCGGTCACGCCTTCCGCCACCAATCCCCACGCTAGTTCTTCCACCTGTGAATTCGGATCCACGCCCGCCGACGCCAGAAACTTTTCGAATTGTTTGAACCGTTCCGGCAGCATCTGTTCCTGCAATTGCGGAAACCATTTCTGCGAACGCGCCTGCTTCAGGTTGGCATACGCAAACTCGCCGACATTCTTCGGAAACAGTGAAATCGTATCCGCACCCAGGCTTTGCGCGCTCGAAATCTGCGTAGTGCACAACATCGCGGCAGCCACTGCGATACCGCCAGCCAGCCGCCCAAAGTTCATTCTCATTTCTTGCTCCTTGCTTTCTGTTTAAAGCGTTTCATTCGTTCTTAGGGAAGGCACGACTTCACTCGTGCCATACAGACTGCCAAGGGAACCCGACTTTAGCCGCTAGGCTCGCGACTCACGCCATCGCCGTCGCACTCAACTTGTCGCGCAGCCTCGTAACTGCGTGCCGCTTCGCCGTCACGTACTTCTCATCCGCAATTCCGTCCAGATTGATTTCCACGTTGGCGATTGCACCGCGCGCGCCCGCCTCAGCCATCAATCTCGCCACTTGTAAGTCTGACTTCATGGATGCCGCCGCGATAGCCTCCAGTTGTCCCAAACGTTCGAAGAGTGCAACTGCCCGTTCGGCCACCTTCATCGGTACATCCGCCGCGCCTTTGCTTGTCGATTGAATCGTCGCTTCCCGCGCCCCAATTTCTGTCGCGTTCCCCTGCGGCATTTTGAACGCCGCCATCACTGCGTCGTAAGACGCGGCGTCGCTGTCAATCGCCTGCGTCAGCGCATCTGCTTCCCGCCGCAACGCGTCCAGGTGCTCGGAAAGTTTGTCCACGTGTTGCGCCTGCGATTTTTTCTTGCGTGAAAGCCCTGCCACCATTTGTCCCAATGCCGCCGCCAGCGCTGCCGCCAGGGCCGCAACGCTTCCGCCTCCTGGAGTCGCCGTTGGCTCCGCCACCGCTTCCACAAACGGCCTCGCCAAAGCCGTCAGCTTTCCTTCCTTCTTTTCTGTCAGTGACGCGCCAGAAAGTGCCGCCGCCAACTTATTCTCAAAAACCTGCGATGGGGAAAAGTTTTCCAGCTGCAGAAAATAGTCCGCCGCCATTTCCATGGCCTTCTTAGGCACCAGCCCCACAATCTCGCTGCCCACCGGAGCCGCCCCGTACCGCTCCGCCTCGCGTTTCACCATTTCGTACACGCGATGCATCGGCGTCTGTTCGTAATCCGTCAAATTGATGGAAACTTGTGCCAGGTTGCGCGCCTTCAATTCCACTCCCATCGATTTCACGTAGCGCAGCCCGCCGCTGGAAAACCGTATGGCCTTCGCAATCTTGTTCGCAATGCTGACATCCGGCGTATTCAAATTCACGTTGTATGCCACCAGAAATTTCCGCGCCCCCACCACCGTCACGCCCGCTGTAGGATGCATCTTCGGTTCGCCCACGTCCGGCTGCCGCTCGTGATTTTTCTTCAGCTCTTCCTTCATCCCTTCGAATTGTCCGCGCCGCACATTTTCCAGGTTCACGCGTTCAGGCTTGGTCGCCGCCGCTTCGTAAAAGAAAACCGGAATCCGGTAGCGCCTCCACAGTTCATTTCCCACATTCCGCGCCAGCGACACGCAATCATCCAGCGTCACCCCTGCTACCGGAATAAACGGAATCACATCCGTCGCTCCCACCCTCGGATGCGCACCCTGATGAAAATTCATGTCGATCAATTCCATCGCCTTGCCCGCGCCCAGAATCGCCGCCTCCGCCACGGCGTCCGGCTCTCCCGCCAAAGTAACCACGCAGCGGTTGTGGTCCGCGTCCATTTCGTGATCCAGCACCCACACTCCAGGCACGCCGCTCATCGTCTGGATCAGCGCATCCACCTTCGCCTTATCGCGCCCCTCGCTAAAATTCGGCACACACTCAATCAGTCGTCTCATATCTCCGTTCATATCCTCGCTGCTCTGCTCGGTGGTTTCTTGCTCTTGCCCTTGGATTGCCTTCGTAGTGCCGGACTTTAGCCCAGCTCTTTTCCTCTGCCTCTCCGCGTTATCTTTTCCTTTTGTTTCTTAAGTTCCTCTGTGCCTCTTTGTCTTGATTTGCCTTTCTCCCCGGCTCAATCCCTCAAATACACAATCTCCCCACGCTTCATCGTCATCCAACAAGTATTCACTCCAAAATAGTAGGGAATTTCCCGATAGTCCGCCACTTCGAACACCGCCAAATCCGCTTGTTTGCCAACCTCAATCGAACCAATCCTCTTCTCCCGTCCTAACGAATACGCCGCGTTGATCGTTGCCGCCGCAATCGCCTCCGCCGGCGTCATCCGCAACAGTGAACAAGCCAAAGACAAAATCATAGCCATGTTCAACGTCGGACTGGTCCCCGGATTAAAATCCGTCGCCAGCGCCACAATCGCCCCGGCATCGATCAACTCCCGTGCCGGAGCATACCGGTCCAGCCCTAGATGAAAATCGCATCCCGGCAGCAAAGTCGCCACCGTCCGCGATTTTCCCAGTGCACGAATATCGGCGGCCTGCAAATATTCCAGATGATCGCAACTGGCCGCGTTCATCTCCATCCCCATCCGTGTTGCGCCGCTATGCGAAAGCTGCTCCGCATGAACCCGCGCCACCAGTCCACGCGCCTTCCCCGCCGCCAGCACTCGCCGCGAATCAGCAACCGAAAACGCCCCACGTTCGCAAAACACATCGCAAAACTCCGCCAGCTCGTTCTCCGCCACTTCCGGAATCAGTTCTTCCGTAAGCAATTGCAGGTATTGCCGCGTTCCACCGGACTTTCCGCGAAATTCCTCCGGCACCACATGCGCGCCCAGAAAAGTAGAAACAATCTCCAGCGGCTGCTCTGCATTCAGTTCCTTGTGCAACGACAAGATTCGCAATTCGCTGGTTACATCTAGTCCATACCCGCTCTTGGCCTCGATCGTCGTCGTTCCATTCTCCGCAAACTGCCCCAGGAACCCGCGCGCCCGATTCTTCAACTCCTCCGCGGTAGCCGCCCGTAGCTTTCTTACCGAATTCAGAATCCCGCCGCCCTTGCGCGCAATCTCCTCATAACTCGCGCCACGAATCTTCAATTCATATTCTTCCGCCCGGCTAGCCGCATGAATTAAATGCGTGTGCGCGTCCACAAACCCGGGTAGCACCACGCGCCCGCCCACATCCACTTTCTCTGCCTTTTTACTCTCTGTAAGTCTCTCAATTTTGGAGGAAGGACCAACCGCCACAATCAACCCATCGCGAACCAGTATCGCTCCATCGCGAATCACGCCAATGCTGGAAACAGCCGCGCCACGCCGCGCCCCGCGCCCACGCACCGTTACAACTTCCGCAGCCCCGCAAATAAGGAGGGAACTAATCAACGGTGGGTTTGCGTTGCTTTTGAAGTAGTGTACGCACGATGAGCTGAGTTCAAGACCGAAGCCTACCTGAGACCGTAATAGGTCTCAAGGTGCTGGTCAAACGTTCTCCACAACGCGAACGGTAGTCCTCCGCCTTTGAAGGCAATCGGACCACCAGGATGCCGTATTTTGATTTTGGAAGTCTCCGAAGGCTCTAACTTCGCATTCAACTTGGCCAGACGTTGCGCCGGAAATTCTCTGCTGGAAGCGCAGCCAAGCGAAACTTGTCCGTGCTTGATGTGCCCGCTGCCTATTCGAATGGACAAACCGTCCAGTTGGCCCCCCGCCGGAACGGCATCCCCAATCCAGTCCAGAATTTCACACTGCGGGTACACGCCGCCTTTATCTTCAGAGAAATCTGTAACTCTAAGAACAATCCATTTTGCAGAAATCAGTCTGTACGCGATTAATTCGCCGAGTTCCCAATCGCAAGTGCTCCGAAATGGTTTCGGAATTCGTTTTGCCGCAGGCTGAGGAGATAAAAGCTGTTCTCGAAACTTCGAGAGCGTCGCCCCGCGCTTTCGCTCAAGTGCTTTGTCGGTCCACCGCTTCAAGTCCGATCCAGATTCTATGATTTCCAGAGCTTTTGCCTTCACCCGTTCTTCAAGCCGTCCGCAATTCCACTGCGTAGCAGCCAAGGCCAGCCAGACCACTCCCATCTCGCTTTCTTCCTGACTGTAATATTCGCGAAGGATTTTGTCGGTAGCCTCATGGCCCGCTAAACCATTACCCACCAGGTCGCGATAGTCCCCGCGCACGTCGCTCGCCGTGTCGTCGGAGAAAATGCTCGTGCCCCACACGCCCATGTGACAGCTCTAGGCCCCCGCGGCCTTCGTGTTGTACGCTGGCGCAAACACCTCCCGCGCCCAATCTTCAATCGCGGTCCCCGTCGTATTCTTCTCCGACCTCTCCTCCAACGGCTTCAGCCGCCCATCATTCGCGGCTTCATTCATCTCACTCATCAACGAAGCCGTCTTCCCCGGTATCCCCATTTGCTTCATCCCTTGCTCAATCAGAAAGTTCGGAAAATGTTTGTAAGACAATTTCGGTTTTCCAATCGCCGCACCAATCGCCTTGGCGGCTTCGTCATGCGAAATATCTCGCTGTCCATGCAATTCCCGCGTCGAAAATCCAGAAAAGTCCCGCTTTTGCAGCGCCTCCGCCGCAGCCACCCCAATATCCCGCGTGGCAATCAGCGGCATCGTCAGGTCGCCGTCAATTCCTCCCGCAAGAAATCCCATCGAATGCACCAGCGGAATCAACAGCAGAAAATTTTCCATGAACGGTCCCGGCCGCAAAAAAAGTGCATTTAGGTTCGGCACTTGCTTCAGCTTTTTCTCAAAAGTATGCAAAGCCTGAATCGGCCCGGTTTTGTTCGGGTGTTGCGCTCCAATGCTGCTCAACAGCACTACATGCGAAATCTCCGAAGCCCGAATCGCCTCGATAATCGCCGTACTCATCTTGTCTCCCGACGCCAGTAACTCCGGATCCTTCGCCCGCGGCGGCAACAGGACATACGCTGCGGTAGCGCCGGCAAACGCTTTAGTCAGCGCTGTGACATCAGCCGCATCCGCAGTAACACTTTCCGCTCCGAGTTGGGTGAGCTGCGCCAACTTGCCCGCATCCCGCCCCACAACGCGCACTTTCTCGCCCGGCTTCAACAGACTCTTCGCCAAAACCGATCCCGTATTTCCCGTCGCTCCAAGCACTACGTACATGTCGTCTCCCCCAAGAAGTTTCCTGTCCCGAGCTTTATGCCGCTGCTCTTTCTTGACACGCGGCAGCGGGCCGCCTGCGCTCCGCTGTTGGCTGTGCGCGGTGTCGCCCACACCCAATCAAAACGCGGTGGCAATATCGCTCCCACTATAGACTGCATCAATCCGGTTTAAAAAGGATTGGAGGCGCTTTACGCTCTGGCTTCCCCAGAAAAGCCTGTTCAGCTTGTGCCCATTTCCACCTAATGCTCGCTGTCACGATCAGCACGAAAGCGATGGACGCGACAACGAGATGCACCCAGCGCGGAAGCCTCCACGGCCACTCAATTGCTAGAAGCAAAGCTCCAATCACAAACAATTTCGACCCGAGCGTCCATCTCTTCCGATTGGCCGACACCAGATCAGCATCAACGCCCTCGGCTGACTCTCGTTCCCGTTGTGCTCTCCGTTCCCACCAATTCGGCATCTCTTTTCGCCTCGGTCTCGGGTAACTGCACTTCCGCTACCCTTTATACTTTTGCACTCTTATACTTTCTACTCTTCACTCGAACATCGGCACCTTCACATCCTTCTTCTTCGCAAACTCAATCGCTTCCGCATACCCGGCATCCACATGACGAATCACGCCCATCCCTGGATCGTTCGTTAACACCCGCTCAATTCGCGCCGCCATTTCTTTCGTTCCATCCGCCACCGTCACCTGCCCAGAATGTTGCGAATACCCAATCCCCACTCCTCCGCCATTATGAATCGATACCCACGAAGCCCCGCTCGCCGTATTCACCAGCGCATTCAGCAGCGGCCAATCCGCAATCGCATCCGATCCATCCAGCATCGATTCCGTCTCGCGATACGGCGAAGCCACGCTCCCGCAATCCAAATGATCGCGCCCAATCACAATTGGCGCCTTCAACTCGCCCGTCGCAACCAAATCATTCAGCGCCAATCCGAACTTGTCCCGTTCTCCATAACCCAGCCAGCAAATCCGCGACGGCAATCCTTGAAACTTCACCCGCTTCTGCGCCAAAGTAATCCATCGCTTCAAATGTTCGTTCTCCGGAAACATTTCCAGCACCAGCCGGTCCGTCCGCGCAATATCCGAAGCCTCGCCAGAAAGCGCCGCCCAGCGGAACGGTCCTTTGCCTTCGCAAAACAGCGGGCGAATATACTCCGGCACAAATCCCGGAAAGTTGTAAGCGCCTTTCACGCCCTGCTGAAACGCAAACGTCCGGATATTATTTCCATAGTCAAAAGTCACCGCGCCCAGGTTCCGCAAATCGAGCATTCCTTGAACGTGCTCCGCCATCGCCTGCATGGAATGTTTCTTATATTCCTCAGGATCGCGCGCCCGCAGCTCCAGCGCCGCCGCCAGCGTCATCTTGTTCGGCACGTATCCGCCAATCGGATCATGCGCGCTGGTCTGATCCGTCAATAAATCCGGCACCACGCCGCGCTTCGCCAGTTCAGGAATTAAATCGGCGCAATTTCCAACCAGTCCCACCGAAGTAGCTTCGCGCTTGCGCACTGCATTCTTCAAAATCCGCAGCGCCTCGTCCAGACTCGTCACCATCACATCGATGTAGCCCGTCTTCAGCCGCTTCTTGATTCGCTGCGGATCAACATCAATCCCCAAAAACGCCGCGCCGTTCATTGTCGCTGCAAGCGGTTGTGCTCCCCCCATCCCGCCAATCCCGCCGCTAACCACCAGTTTTCCTTTCAAATCTCCGCCAAAATGTTTTTTCGCCGCCGCCGCAAACGTCTCGTACGTTCCCTGCAAAATTCCCTGCGTCCCAATGTAAATCCAGCTGCCCGCGGTCATCTGCCCGTACATCATCAATCCTGCACGATCAAACTCATGGAACTTGTCCCAATTATTCCAATGTCCCACCAGATTTGAATTGCAAAGCAAAACCCGCGGCGCATATTCATGCGTGCGAAAAATCCCGACCGGTTTTCCCGATTGCACCAAAAGCGTTTCGTCATTCGCCAGCCCGCGCAGCGACTTCACAATCGCGTGAAAACATTCCCAGTTGCGCGCCGCTTTTCCGGTTCCACCGTACACCACCAGCTCTTCCGGTTTTTCCGCAACCTCCGGATCCAGATTGTTCATCAACATTCGAAGCGCCGCTTCCTGCTGCCAACCCTTGCAGGAAATTTCCGTCCCGCGCGCCGCGCGAAATGGCCCTTTGCTCAATCTAGTTTCCGCCACTGTTTTCACCATACTCATCGCCATTTCTCCAACGCCATCTTATCAGGTTGCAGAAAAATCCCGGCAATCCGCCGCGCTTTGTGAGGTGAATCTTTCCGTCCAAGCGAACCGGAAAAAGTTATTCAGCCTTACGAAGGGTAAACGTTGAATGGTAAGAGTGACGAGGAGACGAGCCCGACGGGGATCAAAATCAGCTTTCGATTGGTTTTCAAGACGAAACAAAACCGGCATCAATGCGTAGAAGCCGCGCCCCCTGCGACCGCCACATTCGAGGCGTTGGCAATTGGCAATCGCACTACGACTAGGGTCCCGCGGCCGTACCCATCCGAATTGATTTCCAACGTGCCACCAAGTTGGCGAAGTCTTTCCCGCATCCCGCGGATTCCCACTCCCGGCGTACCCGCCGACAAGAGTTCCAGTTTTTTGTCGGGCGGTATGCCTTTACCGTGATCCTGTACTTCAATTCGAACCTCGCCGTTCGCGTGAATAATGCCGATGGTCGCGCTTGGGCTTTCCGAATGACGATGGATGTTTGTGAGACATTCCTGCACCAGCCGAAAGGTCGCTGTCTCCATATCTCGCGGCAGACGGTCAAAATCCTCCGGCAGTTCCAAGTCCACCTTTATTCCGCTGCGCTCCGTGAATCCTTGGATGTACCAGCGAAGGGCCGATGCCAGCCCGGCTTCATCAAGAAGTGGTGGATAGAGCAGGTAGGAAATGGTGCGAATGTCCCTGGACATGTCGTTCACCAGGACGACGCTGTCCGATACCGTCTTGGCCGACTTCGTGAGTCGCTCGATTTCCGTTCCCAGATTAGACAGATTCAGGGCCAGAGCCATGAGCGACTGCCCAGCGCTGTCGTGCAACTCGCGAGCGATTCGACGGCGCTCCTCATCTTGCAATTGCAAAAGCCTGGCGGTGAGGTCGCCGAGTCCCTGGTTAGCTATATCGAGTTCCGCGGTGCGCTCGCCGAGCCGCTCTTCCAGGTCTTCCTGAGATTGGCTCAGCGTTTCCAGGTTGCGGCGGTTTTTTTCTCCAATGGCCACGACGACTCCCGACACGACCACAAACGCGAGGATGCCAATTGATTGTGGGCCGTCAGGGATGCTGAGGGAATGGGAAGGGTTAATGAACCAGTAGCGCACGCCAAATAGCGCGACAGCAATCGCAACGACCGACGGACCGAGTCCGCAGTACACAGCCGAGAATGCCACAGCCGCAGGAAGAACAAGGTAAACCGTATAGCCGCCGGCAACCGGCATCATTGCAGCCGCAATCAGCAATGCAAATAACGTCGCCCCAAGCGCGGCCGCGTATTGTCTCGACGTACTGTTGAAGAAGATGGAAGTCGAGAAGGCTTCAGACGGGCTCATGAGTCCACCCCTTGCCGGAGGCCGGGGTTCCGAGCGCGAAATGATTCTAGCATGGGCCGTGGCTCGACGAGCGCTACAGCTGCTGCGGTATGGACTCTGCCTACCTTCGCCCCGATGATTGCGCTGGGGCAGGCCGATATCGAAACTTGAGAATATCAGCCACTAATCATTGGCAACCAGCGCCTGCGGCCGAGGAATCAGATGCAGTCGGAAAACCTTATCAAGTGCGCTCATGCGTTTTGCCGGTGCCTGGTCGAAGTCGAGGACCAGTTTTGCAGTACAGCATGCGCCAACGCGAAAGATGCAATTTCTAGTCCCTGTCCCTGCGGACATCCTGAATGTGTTGGAGCCGAAGAAGCAGCGGACGAAGCCGGGCTGGAATTGCCAACAGAAACGTCCTAGCAAGCCTTTACATTAGCTAGCTTGGTAAAGTTGAGTCTGTGATGTCGCGGGGTAACTTTACGCAGCGGGGTTCTTCAGAAGTTGTGCCACGGTCTTCAGGATTTCCTGCGAAAGCTGCTCGTCCGATACCGCGCGAGCCACGCTAATGCCGCCCACGAGCGCGCAATAGGTCAGAATTGCGTGCGCTCTTATGACGCCCTTGTCCGTTTGTCGTTTGCCTTTCGCGCGCTTGTCCGGCTGGCTGGTATCTCGAACCAGATTTGCGATCAACTCAATGTTGTCTCGAATTTTCCCCGTAACCAGAGCGCGAGTTTGCTTGTCGCTGCGCGCGATATCTCCTGCCAAGGCGCTGACCGGGCAGCCCGTGCCGGGATGATTGCGATGCGCTTCGCTCAAGTAATCACCGACCAGCGACTTGTACGTGACGGGCGGCCCGCCGCCCGAGGCAGCCGCATTTATCTGACGCTTCCACATTTCTAGCGCAGAGACAAGCGCTTCGGCCACTAAGTCGTCACGCGATGCAAAGTGCTTGTAGAAGCCGCCCACGGTAAGACCGGCTTGCTTCATTAGCTCCGCGATTCCGACCCCTGCAAGCCCCTCTTCGCGGAACCTCTTCGATGCGATAGCAACGATACGCTTGTGAGTTTTCACCTTTTCAGCTTTGGAATGGCCCATTGGCCCTCCTAAGAAAACCATAGCCAAGTCGCGATCACGTGAATCAAATCCATTAATCCCACCAAAAACACTGTAACCGAATCCTGATCACATGAATCGAAACCAGAGAACGGATTATAATCATAATCCAGAATGAAGATGAGAGACACACACAAATGAAAACCACATACAAAGCAGTGGAAGTCTCCGCACCCGGCGTGCTTCGAATAGTGGAACGGCCAGTGGCTGAGCCGGGATCGGGTCAGGTTCGAATTCGGGTGGAAGCATGCGGAATCTGTCACACCGATGCCGCCACGGTCACGGGCATGTACCCGGGTTTGAAATTGCCGCGCGTCCCAGGGCATGAAGTTGTCGGCCGCATTGAAGCCTTGGGCGGCGGAGTAGCCAGATGGAAGATCGGTGAACGGGTTGGCGTCGGATTCTTCGGTGGTGAAGACGGAGTTTGCGAATCGTGCAGACGCGGCGACATTGTGAATTGTCAGAACGCCGTGATACCGGGCGTAACCGTGGATGGCGGATATGCGGAAGTGATGATCGCTGAAGCGCGCGGCATCGCGTCCGTTCCTGATGAGCTCACGTCGGTCGAAGCCGCCCCGCTACTCTGCGCAGGAATCACCACCTACAACGCTCTTCGCAACGCCGGCTTGCGCGGCGGAGATTTGGTAGCTGTGCAGGGCATTGGTGGCCTCGGGCACCTTGGTATCCAGTTTGCCCGGCACATGGGATTCCGTACGGCCGCAATCGGACGTGGAGGCGAAAAGGAAAAGCTTGCGAAGGATTTGGGCGCGCACGTCTACATCGATACTGCCGTCGACGATGCTGCAGCTGCGCTGCGGCGTATGGGCGGAGCCAGAGCCATTCTCGCAACAGCTCCCAGTGGCGATGCTATGGGGCCACTGGTGTCCGGTCTTGCTGCCCGCGGGAAGCTCATCGTAGTCGGTGTACCGTTGGACCCGATGCAATTAAGTGCGTTCCCGCTGGTCTTTGGAGGCCGCTCGATTTATGGCTCACTGGCCGGCACAGCGATCGATACCGAGGACGCGCTTGCTTTCAGCGTCCTGGAGAATATCCGCCCCATGATCGAGACACTTCCTCTTGAACAGGCTGCTGAGGCTTACAATCGCATGATGCAGGGCAAAGCACGGTTCCGCGTGGTGCTGGTTACAAACGACAGAGTCGCTTAAGTGAATCCGAAACGAGAGAAATAAGATGCGTGCAATGAGAGCGGAAAAATTCAGTGGTTATGAAGGGTTGAAGCTTGTAGACCTTTCAAAACCAGCCGTCTCGGACGGAAAAGTACTGCTGCGCGTGACTGCAGCCGGCGTCACACCGCTTGACCATACGATTCTCTCCGGTCAGTATCCCCGCGCGAAGGCGCCGCTAGTTCTAGGCAACGAAGGAGCGGGCGTAGTGGAGGAGGGAGGCGGAACGGACTTTCCTATCGGTTCGCGTGTGATGTTCACGGGAGCGTATGGCGTTTCTGAGGATGGAGCGTACAGTGAATGGATTGCCGTACGGAAGGAGAACCTTTGCCTGATACCTGAGGGTGTCGACGACGTGAGTGCCGCAGGTATTCCGGTCGCATATCTCACCGCGCAGATCGCTCTTACCCTCGCCGGTTTTCAGGCAGGCAAAACCGTGCTGGCGCCGGCGATCGGAGGATCAGTCGGCAACGCGGTGACACAATTGGCGCGGGCCATGGGCGCAAAACACGTTATCTCCAGCACGACCAATCACACGAAATCCGAGCAGGCGAAGGCGCTGGGATTCAATGAGGTCATTGATACCTCCGTCGAGAAGCTGGGTGACGGCGTGCGGCGTATTACAGGCGGTTACGGCGCAGACATTGTGATCGACGGGGTCGGTGGTGAAGTTTTGAGCGAGGCGCTCGGAGCGCTTGCTTTGCACGGAAGCCTTACAACACTGGGGTATTCGGCGGGCCGCAAGGCAACCATTGACGTCACGGATCTGATCTGGAAGCGGGCCAACATCAAGAGCTTCGTGCTGTTCGCTCAACCGCAAGCGGCCTGGGCTGACGCTTGGAACACTATCGTCGGTCTGCTTCGATCCGGGGCGATCAAACCGATTGTGGCCAAGACCTTTCCGCTGAACGAAGCCGCTGATGCTCTGCGTTACCTGATTGCGGGTCGCCCCTTCGGAAGGGTCGTCCTCACAATCTGACGAGCCTCGATAAGCTGGCGGAGCAGCTTGTGAACGAAGGTGCGTGCGCTCTCGTCGATACTGCCGTCGACGACGCCGGAGCCCTGCTGTGGCATATCCGTCTTACGCCGCTCAAAGCGCGCTGAATGTCGCATGGCACTAGGCCTACATAGTGGCTAGCAATGCAACGCACTGGGCGAGCATGGATACTGCCAGCAGCGGAACGCGCATCGTCAGCGAGCGGTCCCAAGACGCCTGCAACACCCGAGCACCATCCAGCCAGCCTCCCGTTTTCGCCGCTGCTGTTTGCAGCCGATTGATTGGTTTTGAGAAGCGGTTGTATATAACCACGAACGGGATCAGCATCGAGAGCCACAACAGATAGAGCGCCCGATGTCTATTCCCACTGAACAGCACAAGTAGCAAATTCGACGAGATTGCCGAAACGCCCCAGATAGGCATCCGCCTGTCTCCGAATAGATGGATAAAGCCCATAACCTCCGTCGCAGCTGATTCCGCAGCTGATCTGAGAGCGGGACGGCCCACGGTCAAGAAGAACATGTCGGTGCCAAAGATCACAGCGGTGCTTACGAGGCCAGCTAGAGACGCTGGCCCTATCAGATGGTTCATTGCGCGTCCGCCTTTCTTACCGTCGCCGCCCCGATCCGTTGGAACACTTCCAGCAGGTTGAGTTCGTCCCAGTGTTCTACTAACTTTCCATCCTTAACGCGCCAGATATCGATGCTTCGCAACTGAACCGGTGCACTGTTCGGCCGATAGCCCATGAATGGTTTCGTAAAGGTTCCGTTGTAGGTGAAGCGGGCGCTGATGCGGTCGCCCTCTTCGATCACGTCCTCCATCACAACTTTGGTATCGGGAAATGCGTCCAGGTAGTGCCGAAAGAAAGCTTTGACGCCCGCTGGTCCCGGCTGTACCTGCGGGTTGTGATTGTTGTACTCGGGGTGGATGAACTCACCGAAGAGTTCGACGCGTTTCTCGTTCAACGCTTGCGCGAACAGTCGTGGCAGACGCTTGTTGCTCATATAATCCTCCATGACTCCGAGTCTGTGATGTATACTGTCATATGTCAAGGTACTATCATATTTGTCAGTATAGGAGCTAAAATGCCAGTCTCCAAAAAGGAAGTCTCCGAGTGTCCGGTGGACGCGATGATGCGCGTGATGGACGGCCGTTGGAAGGGCACGATTCTGTGGCGTCTGCAGGATGGACCGCGGCGCACCAGCGAACTCAAGCGTTCCATTCCAGGGATCACGGAGCGCATGCTGATCCGACATCTTCAGGAACTTGTTGCCGATGGCATCGTCAAAAGAGACGATAAGAAAACGATTCCGCCCTGCGTTTACTACTCTCTCTCCTCGTACGGAAGGACTCTCGGCCCAGTGGTGCAAATGATGTGTAACTGGGGTCGTTCGCACTTGAAGCGTCTATCAGCAAGGCCGTCCGATAGCAGAGTGCGCGGCCATCGGGCGCCGAAGGGGATGAACCGCGAGTTCTCGTCGCGATCGTAACTAATCTATTTCACGTTCCATTGCGGCGGTGGCGCTTATACGTTACAGTTTCATTTGGAACGACTTCGCCTCCGCCAATGAACTACGGAACGCTTCCCTCCAAGTTCCTGCACGCGCTCGATACGTGGCCCACTCCACGCGCTCAGATGTTTCGAAGCGGCTCCACAACTTGGCAGAATATTTCCAGTGACGAATTGTTGCGCCGCACCGCGGGATTATCCCAAGCCCTGTTCGAACTCGGTGTAAAACCTGGCGACCGCGTCGGACTCTTCGCCGGCAACCGCCCGGAGTGGCACACAGCCGACTTGGCCATCACGGGAAATGGCGGCGTCACTGTCCCCGTCTATTTCAAGGAGTCTCCGGAACGCGTTGCCTACATCCTGAAACATTCCGAAGCCAAAGTAGTTTTCGTTGCGGGAAGCGACCAGCTGATTTCGCTGCTGGCGATTCGCAGCGAACTTCCGCTACTCGAACACATCATTGTTGCCGATGCCGGCGATCAGCTGCCCCCCGATTGTCTTCGTTACGAAACACTGATTGCGTTGGCGGGCGGCGCGGAAGTTGCTGCATACCGTATGCACGCTTCGCAAGTTTTGCCGGGACAGCTGGCTTCCATCATCTACACGTCCGGAACCACCGGCGAGCCGAAGGGCGTGATGCTGACGCACACCAACTTCTGCTCCAATGTCACCGACGTGGGTTGCGACTTCGCTTTGCGTCCCAGTGAAGACGTCGCGATTTCATTTCTGCCGCTGGCGCATGTGTACGGGCGCACTCTCGATTACATTTATTTATTTCAAGGAATTCCCGTCGCGTACGTGGAAGCCGTGGAAAACGTGGCACAGGCGCTGAAGGAAATTAAACCGACAGTGATGGCAGCAGTGCCGCGGGTGTTCGAAAAAATCTACGCCAAATTAATGGAGCAGGGCAGTGCGGCCGCTGGATTCAAGGAACACATATTTTCATGGGCCATGCGTATTTCCGAACGCGCGGCCGCGTGGCGCTGCGGGGATTCCACTGCAGGCCCGCTGCTGAAATTGCAATGGAAGCTGGCTGACAAACTGGTCTTTGCGAAAATTCGCGAAGGCACTGGCGGACGATTGCGCATTGTTTCCTCCGGCGGAGCGCCGCTTTCGAAATCGCTCGCGGAATTTTTCTGGAGTGTGGGCATTCCGATTTATCAGGGCTATGGATTGACGGAAACTTCGCCCATCGTTTCCAGTAATTTTCCGCGCAATCGCGTGGGCAGTTCCGGATTGCCGATTCCCAATTGCGAAGTGAAAGCCGCGGACGATGGCGAAATTCTGGTGCGTGGCCCGATGATCATGCAGGGCTATTACAAACGTCCGGAAGCCACGCGCGAAGTGATTGATGAAGAGGGCTGGTTTCATACCGGCGATATCGGCTATCTGGACAAAGACAATTATTTATTTATCACCGACCGCATGAAAGACTTGTTGAAAACCTCCGCGGGAAAATACGTTGCGCCGCAGCCCATTGAAAATTCTCTCAAGAACAGTCCGTACATTCTGAACGCGATGGTGGTCGGCGATCGCAGAAAATTTATCGTGGCGCTGGTGGTCCCCAACTGCAAATTGATTTCCGCCAAAGCCGCGGAAAGCGGCGTAACGATTTCCTGCAGTGAGGAAGTTGCCGAGCATCCATTTACTCGAACTCTGGTTCACGCGGAAATTCAGCGGCTCACGGCGAATCTTGCGCAATACGAAACCATCAAACGGTTCGCGTTGCTGCCCAGCGATTTTACTTTCGATAACGGCGCGCTGACTTTCACCATGAAATTGAAACGCCGCGTGGTGGAAGAGCAGTACCACGACGTGATCGAATCGCTGTACGCTGATGTGGCCGAGCCGAGGCCGGTGATTCAGGACTGAGTTGTGAGTAGCGAATAGTGAGTTGTGAGTAGTTTGTAGAGAAGACTCTGCCGCGCTTGAGAGAATCTGATCGAGGTCAAAATGTCTGACCAGTTGGTGATTGCGGGCCGCGCGTTTTCTTCGCGGCTGATTGTAGGCACCGGAAAATACCGGAGCTTTCAGGAAATGGCGCGCGCGCATGTCGCCTCCGGCGCGGACATGGTTACGGTTGCGGTGCGCCGAGTAAACCTGACCGACAAATCGAAAGAATCACTGCTGGATTTTATTCCGCGCGACAAAATGTTTATCCTGCCGAATACCGCCGCGTGTTACACCGCGGAAGAAGCGATTCGCACTGCGCGGCTGGGGCGGGAATGCGGTCTTTCCAACTGGGTAAAACTCGAAGTGATTGGCGACCAGCAAACGCTTTATCCTGATACCGAACAACTGATTGAAGCGACGCGCGTTCTGGTAAAGGAAGGATTTGTTGTTCTTCCTTATACCAATGACGATTTGATCGCGGCGCGAAAACTGATTGATGCTGGTGCATCCGCGGTGATGCCGTTGGCTGCGCCAATCGGATCGGGACTGGGCATTCAGAATCCGGCGGCGCTGCGAATTTTGCGCGAACGGATTACCGAAGTTCCGATGATCGTGGATGCGGGCGTTGGAACCGCATCCGATGCGGCGGTGGCGATGGAACTTGGCGCCGACGGAATCCTGATGAATACGGCGATTGCGGAAGCTGCAGATTCGGTGCTGATGGCGGAAGCAATGCGCGATGCGACGATCGCGGGCCGCAAGGCATTTCTCGCCGGGCGCATGCCGAAAAAACTTTACGCTTCTGCTTCTTCTCCTCTCGCTGGCGTGGTGCGCTGAGCCACGGATGTTTCGTTTAGATTGGTCAATCGCGTGCGCGGCGAAAAGTCGTCGCCATGCATACATCGAAGAGGAAGAGAGATTCCTCGCTCCGCTCGGAATGACGGCCGGGGAAAAGTCTCTCTCGACCCTGCGCTCCTCGGAATTACGGCTGTGAAGCGCGCTTGATTGATCGTGACAAATGCTTGTTTTCTCGAAGACTCATTTGAAAAATCCCTAGTGCGGCGCAACAGGCGAGTCGTTGGCCTGAATAAATCCGATCACGATTTTTGAGAATTCGTCGGGCCATTCCAGATAGAGAAGATGGCCTGCGTTGTTGAGAACAATTCTGCGCGAGCGGGGGACGCCGGCTTCGATGGCTCCGGCGTGGGCATGCACGTCGGGAATGTCGGCGTCACCGACGAGTAAGAGCGTCGGAACACGAATTTCTTGCAGGCGCGGGAGAGCCGGCTTGACTGGGAGTTCAAAGTCCGCATGCGTTAAATCTTGAGGACTTGCTGCCAGCAAGTCGGCCATGCGCTTCTTGGCGGCATCGTGGCCTGGGGCGATCAAATATTTGTCTTTTACGGCTGCTGCAATTGCACCCTGCACGTCGCCTTTTTCCAAAGGCTTGCCTAAAACGCTGCCACGATCGAGGAAGTGCTGCGAATAAGGCATACCGCCTACGACGGCACCTACCAACACAAGTTGCTGGACGGTCTCCGGGTGGTCGAGGGCAAAATTGATGGATATTTCGCCGCCATGAGAACTTCCGACAATCGCGGCATGACTCACTTTCAGGTGACGTAGCAGGGCGGCCAGATCGTCCGTCGCAGAATGTCCTTCAGTGGCCGCCGGGGAGCGTCCATAGCCGCGACGATCGTAGCGGATGGTGTGAAAGCGCCGGCAGAACTCCGGCCAAACGTCACGCCACACGGCGGAATCGAGTACGCCATCGTGCACCAGGACGACAGTTTGCGAGCCCGAGCCGCACTCTTCGTAGTAGATTTTTCCGTTTTCGACATCGAGAAACGAGCCTGGGATTGAAGCGGGCAAGGGAGTTGGCGTTTGCGCGGACGCCGAAGCAACAATGAGACAAGAGAGGAGGATGGTGATGGCCAGTGATGATTTTAATTTCAATGCGCGCCTCCTCTCTGTTTAATCAGAAGGTGAATGCCAGCGGTGGACGCTTTACGCCTGGGCTTGGGCGGCCTTTTTGGCCAGGGCGGAGTCGTAGCTTTCGCCGTAGATGGCGGGGACTTTACTGCCCATGGGGCGGAGATAGGTGGAGAGCTGGCCGCGATGGTGGATGGTGTGGACGAGGCCGAACTGGAGAAAGAGCACGGCGGGCTGCTGGATCAAGCCGCGAAAGTCCACGATTTTGACCAGTTGTTCGCCAGTAAGTTTGGTCAAGGCGTCGAAGTTTTTGGCGTAAGTCTGTTCGTACCAAGCGGCGACTTCGAGCGATGTTTTCACGTTTTCTGGAATCGCTACGGCGCTGGGGTTAAAGACGCCGTTGATGACGGTTACGAGAAACATGTTGTCGGCGACGGCGATGTGGCGAAGAAGTTCGTTGGCGGTTTTGGCGCAAGCGTCAGGTTGGTAGTTCACTTTGTCTTCCGGGACGGCGTCGAGAATTTTTTTAGTGGTGCGGCTTTCGTTTTTAAGCGAGCCGAGAAAGAAGTTGTGGAGCAGGAAGTGTCCTTGTTCGGGGGTCATGTCAACCATGGTGAATCTCCTTGTTATTTAGAATTCCGGTAGGGAATCATCGGGGTGAATTCTACTCCGAAATGGAGTCAAGCAGGGACAGCTGGGTCAAGGGAGGTCGATGTGGCGGTTGATGTTTTGGGTGGGGTTTGCGGCGCGTACCGGGAAGCGTGTGGAGCTGCGTGAGGAGTTGATGCGGATATTGGAGCCTACGCCGGCGGAGGCGGGGTGCGTTGGGATTCATTTGTATGAATGTCTGCGTGGCGGAAAGGATTTCATCATACATTCTCAATGGATGGAGGAGGCGGCGTTTGATGCACATGCGGAGTTGCCGCACATGAAGAGGTTTTGGGGATTGGTGGGGGAGCTGATTACGCATCCGGTGCAGGCGATGAGGTGCAGGAGATTAGGTTGGGGGCGGTGAATACCCAGGAGTAGGCCCGCCACCTGGGGCACCCGCCTGCGTGTAAACTCGACGGCCTGGGGTACGCGATTGGAAGACGTGACGACGTGGCACTAGAAAACGAAATTGCGAGTTCGAGAAAGGAAGTATGGACCGCGGAGGACAAGTGATCCCGATCGAGATCTTAAGGGCTGTTGAGACAGTGTTGGTGATCGACTGGCCGAGCAAGGAAGTGCCGGAATCGCTGGCACGTGCGCGACTGCGTGTGGTGGTGCGGGGCGGACCGGAGCCAGAGGGTTATTCGGTCTATCAAATAAACAACGGTGAAGTGAACAACGGCGAAGTCATGGAGCGCCTGACGGGTTGTCCGCCGGAGCGTGCGGATTTGATTTACTCGTATCGCCCGCTTAGTGAACTGCCGGGAATCATCGCGACCGCGAAAGAGCTGGGTGCGAAGACGATTTGGAGTCAATCGGGAGTGAATGCTACTGGAGGAAAAGATCCGAGAGGCTGTTGGGTGGCGGACGAGGAGCTGACGCTGGCGCGCAATCTTGTCGAGGCGGCGGGATTGCGGTTCATTGCTGAGCCGTACATTGGGGAGGTGGCGCGGAAGCTGCAAACGGGTTAGGGCCAGGTGTCAAACGCGGGAGTCAAAAGAACCGATTGGAGGGCCCGGTATGCGGTAGGCAGGCGGCTAGTGCAACAGCTAGAAAAAGAGCCGAAGCTGGTGTTAAAACCAGCCAGTAGTTTGGTTGAGAAAAGAGCGGGCACGGCATGCCGTGCCCCTACGGGAAAGAACTTCGGATCGCTGCGAAGTGCTTATAGAAATGCTTGGGATGCATGAGTGGAGGATGGGACATGGGAACTTCTGCAGGAGAAAAAGCAATGATGAACTGCACAATTGCGCCGTGGTTATCGGTGCGGCGGAGCGGTAAGGCGGTGGAGTTTTATAAAGCGGCGTTTGGAGCGACGGAGGCGTTCCGGATCGAAAGTCCTGATGGTGGCGTAGTGGCGCGGCTATCGGTGGATGGGGCGGAATTTTGGGTGGGAGATGAATCGCCCGAGCATCAGAATTTTAGTCCGGAGACGATTGGTGGAGGATCGGTGCGGATGGTCTTGACGGTGGGGGATCCGGATGCGGTGTTTGCGCGAGCGGTAACGGCTGGCGCGAAAGCGGTGCATGAGGTGAGTGAAATGCATGGGTGGAGAGTTGGGAGAGTGGTGGATCCGTTCGGCCATCATTGGGAGATTGGGCGGCAGTTGTAGGAGAGAAGACCCAGGAGTCAATGCGACACCTGGGGCACCGTTGGAAGTTTAGGAGTAGAAGGGAAAAGAAGAAAAGGAAAGAAGGAAATAAAAGAAGGGAAAACGCGACTGCAGGACCACGCGCCATGCCGTGCCCCCACGGGAAAATTCGGGTTGGGGGCGCTACTGATTTTCTGAGGGGCGGGGGAGTGGAGTGGATGGAGGGGTAGTGACCTGGTGAGTTTCGCGCCTGGGCGGAGCCTGGATTACTTTCGGGGCTTGTTTTTTTGGTTTTTTCTTTTCGCGGCCGCGTGCGTCTCGATTTCCCATGTTCAGTAGAGTGCCATAAGACGCGACGAAATTAAAGGGTACAACGTATAAGAGTACAAAAGCTTAAAAGTACAAGTGTGGTCATCGGTGGAAGAGGGTGCCCTACGACAAGGAAGAGAAGAGAGATTCCCTGCCTGCGCAGGCAGGTTCGGAATGACGGCTACAAGAAAGAAAAAGAAAGAGCAGCGGCGTAAAGTTTGCCTGCGGCGAGCGGGCCGCTGCTACATTCGGAAAAGAATAACGGAACGCTTTGAAGAAAACTCGGAGAGAAATTATGGAGTGAGGAAAAGGAAGTGCCAGAGGAGGTCTACGCAGGCGTGGACGATGGCGGAGGCGAAGATAGAACCGGTTTTGCGCCAGGTCCAGCCGTAGAAGAGTCCTGCGATGGTGGCTAGCAGGACGTAGCGCCAGTTGGGGAAATGCATGTTGGTGATGTGCGAGAAGCCGAAGAGGATGGAAGCGGTGATCCAGCCGGCGGTGTTGTTGTTGGAGGTGCGAGAGAGAAAATTTTGAAGGAGGCCGCGGAACAGGAGTTCTTCTGGCCAGGCGGTGAAGAAAAGAATGGCGACGGAAAGTGGAAGGAAAGATTTCCATTGCGAGAGATGCGGGGAATAGCTGAGGAAATGAAGTTTTAGGCCTAGCGGAATAACGATGCAGGCGATGAGAATGAGCGCGCCGAGGATGTAGAGAGACCAGTTGGAGCCCCAGCCGATTGTGTAGCCGATGTTTTTCGTATGGCGGAGGAGAATGAATCCGGCGATGGCGATGTTGACGGCGAGCATGACGGTGAAGATGTAGGCGAGGCGGCCGCCGGGGTAGGGCCAGAGCCAGTGCGAGGGGCCGAACTTTACGATCACCCAGATGGCGACGAGGATGAAGAGGTCTTGCCAGGAGCCAGGTGCGGCGGATGGTGCTCCGGAGAGAAGCGCTAGGGGAAGAAAGATGAATGCGGCTACGGCGCCTAGTCGCGCGAAGGATGCGGTGCCGGTACCCAGGCCGTAAACCAGGAAAATAAAAAAGAGAATGACGGCCAGGAGCCAGCCGGAGGCTGGTCCGGCGATGGTGGCGATGCGGTCGGGAATGCCACGCGCTGCGAAGAGCAACATTGCAGCTAGAAGAAAAGAGAAAGCGAGGATGGTGGCTACAAATGCGCGGCCGTGTGCGGAGCCGTGCATGGTGAAGACTGCGAAGAGAATGAAGATGGCGACGAGTGCGGACCAGAGGGCCAATGTCGGGAAGAGGCCGAGTTGGCGCGCGGCGGGCAAGATGAGTATTGTAGCGCGGGCGCAGGGGAGTGCTTGTGCCGCGCCTACGGCGCTTGTTGGCGGGTGTTGGTTGACCCAGCTCTTACGGGCTGGCTAACGTGTGCCGCACCTATCGGGGTTGGATCCTCGTGGCTGCTGACGGCGCTTCGCCTGTGATTTTTTATTCATTCGAAGGTAAACAGAAGTGAAGAGGCTGGCCTACATAGATTGGATGCGCGGGTTGGCTTGCGTGTTGATGTTCGAGACGCACTGCTATGACTCTTGGCTGAGCGCGGATGCGAAGAAAACGGAATTTTTCCGATATTCGCAGATGGGCGGAACGTTGCCAGCGCCGCTGTTTATATTTTTGGCGGGAGTATCGGTGGCACTGGTGACGGAGAAGCTGCGTGGGAAAGGAGTTGCACGAGGCACGATCGCAAAACAAGTGATGTGGCGCGGGGCGGAAGTTTTTGGGCTGGGGATATTGTTTCGGGTACAGGAATTTATTTTGGGGATACCGATTTCGCCGTGGACGGATTTGTTGCGGGTGGATGTGCTGAACATACTTGGGCTGTCGATGATTCTGCTGGGAGTTTTGTGTTGGGTGGCCGGGGGTGGTGATGCGGTTGTTGCCGCGATGGTGCGGGCTCGAAACTTAGTTCTGGCGTTGGCGGCGGCTGCGGTGGTGTCGATCGTGACTCCTGCGTTGTGGACTACGTGGCGGCCGCGATTTTTGCCGTGGCAAGTGGAGTCGTATGTGAATGGCGTGCACATTTTTGATAAGCCGCAGGTGTGGCTGTTTCCGATATTTCCGTGGGCGGCGTTCGCGTTTTTGGGATTGGCGGTAGGGTTTTGGTTGTTTACGGATTTTGTCAAGCGACGGGAGGAGTCGGGATTCTTGGTGTTGGTGTTGGCGGGAGTGGCGGCGTTTTGTGCGGCGTTGGCGTTGGATCGCTGGGGACCGGCGGTGTATGCGGTGTACGACTATTGGCATACGAGTCCGAATTTTTTTCTGGCGCGGTGCGGAGTGATTGTAGTGATTTTGAGTTTTGTTTATGTGTGGTGCCGATGGGGACTTGGCCAGGTGGGATTCAGTCCTGTGCAGCAGTTGGGGAGGACTTCGTTGCTGGTGTATTGGGTGCATATTGAATTTGTTTATGGGAGATTGTCGATTTTGCCGAAGGGGAGATGCGGGATTGCGGCGGCTACGGCCGGGTTGTGCCTGATATTTGTGGCGATGTTGGGATTGTCGGTTGCGCGGACGCGTTGGAGTTTGCGGAGAGAGTTGGTGGGATAGAGAGCGGAGTCGGAAAAAGATTAGGAAAAAAGATAACGCAGAGCCGCTGAGTACGCTGAGGCGCGCAGAGAAAAGAGTGGGAGCAAAAAAAAACGAGAGAAAAGAGAAAAGAACCGACCTCCCGACCGAGTCGGGATAAATTCCGATCGGTCACTACAAAAGCTTTACGGCTTTGATTGCTGGGATTGGGGGATTTTGATGATGACTTCGTTGGGCTTAGCCAGGCCAAGTTCGTCGCGGGCGATGGATTCGATTTTGTGGGGATCGGTTTTGAGGGATTTAACTTCGTCGGAGAGTTCGGCGTTTTCTTTGGCGAGGCGGTTGATGTCGGACCGCAAGCGTTCGATATCCAATTTGGTGCGGCGCATGGCGAGGTAGCCGTGAGTGCCGAAGATGTCATGCAGGAAAAGAGCGAAGACGCAGAGGACGAGAATGGAGCGTCCGTATTGGGTCCAGATCGCGGCGAATTTTGTTTGCTCGGGCATGCGATTGGTATTTGAAGTTAAAGAAAAATTCTGGACGGAGTCAAGTGCCATCTGTGCAAGGTTTCGGATTAGCAGTGGAGATAGTGCTGCCATTTACATTGCTGTACAGCCCGTTCGTGCTCAGGGTAAACAGGAATGACTGTGCTACGAAGAGAGAATCCAGTTGGTGGCTTCGCGGACTAGTTTAGCGGAGGCGGCGGGGGTTTCGGCTTCGACGTAGAGGCGGAGGAGAGGTTCAGTGCCGGAGAGGCGGAGCAGTATCCAGGAGCCGTCTTCGAACGCGAATTTTGCGCCGTCGGTGCGGTCGATGGATTTTATTTTGCGGCCGAGGAGAGTAGAGGCGTCGGCTTTGGATTTCTGAATGGCGAGGGATTTTTGTTCGTCGGTGAGATGAAGATTTTCGCGGGTGGGAGCGAAGGAGCGGCCGACTTTTCGGAAGAGCCGCTGGATTTGTTCGCTGATGGAGGCGTTGCGGGCGGCGAGCATTTCGGCTACGAGGAGGCAGGCTAGGATGCCGTCTTTTTCCGGAATGTGGCCGCGAATGGTGAGGCCGGCGCTTTCTTCACCGCCGAGCGCGATTTTATCTTCGCGGATCAGTTGGCCGATGTATTTGAAGCCGACCGGAGTCTGGTGGACTCTTTGGCCGTGAAATTTTGCGGCGGCGTCAACGAGTTCGGAGGTGGCCACGCTGCGGGCGGCCGGCATTTTCCATCCGCGAGATTCGACCAGATAGTCATAGACGAGCGCGAGGATTAGGTTGGGCTGAATCCATGCGCCATCGGAATCTACGATGCCGAAGCGGTCGGCGTCGCCGTCGGTGGCCAGGCCTGCGGCTGCTTTTGAGGAGAGAACGAGATTGCGGAGTGGAGCGAGATTTTCTTCGCTGACGTCGGGGCCGGTGCCGTCGAAGAGCACATCGCGATCGGCACGGATGGTTTCTACGGCGACGCCGTGGTCGGCGAGAATTTTATTGAGGTAGCCTGCGCCGCAGCCGTGGAGAGCGTCAACGGCGAATTTCTTTTTGGAATTGGCGAGGATGTCGAATCTTACGAGTTGCTCGAGGCGGTTCAGGTAATTCGCGCGGAGGTTGGTTGTTTCTGCGGGCGCGGAGTGAGTTTTTAGCGGGGGAACGCCGCCGCTGGCGAAGAGTTTGGCAGCGCGGGATTCGATGTCTTTGGTGACTTCGGGGAGGGCGGGGCCGGCATCGGCGGAAGAAAATTTCAGGCCGTGGTATTGTGCAGGGTTGTGACTGGCGGTGAAGTTAACGGCGCCATCGAGTTTGCTGCGCAGAATTTCGTAGGCAACGGCGGGAGTGGGAGTGAAAGTGTCGCAGAGAATCGCGCGGACGCCGCGCTGCTGGAAAATGTCGACTGCGAGGGCGGAAAATTCTTCGGAGTAGAAGCGGGTGTCGTAGGCCACGAGGATGGTGGGCTTGGCGGTTTTCGATTTGGCGTGTTCGGCGATGGCGGTGACGGCAAGACGGACGGCGGCGAAAGTGAAGTCGTCGGCGATGAGTCCGCGCCAGCCGGAGGTACCGAATTTGATTGGGGAAGCGGAGATGCTCGGAGAAGCGCTCATATTTTTCACCTCAGGGTTTGTAAGTACGACTTCTTACCTCAGGGGCTCTAAGTACAGCCACCTGAAACCCTGAAACCCGAAGTTAGTGTAGACCCGGCGGAGTGATGTGCAAAGGGGGGGACGCGGAGAAAATGGCAAAAGGTACGAGCGCGAGAATCGTGTTGGTGACGTGCGGGAGCTTGGCGGAGGGCCGGAAGATTGCTCGGGCCGCGGTGACGAAGCGGTTGGCGGCCTGCGTGAATATTGTTTCCGCGCCGGCGGAATCGATTTATCGATGGAAGGGGAAAGTCGAAAGTGCCAAGGAATTCTTGTTGGTGATCAAAACTATGGCGCGCCGGCTAAAGGAGTTGGAGAAAGAGATCGCGCGGACGCACAGTTATGAGGCGCCGGAGTTTTTGGTGCTACGAGTGGATTCGGGTTCGCGGAGCTATCTAGAATGGCTGGCGGAAGCAGTTAGCCGAGACTAGTTCGCAAAACGCGAACTAACGACTTGGCAAGTTCGCATTATGCGAATCTAATGGTTCCGAGGGCGAGTGCACATTATCAGCCGTAAGAGGTTGCTCGAGGCGACGCAAGATCACGGCGATCTCGGCGTGCCCCTTGATGTGTGGTACCGGCTCGCAAAAAGCGCCACATGGAAAAATTTGATGGAGGTACGGCAACTGTTTCCGACAGCAGATCCGGTTGGGAATTCACGGCTTTCAACATCAAGGGCAACGCATACGGCTGATTACTGAGATTAATTACAAAACTGGGAAAATCTTCAATCGGCAAGTACTGACTCACGCTGATTACAGCAAAGGAGGCTGGAAACTATGAGCACGCTGACCGTGAGTCCGGACTACCGCGCCCTGCTCAGGAAGGTTCCGCCAAAAGTAATTCGGACTGAAAAAGAGAACGATGCATATACCGAAATTCTTTATGATCTTGACCGGTGCAGTAAGAGCTTGTCGCAGGTGGAAAAGGATCTAGCCGACTATTGACGCTGCTGATTGAAGACTTTGAGGAGAAGCGCTATCAATTGCCGCGCTCAAAGCCTCTTGATGTACTGCGCTTTCTGATGGACCAGCACGGCCTGCTGCACAAGGATCTTACCGATATATTTGCAACACCGAGCATAGTGTCTGATATTGAGCAGCAAGCGAGAGCTAAACAAGGATCACATCCGGCGACTGGCTGAGCGGTTCCGTGTTTCGCCCGAGCTGTTTTTCTAACGCCTAGGGTTAGGCGCCGAAAAGGGTGTGAGGATGACAACGCTCATGTAGGAGATCTTTTATGGTTTGGTGTTCGCATTCATGATTTGTGCCGCGGTGCTGATTGCGACTTTGGCGAGAAAGGGAGTTCCCAAAACATTCGATCGAGAGATGTATTGGACCTGCTTCGCTGCCAGCGGACTTGGTGCTGTACTTTTAATTGTGGCGGCCCAACGCATAAATGGATCGGGAGCAGCGTCATGGTAGGTAATGTCGGACTGCTACTGCTCGGAGTCTCGACAGGTTGCTTCGCTGGAATATTCATTTTCAAGAGTGGAACGAAAACGCATTCTAGCGGCAGCAACGCAAACAATTAGACGTAGAGGAGGGCCTGGTCCAGGTCGGCGATGATGTCTTCGAGGTCTTCGATGCCTACGGAGAGGCGGACCAGGCCTTCGGTGATGCCTATGCGCTCTTGCACTTCTTTGGGCATGGAAGCGTGGGTCATCAGGGCGGGCAAGGAGATTAGGGATTCTACGCCGCCGAGGCTTTCTGCCAGGGCGCAGATTTTTACTTGATTGAGAAAGCGGCGAGCGGCTTCGAGGTTGCCGAGATCGAAGCTGAGCATAGCGCCGGGGCCGCGCTGTTGTTTGCGGGCGATGTCGTGTTGCGGGTGAGACGCGAGGCCCGGGTAGTAGACTTTGCGGATTTTGGCGTGGGCGTCGAGATGACGCGCTACCGCGATGCCGTTGGCGTTGTGCTGGAGCATGCGCACGGCGAGGGTTTTGAGTCCGCGAGAAACCAGAAAACAATCCATCGGAGAAAGGCCGGCGCCGGCGGAACGCTGAATGAAATAGATTTTTTCGGCTTCTTCCTGGCGCGTGACGACTACGCAGCCGCCGGTGCAGTCGCTGTGGCCGTTGAGGTATTTGGTCATGGAGTGGACAACAATGTGGGCGCCCAGAGCGATGGGGCTCTGCAGATAGGGAGTCAGAAAAGTATTGTCGACGACGAGTATGGCGTTGCGCTCAGTGGCGAGCTTGGCCATGGCGGCAATGTCCGTGATACGAAGAGTGGGATTCGTGGGAGTTTCGATGTACAGCATGCGGGTGTTGGCGCGCATGGCGGCGAGGACTAGATCGGGGGATGAAGTATCAACGAAGCTGAATTCGAGGCCGAAATGGACGAGAAGTTGTGTTGCGATGCGATAGACGCCGCCGTAGACGGCTTCTGAGAGAACGACGTGATCGCCCGGGCGGAGAAGGCGGAATACCGAGTCGATAGCAGCCATGCCAGAGGTAAAAACGTAGGCCGCGTGGCCGCCTTCCAGTTTGGCTAGAGTTTTTTCCAGAGCCTTGCGATTGGGGTGATTGGTGCGGGCGTAGTCGAAGCCCTTGTCTTTTCCGAGTTCTTGTTGAACGTAGGTAGAAGTCTGGTAGATGGGGAGGACGATAGCGCCGGTGGCGGAATCGGGCTCCTGCCCGACGTGGATGGCATTGGTGGCAAAACCCATAACTACGATCTCCTTGTTAGTTCAGGGACTGTAAGTACAAGCCTTTTTCACCTCAGGGCCTGTAAGTACAGGCCCAGAAACCCTGAAACCCGATTACGTAAGGGCCTGCCTGGATGCGGAAGCCGCGCAGTTCATTCAAATTACAGGACGTGCAGCGTGCCGTCAATTCGCAGAAATTCCGGGTAACGGGCTAGATTCCGGTTAGCGTTAAGTTGAATCGAGTAGGTCTCCCAGGGGCTTCCCGCAATCAGTCACCAGAAGGCACGGACATGGCTTTGGCATACTCTGAAGCGAATTGCTCGTTATCCGGATATTGCTTGGTCAATTCGCCGAACAATCTTTGCGCCAGGGTATCCTGCTTTTCACGGCGTGCGGCTAGGGCAAGGATAATTTTGGCGAATGGCCGGAGATAGCGCCCGTCTTCAACGGTTCTGGCGACCTGCTCCATACCGAGCTTCTTGTCACCGTGAATTCCACCAAACCAGAGCGCGAAGCGCGTGCTGCCGCTTTGTGATCCGATAACGTAATTTGCGATACCGGTGGCGACGTAGGCGTCTGTCGCGTCCGGATACTGCGCTAGCAATTCCTTCGCATATCCATTAGCTTTTTTCATGCTCTTCAAGCCGGCGAGATGCCTTTTCTGTAGAATCGATTCTGCGTCCGACTCCATTCCAGCGGCCAGCGTCAGCGCAAGAAGCGCTTCTCCATCCTTAGGATTTGTTTTCTGGCGTTCCCTGGCGAGTTCGCAGGCGCGAGCTATAGCATCGCGAAAATGGCTCATCCGCTCCGAGTCCGGGCTGCCTTCAATCCCGTGCAGGAATTTCTTTTCGTTCAGGAAAAAGTCGCTAGTCAGTACGCCTTGGCGGGATAGCTCCTCAAAGAGATAGGCGGCGGCGATGGCCACCTGACCAAAAGGCTCTTGCGGATTGCGGGATTCCCAGCTGGCGAAAGCTTCACGTGCTTCGGCGAATCTCTGCCGGTAAAGGAGATCGAATCCAGCGCTAAGCTCTGGTACGGTTGTGAAGGCCGGAGATTGGACGCCGGGCGTTTCCCGAGCAAAATTGACAACTGGGCTCAGCAGCAGTAAGAGCGCTAAAACATAAGAGTGACGCAACAAATTATCCTCGATTCGACGTACAAACGGTTGGACGCCGCTACCTGTCGCACAATAACAGGACAGTTGTAAAGGTTTCGTCACAGCCCAGGGTCTTGTTGATGGATTGCACCGGAGGTTTCAACATTCCGTCGCTCACAACCTCGCGCTAACGCTGGCGTAGAACCAATCCCGATCTCCGCAGTATAGGCTCAAAGCGTATAAGTTTAAAAGCTGCGCTCCAAGCTCAAGGCAAACTCCTTGCAAGTCGGATTACCGGGGACTGACGCACCGGCAAATTGCGGGTGCACGGCGACGGTATTGATGTGGCGTATTGTCGTGAAGTTGGCTTGTCACAACGCCGAGCGTGGCGAACGGTTGACACTGGTGGATGGGGACAATAGAGTCGAGAAGATGACAAAGAGCGTATCGAAAATACAGATTGGCCAGCTGTGGAAGAAGGATGGGACTGCCGATACTTATCTGGTGACGCGAGTGTATTCGGAGGCGTTGAGTACGATGGTGACGCTGCGGAAATCGGGTTCGGAGACTGAAGCGCTGGTGCGGGTGAAGGTGGAGCGGACGGCGGAAGGACAGACATTGGTGGGGTTTTCTCCGGCGCAGGAGGATGAGAGGATCTGAGGAGAAGAAGTGCAAAAGTATAAGAGTATAAGCTACAAGTGGCATTTTTTTTGTGGGGCGAAATTGCTCCGTTTTTTTGCGTTCATGAAGGCAGCGAACGGATATGCGTGGTGAAGTGAGGCGTTCGCAGTCAGTGGCTCCGAAAGAAAGAAGGAAAGAGAGAAAGAAAGAGAGAAAGAAAGAGAGACGGAGAGAATTCCTCGCTACGCTGGGAATGACGGCTTTCGGGCCCGTTGAAATTAGAGAGCCCATTTAAATTAGAGAGGCACTCGGAAATTAGAGGGCGCTCGGAAATCAGATTGAGCGGACGGGAAGCTTGACCACATCTTCGATTTGCATGGGCTCTTTTTGCAGGAAGGGTTCGCCGTACTTGACCCCGATCAAGGCGCCGTAATGACGGGCGAGCAGAGCCATTCTGGAATCCAGTTCGTCGATGGCGAGAAACACGCGTTGCTTGCGCTCGCTCTTGGCGGGACGGAATTGCGAGCGATAGGCGAGGATGGCGCGGCGGCGGGTTTCGTATTGTTTGGTGATGTCGACGATGAAAGTTGGTGGCATGCCTTCGAATGAGGTGCAGTAGAGAATTTTGAAGGGGCGATAAGGTTCACCTTCGAGGGGGAGCTGTTTTAGTCCAGCCAGGAAGCAACCCTCGTAGGCAAGAGCCGAGGCGTGATAGTGGTCAGGATGGCGAGCTTCCCAGTAAGGAATGATGACGGTGCGCGGTCGGAGTTCGCGGATTTTTTTCGCGAGAGCCAGTTTGTGCTGGCGGGAGGGTTGCACGTCGGAATCGGGAACGTTAATGGTGCCGCGCCAGGAAACTTTCAGGATTTTTGCAGCGAGGGCGGCTTCTTTGGCGCGAATTTCTGGAGTGCCGCGGGTGCCCATTTCGCCGGCTGTGAGGTCGAGGATGCCGGTTTTATGGCCTTGCGCGTGGGCTTTCAGGAGCGTGCCGCCACAGGTGAGTTCGACATCGTCGGGATGGGCGGCGATGGCGAGAAGGTCGAGGGTCATGAAGGCTCCAGAATTGCAGGGATTTATTGGCACGCTGTTGGAAACTGAGCACGACAAAAAGAAGCCGGGCTAAAGCCCGGCACTACGTTCGGAAAAACCGGCTCCGAGCCGAGTCGAGAAATTCTAGCAGGGGATGTGTTAAGTTTGCGCGGGGAAATGTGAGGATGACCGAGCCAAGAAGCAAAGTGCGAATATGAGTGAGAGCAAGAAATTGGCGGGCACAGTGGCGCTGGTGACTGGCGCGGGGAAGCGGTTGGGGCGAGCGGTGGCGCTGCGGTTGGCGGAAGAGGGCGCGGACGTGGCGGTGCATTACCACGATTCGGCGAGGGACGCCGCCGAAGTTGTAGGGCGGATTGAAGAGTTGGGGCAGAGGGCGGTCGCGATTCGCGCAGATCTGCGGAGTGTTGATGAGATTCGAAAATTATTTTTGGAGACGGGGAATGAGTTGGGGCGACTGGATTTGCTGGTGAACAGCGCGGCGAATTTTTTGCCGGGTAGCGTAATTTCTACTACTGAAGAAATTTGGGATGCTTCGCTGGATACGAATGTGAAGGCGCCGTTTTTTTGCGCGCAGGCGGCGGCGCCGATGCTGCGGCGTTCGAAAGGTTCGATTGTGAATTTTGCCGACACGGGTGGATTGTTGGGCTGGCCGGGATTTGTGTCCCATTCGGTGTCGAAGGCGGGAGTGGTGATGCTGACCAAATGTTTGGCGAAGGCCCTGGCTCCTGATGTACGCGTGAATGCGATTGCGCCGGGGACGATTTCGATGCCGGGTGATCCGCCAGAGTGGGAGCAGGAATTTGTGAAGCTGGCGCCGCTGCGGAAAACGGGGAAGCCTTCGGATATTGCGGATGCAGTGATTTATTTGGCTGCGGCAGAATTTTTGACGGGGCATACGCTGGTGGTGGATGGCGGGCGGATGGCATAGGTTGGATACAGCTCAACTGGTTTTGACGGCATCTCGCATAGCGCGTTGCGAATCTACACTGAACCGCTTCTGCAAAGATCTTGCCAATGGATATGCGATACGAGCAGCTATGCCGGGGCGAGAGAATGCGAACAAGTCATACCAAACAGTTCCGTCATGAGTGTGAAATTCAACCGTGAATCTTTCTTCTCCCCGCTCGCCGTGTTCCAGTAACGTGCCGTATGCGAATCCGTATCTTTCGCATGGGCCAGAATCATCGACGAGATAGACAATCCTCGCGGCGTTGAGCGACCAAAACCCGCAATGCGAAATCAAAATTGCGACATTTGTGCCTGCTCGGATCGGCGCATCTGACCAACACAACTGCACCCAGGGTATTGCGAACATCTTCCACTGGCCGATGGCAATTTTCGCACGCTCAAATGTCTCGATTCCAAGGCCCAGTTGAACTCGGCTATGATCAATCGCATGTCCGGCGGGGCCTGCACCGCCTTTTGATTCGCCTACATCGGAGTATGAGAATCGCGAGGACTCCTGTGCCGCAAGGAAATGCTGAACAACATTTTCGCTAGGCTTAGAAAGAAAAAACATTCGTTCCTCGCATCGCTGCTGCTCTAAGTCAACAAAACGGTCATCTTCGAATAAATGTTTTTTTGCTGAGGCGGGCGATTCAAGAGTGTAGCGGCCGCTTTCAGGTGGCCATCTTCTTCTCAGTCCGCCGCTGAGTTTTTCTGGCGCGCGATTCCCCGAGTCAAATCCGCGTGCAACAATCGATGAAACAGATGTTCACCCGCTTCACGCCGCACGGAGAGCCGCCCCGCTAAATAGGCACGCGACGCCAGGCCCTTCTGTACCGCGTCGCAAATCGCCACATCCTCATCCTGGACTTTTTCGCTGACCTTGATACTGGCTTGATTGCGTTTTAGAGATTTCTTGCCGATGTCGCTGAAATAGTAGTCAAAGACCACGGCGCACTTGTCCACCCTCAGGGGCAAAACAAGATTGGTGTCCATCACACCTTCGTAGGCATTGATCATGAAATTCGGATACAGCCACAAATAAAACGCCCGGCCCTGACGGCTGGCTGCGACACCCTTTTCAGATTTTGCGCTGGAACTGAGTGGGCTTGACTGCAAACATGCGCGCTCGAAATTCTCAATGGTGTAGCTGGTGTATTCGATTACGCTGCTGAGTCCTTTATGCGCGTGCGGCACGTGGTAACCGCCGTCCAGATAATTGTCCACGTACACTTTCCAGTTGCAATTCAAGGTGTAGATGTGGCGGTCGAAAAATCGCAATTTCTCTGTCAGGCGCCGCGGCGCTACCAATTCCGGAACTTTCGCCAGAAAATTCTGCATCGATCCCGCTGCCCCGTCCAGATTTACGAATACAAAATTTTCCCAGGTGTCCACGGCAACGCGAACCAAGCCATTTTTCGCGCGATCGAAATCGCATACGCCTTCGAATTCGACCATGCCCTTTAGGGCGCCGTCATTTCCATAGGTCCATCCGTGATATGGGCAGCGAAACTGCTTGGCGCAACCTTGCGCTTCGGTCACTACCGCGGCTGCATGGTGGCGGCACACATTGTAAAACGCGCGCAGCAAGCCATCTTCGCCGCGCGCGACCACGATCGGTTCGTCGCCAAGCTCCGCAGTGAAAAATTGCCCCTTTTCTTGCACTTGATCTACCCGTCCGGCCACCTGCCAGGCGTGCGCAAAGACTTGTTCATTTTCCAGCCGCGCAATCCTGGCGTCGAAATACCAGGGCGACGGAATCGTCGAGGCCTTCTCCAAAGGATTTTCTGGGCGATACAGGTTCAGCAGTGATTCAACGCTGCGCTCCATGGACACTCCTTTTGCCTTCTTGCGAGAGTTTTGCAAAGTGGAAAAGGCCACCACCAGAGGTTGGTGCGGGAGAGAGGACTTGAACCTCCACGGTTTTTAGGCCACAAGATCCTAAGTCTTGCGCGTCTGCCAGTTCCGCCACTCCCGCACATGTGTTTACAACAACTTACGAGTCTCCGTTAGGAGACCTCTCACCAAACTCTCACCGTTCTTGCTCTCCGTCAACTGTTTATTTTGAAGTTTGCTCATCGCGTTCACAACGTCTGCCGTGTCAACGATGTGGTATCTATCGAAGACTGCACGCGTCTTGTGTCCGCTGATGCTCATCGCGACTTTTTCCGGCACACCCGCTGCAATAAGGTTCCGAATCGCGGAGCGACGTAGGTCATGAACGAGCAATCCCGGCATCTCCGCTGCCTTCGTTGCCACTGTCCACTCTTCCCGAAGATTCGTGTCGCTGAACACCAAGCCCTCTTTCTTTTTGACCCTCTTCAAAACCTGAACCAAAACATCTGGCAGAGGCACGATGCGAGCCTCGGATGTTTTCGTTTGCTCACCCTCTAGCCGAATCAACGCCCCTTGCAAGTCAACTTGACTCCATTCTATCTGGGTCGCTTCGCCAACGCGAACGCCACAATAATACAAGAATGTCACGAGTGGGCGCAGATGAGCGGGCAATTTGGAGAGCAAATTCTCAAACTGGGCACGAGCGAGGAAGCCTTTGCGAGCAGGCGGCTCTTTCAGTAGCTGGACAGGCGGCATGTACTGAATTTTGCCGTCCATCCGAGCGATATTGAACATCCGACGCAGCAATGCCAACGAGCGATTGATTGCCGCATTGCCCGTTTTCTCTCCCTGCCGTTTGCGCACGAATTCCCGAATCTTGTCCACGGTGATAGTAGCGACCAGCGAGCCTTGATTCGTGGAACTGTAGCCGAAGAACTTGTCTAGCGCGGGCAATCCCCAGATCGTCTCTGTGCCGTCTGCTAGCGTTTGCAGCGACTTGTTGCCTCGACGGGTGTAATCGTCCAGCAATGCCTGACGCAAGTTGCCGTAACGGAGTTTGCGAGTTTCGTTCTCTGGTGCCGCCCCGCGCTCGGCGTCGCCCATCTTTCGGCGCAATTCCCGTTTAGCCTCTTCCTTAACATCGGTCTTCAAAGACACCCGGATTTGCTTGCCGTGCTGATACCACTGGCCGTACCAGTTGCGGCTGCCCTTCATTCGGAACAAGCCGCCTTCGCCTCGCTCACGTTTGACCATGCCGGGAGCCTAGCACTTCTGAGTGAGAGTGCGCAAGATTACTTAGTGAGAGTTTGACGGCGTTAGGTTAACGAAAATAATAGTTGACAGTACTAGTCCTGCCGTGCTAGGCTTCTCGGATTGCGTTGGACTCCCGTCTAACGTAGGGTTCGTCAGGAAAGCCACGGTCGCCGTCGCGCAATGCGAAAGTCGTGGGAAAAGTCGCCTGACAGAAATCCAGAAACTTTACGGCTGGCGTTCCACAAGAAGCCCGTAGCACAAACCAAACGGGGAACTTCGGTGCCAATGGCACAACTCAAAAGAGTTGGTGTCTATGGCTTCGCCGAAGAAACAACCACCCGTCCCCGTTGTAATTCCTGAACCTCTTCTGCTTGATATCCACGGTGCCGCTCGTGCGTTGAGTGCTACCCCGTGGGCTATCCGTTCGTTGCTCTGGGATGGAAAAATCCCATTCATCAAAATCGGTCGCCGTTTCCTCGTAGACCCCGCCGACCTTCGCGAGTATATCGCTCGTGAGAAATCAGGCGGTGTGGCGTGATTACTCCGTTCGCTTCCCACATTTTAATCCGCCACGACGCCACGCACAGCACATTCGCAGGCGCACGTCTGCTCACCTTCATTGCACCTAAATTCGCATACGACGGCTCCGCTCCGCCGTGGTTGTCCGTCCACGTAGGCGAGTACACCATCCCGCCGCGCAAGCCGACGCCACGCGAAGCGGAACCTACGCGAGAAACCAACCGAGCCGATGAAGCAGCAAGAATCCAGTTCGATTCACCCAAGGGTACCTGACCGAGGCCGCGAATGCTTTAGCATCGCAACTGGACCTTGTTCCAGAACCGAAACAGAAGAGTCAGGAAGAACTTGCAGCCGAATTTGCTGCACGCGAATTGAAGCGCATAGAAGCCGAACGCCTCGAAAATTTAATACCGTTCACTCACTCCACGAAGGTTGCGGAAGCGAAGGCAGCGGAAGAAGAGGCAAAACACCAAGCAACCGCGCAAGCGCAAATAGACCATCTCGTCCATAACTTCAGTGTGAATGCGGGACCCGGAAGGATAGACCACTCGAAATCCGACTCAGGACGCGCAGCCCTTCGCGGTATCAAGATTCACCGCAACGGAAAATATGATGCCGTGCTTACGTTGCGAGTGCTTCAACAAGCCCACATGTCCGACGATGTTCCGTCGATAATCCGTGCGGCTGAAAAAGCCAAGCAGGGAATCGTGGACGCAGTCAACGCGAAGCCTGACAGAGGCCCGATTCGCTAGCTGCCATGACAACAGATTACCCCTGTCGCGTTCCTCTACCACAAGTGAAGGAACCACAAGTGAAGCCACAACAGGCGGAGGAGCCACAACCCCCAACACCGCCCGCGCCGCAACAACCAACCGTGCCTGCCAAACCCAGCGTGGAGCAGGTTCAGTCTTTTCTTCGCCGCTAGCAGCCAACAGCCGCCAGCGGAAGCAGAGCGTAAAAGTTTGCGTAGATCAACTGCGCGAAGGTGCGATGGTGAACCTCAACGCCGCCGCACATTTTGCATGAGCGAACAAGACACAAAACGCGAGGCACATGGACAGAAATGTCTGGACGCTGCGCGTAAATCTCGCTTCGAATCGACTGGCGAGCCTGCACAGGCTCCCGGTTTAGATGAAGCATTGAAAGCGCGTAAGGATTGCAACGCGGCACCGAAAAAGTAAAAGAAACAGGGCCGTCCGAAGTTGGGCGGCTTTTCCATTTCAGCGGGGCGGACGCCATTGGAACGAACGAGTTCTCACTGCAACGGTACGCGGACTCGTTCAGACCTCTCCAAAACCGAAACTAAGGGCGACTGCGTTTGGGAGCGAAGCAGCCACAGTACTGATACCCACTTGATATCCGGTAACACGTGCTTATCGGGCTACGAAAACTTGCGAGGATCTACGGCAGGTCGACCTCGAGGGCATAGATTTCTTGGATGCTGAGATCGCGCAACAGGATGGGCGAGCTATCGGGGGCAACACCTGTCCAACCATTCCAATATCCCGTTAATCCGTCCGGGACCTCTATGCTTACAACGCGCTCGAGTTTTCCATCCGGAACTCGAACGCGATAGACAACCGGTGCGTGCTCGTCCGCTGCGTCTCTGAAATACACAAATTTACTATCGCTTGACCATGACGGCCATCCGAAGCCCCCAAATGCGTTGTCGAGAAGTTTGGACCATTTCTGTTTTTGCCGGTCGAAGAGTAGCAATTTGTGTTGGCCTGGCGCATCCATGGCGATGATGAATCGACCGTCAGGGGACAACCTCGGCGAGAACATCCCCTCTGAGCCTGGGATAGCTGACACACGACGCGTTCGTAGGTCCACGGAGAATATTCTCGGTTGAGAGGCGTTAAAAGGATCGCCAAAAATCACAGAGTTACCATCCGGAGTCCACGTAGGGTCGACGTGGTTATTGCTTTCTAAAACCACTTCCGGTTTGCCACCCATCGCGGAAACGAGGTAAATGTTCCAGGGTCCCCCGGGTGTAAATCCGGCGAAGGCGATGCGTGCACCGTCGGGGGCCCAGCGAGGCAAGCCCGCATGCAGGGCAGACGCGGTCAGTTGCATGCGCTCGCTTCCGTCAACTCTACTTCGCCAAAGGATGCCTTCGGGAAACGTCACGTACGTGACCCATTGTCCGTCTTTAGAGAAATCCAGTTGCTCAGCGGAAATCCCAGAGAGAAAGGGCTCAAGTGTCCGTGACTTCGGGTCGTAACGGACTAACTCCCCTCGCACTTGACCGCCAGCGGCGAAGAGTAGCTTGCCATCCGGACTGGGTGCTAGATTCCAAAAGCTTGTCGCACCCGTCGTGAGCTGGAAGGGTCTGGGAGCGCTCCCGTGAATAAGCTGCTTTGTTTGGCGGATAGCCCAAATATGGTTTCCGCTTGAGTCGGCCCCGCCTACTCCAAACACGAAATACCTTCCGTCTGCGGTCCAGTTCATCCAGCCTAATGGACGATTCTCCCCGGGAAAAAGTACAACAGGGTGCAGATTGGTTCCATCGGCAGATACCTCCCACAATTCTTTCCCAACCATCATGCGCAAGACTTTCCCATCTGGCGACCAGCGGATAAACGAAACAAACCCCTTTTCAAATCCAATTAGTTTTCGGGCGTCACTCCCGTCCTTTGTCGCGATGTACAAATCGTTGGCCTCAGGAGAATTACCTGTGGCGTAAGCGATTCTCTGACCGTCCGGTGACCAACCTCCGTCATGCCCATTCAGATTACCAACGCGGTGCACGAGTCCACCCGCGATGGATAAGATCCACAGTGGCTGATCTGCCGCGAATCCAGTTGTCTGCTCAGCTCCTATTAACTGTGTTTTGTCCGGAGAAATATCGAACATGCGGAAACATTTAAAGGGCGTAGAGATGGCCAAGGTGTCGCCACCGGCTGAAGAGACTTGCACCAACGAAAAGCTTGGTTCGGCAAAGAAAACTCGCGGGCCATCCGTTACCAAGCGGGAGTCCCAACCGCAAGGATTCGTCCCCTTTTTCCTATGGTCCTTCGTCAGCTGTTTGTAGCTCAGCACTCGAGGCGGCGGGAGCGGAAACCTGAGCCAATAGAGCCCAGCAACAACTAGAGCGCACATACTAGCAAGTGTGAGTACAACTACCGATAAATTTCGCGTGCTCCTCTTCCATGCTGCCACCCAGGCGTTGGGCAGCGCCAGAGGAGATTCGGACGTGGGAGGAGTGCCGCTTGGGATGACGGCCGCATTGAATGGCAGTACGGTTCGGCCAGAATTGGTATCCCGCTTCAGGCGCTTCAAATCGCTGCGGATGTCGCCAGCATGCTGATAGCGTAACTCTCGGTCCTTCTCAAGACATTTTTCGATGATCCTCTCCAAATCCATTGGCAGCACCGGATTCAGCCGCACGGGTGCGGTTGGTTTTCCGTGGAGGATCTTATCGAATATCGCTGCAGTCGTGTCGTCCCGGAAGGGCGGTAACCCCGTCGCCATTTCGTACAACACATTCCCGAATGAAAATAGGTCTGTCCGCGCGTCCACTTCCTTTCCCAATGCCTGCTCCGGTGACATGTATGCGACCGTCCCAAGCGCTGTCCCCGGACTAGTCAAATGCTCTTCATCCGTTATTGTGGTCCCCAGTTCGGAAACTCCGGCTTTGTCAGCGACAGGACGTGCGGCAGGTGCCAGTTTGGCCAAGCCGAAGTCCAGAACCTTCCCACGACCAGAATTTGTGACGAAAATATTTGCGGGCTTGATGTCCCGATGAACGATTCCCTTGCCATGAGCCGAGTCGAGCGCGTCGGTAATCTCGATTCCCAAATCGAGCACCTGTTCCAGAGGAAGGGGCTTGCCTGCGATGCGGTGTTTCAGGGTTTGGCCTTCCAGAAACTCCATGGCGATGAAGGCCGTGCCGTTCTGCTCGTCAATCTCGTGGATGGTGCAAATGTTGGGGTGGTTCAAGGCAGAAGCAGCCTGCGCCTCGCGTTGGAAACGAGCCAAAGCATGAGAGTCTTTGGACACCTCCTCCGGCAGGAATTTTAGGGCGACGAAACGGCGAAGGGCGTGTGTCCTCGGCTTTGTAAACGACACCCATACCACCGCCGCCGAGTTTTTCGAGGATGTGATAGTGGGAGACGACCTGGCCGATGAGTGCGTCGGAGTCCGCCATAGTGCCACCATCTTAGGTTCCCATAAATGGGTACGTCAACGGAACCGCCGGTTTGCATGTCGAATCCAGTGTCAATCGCGCACCAGATGCCTGATAACGCGGTACTCGTACAAGTGGAGGCTGCCGAAGTAGGCCGTCATAACCGCAAGATCGTGGACAAGATCGAGAAGCTCGGCTCTATTGCTACGCTGCCTCTTTCAGCGCGCGATACATCACCAACGCATCCACGTATCCCAGCCTTGGATGCAAAAATGCATCCGGCAACCGCCCCACAACCTGAAAGCCGCAGCTTTGCCACAGCCGCACCGCATTCGCGTTTGTCGCCACCACAAAATTGAACTGCATCGCGCGAAACGCGCGTTCTTTCGCGCGTTCTATCGAATGGTGACACATCATCCGCGCGAGTCCTCGTCCCTGAGCCGCTGCGGCCGTCACATAGCCGCAATTCGCCACGTGCGCTCCGCCGCCCTTCTGATTCGCCTTCAGAAAATACGTGCCGACAATGTCTCCATCCTCTTCCGCGACAAACACCTCATGGTCGGTTCCCATCCAATAGGCCAGCCCTTCGTCTTTGTTCATTTCCCGTGGCAGAGGGTAGGTTTCTCCTGCCCGCACCATTGGTTCTAAGATCCGCCAGATCGCGTCCGCATCCTCAAGCTTCACCCCTCTGACAGTTCTCATAAACCTAATGTAGCATCGCTCCGGCTCATTGCAGGTTGAGGTTGAGACTCCAGTCTTCTGACATCTCTCCGATCCCGCGTTATACTCGGATTATTCGACATCTGGTCGACATCGGCGTCCCCGCCGAGAAGGAGGTGATCCAGTGAGGTACGGTTTACGTTGACGCAGTAGAGGAGGCGCTTTGAGACTACCGAGCGCCTCTCTCCTTTTTGCTCCGGCGTGCCGCGAGAATCTTAGGTGCGAATTCTGCTCGCACATTCGCGATTACGTCCAGTAATTCAGGCAGCGTCGGCATACGTCCCTCTCGTTGTAGGCGCTCGACTTCCGCGAGGAACTGCGTTGGGCCGAGCCTGAGTGCTGTGATCGGGAGAATCTTCGCGAGTTTCATTCGAACCTCCTCAAGGCTGCCGCGATCAGTTCTTCGGCGCTCTCCGTAGGCGTCGAGATTTCCCAAACATCACCGCACGGAGCCTTCCCGACGTGAGAAACTAGAGCTGCTGTTATTAGGCTCTTGGCTCGCGCGTGGAAACGGGCTTCATGATGTTCCGTGTAAATCGCCTCCACCTTCGGCTCCAGCGTGGGCAGCGGGGACGGGGTTTGTTGGCGAATCTTCTCGAAGGCTTCCATAATC
>WNEZ01000595.1_pt1 | contig 86706 bp, 90 predicted proteins | sample 5400521 | NCBI WGS metagenome assembly WNEZ01 (sample SAMN13153339, study PRJNA577476) | soil metagenome | isolation source: 120 cm saprolite under Douglas fir tree site 2 hole 1 replicate 1 | place: USA:California | collected 2015-04-18
GGATCGTCCGCCCTCATGCCGGGACATGACGGCGCTCGTCGGGTGGGCGCCGCGTTTGTGTCTGACGAGTTCTTCGAAGTGCTGCGAGGCCCGCCCCTGATCGGCCGCCTATTCTCGCCCGATGAGCAGCGACCAGGCGGCGCACCAGTGGCCGTCCTCACGCATGCCCTCTGGCGTGAAGCGTTCGGCGGTGATCGGAGTGCCATAGGATCCACAATCCGACTGAATGAGGCGACCTACACCGTTGTTGGCGTCGTTCCCGACTGGTTCCAGTTCCCCAGTTGGGCCGGAGTGTACCTGCCGCTCAGCACAATCCTTCCCACGGACCGAATCCTTGCACAGCGCGGATTTCATGCTGACAGCCGAATCGTCGCAAAGCTCAAACCCGCTGTATCGATCAAGCAGGCGCAGGCCGCGATGGCCGCCATTCAGTCTCGGCTCGCGACCGCCTATCCCGCCGACAACCGTGGCTGGACCCGAGTCGAGTTCGTGTCACTATTCGAGGAGGAGCTGCGGTTCGGTGCGGTGCGGCCCGTGCTGGTTTTGCTCGCCGCGGCGGTCGCTGCCGTTTTGCTTCTTGCGTGCGCCAACGTTGCGAACATGACACTCGTGCGGGCAGCGCGGCGATCTCGGGAGCTCGCGATCCGAGCCGCGCTGGGCGCCGGACGAGGACGCGTCGCACGGCTGCTGTTGACCGAAGCCATGCTCGTGGTGCTCGCGGGAGCTGGGCTTGGTTTGCTGTTGGCGTGGTGGGCGACTGGCATGGTGCGAGCGACGGCCCCGGCCGGATTGCCGCGAGTCAGTGAGATCGCGCTCGATGCGCGGATGCTGGGTTTCACGGCGCTGATTTCTCTTCTGGCGACAGTGGCGATCGGCGTGGCGCCAGCCGTGCGTCCTCCAATGCCGGATCTTTCCCAACCGCTCAAGGCGGGTTCACCGGGCACCGCGGGTTCGGGACTCTGGCCGCGGCTGCGGTCTTCACTGGTTGCGTTAGAAGTTGCGCTCGCGCTGGTGCTGCTGATCGCGACGGGTCTCCTGGTGCGCAGCCTTTGGACGCTGAGCCATGTCAATCCTGGATTCGACCCGCAGGGCGTCGTCACATTCGCAGTTTTTCCGCCGCCGCGGTATGACGCTCCTGAGCGTGCGGTCGCCCTGTATCAACGTGTAGCCGGCGCGATCGCCGCGCTTCCGGGCGTCAAAGAAGTCGCGCTGTCGAACCATTTGCCGCTCAGCGGCTCATACCTCCCCCGGCCCATCGAGATTCCGGGGCGCCAACCCGACGCGCAGAACGATCAGCCCGTGTTGTTCCGAACGATCTCAGCCGAGTATTTCGACACGATGCGCATTCCCATGCGCAGCGGCAGAGCCTTTACGGCGACTGACGTCGCATTGGCCTCGCATGTGGCCATCATCAATGATGCGCTCGCCCGGCGATATTGGCCGAAGCAGAATCCCGTCGGCACGTACATCACGCTGTTCAAATCAGCGCAGGCTCGAGCGGATTTCGGACAGCGCTTCTCGGTCGAGATCATCGGCGTTGTGAGCGATGTGCGGCACACGGGCTTGCAGGACGAGCCCTCCCCCGAGGTCTACATCCCGTACACACTGAATCCTTGGGGACACATGAACGTCGTGGTCCGCACGGCGGGCGATCCGAACGCTCTGCTGCCTGTCCTGCCACGCGTGATCAGCGCCATCGACCCGGACATTCCGGTCACAGGTGCTCAACGGCCTGGCGCTCTCACTGACGTTGTGTCCGGACAGCTCGCGCGCCAGCGCCTGACCGTCACCGTGCTCTCGGGCTTTGCCAGCGGCGCATTGCTGCTGGCGGCGCTTGGCATCTTCGGTGTGATCGCGTACGTCGTGACACTGCGGACACGCGAATTTGGAGTGCGAGCCGCTTTGGGTGCTACGCCACGCCAGATCGTGCGGCTCGTGATCCGTCAGACAGCGTGGATTGTGACCACGGGGCTCGTGCTCGGCTTCGCGGCTGCGCTCGCGTTGACTCGTCTCATGGCGGGACTCTTGTACAACGTTCCCCCGACGGACGCAGCGACCTTCGCGAGCCTCACAGTGTTCGTCGGAATTGTCGCGCTACTGGCGTGCTACTTCCCGGCGCGCCGCGCAACGCGCGTCGATCCGATGATCGCGCTGAGGGCCGAATAATGGACACACTGCTCCAGGATCTCCGCTATGCCGCGCGCCAGCTCGTCCGGAACCGCGGCTTCACGATCGTCGCCGTCCTCACGCTCACGCTCACGCTCGGCATCGGCGCCAACACCGCCATTTTCAGCGTGATTCGCGGTGTCCTGCTGCGGCCGCTGCCGTTCCCCGAGCCCGAACAACTGATGCTCGCGGTCGGCGTCATCGGCGACCGACGCGCTGGCGTGACAGCGCCGGATTTCATCGACTGGCGCGCGGGGAGCCGCACGCTCGACCTCGCGGCGCTAACGACGTACAACGCCAATCTCACGGGGATAGACGAGCCCGAGCGGGTGACCGCGGCGCGCGTCACGGCCAATTACTTCACCGTCCTGGGCGTGCGGCCGTTGCTGGGGCGCGTGTTTACGCCCGACGAGGAGCGCGAGGGCGCCCCACACGTCGTCGTGGTAACGGAAGGGTTTTGGCGCAACAGGTTGGGTGCCGATTCATCCGCGTTGAGCCGCACGCTGACGCTGGACGACGTGCCCTACACGATCGTGGGCGTGATGGGTGCTGGCGCTGAAGCTCTGCAGAACGGCGAGAACCTGTGGGTGCCGCTGGCGCTGCAGCGCAGCGAGATCGCTGCCACCGGCGCGCGCTTTCTCGACGTTGTCGCCCGGCTTCATCCGGGTGTGAAGCGCGAGCGGGCGGGCGACGAGCTCCAGACGATTGCGGTACGTCTCAAAGAGGTCCGGCCTTGGTCGAACAAGGATGTCAGCGCCGGACTCGTGCCGATGGCCGAGGTGGTGGTGGGCGACAGCCGCCACCCGCTGCTGCTGCTGTTCGGCGCGGTCGGTCTGGTGCTGCTCATCGCCTGCGCCAACGTGGCGAATCTGTTGCTCGTGCGTGCGACCGCTCGTGGCCGCGAAAGCGCGATCCGCACCGCGCTCGGCGCGGGGCCCTCCCGCCTCGTCCGGCAGCTGCTCACAGAGAGTGTGTTACTTGCTCTACTCGGTGCCGCCGGTGGTCTGCTCCTCGCCGCGTGGGGCACTGGACTGCTGGTGCAGGCGCTGCCCGCGGGTACGCCGCGCCTCGATCAGGTACGGCTCGACGGCATGGTGCTCGTATTCACTCTCGTCGTCGCCACACTGACGGGCATTGTATTCGGCCTCGCCCCGGCGCTCCGCGCGGCACGTCCCGATCTCGTGTCAGAATTGACGGAAGCGGCGCGCGGCTCAGGAGGTCCCCGAAGACGCAGGCTCGGCGCGGCGCTGATCGTGGGCGAGATCGCCGTGGCTCTTGTGCTCCTCGTCTCGGCCGGCCTACTGCTGCGCAGCTTTGCGGCCGTGACCCGCGTCGATCCCGGCTTCGATGCCGGGCACGTGACGGCGGTGCGGATCGCGCTGCCGGGCGGGCGCTACGGGTCGCCCGCGCAGGCGGTGCTGTTCTATCAGTCGCTGGTCACCCGCGCCCACGACGTGCCCGGCGTCCGGGAAAGCGCCGTCGCGTCCAACGTGCCGTTCGGCAGCGCCGGATACAATTTCTCGATCGTGATCGAGGGCCAGCCTGCGCCCGCGCGCCTGGAAGACACGCCTATGGTCTTCCCCCGCGTCATCAGCGCCGGGTACTTCCACGCGATGGGCATCCGGCTCCGCGAGGGACGTGAATTCGAGTCGAGTGACCGTAGCGGCGCGATGCGTGTGGGGATCATCAATGAGACCGCCGCGCGCCGGTTCTTCCCGGGAGAGAGCCCCGTCGGTCGCCGGTTCACCCCAGACGACGATGGAGGTGTGCTGCAAGTCGTCGGCGTGGTTTCCGACGTCCGTGCGTTCGGCCTCTCGAGCGAGCCACGCCCGGAGTTGTTCCTCCCGCTCGAGCAGGCGTCGCACAACCATTGGGAATGGACTGGACGTGCGATGAGCCTGGTCGTACGCGCCGGTACCGATGCGCGGCTGGATGCCCCATTAAGGGAAGCCGTGTGGTCGCTCGATCGCTCGCTTCCGATCTACAGCACCTGGACGGTGCGCGATCTAATGGCCCGGTCCGTGGCGCCGCGCCGTCTGTTCATGCTGCTGATCACCGGGTTCGCGTCCGTAGCGCTGCTCCTCGCGGCGATCGGCATCTACGGAGTGATGGCATTCACCGTCAGCCAGCGGAACCGGGAGATGGGCATCCGCGTGGCCCTCGGCGCAGTCCGGCAAGACGTGTTCCGTCTCGTGGTCGGCAGGGCCATGGTCCTCACCGGGCTCGGCCTCGCGGTGGGCCTGCTCGGCGCCGTTGCGGCGACGCGCCTGCTGACGCAATCGCTGTTCGGGGTCCGGCCGACTGACCCATTCACGTACCTGGCGATCGCGGTGTTGATGTGCGTGGTGACGTTCATGGCGAGCTATCTCCCCGCCCGCCGTGCGGCACGCGTCGATCCGATGGTCGCGCTGCGGAATGAATAGGTGTCTGGTGTCTGGTGTCAGGTGCCAGCAGCGACGGGTGACGGCCCATGAGCTCTGGTCCCTGGCGCCAGGCCCCTGGCACCTGAAACCCGGAACCCGACGCCGATGATCAGCCTCTCGAACCTCGAGAAATCATTCCCCCAGACCGACGGCCGGCTCTATGTGCTGCGTCGGATAACGCTCGACGTCGCGGCGGGGGACTTCGTGACGATCATGGGCCCGTCGGGGGCGGGAAAGTCCACGTTGCTCGCGGTGCTGGGAATGCTCGACGGCGACTGGACGGGGGAGTACCGCCTGCTGGAGCACGCGGTCCACAAGATGAAGCACAAGGACCGCATCGCGCTGGGCAAGCAGTACGTCGGGTTCGTGTTCCAGCAGTATCACCTGATCGACGACCTCACCGTCGCCGAGAATCTCGCGATGCCGCTGTCGTACCGCGACGTGAAGCCTGATGAGCGTGAGGCCGCCGTGGCCGACACGCTCGATCGCTTCGGGATGGTGGCGAAAAAGAACCTCTATCCCCGTCAGCTCTCCGGTGGCCAGCAGCAGCTCGTGGCGGTCGCGCGCGCGGTGATTCACCGGCCCTCGCTGCTGCTGGCGGACGAGCCGACGGGGAATCTTCATTCGAGTCAGGGGAAAGACATCATGGCGTTGTTCCGCGAGCTCAACGCTGCCGGGACCACGATCGTGCAGGTCACGCACTCGGAAGACAATGCGAAATTCGGGAACCGGGTGATCCAGCTGAGGGATGGGTGGATTGTTGACTGACATCCGCGTGGGTATCCGGAGCCTCCGGCGCACTCCGGGATTCGCGCTGACCGCCATCCTCACGCTCGCTCTGGGTATCGGGCTCGCGACAGCAGTGTTCACCGTGGCCGACGCCCTGCTGCTACGCCGGCTCCCCGTCCGAGATCAGGATCGCGTTGTTGTGCTCTGGGGACAGAAGTCCGATCAAGAATTCGCCTACCCGTTGGGGTTCGACGATGCCCGCGAGTTCGCACAGCGCACGCGAGTGTTCGAGCGCGTCGCGACCTTCGCCTCCTGGGGCGCCGCGCCGCTACCGATTCGCGACGCGGACCAGATCTCGCGCCTGCGCCGCGCGCTCGTGTCGGGAGAGTTCTTCGACGTGCTCGGCGTGCGACCCGTGCTCGGTCGCGCCCTGCAGCCGTCTGATGATGTGTACGGGGCGGCACCGGTGCTCGTGTTGAGTTATGCCGCCTGGCAGCGGAGGTTCGGCGGCGATACCCACGTACTGGGACGGCAGATCGTGATGTACGAGGATGGTGTGCCGTACAGCATCGTTGGTGTGATGCCGCAAGGACTCGATTACCCGCGAGGCGCGGACTTCTGGGCGCCGGTCGCGGCGGCGATTCCACCGAAGGGCCTGCCGTTTGTCTCACTCGACGTGATCGGCCGGCTCGCACCGCGAGCAACGGACACCGAAGCGCGAGCCGAGCTGACCGCCTTCTTCGACCGCGCCAAGGCATCGCCGTGGGAGCACGATCTGCGCGGCGTCGTGCAAACGCTGCCGCGGCTCGTCTTGGGCGACGTACGACCGGCGTTGTTCGTCTTTGCCGCTGCCTCCGGGCTGCTCCTCCTGATCACGTGCATCAACGTCGCCAGTCTCCTGCTCGTTCGCGGCGTGGGACGCTTCCGGGAGATCGCCGTGCGCACCGCGCTCGGCGCCGGGCGCGGGCGGCTGATTGTTCAACTGCTGATCGAGAACGGGATCCTGGCGGTCGCTGTCGCTGCGCTCGGGATTGTCGTGGCGGCGGCGGCACTCCAAAGCTTCATCGCGTTCGCGCCGGCCGGAGTACCCCGCCTGGACGAGATTCACCTGAATGCGACGGCGCTCGCCGGGGCGATCGGAATCGCGGGCGTCGCGATGCTGCTGTTCGGCCTGGCGCCGGCGGTCATGACGTCCCACGTCGAGCTGCAGCAAGCGCTTCGGTCCGATACCCGGCAAAGCGGAAGCCGGCGCTCGCGGCTGGCGACCGAAGCGTTGGTGGCTGGGCAGGTCGCGCTCGCACTGGTCGTCCTCTCCGCAGCGGGGCTGATCGCCAAAAGTCTCCTGAAGCTTGAAGCCGCCAATCTCTCCCTGGAACCTTCGGGCCTCCTGATCGGAGAGCTGGCCGTGCGGTACGATCAGCACAACGACGCCGCCACGCAACGCGCATTGCTCGAGCGGTTGCTGCCGCAGTTGCGGGCGATTCCAGGTGTGCGCGGCGTCTCGCCGGTTGTGGCAGTACCGTTCGCAGGATCCGCTGCGTGGGACGGCCGGCCGGCAGCTGAAGGACAATCGCAGGAGGAGTCCGCCGCCAACCCGATGCTCAACATGGATGTCGTGGCTCCGGACTACTTCGAGACGCTCGGCATTCCCATCCTCCGGGGGCGGGCGTTCACGGATGCGGATCGTGCGAACGCGCCGAGTGTCGTCGTGATCAATCAATCGGCTGCGCGCCACTACTGGCCGGGGCAGGATCCCATTGGCAAGCGCCTGCGGATGGGAGCCGATCTGGAGCGGACCGTCACAGTCATCGGCGTGGTCCCCGATACGCGATACCGCGACCTGCGCGACGCGCGGCCCAGTGTGTACTTCCCGCTGCGGCAATCGTTCTTCCCCTTCGCACCGCTGGCGCTCGCCATTCGTACGAGCGGTGCTCCGGACGCGCAGGTACCGGTTATCCGCCGCGTGATCAGCGAGATCGAACCCGGTGTCGCGCTGACGAGCGCGGCATCATTCGAGACGTACCTCGACGGACCGCTGGCGCAGCCCCGTTTGAACGCGCTGCTCTTGGCTGTGTTCGCGGGTGCCGCTGTCGTCCTTGCAGCTGTCGGCTTGTTCGGCGCAATGGCCACGATGGTGCGCCAACGGACCCGTGAGCTCGGAGTTCGGATGGCACTCGGGGCCAACGCAGGAGATCTGCGACGGATGGTGATGGGTCGCGGTCTGGCGATCGCAGCGATCGGATCGGTGCTGGGGCTCATCGGTGCACTCCTGGCGAACCGTCTGCTGCGAGGATTGCTCTACGACGTGACTCCCACGGATTTGGCTACGCTTGTTGCGGTCACTGCGTTCCTGATCGTCGTGTCGGCGCTGGCCAGCCTCATCCCGGCTCGGGCGACCACGCGGATCGATCCGGTCGTGGCGTTGCGAGCGGAATAGGAAAGGCACCCTATCGTGGACACGATTCTCCAGAACATTCGCTACGCGCAAGCGGACAGGAAGATGATCAGAGTCTCGGTGTTCTGCCGGTAGTTCTGAAGTGTCCTGCTCTAGCCACATGATCAACTGCTAACGCCGACCGGTTATCGGTTCAACAGCACCCTTCCAGCCCTGTCGCCACGACCGCTTCTCCGGTTGCGGTGCGTCGCCCGCCGTTCGCATACTAGTTGGGTATGATTGACTCTGCCGTCCTCGTTCGCACGAGAGTAGGAGCCACCGAATGGTGATGGTGATCCATGACGTGCGCTATGCTCTGCGCTGGTTGTTGCGCCGTCCACGGTTTGCCGCTGCTGGGGTGCTGCTCCTAGGGATCGGCATCGGCTTCACGAGTGCGGCATTCAGCGTAGTCAACTGGTTAGTGATACGGCCTGTACCAGGAATAGGCGATGATAGGCGACTAGCGACCGTCTGGTTTGAGGAGCAGAGCTCGGATGGATCTCGCCGAGGTGTGGCTCTTTCCTACCCGAACTATACAGACGTCCTCCGGGGAGTAACTGCCCTCGGCGGAATGGCCGGGTTCCATAGCCTTCATGTGAGCACCGCCACTCCTAACGGGGTCGCACATCCCGTCGTCGCGGAATTTGCGACTCCGAACTATGCTCACGTTCTGGGAATCCGTCTACAACTCGGGCGTTGGTTCGACAACGAGGAAGATCAGACGCCATATGGGTCTCCGGTGGTCATAGTCAGCGATCGGATCTGGCGCAACGTCCTCAACGGTGATCCAAATGTCGTAGGGAAGGCGCTGGAAGTCCGCGATCGACAATTCACGGTGGTCGGCGTCGCAGCTCCGGGGTTTCACGGTACCGATCGATTCGGGGAGACAGACCTGTGGCTTCCCGGGCGTACCGAAACGTATGTCACTCACTCGCCGCGTCCAGCTACCATCGAGGAACGCGCGTGGGGCGGGTTCTGGAGTTTCGTTGCGCGACTCGCGCCAGGGGCTTCGCTGCCTCAAGCGCGAGACCAACTCCAGGCGGGCATTCACTCGCTGGCTGCCGTTGTACCGGACGTCACTGGCTACTTCACCGAGGTCCACCCGCAACTTGTGGCGGGCGTGGGAGTAGACCCAAGTGGGCGATTGAAGCAGGAAGCCGTCTTCATCATGGGGATCACCGCTCTCGTTCTGGTTATCGCCGGTGCGAACCTCGCCAACCTCCTCTTCATTCGCGGACTCAGCGTCACCGGGGAGATGGCGGTGCGACAAGCACTAGGTGCTGGGATGATGCGACTCGAGCGCGAGCAGATGACTGTAGGAGTCATCCTTGGATTCGGGGGCGCCGCGACGGGACTTCCTCTTGGCCTCGCGCTCGTTCGAGTGTTTAATGGTGTGCGGCTCGGCAGGGCAACTCTGGGCAGTGTATCCTTCGACTGGCGAGTCTTTGCGTTTGTGTTGGGCGGTTCGCTCATTGTTGGCGCGCTGGCAGCGCTGGCTCCCACGATGATCATTCCCCGTCTCGACCTCGTATCCAACCTCAAAAACGCCTCTCGGGCTGATACGGGACGGCGCAGTCCTTTCCGGCGAGCGCTCGCCATCGCGCAGGTCGCGACGTCCGTAGTCCTTGTGGTTGGTGCGCTGCTCCTTCTGTCCACTCTACGCAACCTCGCGCGTGTCAATCTGGGGTTCAATCCCAAGGGCGTGGTGATCCTCTATGCCAATCCTGCGCAGCAAGGCTACTCAGCGCAGCGGCAGGGCGAGTATTGGGCAGATCTTGTCCGCCGCATGCAGGCTATTCCGGGAGTGGGAGAAGTCGCCACGGCGTCTCTGGCTCCATTCTTGGGGGTCAGTCAGTCGACACGCGTTAAAACTCCCGACGCACTTGGCGGGTCGACGGTCGGCGTTGCGGCGAACAATGTCTCGCCCAATTACTTCTCCGTCCTTGGTATTCCAATCGTAAGGGGGCGGGGCATGACGTCCAACGATTCGGGACAGAATGTCGTGGTCCTGAACGAAACGCTTGCCCATCGACTGTTCGGTCCCGCGGACCCCGTTGACTCGGTAGTGGAGCTCTATGTGCGTGGAGGCAAATGGCAACGAAATAATGTAATTGGCGTGGCACGTGATAGCCGATGGAACAGCCTGACCGACCGAGTCGAACCCTTCTTCTATACACCCAGAACGTCGGCGTCGTTGAACACGGTAGCACTCGTGCGGTCCGATCTGCCCGAAGCATTAATCACTGTGACGAGCCTGCGCGTTGCGGCCGGCCTCGATAGGACGGTTCCGCTTGAGAAGGACGCGCCTCTGTCCGATGGCATTGAGTCATACCTGTCAGAGCGTCGAATGCTGATGAAGTTGCTCGCGCTTCTCGCCTTGACTGGCTGTACTCTCGCGGGATTTGGCCTTTACGCTGCGATCGCCTTCACCGCGGCCCAACGTACGCGTGAGTTCGGGGTTCGACTAGCTCTTGGTGCACAAGGAACGGATATCTTGGTGATGGTGCTGCGTGAAGGCGTACGGTTGGCGGCCGTCGGGATTGCGATTGGTCTCGGAGTCGCTGCGCTTGCCACGAGAGTCCTTCAGAGCCGCCTATACGGGGTCACGCCACTCGACCCCGCAACCTATGCAGCGGCCGCCCTTATTCTCGGTATCGTGGCATTACTCGCCAGCCTGATACCAGCGCGTGCGGCGACCAGGATAGCGCCGGTCAGCGCTTTGAAGTACGAATAGCGGCGCTAATCGCTGCGATTGAATCACGCAGCGACGGGTCGCTATGCTGTACTGCCAGCGTCATTGCTCACACAGGTATTCATGCTATCGCCTCGATCCGTGGGGAGGAGGTCGTGCCTGGGCACGTCATTCACACGGCGATGCCGTTCCCAAGAGGGACCTAGCACCTGACACCCCATACGGGACACCTTTCGCCCGTGGCCCAGACCGCCCCGCGTCTCCTCATCGCTGACGACCAGTCCGACGTCCTCGAAGCCTTGAAATTGCTCCTCAAGGGCGAAGGCTTCGATGTCGAGACCGCAGCCTCTCCTCGCGCCGTCCTTGCCGCCGTCGAAGCGCGCGACTTCGATGCATTGCTCGTGGACATGAACTACACCCGCGATACGACGTCCGGAGACGAAGGGCTCGACCTGCTCTCCCGTGTCCAGGGACTGGAGAGCCCACCTCCCGTCGTCGTCATGACGGCGTGGGCAAGCATCGACGGTGCGGTCGAAGCGATGCGCCGCGGCGCGCGCGACTACGTCGAGAAGCCCTGGGACAACCGCCGCCTCCTAGCGACGCTCCGCACCCAGGTCGAGCTGGGTCGCGCGCTGCGCAAGAGCCAACGGCTCGAGATCGAAAACCGCACCCTCCGGAGAGAAGGCCTCCCCGAACTCATCGCCGAATCGCCCGCGATGCAGCCCGTGTTGCGGCTGATGGAACGTGTGGGGCCGTCGGACGCGAACGTGCTGATCCTCGGTGAGCATGGCACGGGGAAGGAGGTCGTGGCCCGCTGGCTGCACGCGGCGTCGGCACGGGCGGACCGGCCGCTGATCGCGGTGAACCTGGGCGGCATCCCCGACGGGCTGTTCGAGAGCGAGCTGTTCGGGCACGTGCGCGGCGCGTTCACCGACGCGAAGACCGATCGCATCGGGCGCTTCGAGCTCGCCGACGGCGGCACCCTGTTCCTCGACGAGATCGCGAACCTGCCGCTGCCGCAGCAAGCGAAGCTCCTGCGCGTGCTCGAGACGGGCGAGTACGAGCGCGTCGGTGCCTCGCGTGCGCGCCGTGCCGACGTGCGCGTCGTCGCGGCGACAAACGCCGACATTCACGCCGAGGTGAAGGCCGGCCGCTTCCGCGAAGATCTGCTGTTTCGTATCAACACGGTCGAGATCCGGCTTCCGCCATTGCGCGAGCGGCGCGCCGATATTCCGCTGCTCGCCGCGCATTTCCTGCACCGCTACGCCGCGCGCTATCGCAAAGCGGCGATGGAGTTCACGCCGGACGCCATGGAGGTGTTGCTCCGCCATTCCTGGCCGGGCAACGTGCGGGAGCTCGATCATGCGATCGAGCGGGCCATGCTCATGGCGGAGGGCGGGCGTGTGCAGGCGCGTGACTTCGGGCTGGACGGCGGAGGGGGCGCCGCCGCGGCGCTCGACCAGATGAGTCTGGAAGACGTCGAGCGCGTCCTGATTCAGAAGGCGCTTACCCGCGCGGCGGGCAATGTCAGTGAGGCGGCCAACGCGCTCGGCCTCTCGCGCAGCGCGCTGTACCGCCGGCTCAAACGGCATGGTCTCTAAAGCGACTCCGCGTCACGAGCGGCGCGTCTTTTGGCTGGCGCTGGCGGGCGGCTTCCCGGCGGTCGCCCTCGCCCTGGGCCTACTCTGGTTCGGCGACTTCACTCCCCGCACACAATGGACGCTCACGATCCTGGTCGCGGGCGTCTGGCTCGCGTGCGCGACGATCGTACGGGAACACGTCGTGCGGCCCCTGCAGACTGTATCGAACGTGCTGGCCGCGCTGCGCGAGCGCGACTATACGCTCCGCGCCCGGGGCTCGAATCCCGAAGACGCACTCGGTCTGCTGCTCCTCGAGCTGAACAGCCTTGGGGACGATCTGCGCGCACAGCGTCTCGGCGCCCTCGAGGCGACCGCGCTGCTCCGCCGCGTGATGGATGAGATCGACGTCGCCATCTTTGCGTTCGACGCCGCGCACGCGCTCCGGCTCGTGAATCGCTCCGGTGCGGCCCTGCTGGCCCGCGCGCCGGAGCAGCTGCTCGGCCGCGACGCGGCGAGCCTCGGTCTCGCCACTTCTCTGGCGGGCGATACGCCGCGTGTCGATACGCTCACGTTTCCCGGGCGCGCCGGGCGCTGGGAAGTGCGGCGCGGCACGTTCCGGCAGAGCGGCCTCCCACACCAGCTGTTGGTGCTCACCGACGTGAGCCGTGCGCTCAGCGACGAGGAACGCCAGGCGTGGAAGCGGCTGATTCGCGTCCTGAGCCACGAGCTCAACAACTCGTTGGCGCCCATCAAGTCCATCGCCGACAGCCTGCTTGCCCTCATCACGCGCGACCCGGCGCCTCCCGATCAGCGCGAGGACCTCCGCAAAGGACTCGGCGTGATCGCGAGCCGCTCGGAGTCCCTCAGCCGGTTGATGGCCGCGTACGCGCGACTCGCACGGCTGCCTGCGCCCCGGCTCGAGCGCGTCGCGATTCAGGATTGGGTGCGTCGCGTCGTCGCGCTGGAGACGCGCCGGCCGGTCACCATTCGGCCCGGCCCCAACGTGGCGATCCAGGCGGATGGCGGACAGCTCGATCAGTTGTTGATCAACCTCGTGCGCAACGCGGTGGATGCGACGCTCGAGGGAAATGGCGTGGTGGAAGTCGGTTGGGAAACGCGAAACGGCCGGGTCGATGTGTGGGTCCGCGACGAAGGGCCCGGCCTGGCCGACACGGCCAATTTGTTCGTGCCGTTCTACACGACCAAACCTGATGGCTCGGGGATCGGTCTCGCGCTCTCGCGGCAGATCGCGGAGGCGCACGGCGGCGCGCTGACGCTGTCGAATCGCGCCGGACAACGGGGCTGCGAGGCTCGGCTGTCGCTCTCCGTCACAGGGGTGAGAGGCTTATGAGAAGTCTCTCATAAGGCGCAAAGGGTCCTCCGCTTTCGCGCGCACGCGCGTTCATTCTCCCGAGCAATTCACTGTCACCATTCTCTCGGGAGGATTCACATCATGACGAAGCATCTCGCAGCTCTGGCGCTTGCGGCCTTCGTATTCGCGGCCTGCGAGCCAAATCGCGCCACGGAACCGCAGGTCCCAATCCAGTCGTCGCTGATCGGACCGCACGACGACCATCCGGACGACGGTCCGCGGGCCGTGTACACGATTACCAATCAGGTCGCCCGCAATGCCGTGGCGGTCTTCGCCCGCGCCGCGGACGGCACGCTCACGGCGGCCGCGACCTTCGCGACAGGTGGCACGGGCACGGGCGCAGGCCTCGGCTCACAGGGCGCGGTGACGCTGAGCCTCGACGGACGACTGGTCTTCGCGGTGAACGCCGGTTCCAACGATGTCTCTGTTTTGCGCGTGGACCAGAACGGCTTGTCGCTGCTCAGCCGCACGCCGTCGGGCGGCACGGTGCCGACGAGCGTCACGGTGTCCCGCAACGTGGTCTACGTGCTGAATACGGGCGGCACCGGAAATATCACCGGCTTCAGACTCAACAGTGCTGGCGGTCTCGCGCCGATCGCGGGTTCCACGAAGGCGTTCTCAGGCGGTGCCGTCGCTCCGGCCCAGGTGTCGTTCAGCCCGGACGGGAGTCAGCTCGTGGTCTCCGAGAAGGGAACGAGCCTGCTCGATGTTTACGCTGTCAATGAGGACGGGGTCGCGGGCGACCGGCAGTCGTTCCCCTCTGCGGGCGGCACGCCGTTTGGCTTCGCGTTTGGGCCGCGCAAACTGTTGTTCGTGTCCGAAGCGGCTGCGCCCGGATCGGCCTCGTCCTATGTCCTGAATCGGAGCGGCCAGCTTCGTCTCGTCAGTGGCGCTGTTGTTACGCATCAGGGCGCTCCGTGCTGGGCAGTCGTCACGGAAGACGGGCGGTTCGGGTACACCGGCAACGGCTCGGGCTCGGTGTCCGCCTTCAGCATTGGCCACAATGGGGCGATTCGCTTGCTCGATGCCGATGGCGCGAACGCTGTGATCAGCGGCGGCGTCAATGACATCGCGCTGAGCACGAACAGTCGGTACCTGTATGTCCTGAAGACTGGCGGCGAGCAGGCGATTTATGCGTTCCGCGTTCAGGACGATGGACATCTTAGGGCGCTGGGACCGATCGGCGGGTTGCCGGCGGGCACTCGCGGCCTCGCGGCTTTCTGAACCTCACACACTCGACAAAGGACTCCATCATGTCAACGCGTAGATCCCTACTTATCGGCGCCGCCATCGTTGCAGGCGGCGCGCTGTGGTATCTGTTCCGGCCCGATGCGCTGGTAATCAGCAAAACGGTCCATGAGCCGTTCCCCGCGATGCAGGAATCGGGATCGTCGATGGCCGAGCCGCCAGGGATGGCGCATTCGGCGATGGCGAGCTCATCGATCGCTGACTCGCATAAAGCGGACCAGATGTCGAACGATTCGGAGCCCGTGCGTCTCGCGACCGGCCGGTTTCACACCAACGCCCACGAGACCAAGGGCCAGGCGACGATCTATCGGCTCGATGATGGCCGTCGCGTGCTGCGGTTGACGGAGTTCAGCACATCGAATGGCCCCGATGTGCGGGTGTATCTCGTCGCCGCGGCCGATGTCCAGAAGGAGGACGCGGCGAAGCGGGCCGGAATCGTGGATCTGGGAGCTTTAAGGGGCAACATCGGCGATCAGAACTACGACGTGCCCGAAGGGTTGGACCTGACCAAGTACCACGCGGTGTCGATCTGGTGCCGGCGGTTCAGCGTCAACTTCGGTGCAGCCCCGCTTGCCGATGCGATGTAACTAAACGCGCTCAGCCGAGGGGAGCCAAAGGGTGAAGGCGCTCCCCCGGCCGGGCGTGGATTCCACTTCAATCCTCCCCCCCTGCAGCTCCGCGAGCAATCGCGCGATCGCGAGGCCGAGGCCGGTTCCACCCAGGTCGCGACTGCGCGATTGATCGATACGGAAGAATCGATCGAAAATCCGTTCCACGTGTTCGGGCGCGATACCAGGCCCGGTATCCCGCACACTCACGCCAACCTCATTCCCGTTGCGGAGGATCGCGAACGTGACGCTGCCGCTCGGCGTGTAACGCACCGCGTTCGACGCCAGGTTCAGCAAGATGTGGCGTGTGCGATCGGCGTCTCCGAGCGCCTCGACGTGGTCAGCCGGCGACACCTCCACGGATAGCTTCTTGTCCATCGCCATGGCCTCGGTGATCTCCCGGACTTCCTCGACGACGGCGTTGAGATCGAACGGGGCATGCGCCAGGGCCAGCTGGCGATTCTCGCCGCGGGCAATCAGCAGCAGCTCTTCGACGAGCTTGGTGGTGCGGTCGAGCCCGCGTTCCATCGCGCCGAGCGCCTCGCGAATCTCGCCCTCGGTGCGCCCCTCGTCCGACGCCCATTGCACCTGGGCGCGCAGATGGGTGAGTGGGGTGCGGAGCTCGTGGCTCGCGTCCGCTGTGAACGACTGCAGCGCGCGGTGCGCCCGGTCGACGCGCTCGAGCATGCGGTTGATGCTCTCCGCGAGCTCCGTCACCTCGGCCTGGCCGGTAGGACTCGTGAGTCGCGTGCCGAGCTCCGAGGGGCCGATCGCACGCGTTTCGCTGGTGACCCGCTCCAGCGGTTCGAGTCCCGCAGCGACGGCCTGCTTCGCCCCGCGAGCGGCCGCGAATGCCGCCAGCGGGAGCAGCAATGCGGCGGCCGCGATGAGCACGCCGAGGGGAACGAAGTAAGATTGCCGGCTCGCGACGACGTAGATATCGAACTCACCCATCGCGCGATGCAGGACGCGATACTGCCAGCGTGCCTTCTGCGTGATCGCCGCCACCAACGCGATGCGGATCTGCTCCGGTGACGCGTCGGGCGCCAAACCCTCCAGCCGCTTGGCGGGCATTCCCGGGGACAGGTAGTAGACCTGCGGCATGCCTCCCGCGTTCGTGGTCGTGCGGGTGATCACCACCTGGCCACCCATGCCCACGAGCTGATCAGCGAGCGCCGACGGCATCACCCCGCCGGGCGCGCTCGTGGAGTCGCGGTAGGCGCCGAGCAGCGACTGAATGACGTCGGCCGAGTGCTCGAGCGAGCGGCGCAGCGCCATCTCGGCGGCGACGGCGAACAGCAGGACGACGACGAGCGCGTAGCCCGCGAGCGCCGTCCCTGCCACGCGGCTGAAGCGCCGCGTGAGCACTTGACTGAGAGTTCGCTCACTCACCGCGGCCGGCCTCCAGCCGGTATCCCACGCCCCGGACCGTTCTGATGGGCGCAGTCCGTCCGCCGAAACTCAACTTCTTGCGCAAGTAATTGACGTAGACGTCCACGACGTTCGTTTCCGGATCAAACTTGTAATTCCAGACTGCCTCCGCGATCCGCGAGCGCGACACCGTGCGACCTGTGTTGCGCATCAGGAACTCGAGCAGCGCAAATTCGCGGGGCGAGAGATCGACAATTCGATCACCCTGGGTCACGCGTCGTGACAGCGGGTCGAGCGTGACGTCGCCGACCGTGAGGGTCGCATCCTTGTGCCGCAGCTCGGCCCGCCGGATCAGGGCGTGGACCCGCGCGAGCAGCTCGGGGAGATCGAACGGCTTGGTGACGTAGTCGTCCGCTCCGCCCTCCAGCCCGCGCACGCGCGACTCGAGCTCGTCTTTAGCGGTGAGCAGGAGGACCGGCGTGGAGACGCCGCGCTTGCGGAGCTCCGCGACAACGGAGAAGCCGTCGCGGCCCGGCAGCATGACGTCGAGGACGACGCAGCTGAATTTGCCCTCGAGCGCGCGTTCCAATGCGCGATCGCCCGAGTCGGTCTCGGTGACGCCGTAGCCTTCCTCGCGGAACGCCTTGCTCAGAAAGCGGCGTAAATCGCGATCGTCTTCGACGAGAAGGATTTGCACGAGGCTAACGTACCCCCGGCTGCGCGCCGCGGGCAATGTGAAAAGGATGAGAATGCTCTAAGAATCGCCGGCGCCACTTCCCTGGAAACGGCTGTCCGGTCATAATCAGCCCATGAACATTGCACTCTTACTCGCGCTGAGTCTGACGACGCCAGTCGCGCCAGCCGTGGATACCGCCACCTTCGCCGGTGGCTGCTTCTGGACGATGGAGCATGCCTACGACGATCTGCCGGGCGTGATCTCGGCAACGTCGGGATTCATGGGCGGCACCACGAAGAACCCCTCGTACATGGATGTGGTGCAGGGGAACACCGGCCACCTCGAGTCTGTGCAGGTGGTCTACGATCCCGCCAAGGTCAGCTATGAAACGCTGCTGTGGACCTTCTGGCACAACATTGACCCGTTCCAGACGGACGGGCAGGCCTGCGACACGGGCCCTAACTATCACACCGCAGTCTTCGTCCGCGGCGCCGAGCAGCGGCGCGCGGCGAGCGCGTCGCGGCAGCAGATCATCGACCGCTTCCACCGCGACGTCGCGACGCAGGTTCTGACGGTCGGTTCATTCTATCCGGCCGAGGAGTACCACCAGGATTACGCCAAGAAGAATCCGGTCCGCTACGGGATGTATCGCACGGGCTGTGGCCGCGACCGGCGGCTGCGCGCGATCTGGGGCGATGAAGCGGGAAAGGTCAGCACACGAGCAATGGGAAACGGGACACGGGAGACCTATACATTGAAAACGAAACCAAGTGACGCCGAACTCCGGCGCACCTTGACGCCATTGCAGTACGAAGTCACGCAGCATGAAGGCACCGAGCGGCCCTTCCAGAACGCGTACTGGGACAATCATAAGGAAGGGATCTACGTGGACGTCGTATCCGGGGAGCCGCTGTTCAGCTCGGCCGACAAGTTCGAATCCGGGACCGGCTGGCCCAGCTTCACGCGGCCGCTCGACGCGAGCAACGTCCAGGAGAAGACCGACCGCTCGCTGTTCATGGAGCGCACCGAAGTGCGGTCCGCTCACGCCAACTCGCACCTCGGCCATGTGTTCGACGACGGGCCGAAGCCCACGGGGCTACGCTACTGCATCAATTCAGCGTCGCTGCGATTTATTCCGAAGGATAGTCTGGAAGCGGAAGGTTACGGGCAGTATCTCGCCCTGTTCAAGAAGTAGCCCCTACCGTTTTTGACGTTCGAGCAGACCGACGGCGCGGTGCAGGCGTTCGATGGCCGCGCCGAGGTCTTCGCTCGGCCCTGGCGACAGCTCTCCGACTAACGCCACTTCCCGCAACAGCTGCAGGGCGTTGCGCACATGCTCGACCGGCCGTTCGGCGTTCGGGGCGCGCGACGCGCGGCCGCGGCGATCGAGCGTGCTGCGCCGCTCCGACCCGCGGCGCCGGTCGACGACATGGCGCCGCTCGTCCGCCACGCCGATCACGGCTTGGCGCCGGGGCTCGGCCCGGCGGTCCGTGCCGGTGCGGCGGTCGGACCAGAGTCGGGTAAACGTCAAGAACGAGTCAAAAGTTGAGGTTTTGGGGCCCGGGCAAGGTATCACGAAACCAACCTTTTGGCGAATCGTACCATCAAAGGAATTATGATGCCGCTCACGCCCGTCGCCGCCCTCATTTTGGCGCTGCAAAGTGGTGCCTCGCCGCCGCCCCCCCCGCCCCCGACGGCGCCATCCGCCACGACGGCCGTGGCGCACCGCGCCGCCAGTCCACCGGTTATCGATGGCAAGGACAACGACGAGGTCTGGCGCACGGCACCGGTGATTAAGGATTTCCGGCAGTTTCAACCCACCGAAGACGCGAATCCCAGCTTGCCCACCGAGGCCAAGGTCGCCTACGACGACCACAACCTTTACGTCTTCGTGCGCGCCTTCGACTCGCATCCGGACAGTATCAAGAAGCTCCTGGCCCGCCGCGACGTCCGCATCTGCTGTGACCAAATCAAGATCGTCATCGACTCCTACCACGACCGCCGCACCGGCTTCGAATTCGCGGTCAATCCCGGCGGTGTGAAGCGTGATTACGCGATGTACGGCGACGACCAGCAGGAAGACGACGCGTGGGACGGTGTCTGGGAAGTCGCGACACAGGTCGACTCGCTCGGCTGGACCGCGGAATTCCGCCTTCCGCTGTCGCAGCTGCGGTACGCCCACGCGCCGAGCAACACGTTCGGATTCGCGATCTGGCGGGACATCGATCGGCATGGCGGTGAGCGTGTGGGCTGGCCGCTCTACCGCACATCGCGCCGTGGCTTTGTCTCGCAGCTCGGGGACCTGGTCGGGCTTGAGGGTCTCGCGGCCCCGCGCCGCCTGGAGCTGGCGCCCTACGCCGTGGTCAAGAACGTGCCAGTGCCGGGATTTGAGCGCGACCAGCAGTACACCGCCGGCGCCGATATCAAATACGGCATCACGTCCAACATCACGGTGGACGCGACGGTGAACCCCGACTTCGGCCAGGTCGAAGCCGATCCATCCGTCGTCAACCTGACGTCCTTCGAGACGTTCTTCCAGGAACGCCGCCCATTCTTCGTCGAAGGCACCGGCATTTTCAATTTCAACGTGAACTGCAACATCGTGAACTGCAGCGGGGAAGGGCTGTTCTATTCCCGCCGCGTGGGTCGCGACCCGCAGCTCCGCGGAGTGTACGGCGACGCCACGTCACCGAACGCGAGCCGGATTCTTGGCGCCGCCAAGATCACGGGTCGGCTTCCCGGTGGTCTCACGATCGGCGCCGTCGAGGGTGTCACGCAGCGGGCGACTGGATCGAGTGACCGCACCATCGAGCCGTTCACGAACTACGGTGTCCTCCGCCTGCAGCAGGACTACCGCAACGGCAAGAGCGGCATCGGTTTCATGGCGACTGCGGTGAACCGCAGCCTGGACCAATGGACCACGGACTTTTTGCGGAACCGCGCCTACGTGGGCGCGGTCGATTTCCGGCATCGGTTCCACAATGACAACTACGAAGTGTCCGGTTCATTCGACCTCAGCACGGTGGGTGGGAGTCCGGCCGCGATTGCCCGCACCCAGCGCAACTCGACGCACAATTATCAGCGACCCGACGACAACGTCACGTTCGACAGCACGCGCACGTCACTCAGCGGGAGCGCCCAAGAGCTGCTCCTCACGAAGCAAAGCGGATTCATCCGCTTTCAAACCAGCTACATGCGTCGCTCACCCGGCTTTGAGATCAATGACCTGGGGATCCTGTTCCGGTCCGATCAGCAGGGGTGGAATAACTGGGGGTCGTTCAATTGGCAGAAACCGAACAAGCTGTTCCAGCGGGCGTTCTGGAACTTCAACTGGTGGCAATTCTGGACGACGGGCGACGGGCTGCCGACGGATCGCGCTGCGAACACGAACTTTCACGGCCAGTTCAAGAATCAGTGGTGGATCCATGTCGGGGGGACGCTCGGCAATCTGGGCAATGCATTCTGCGATCGATGCGCCCGCGGCGGTCCGGCGGCACGCATCGATCAGTACATCGCCCCGTGGCTCGGTCTCCAGTACGACCAGCGCGCGGCGATCGTCCCGTCGGTCTTCATGAACTACTTCAAGGGCGACGGCGGCCGCTCACAATCGACCAACGTGAATCCGTCGGTCGACCTGCGGGTGTCGTCCCAGTTCCGCGGCTCGTTGAGGTTTAACGCCTCGCACAACATCAGTGACGCCCAGGATCTGAACCCCTTCACGGACTCGACGGGAACGACGCATTACCTGTTTGCGCACCTCGATCAAGTGACCACGTCGATGTCGTTCCGGATCGACTACACCGCCACCCCCACCCTGACGGTGCAGGTGTATGCCTCGCCCTTCGTGAGCAAGGGCCGGTGGTCCAACGTGCGCGAGCTGTCTGGCACGCCGCGCGCGCGCCGCTACGACGATCGCTTCCAGCCGTTCACCGGGCCCGGACCGGGCGACTTCAACATCAAGTTCTTCAACTCGAATTTCGTGGTGCGGTGGGAGTATAAACCGGGCTCGACGTTGTTCCTGGTCTGGAATCAGGGGCGGGACGACTTTGAGCCAACGGTGGGAACGCGCGATGTGACGGGGGACTTCAAGAAGCTCTTCAACGCCTATCCGCGGAACACGTTCCTGATCAAGGCGTCGTACTGGCTCAACCGCTAATCACCGCGAATCCCCAGCTCATCAATGTGCAGCAGGAGGTCTGCCGGGTCTTCATAGACCCGGTAGGCCCCTGCCCGTTCGAGCTCATCCTGCCCATAGCCGCCTGACAATACTCCGACGCCGAGCGCGCGGGCGCGGCGGGCGGCGAGCAAGTCCCAGACACTGTCACCGACGGCGATCGCCGATTCGATCGGCACGCCGAGCCGGAGGGCCGCCGCGATCCAGAGATCGGGATTGGGTTTGGCGTGCGCGACGTCGTCCCGAGTGATCACCGGAACGCCCGGCGGCAGGTTCACGAGCTTCAGCAACGGCTGCGCGCTCGCCAGCGCGCCGCTCGTCGCGACGGCCCACGACACGCCCATCTTGGTGAGATGCCGCACGAGGTCCTGCGCGCCCGGCAGGGGCCGCACGTCGCTCAGCTGCGCGGCAAACAGTCGCGCGTGAGCCTTTTTGAGCTCGGCGGCGTCTTTCTCGCTCAGCTCGTGCCCGGTCTCCCGCGCCAGACTATCGGCCAGGAGCCCACCGCTCATCCCGATGCGCCGATGAATGCGCCACACGGACAGCTCGATGCCGGCCAGCTCGAGCGCTTTGTGCCAGGCGATGGCGTGCTGGTACACGCTGTCGGTGAGGGTGCCGTCGAGGTCGAGCAGGAGCGCTGGGCGGTCGGTCATGACTGCGGAAAGATAAGCGACCCGAACCCACTTGACGGCCACCTGACGTCGCTGCCGTTTCTTACCAGCGTCCGCTCGGGAGCCTATCGTGGATCGTCGTGTCGCGCTGCCGCTGTTGATTCTGGTGTCGGCCTGCATTCACGTCTACCAGAGCATCCGTGCTCGCCCGCTGGATCCACACACGCCCGTGTCCGTCACGACGCCTGTCAAGGCTCATCTCGTGGACGGGAGTACCGTCGTCTTTCTTTCCGGCGTCACGGTGGACAGCCAGGCGGTTCGCGGCAACGGGAATCGCTACAGCCTGACGCTGCGCGACTCCTCCGCAGTCAGCAGCATTCCGCTCGACAGCATCGTTGGCATGGAATCGTTCGAGCAAGCGACCAATGCCGCGACGAGCCTCATCGTTTCTGTTCTCGCGACCGGGGTCCTGGCAGTGGGCACGGGCCTCGCCGCGATTGCGATTTTCGGCTCGTGCCCCACCGTCTACGCGGACAGCGCCGGGACCGCGCGGCTGCAGGCGGAGGGCTTCTCCTACAGCATCGCGCCAGTATTCGAGAGCCGCGTTGTCGATCGGCTTCGGATTGTGCCGGCAGCGGAAGGGTCCGTGCGGCTCGAGGTGCGCAACGAGGCCCTCGAGACCCACTACCTGAATCATCTCGAGCTACTGGCCGTGACGCACGCCCCCAACGAAACGGCGCTGGTCGATGAGCTCAACCGTCTCGTCGTCGTCGCCGATCAGCGTTCGCTCGCGACCGCGATCGATCGGCGCGGCCGCAACGTTGCTCGCACCCTGGCCGCGGAAGACGGCCATGTCTACAGCACTGATGCCCGAACGATGCGCCAGGCGGGGCTCACTGACCTCGACGATTGGATCGATCTGACCGCACCCGCGCCTCCCGGCGCCGACAGCGTGGCGATCGTGCTGCGCCTGCGGAACTCGCTCTTGAATACGACGCTCCTCTATGACGTCATGCTCGGCGACCCCGGCGCGCGATCGCTCGATTGGGTCGGGAAAGATTTGAAGCAGGTAGGACCGGCGCTCGCGGTTGCCCGATGGTACCAGCAGCGCATGGGGATGAACGTGGCCGTGAGCGACGGGCACCAGTATCGCGTCGTCGCCCACCTCCGCGACACGGGACCGATCGCGTGGAAGGACGTCGCGATTGTCGTGCCCGTCGTGACCGCTGGCAGTGTCCGCGTGCGGCTCAGCTTCCCGATGGACAATTGGCGGGTCGATCGCGGTGCCGTCGCCGGCCGTTTTCGCCGCGTGAGCCCGGTCGTGATTCCGCTCGCCGAAGTCCGCGAAGGGACGACGCCAAACCCCACGGCGCTGGCAAGCATGCGCAACGCCGACGGCCGGTATCTGCGGACATCACCAGGTCAGCGATTCACGGCGGTCTTTCGTCCTGACGCCGGCACGGCCGGGGAACGCACCTACTTCCTGGCGGCTCAGGGCTACTACGTGGAGTGGATGCGCCCCCACTGGTTGCGCGACCCGCGGGCCGATCACGCGTTCGTGCCGTCGGATACGGCGCTGCTGGAGGCGCTGGGTCGCTGGCGGATGTCCCAGGATTCGCTCGAGGCGCTGTTTGCCGCCACTCGCATTCCGATGCGTTGAGGTGCCCATGCGTCGATACATCGCGATCAGCAGCGTGGTGGTGTTTGCGGCCTGCTATCACGGACCGAGTATCTACAAGTTTGCACCGGTCCAGGGGCCGGCCGGTATCGACGCGGATCTGCGGTTGCGCAGCAAGACCGTGGTTCAGGGCGAGCTGCTCGAAGTCCGGGACAGCTCGCTCATTGTCCTGTCGGATTCCGGTCGGGTGGTCTCGGTCCCCGTCGGTGCGATCCGGCAGGGTCGGTTCGGCACGCTGGGCGATTTGATCGCCGACGGCGTCAATCCCGAGTCCGCGCGGCCCAGCTGCGCAATTTCAGCCGGTTCCCGGGCGGTCTGACCCCGGGGTTGCGTGCGCGGCTGCTCGCGGCGTACGGACAGACTGAAGTCGACGTGGCGCGATGATTGCCACGCTCGCATTCCTCGCAGCGCTCCAGACGCCGGCCGATACTGCGCTCGCGAATTTCGTCACGCGCGCCCGAGCTGGAACGGAGGCCCTGCGCAATCCGGAAGCGGCGCGGCTGGCCGGGTATCATCCGGTCGGCCCCGACTTCCCCGGGATGGGGCGGCACTGGATCCACACGGCGCTGATCCTGCGGCCGACGCCGGATCCTGCACAGCCGCCGGTGTTGGAGTACGCCGAGCTCAACGGCACGACGACGTTGGTCGGGGTCGCCTACGCGGTGCTCGTGAACGGGGACACCGCGCCGGCATCGCTCCCGGTGCCGGCCACCGCGTGGCATTTCCACCAGGGGACGGTCGACGAAGAGAGTTTCCTCCGCAGTCACGCCGGTGCGGATCACGTCATGCCAGGACCCGGACCGCGGCTCGCGGTGGTTCACGCCTGGATCTGGCTCGACAATCCGGACGGTCTGCTCGCTACAGACAACTGGGCCCTTGCCTATGCGCGTCTCGGACTCGGCGTTCCGGCAAACGGATCGCGCGCGGCGGCGCGGGCGCTCGCTCTTGCGGCGGGCGACGGCGGCCGGATGTATCTGGAAGCGCTCATCCATGCAGTGGGGCAGCCCAGCGATAGCGAGACGGCGGCAGTGGCGAGCGTTGTGCGGCGTCACCAGGCAGAGGCGCGCGCCCGAGCGTCAGAGACCGCAGCGCTCGAGGAGTGTTGGCGCGCGTTGTGGATTGACGTGCGGGCCGTGGTGCGGCCGGAGGTCTGGCAACGGCTCGAGGCCGTTCGGTAGCGACCGTCCTACTCCGGCTCCATCTGCTCCAGGGCGTAACGCAGCCGCAACATCGACGTGTCGAGCAGGCGCCGCGAGTCGTCGCGTAACGCGCCTTGATCCGCCAGCTGTGTGAGCAGCTCGAGGACGGCGTGGATCTGCGCCGTCGCCGATTCGACGATCAGCCGGCGATCGAGGCCGCTGCGGCGCTCGAGGTCCACCGGGAGTTCTTTGACCCGCCGCTCCGCACCCCGCCTGCGATTCGCAACAGTCATCATGGGACCACCTCCCAAGTGCGTTCGCTGTTCAGCAGTGCGTCCAGGCTGCCGCCGGTTTCCACCACCACTTCGCGTTCGTATGAGGTGGCTGGGTTGCAATAGAGCACACCCATGGCGACAGGGAAGGGGGGCTCCAAAGCCGCTAATAGCTGGGCTAATGGACGATTGGTCTCGTCGTGGACGAGGACATCGGGTGCGGCGGGAACGATTTCCAGCTCGAGCTTACCCGGCTTGAGTCGCAGCCCTTTCTCCTTGCTCTTGCCGAAGAGCAGCGGCTTGCCGTGCTCGACGAGTACTTGAGCATCGGGAGCGACTTCCTTGCCGGTGATATTCTCGAACACCGCATCGTTGAAGACGACGCAGTTCTGGAGGATCTCGACAAATGACGCGCCGTGGTGAGCGTGCGCCCGCTTCAGCGTGGCGATGAGATGCGCCTGCAGCGTGTCGATCGACCGGGCCACGAACCGCGCCCCCGCGCCGAGCGCGAACGCGCAGGCCGAGACGGGGTTTTCGATCGAGCCCAGCGGCGTGGAGGGCGACCGCGTGCCGCGCCGCGATGTCGGCGAATACTGGCCTTTGGTCAGGCCGTAGATCTCGTTATTGAACAGGATGATGTGCAGGTCCACGTTGCGGCGCAGCACGTGCAGCATGTGGTTGCCGCCGATGGACAGACCGTCGCCGTCGCCCGTCATCACCCAGACGTCGAGCTCGGGATTGGCGAGCTTGATGCCCGTCGCAATCGCGGGGGCGCGCCCATGCACGGTGTGGAAACCATACGTGGACATATAGTAAGGAAAGCGCGCCGCGCAGCCGATGCCGCTCACGAATACTGTGCGTTCGCGTACGACCCCGATGTCGGCGCACGCCTTCTGCACCGCCTTGAGGATCGCGTAGTCGCCGCAGCCCGGACACCAGCGAACTTCCTGGTCCGAGGCGTAGTCCTTGGGCGCGAGCTGCGCGTCGGTGATGGTGGTGACGGTCATCCCGCTTCGCCTCCTAACCCGCTTCCCTCGGAGGGCGGCGGGGCGCCACCGCGAATTCGCTGCACGATATCGGTCACCCGGAACGGCTTTCCAGTGACCTTGCTGAATCCTTCCGCGTCGACCAAATACTCCGCCCGGAGCAGCTTCACGAGCTGTCCATTGTTCATCTCGGGCACCAGCACCCGATCGTAGCGCTTGAGCAAGTCGCCCAGATTGCGCGGGAACGGACTCAAGTACCGCACATGAATGTGTGCCACGTCCCGGCCTTCGTCGCGCGCGATCTTCACGGCCTGATGAATCACCCCAAACGTCGAGCCCCAGCCGACCACCGCTAGCTTCCCGTGATCGTTCCCCAGGGAGACGCTCTGCACCGGAATGTCGTTCGCGATCCCCGCGATCTTGTCGGCGCGCGCCTTGGTCATGCGGGCGTGGTTGTCGGGATCGTACGAGATGTGCCCGGAGTCATAGTCGCGCTCGAGGCCACCGATGCGATGCTCGAGCCGCGGCGTTCCCGGCTTGACCCAGGGCCTGGCGAGCGTCTCGGGATCGCGCAGGAAGGGATGGAAGCCTTCCGGGTCCGTCCGATACGTGACGGGGAAACGCGGCAGCTGCGCTTCGCGCGGGATGAGCCACGGCTCGGCAGCGTGTGCTAGATAGCCGTCGCTCAAGACGATCACCGGCGTCATGAATTTCGTGGCCAGGCGCACGGCTTCGATCGCGATATCGAAACAGTCGGCGGTTGACGTCGGCGCAAGGACCGCGAGCGGCGCATCGGCATTGCGGCCGTGCACCGCCTGAAACAGATCCGATTGCTCGGCCTTGGTCGGCATGCCGGTGGATGGGCCGGCGCGCTGCGAATCGATGACGATCAGCGGTAGCTCGGTCGCGATCGCGAGTCCCAGCATTTCGGTCTTGAGCGCGATCCCGGGTCCGGAGCTCGACGTGACGCCCAGGGCGCCGGCGTAGGACGCGCCCAGCGCCGCGCCACTCGCGGCGATCTCATCTTCGGCCTGGAAGGTGACGACGCCGTAGGCGCGCAGATTGGCGAGCGTGTGGAGCAGCGCGGATGCCGGCGTGATCGGATAGCCCGCGAACACCATCTTCTCGATTCCCGCGGCGCGCATCCCCGCGACGAGCCCCCAGGCGAGGCCTTCCGTTCCGCTGACGGTGCGGTAGCGCCCCGCCTGCACGGCTGCCTTCGGGACGACGTACCCGACCATGTGCTCCGTCATCTCCGCCGTCTCGCCGAACGCGTGCCCGGCATTGAGGGCCGCGAGGTTGGCGGCCGCAATCACCGGCTTCTTCGCGAACTTGCGCTGCAGCCATTCGATGGTGGCCGTCCGCTCGTGGCCGTACATCCAGAGCAACAGGCCCAATGCCCACATGTTGCGGCACAGATGCGCTTCTCGCGACGAGAGACCGTGCGGCTTGACGGCATCGGCGGTGAGCTTCGTGATGTCGAACTTGAGGACCTGATACCGGGCGAGCGAATCGTCCTCGAGCGGATTCTTCGCATAGCCCGCCTTCCCGAGGTTGCGCTCGTTGAACGCGGCCGTATCCACGATGACGGTGCCGCCCACCTTCAGGTCGCTGATCTCGACCGTCAGCGCCGCGGGATTCATCGCAACGAGGACGTCCACCGAATCGCCCGGCGTCATCACGTTGGTGCCGCCGAAGTGGATCTGGAACGCCGACACCCCGAAGGTCGTCCCCGTCGGGGCACGAATCTCCGCCGGGAAGTCGGGGAACGTGGAGAAGTCGCTGCCGGCGAGGGCGGTCTCGAGCGTGAACTGGCTGCCGGTCACCTGCATCCCGTCGCCCGAGTCGCCGGCGAATCGGATCACAACCGAATCGCGGGTTTCTCGTCCGCCTGGGCGGGAGACTGCGGAAGTGGCCATGTCCTTAATCTATACGAGGTTTCGGAGCACGAACCACACGTTCGCGGGGCGTTCGGCAAGCCGTCGCATGTACCAGGCAAACCAGGCACTGCCGTAGCTGATCAGGATGCGCACCTTCGCCCCCATCGACACGAGCTTCCGCTGCGCCTCCGCGCGGATCCCGTAGAGCATATGGAACTCGTAGGCCGACGGATCGAGCCGTTGGGCCACGGCCGCCTTGCGGATCGCTTCGATCAGCGCGAGGTCGTGGGTCCCGAAGACCGGTTTCGCCCGTTGGCGGGCCGCCTCCCCGAGCAACCGCTGGGCGAGCTGCCGATAATTCTCGTCGACGTCGCGCTTCTTCGGGAACGCCACGTCCGGGGGCTCGTTGTACGCGCCTTTGACGAGCCGGATCGCCGGCGCCAGCGCCATGAGGCCTTCGAGATCCTTGGCAGTGCGGTGCAGGTACGCCTGGAGGCACACGCCCACGCTCGGCCACTCGCCCTTGGCGCGCCGGTACACCTCGAGGGTCGCGTCGACGTACCGCGACTCCTCCATATCGATCCACAGGAAGGAACGCGCCTGCTCGGCTCGCGCGGCGAGCTTCAGCACGTCCTGGACGCACCCTTCCTTGCTCGCGTCGAGACCGAGGTGGGTCAGCTTGACCGAAACGTGCGCCGGCAACTTGCGCCGCTGAATCTTTTCGAACACACCGAGGTAATGATCGCGGACCGCGGCTGCTTCCGCGCGGTTCGTGACCTGCTCGCCGAGCTCGGTGAGCACGGTGCCGAAGCCCGCCTTGGCGAATTGGCTCGCCGCCTCGAGCGCAGCATCGAGTGTTTCGCCGGGCATGAAGCGCTTGACCGCGCGTTGGAAGAAGCGGCGCTCGCGGAGCTGGCGTGCGAGCCATTGGCTACGTGATGCTTTCAGGAGGAGGCTGCGTGCGAATCCCATGCAGGGATAGTGTAGTGTATCGTTATTTCATGCCAGCGCAGCGTGCAACGCTCATTATTATCTCGGCGCTCCTCGCGGCCTGCGCCCAGCCGCGCAGCGGCGCAATTGCCGCAGCCGGCGCACGCGCGCAGCCGGCGCCCGACGAGGGCTGTCTCCTCTCGACCGGCCCCGTCTCCGCCCGCGCTCCCACGATTACCATCGGGCTGAGCGACGCCGTAGACCCGCGCCACTGTCCGCCCCGAGCTCGCCGCGCAGTGGGAAAAGGCTGACGGCGGCCGCCGCTGGACGTTCCGCTTGCGGGACGGCGCGCAGTTCTGGGACGGCGCACCGGTCACCGCCCAGGACATCGTGTTCGGCCACGGGGGCGCCGGATACACTCTCAGCGCGCCCGAGAAGAGCGTGGTGACGGTCACATTCGCCAAGGAGAAAGACGACGTGCCGCCGGTGCTGGGCGACCCGGGTCTCGCGGTCACGAAGCCCGCTCCCGACTCGAGTTGGCCGATCGGGACGGGATCATACTGGGCAACCAGCGCGACGACCACGCCGCAGGAGATCCGCGCGCACACGCCACGCGGCGACACGCTCGTGTTCAAGTTCGCCGCCAGCGGCGACGCGCGCGACCTGCTCGATGCGGGCGTCGATCTCCTCGTCACGCGCGACCGCGCGCTGCGCGATTACGCCGCGACGCTTCAGAATCACGAAGTGGTCGCGTTGCCGTGGGACCGCACCTATGTCTACGTCACGGCCGAGGCGGGTGGCGGGAGCACCCGTTTCGACGGGCTCGAGCAGGCGGTGCGGGCGGAAGCGCGGCGCGCCGAGGGTGACTTCTGGTGGCGCGATCTCCGCGTCTGCGGCATAGGGCGGGACAGCGCACCACCCGCTCCCACCGGTCAGCGGCGCATTCTGTACGCGCGCGGCGATCCCACCGCGCGTGAGTTGGCGGGCCGTCTGGCCGCGCTGACGCACGCCGTGGCGACGGGGCGCGCGCCTGACGACTTCAGCGCCGCACTCGCCGGCGGGAAAGACGGGGGCTATGTCGTTGCCCTGCCGCGTGTCACCGCCGACGTTTGCCGCTCCGCCAAGGATCTGCTGCCGACCTGGCCCGCCACCTTCACCGCGCTGGTGGACACGCGTCCCACGGCGATCGTGCGGCGCGGCGTCGCCCGCTGGACCGTGGATCAAGACGGGACGGTCCATCTCGCGCCATGAAATTCCGCACCCGCCTCCTCATCTCGTTCGGGGTGGTGGTGCTGATTCCGCTGCTCGTATTCGGTCTCGGCATTCGTCGCGAGATGTCGCGCAGTGTGACCGGGCAATACGAGCAGCGCGTGAGCGCGTTGGTGAACGTGATCAACGCGGATATCGCGCGTGAAAGCGACCGCATCGGGGCGCGCCTCGCGACGATGAAAAACTCGCTCAAGGACGACAACAACTTCCGCAACGTGGTGGTCCGTGGCGCAGATCGCAGCTACGTCCTGGATTACGCCGGCAACGCGATGCGCCTGTCCGGACTCGACTTTCTCCAGATCCAGGATGACGAAGAGCGCGTCGTTTCCTCCGGCCACTTCCGGAACGAATTCGATCGTCTCGGCCCGGCGGTGTCCGGGACCACGCTGCTGCGTGCGGCCACCGCCGAGGGTCCGTTTCTCACGCTGGTGACGAGCGATACGGTGTACATCACGCCCAGCCATCGTTTCCGCCTCGTCGGCGGGATAGCCGTCGACTCGCAGTTTCTGGCCCGACTGGCGCGCGACCCGGAGCTGGGCGTCGCGCTCGCCCTGCCGCGCGATTCCACGAGGTCCGACTCTGGCAAGCTCGTCGTCGGTCCGCCGCTCACGCTTCCCTATATCGACGCGACGGACGGTCCGGGGCGGGTCGAGCAGGCACGCATCGAGATCACCCGCTCGGCCGCGCTGCTGACGGCGCTGCAGCGCAACGTGAATCTCTGGTTTGCGGCCGCCGTCCTCGTCGCCGCGTTGGCCGCGCTCTTGTTGGCCGGTTGGCTTTCCACGCGGATCAGCGAGCCGGTCGAGGCAGGCTTCCGCGACATGGAGCGTCGCATCGCGATCGGGGAACTCGCGCGCCAGGTCAATCACGATGTAAAGAACGGCCTCGCGCCGCTGCGCAACGTATTTCGCCATCTTATGCAGGTGGCGCGCGACAAACCGGCCGAGCTGCCCCAGGTTTTCGCCGAACGCCAGGGGACCGTCGAATCGAGCATCAGTTACCTCGAGACGCTCGCCGCGAATTATGCCAAGCTGTCCCCGCAATCGGAGCGGAAGGCGACGGATGTGAACGCGGTCGTGCGGGAGACGATTGGGGTCTCAAGCTCCGTCCGAGCCAAACTCGCCGACGGTCTGCCGCCGGTGTCGGCGGACGCGCTCGTGTTGCGGCGCGTGATCGAGAATCTCGTGAGCAACGCGGTCGATAGTCTCGACGGGAAGAACGGCACGGTGACCGTATCGACGGAGCGTGGCAAGCGCACCGTGCTCATCGCCGTCAGCGACACAGGGCGTGGTATGAGCAAAGCCGAGCTGGACCGGGCGTTCGACGATTTCTATACGACGAAGCCCGGCGGGACGGGGCTCGGCCTGTCGATTGTCCGGCGCCTGGTGCTCGACTCGAATGGCTCGCTCAACGTCGAGACCGAGCCGGGGCAGGGATCGACGTTCGTCGTGGAGATTCCCATACTCGCATGACTCTCGTCCTGATCGTCGATGACGTGCCGGCCATGGCTGAGCAGTACGCCTACGACCTCAAGCGGCTGCGCGGCTACGAGACGCTCATCGCGAAGAGCGGCCGCACGGCGCTCGAAAGCCTCACGCGCGATTCGGTAGACTGCGTCATCCTCGACCTCGAGATGCCGGGGATGGACGGGTTCGAGGTGCTGCGCTCGGTCGAGCGGCTGGGACTGCGCGTGCCCATCATCGTCTACACGGGAACGGGCGACTACGACCGCTGCGCCCAGGCGATTCGCCTCGGCGCCTACAGCTTCATCGACAAGGCCGAGCCGATGGAGCGCGTGGCGCAGGAAGTCGAGAACGCGATCGAACGGCGCCGCCTGACCGCCGAGGTCAGGCTGCTGCGCCACGGGTTCGGGCTTGAATCGCCGCTGGTCGGCACGAGTCCCGCGCTCACGAAGCTCAAGGAAGCCATCGTCCGCATCGCCCCGGTGCCCAGTCCCGCACTCATCGTCGGGGAGAGCGGCACCGGCAAGGAGTTGGTTGCTCGCGAACTCCATCGCCTAGGCCCCAACCCCAAGGGCCCATTCATCGCGCTCAACAGCGCGGCCCTGCCGCACGAGCTCGTCGAGAGCGAGCTGTTCGGCCACGAACGGGGGGCGTTCACGGGCGCCAACGCCACCCGCAAGGGCGCGTTCGAGGCGGCCAGCGGCGGAACGCTGTTCCTGGACGAAATCGGTGATCTGCCGCCCGCGGCCCAGGCCAAGCTGCTGCGCGTGCTCGAGGAGCGGAAAGTGACACGCCTCGGCGGCAACAAGACGATCGAGGTCGACACGCGCGTGGTGGCGGCGACGCACCGCGATCTCGAGAAGGAAGTCGCCGAGGGCAGGTTCCGCGAGGATCTGTTCTATCGGCTCAACGTACACGTGCTACGGGTGCCGCCGCTGCGCGATCGGCTGTCCGACGTTCCCGCGCTGGTCGAGTACCTCGTCGCCGCGACCTGCGCGCGGTTCGGGATGAAGACGAAGACCTTCGCACCGGACGCCGTCGAGGCGCTGATGTCCTCCGACTGGCGACGCAACAACATTCGCGAGCTCCGCAACGTCGTCGAACGGATGATTATTGCGACAGATGGAGAGGAGTTGACGCGCGCTGCGGTCCCTCCCGAAATCCGCGATGGACGCAGGGCAGTCCCACGCAGCACGCACGACGCGCCACGCACGTTCGAGGAGCAGAAGCAAGAAGCCGAGCGGCAGATCGTGATTCAGGCGTTGGAGCGCAATGAGTGGCACGTCACCAAGACGGCGAAGGAGTTGGGCCTGTCGGATCACGCGAGCCTGCTGAAGATCATGCGCCGGCTTGGTGTCCAGCGAGACGCTTCCTAAGAGCGTCGAGCGTGTTCGTCGAGACACAATCGTCGAACAACGGCGTTGTAATTCAACCACTTAGCAAATGGTCCAAGGTCTGCTTTTCCTCCGGGCGAACCCGACTCCCCGGAGGAGCCATGTCGTATCAATTCGAGCTGAATCAGTCCAATCGTTCGCTGCGATTCCCGGTCATTCTCATGGCTGGGATCGTAAGCACCGTGATCGCCGTCTACGCTTTTGCCGCCTGCGGCGACCGCAACCCCGACCAGGCTCGCGCTAGTGAGCCCGTGGGATCGACGACGTCTACAACGGTCCCCGTCAGCACCGGCAGCACCGAAAAGCCGGCGCTCGTCATCAGCGGTCCGGTCACGTTCGAGATGGCGGATTCCGCCTATCGCGGCCGCCGCTATGATGACGCCACCGTCCTCTTCAAGACCTACACCGAGAGCCGGCCCAACAACGCATGGGGGTTCTACATGCTCGGCTTGTCGGCGTGGAAGTCGGGTGCTCGCGAGCAGGCGGAAAGCGCATTCGTGCAGGCGCTCACGCTCGACTCGACGCACGTGAAGAGTCACCTCAACCTGAGCCGCGTGTTGCTCGAGTCCGGCCAGCCCGATAGCGCGCTGGTGCACATCGACGCCGCCATCGCTCTCGATTCGACGTCGAGCGAGGCGCTGCGGCTGCAGGGACGAGCGTTCGAAGCACAGGGCAAGACCGATGACGCGATTGTGGCGTATCAGCGCGCTATCGTAAAGAACGACAGCGACACCTGGGCGATGAGCAACCTGGGCGCGCTGTACATCCGGCTCGAGCGGTTCGAGGACGCCATCGGCCCGCTCGCTCGCGCCAACGAAATCGAGGACAAGGTCGCGACGTTCCACAACAACCTCGGCATGGCTCTCGAGTTGACGGGCCGCTATCAGCAGTCAGTCGAACAGTACCGCGCGGCGCTGGCGATCGAGGGGACGTACGGCAAGGCTGTGTCGAACCTGCAGCGTGTCGAGCTGGTGAAGCAGGATCCGTCGATTACGTCGGTCGATCTCACGGAACGGTCGAAGCAGTTCCAGGATCAGATTTCGAAATGGTAAAGAGGTAGGGGCGCAGCATGCTGCGCCCCTACTAGTTGTCGTCGGCGAGCCGCCTCAAGAACCGGTTGAGGCGGCTTTCGCTGCCGTGCGGATCCTCGCCGATGTAATCAACGCGTGCCTCGATGAGGGCGGCATGCAGCTCGGTGCGTGCCTCGGCGGCGCGGGCGCACAGCGACGCTTCTTCGGGGGCGGAGAATTCGAGCAGGTCGGCGGCGAGCGCGAGCATGCGGCCGGCGAATGTGACGTACGCGCGCACCATTCCACGGCCTTCGCCGCCGCGCTCCACCCATTCGGGGAAGCAGCCGGCCCACCACAGCGCCAATGCCGCCGCGTCGGCCGCGGCTTCCGCTTGCGCGACCGTGCCTTGCGGCAGCGCGGCGACGTAGCGCCACCATTCCGTCATCCCGTTTTCGCCTTGTGCGATGGCGCGCTGTGAGTGCGAAGTCGCAAACACGACAGGGAGCGTGGCGGCGTAGTCGGCGAGCAGGATGTCGGTCACGCCGCGCGTCCGCAGCTGCGCGCGGATCGGGATGTACCAGAGCAGGGTGAGCGGCAACGGAGCGGGCGCGCCGCCGCGACCGAGGACCGCCTCGAGGGCCGCGGGGGAATCGAGCACGATGTCGACGGCGCCCGCTTGCAGGGCTTCGTCGGCTTCACGTCCCTCCGACACATCCATCCGTGCAATCTCCTCTACCAGACAGGCGAGGTCGCCGCGGGTCAGTTGGCGATGGATGATGGGCCTGATCATGCTTCCCTCCTTACGACTCGAGAGGCAAGCTTGGTGCCGGTCATCTATCTGGCTATTGTGCAATGCCTTAGGCTCAGAAACCTGTGAGGCTGCTCACGCTAGTAAACGCAGCCTTGTGGGGCAAGTAGATAGCACTCGGGGCCTTGGAGTGCTAAGGCTGCCGGTTTAAGTTCCCGCTCCCATGAAAGCCACAGACATTCGCAAGGGTCACGTCCTCATGATCGACGGCCAGCCGTGCCGGGTCATGGACTTCACGCACCGCACGCCCGGCAACCTCCGGGCGTTCGTGCAGGTGCGTTTTCGCAGTCTTGTTTCGGGCAACACCTTCGATCAGCGCCTCGCCGCGACCGACTTTCTCCAGGAAGCGCGTCTCGATACAAAAGAGATGCAGGTCCTCTATCAGGATCAGGGCGGCGTGCACGTGATGGATCAGCAGACCTACGAGCAGTTCACGCTCGACGAGCGCGCCGTCGGCGAGGACACGCCGTGGCTGCAGCCGGAGATGGTGGTGCAGGTGGAGTGGCTGGATGGACGGCCCATCGCCATCGAGCTGCCGTCGGTGATCGAGCTGAAGGTGGTCGAGACCTCGCCGGTGATGAAGACGGCAACGAAGACCGCGAGTACTAAGCCGGCGAAGCTATCGAACGGTGTGACGGTTCAGGTGCCGGAGTTCATCAGCCCCGGCGAGAAGGTGCGCGTGGACCCGCGGTCCGGGCAATACCTGGAGCGGGCGAAGTAAGCTCGGCATAGCGGTAGCAGGTCACGAGATGATCGTTGACCATTCCCACTGCCTGCATGAACGCGTAGCAGATCGTCGGCCCCACAAAGCGAAAGCCCCGCTCGACCAGCGCTTTGCTCATCGCGGTGGATTCTTTCGTCTCGGCCGGCACCCCGCGAAGGGTCTTCCAGGCGTTGACCTTCGGCTTGCCGCCGACAAACTGCCAGAGAAACTGATCGAGCGACTCGCCCGCGTCCTTCATCTTTAGGAAGGCGCGGGCGTTGTCGACCGCCGATTTCACCTTCTGCTTGTTGCGCACGATTCCTGGATCTCTGAGGATCTTGGCGACCTGCCGGGCATCGTAGCGCGCCATCTTGTCCGGGTTGAAGCCGTTGAAGGCTTTGAGAAAGGCATCGCGCTTGCGGAGGATGATCGCCCAGGAGAGTCCCGCCTGGAATCCATCGAGCACGAGCTTACCGAACAGCTGCCGGTCATCGTGTACCGGCACGCCCCACTCCGTATCGTGGTAGAGGATCATCTGTTCGTTCGATGTGGACCACCCGCAACGTTTCTCCATGCCTAAAAAGTACCACCAAATAAAAGAGGCCAGGGGTTGCCTGGCCTCTTGGACTTTGCCGTCTGAGGACCTTCTCTAGTGACTTACAACCTGGTCCTCGGAGGTTCTCGCGGCGCCATCCGCCACGCGGGTCGCGGACCCTTCGCGGATGATGATCAGGAACTTCGACGTCCGCCAGAAATCCACCGGCGACGTGATCGTGAGGCTCGGCACGCCGGTGTACTTGTTGTTCTGGCGCTCTTCGGCGACGTACGACAGATCCTGCAGCGACGCCACCCGATACTCGGCGCTGGCGCTGGGCAGCGGAATCTGCGTCACCTGGCGCGTATCGATCGACGTGAACAATCTGGGGTCGAGGTTACGCGCCGGCTGCAGCGTCTTGCCCGTGCGCCACAGAATGAACAGCACCCGGCCGCCGCCCTGCTCGGTGAGAATGCCCTGCTTCTTCAGCTCGGCCCGCGAGCCGATGATGTAGTAGCCGGTCGCCAGGCTGTCCTTCAGTGCGACGTTCTCTTCCGTGAGCGCGTTCACACGGTCGGTCAGCAGGTCGATCGTCGTCTTCTGCGACGCGATCACCGACTGCAGGTTGCCGACGGTCGAATCGAGCGTCGCGCGCAGACTGTCCGACAGCGCCGTGAGGTTCTTGATCCGCTCGCGGCTCTCGTTCAGCGCGGTCTCGGTTTGCTGGACGCGCGTGACGACGTAGCGCAGCTTGGCGATCAGCGTGTCGTTCGCCGCCATAGCCGGGCTTTCGCTCGTCACGTGGAGGCGATTGTTGCGGATCTTCGCCTTGGCGAGCTCGGCGTTGACGTCGCTGATGAGCCGCGAGCTGATGGCCACTTCCTGCATCAGGCTATCCTTCTGCGAGTTGGCCGTCTCGAGCTCGGCCAGCTTGCGCTCGGTTTCGGCCGAGGTGCCGCAGGCGGCGACGAGCGCGAGCGCCAGCCCGGCGGATGTGAGCTGCAGCATCTTCATAGGGACGACTCCCCCATCGAGAATGGTGACACTACTTTTGCCGCGATGCAGCGGCTACACGTCGGAACGTCCGGTTACAACTTCCCTGAATGGAAGGGAAGCTTCTACCCGCCTAAGCTCCCGAGCTCCAAGTGGCTCGAGTATTACGCCCAACAATTGGGCACGGTCGAGATCAATTACACCTTCTATCGCATGCCCAGCGAGAAGACGATCGCCGGTTGGAACGCAGCGACCCCGGAGGCATTCACCTTTGTTCTGAAGGCGCCGCAGCGCATCACGCACTTCGCGCGCCTGCGAAACATCGACGAACCGCTCCGCCTCTTCCTCGACTTGATCCGCAAGCTTAACACCAAATTGGGCGCGGTCCTATTCCAACTACCCCCCAATTTTGCGAAAGACATCGAAAGGCTCGGTGATCTACTCACACAATTCCCGGCGGATGTCCGCGCGGCATGTGAGTTCCGTCACGCATCGTGGTGGTCAGACGACGTCTACGAGCTGCTGCGGAGCACAAACACGGCGCTGTGCATCGCGGATACAGAGGAAGGGACGACCCCGCTCGTGCGAACGGCCGACTTCGGGTACGTGCGGCTCCGCGATGAGGGCTACTCGACCGAGGGGCTTCAGGAATGGAAACAAAAAGTCCAGGACCTGGGCCAGTCCTGGACTGATGCGTACATCTTCTTCAAGCACGAGGAGAAAGGCATCGGCCCCAAGTTGGCGGCGGAGTTCCAGGCCCTCTTTGGCTAGCGCTTGCCCGCAACTTTGCGCCGCTTGGCCGGTTTCTCCTTCTCCTCCGCCGGAGCGCCCTCGAGGCTCTGCTTCAACGCCTGCATCAGATCGAGCACTCTGGTCTTCGGCGCTTCCTCCGGCTCCTCGGTGATCTGCTTGCCCTCGACCTTGCGCTCGATCTGCTCCATCATGCGCTCGCGCACGTTGTCCTTGTACTTCTTGGCGTCGAACTCTTCGATGGCCGCCTGATCGATCAGCTTGATCGCGAGGTCGAGCTCGGGCTTCTTGACCTCGACCTTGGGGATCGGGACCTCGGCGATAGTTCGGATCTCGTCGGCGTAGCGGAGCTGCTCCATCACGAGCCCGCCGTTCATCGGGCGGACCATGATCAGATACTGCTTCCCACGCGCGGCGTACTGCCCGATCGCGACGCGCTTAGTCTTCTCGAGCGCCTCGGCGAGGAGCTTGTACGCGCGCTCGCCGCCCTTGTCCGGTCCGAGGTAGTACGTGCGGTCGAGCCAGATGCGGTCGACTTGCTCGGCCGGCAGGAATTCCACGATATCGATGGCGCCGGTGGCTCGCTCTTCGAGCGCCTTCAACTCGTCGGGTGTGAAGGTGACGTACTGCCCCTTCTGGAATTCATAGCCTTTGATCATGTCGGTGCGTTCAACCTTTTCACCGTCCTTGGAGCAGACGTACTGCTGCTTGAGACGGGCCCCATCCTTCTTATGGAGCCAGTTGAACGAAATCGCGGCCTTCGACTCGCCGGCAGCAAACAGGTGCACGGGCACGGACACGAGGCCAAACGAGACCGTGGCGGAACCGATGGAATGGGCGGCCATATCGGGGTATGATACGCGCTGATGCCCACCCGTCGGAAGGCCCGCCCGGAAGAAGGTGACGCGCTCAGCACATATCGCGCGAAGCGCGCGTTTGCTGAGACCCCCGAACCCGGGGGGTTAGTCCCCAAGCCGGCGCCAAAACCGGGTGGGTTGCTCATCGTCCACATGCACGACGCCACGCGCCTGCATTGGGACCTGCGGCTGGAGATGGATGGTGTCCTGAAATCGTGGGCCGTCCCCAAGGGCCCGTCCGCCAACCCTGCCGACAAGCGCCTCGCGGTAAAAGTCGAAGACCACCCCCTCGAGTACGGTGACTTCGAGGGGATCATTCCAGAAGGGAACTACGGTGCCGGCACCGTCATCGTCTGGGATCGCGGCGTGTGGGTGCCCCTCGAGGATGTGCGCGAAGGGTTTGAAAGGGGCAAGCTGCTCTTCGAGCTGCGGGGTTACAAGCTGCGCGGCCGCTGGACGCTGATCAAGCTCAAGAAGACGGAGAAGGAATGGCTGTTGATCAAGGAGCGCGACGAGTATGTCTCGACGGAGCCGTACTCGAACGAGTCGGTGCTCTCCGGGTTGACCAACGACGAGCTGCGCAACGCCAAGCAGCGCGCCGAGCCGATCAAGAAGGAGTTGGAGAAGCTGGGCGCGCCCAAGCGCGCGCTGCGTGTGGAGGACACCGAGCTGATGCTGGCGGAGACGCGTGAAGAACCGTTCTCGAAGGACGGCTGGATCTTCGAGGTGAAGCTCGACGGCTATCGCATGCGCGCCGCGTCTCAGGACGGCGAGCCGATTCTCTATTCGCGCAAGGGTCTCGAGTACACAGAGTCATTCCCGGAGATCGCGCGCGCGGTCAAGGCGATTCCGTTCGAGGGAGTGGTTCTGGACGGCGAGCTGGTCGTCCTCAACGAAGCGGGGAGGCCGAACTTCAATATGCTCCAGGCGCGCGCCAGGCTGGGCGCGCGCGAGGCGAAGCGGGCGGCGATCGAAGCGCCGGCTACCCTCTACGTCTTCGATCTCCTGGCGTTCGGAGGCTACGACCTGCGCAAGCTGCCGCTCATCAAGCGCAAGGAGATCCTCAAGAAGATCCTCCCGCAAACAGGACCGCTGCGCTACTCGGAGCACTTCGAGAAGAACGGCGAGGCACTGTACGAGCAAGTCGTGAAGCTCGGCCTCGAAGGCATCATGGCCAAGAAGGCGGACAGTCCCTACCGCAGCGGCCGATCCGGCGATTGGCTGAAGATTCGCGCCGACCGCATCGACGACTTCGTCGTCGTCGGGTTCACGAAGGGGAAAGGATCGCGCGGCGGCTTCGGTTCGCTCCATGTCGGCGCGTACAAAGACGGCAAGCTGATCTACTGTGGGCGCGCGGGATCCGGCTTCAGCGGCGCGCAGCTGGACGAGATCAGTGCCGAGCTGCTATCGCTCGTGCGCAAGACACCGCCGTGCGAGCCGCCCGAGCATGGCGCCCTCCCCAAGGGTCCCGATCACACCTGGGTCGAGCCGAAGCTCATTTGCGATGTGCGGTACAAGGAAATCACGAAGGACGGGCTCTTGCGCCAATCCGTCTTCTTGCGATTTCGGGATGATAAGAAGCCTGAGGATGTGATGATGCCGGGCCTGGGGCGTAGGGACTCGGGCTTGGAGGAAGCGGCCCCCAGGCCCCAGGCCCCAACCCCCTCTCAACGAGAAGTAAAGTTCTCGAATCTGGATAAAGTCTTCTGGCCCGACGAGAAGTACACCAAGGGCGATCTCATCGAGTATTACCGATCGATGGCCCCCTGGCTGCTGCCGTATCTCAAAGACCGGCCCGTCGTGCTCACACGTTATCCCGACGGCATCAACGGCAAGTCGTTCTATCAGAAAGACGCGCCGGGCTTCGTGCCCGACTGGATTCAGACGATTCCGATCTGGAGCGAAGACACGCAGCGCGACATCAACTACTTCGTCTGCAGCGACGTGGAGTCGCTCGTCTATCTCGTCAACCTTGGCACGATTCCGTTGCACATCTGGATGAGCCGCATAACCGATCTCACGAAGCCCGACTGGTGTCTCATCGATCTCGATCCCAAGGACGCGCCGTTCGCGCACGTCATTACGCTGGCCAAGACGATGCGGAAGCTGTGCGAAGAGGTCGAAATGCCGGCGTTCATCAAGACGACGGGCAAGTCCGGGCTGCACATCATGCTGCCGCTCGGCCGCCAGCTGACGTACGCGCAGTGCCTGCAGCTCGCGATCCTGTTCTCGCGGCTCGTCACCGATCAACACCCCGACATCGCGACAACGGCGCGCACGATCAGCAAGCGCGAAGGCAAGGTCTATGTCGATGCCTTTCAGAACCGGGCCGGCCAGCTGATGGTGGCGCCCTACAGTGTGCGCCCTTCACCCGGTGCGCCGGTGTCGATGCCGATCGAATGGGACGAGGTCCACGGCAAATTCCACAACAGCAATTTCACGATCGGCAACGCGTTGAAGCGGATGCAGAAGCTGGGCCACGATCCAGTCGTCAAAGTCCTCGAGCTGAAGCCCAAGCTCATGGGCGTTCTCGAACGCCTCAACAAGCGCCTTGGCGAAGACTGACGACGCGCTGCTCGTGCGACCGCACGATGCCCGCCTGTTGTACGTGCTCGCGCATGGCGCCGGGGCGGGGATGCGACACTATTTTCTCGCGCAGGCCGCTGACGTCTTCGCGGGGCGCGGCATCGCAACCTACCGGTACGAGTTTCCTTACATGCAGACCGGAAAGAGCCGCCCCGATTCTCCCGGGGTGGCCGAGGCTGCCGTGCGTAAGGCCGTTGCGGCAGCGGCGCACGCCGCGCCCGGGTTGCCGCTCATCGCCGGCGGAAAGTCATTCGGCGGGCGAATGACGTCCCAGGCACAGGGTCGCGATCCGCTACCGGGCGTCCGCGGTCTCGTTTTTCTCGGCTTCCCGCTGCACGCGCCCGGCCGGCCGAGCGCCACCCGCGCCGAGCATTTGACGTCCGTTGACGTGCCCATGCTATTTCTCCAGGGGACGCGGGACGAGTTTGCGCAGCTTGATTTGTTGCAGGAGGTGGTGCGAAAGCTTGGCGATCGCGCTACGCTGCATGTGATCGAGGAAGGTGATCACTCGTTCAAGGTGCCGAAGCGAACGGGCAAGACGGAGAACGACGTCATGCTCGAGCTCGCCGAAACAGTCCAACAATGGGCGACGGGGCTGACGAATGGCTAACTATTGGCTTGTCAAAACCGAACCGACGTCGTACAGCTATGACGATCTCGAGCGCGAAAAGACGGCGGTCTGGGACGGCGTCAAGAACCCCGTCGCGCTCCGGAACCTCAGGGAAATGCACCCAGGTGACCAGGTGCTGATCTATCACACCGGTGATGAGAAAGCCGTCGTGGGATGGGCGACCGTGGTCTCGGCACCGTATCCCGATCCGAAGCAAAAAGACGAAAAGCTCGTTGTGATCGACCTCAAGGCGCATCGCCGGCTGCCGCAGACAGTGACGTTGGCACAGATCAAGGCGGACAAGACGTTCGCGGATCTGCCGATTGTACGACAGGGGCGCCTGTCAGTAAGTCCCGTGACGGCGCCCCAGTGGAAAAGAGTGCTGCAGCTTTCAGGTGCTGCTGACTAGCGCTTTTTCTTCCTCGCCTTGCGAGCCCGGCGCTCCGCTCGCGCCGAGGCGATGCCGGCCGCGATGCCGGCGACGATCGCCGCCCGGCCGGCGGCCTTCAGCACCTTCCCGGTACGGCGCAAGGCCGCCTTGATACGCCGCTGCCGCTGCTCCGACTTGGCGCGCTTCTGCGCCTCCTTCAGCAACCGGTCGGCCTCGCGGGCAGCAGTCTGCGCCCATTGCTTCGCCGTCCTGGCCGCCTTGACCGCTGCTGTTTTGAAGCGCTCGGTGCGTGAAGCCATGACGTGATCCCTCCGTAAGGGTCGCCTACTGATATGCCGTCAGGCGCCCAGAGTTTCGGCGGCCTTCCGTACGTCCCGAGGCTTAACCCACAGCAACGCGCCGTAACGTCCTGGGCCGGTCCGTATTGCGCTGGTGGCGGTGACGTTGATGCCGGCCGAGCCCAGCCGCGAGAGCAGCTGGGCCATCGCGCCGACGCGATCGTCACCCTCCACCAGAAACACAGTCTTGGGCTTTGAGAGCTTGAGCTTGGCGTTCTTCGCGGCCGCGAGAAATGCCACGGCGTCCGCCGGCACGAGATCGATCTGAGACTTGCGCGCGCTCGGGAACGCGTGCACGGCGAGCAGACTGACGCCCGCGTCGCGCAGTGCCCCGAAGATGCGCGCGCCCTCACCAGGCTTGTCCGGCGCAAAGACGTAGTAGTAGTCGGCCCTGCGGATCGTGTCTGGCATGGCGTCCTCCTTCGGGAGTCTTCAAGCCTCGCCTGATTCTACGCGCCACGCAACCGCCACCGTTTTGTCCCGATCCATACGACGAACGCGACGAGCCCGACTGGAAGTACGACCCCCAGCGACTGCACCGCGAGCGACAGGAGCACCACAAAGTTCCGCCACGCCTGCTTGAAGGCTTCACCCATGACGCTCTTCCCGGCCGTCCCAACCACCGGCAGCGGCTCGTGCACCGTCACGCTGAGCGTACTCATCGCCGTGTGGGCCTTGAGATAACGAATTCTGCCTTCGTAGCGCTCGATCTCTTCGCGCACTCGGGCCAGGGCCTGTTCGACGTCGAGCACATCCTTGAGCTTACCGGTGCGGGCAGCGAGCAGATCGATCAACCGCCGCTCGAGCCGCTGCGCGTTGTCCATCCGGGCAGAGACGTCCACGAATTGCTCTCCCACATCCTCAGCTTCGACGCTCACGGACTCGAGCTTCCCGATTGGCGTGAGCCCCGCCAGGCTCTGCTCAAACCGCGTGGCGGGAATCTTCACTTCGAGCGTCGCGTTGCGAAGCTGAGCGTTCCCAGTGGTGATGTCGGTGTTTGCGACGTATCCGCCGAGCTGCGCCGCCAACTCTCGTACGCGGGCCACGGCGGGCTCCAGCGAATCGACTTCGATGGACACGTCTGCGGTCCGGATGACCATGTTCGAGATGGCGGCTGCCGAGACGGGAGGGAGAGCGTCGGCAGTCCCGGTGACGACAACTTCCTCGAGAGCGAGGGGCGTTGGACGCCCGTTCTTATCATAGCCGATACGCCGCGGTGACTGTCGGGCTTCGATTGCGCTGGAATCGGACGATGGATAGGCCGCTTGTTTCCTCTCCCCGCAACCGAACAGAGTTGCGGTGAGGACCAGGAGTAGTAGCGATCTCACGGGAGGCTCCGGTGGAGGATGCCTGAAGAGACGGGCTCCTACTGACTCCTTGCACATCGTGAGCCCGTAGATTTGTCGATATGGACGGGATCGCCGTAAGGCTCGAGCGCCTTAAGCGCGAGGCGCAAAAAGAATGGAAGCGGAAGTGGCGCAAGAAGATTCGGCAGGCTGCGCCCGCGAACGCTGCCGAATGGCGCGCGCTCGCCGCCCAAGCGCTCGGCGCCGTCCTGAAGGTCGTCCTGATCATCGCGCTGCCGTTTGCCGTTTTGGTCCACGGGTCGGTGTTCATTTACGAACACGGCACGCGATCTGTCTGGTTGGCCGTGGCTACGGCCGCGATCCTGAGCGGCGGTGTGATTACGGCGTACGCCGTGTGGATCGCCCGCAAACTCATGAATCGGGGCGTGCGCGGCGGGAGAGCGCTGGTGATGCCGGTGGCAAAGTGGGTCGCACTGCCGCTCGTTGTGTTCTACTGCGGCTATTCCTTACTCTATCTCGCGAGCGTGAACGCGAAGTCGGGGCCGGTGCGTGCCTATTACGGCTCGCTGCATCCGTTGCTACGCCTCGCGCTCTCCACCGCCATTCTCGTTGATCGCGATATCCTGATCACTGATGCCGGTCGTGTGCCGGAGGACTACGGCCGCATGGGACTGCCGGCGAACACTCGCACTCGTCATTACAAGCAAAAGGATGGCTGGATTCATGCCGTCGACCTGCGCACGACGGGACGGGGCGTCATCAAGAACCGCGGCGTCCAGTTCTACTTCTGGCTGATGGGATTCGATACGCGGCGGCATGTCGGAACCGCCGATCACCTACACGTAGAGTTGAACTAGGCGAACAGCTTCTGCAGCTCCGCGAACGGAATCCCGTACGCGTCCAACGTCCCGTACGTGCCCTTCTCCTTCCACTCCCGAGCCATCCGGCGCACCAGACCGAGTGTCGCGCGCATCGGCGCCGAGCCAAAGGTCACGCGACGCACTCCCAGCGCAGCCATTTCTTTGAGAGTCGGTGCGTTCGGTGTGCCGAGGATGTTCACAGGCGCGTGAATCTGCTGGACGAGCTGCTCGATCGTTCCCCGGTCGCCGACAAACGGCACGAACACCGAATCCGCCCCCGCCTCGCGAAACGCGTTCCCGCGCCGCACCGCCTCGGCGAGACGCTTCTCACGGGGGATCTCCGGTGCCTCGAACGCGTCGGTCCTCGCGTTGAGTACCAGCCGGACTCCAGTCGCATCGGCAGCCCGACGCGCCGCGCGCACGCGATCCACGGCCAGCGCGAAGTCGATGAGATGCTTCTCTTCCATTCGGTCCTCGAGATTCATCCCCACCGCGCCCGCCTCGATCACCCGGCGCACCGTCTCGGCGACGGCGTCCGGCGTCTGGCCGTAGCCCGCTTCCATGTCGGCAGTAATAGGGATTGAGATGCGTCGGGTAATGCGCGCCACAGCCGCCAGCATTTCATCGCGACTGATGCGCTCGCCGTCCGGGTAGCCGAGACTGAACGCGATCCCCGCGCTGGTGGTCGCGAGGGCGGGGAAGCCCGATTCCACGAAGATCCGTGCACTGCCGGCGTCCCAGGCGTTGGGCAGTACCAGCATCGGCCCCTCGACGTGGAGCCGGCGCAGAACTTCGGCTTTGGCGGCGCTCATCGCGCCAGACGATAGCCTGTTTTTCGGACCGTGAGAATGTGCCGAGGATTGGCGGGATCGTGCTCCAGCTTGCGCCGCAGCTCGGCGACGTGGGTGTCGACCGTGCGGCTCATCACTTCCGCGCTGTAGCCCCAGACCTCGGTCAGGAGCTCGGTCCGCGTGATGCAGGCGCCATCGCGCCGGATCAGCGCCAGCAGCAGATCGTATTCCTTGGGCGTCAACGAGACCGGCGAGCCGTCGCGCAACACAGTCCGTGACGGCGTGAGCACTTCGATGTCGCCGAACTTCTCGAAGGGAGGCGTCGGCGGCCCGCCGTTCTTCCTCGGCGCCACGACGCGTCGCAGCAGCGCTTCGATGCGGGCCAACAGCTCGAGCACGCCGAACGGCTTCGTGACGTAGTCGTCCGCGCCGAGCCGAAGGCCCCGGACTTTGTCGGCCTCTTCACCGCGGGCGGTGAGGATCAGGACCGGCATGCCGTGGCCGTCCTCGCGCAGCGCGCGGAGCACGCGGAAGCCGTCCATCCCCGGCAGCATCAAATCCAGGACGACGAGATCCGGACTGGCGGTCCGCGCCCGAGAAAGCCCGCGCGTGCCGTCTTTGGCGACTTCGACCTCGTAGCCCTCGATCTCGAGATTGTTGCGCAGGCCGTACGCGAGATCGGGGTTGTCCTCGATCACCAGGATCCGTTTGGGTCCTGTGGCCGGCGCGATCATGCGGGCAGCTCGATCACGACTCGGGTTCCACTCGCGTCGGGGCCGCCGTCATCGATCCAGGCCCGTCCGTGATGCAGGTCCGCCAGCTCGCGCACCACCGCGAGCCCGATGCCGCTCCCGGCGACTGACGAGTCGCGGTCACGCTCCAGCCGCCAGAATCGGTCCCATACCCGCTCGCGATCGGCGCGCGGGATGCCGGGGCCGCGGTCGGCGACCCACAGCCGCGCCACGCCATTCTCGTGCGTAGCACCAATCCGCACTTCCTGGCCGGCGGGGCCGTACTTCACTGCGTTGTCGAGGAGGTTGAGCAGCATCTGGCGCACCGCGCCGGGGTCGGCAGGGACGACGAGGTCTTCCGGCACGGATGCCGCCAGGGTGACGCCGCGGGCCGCTGCCAGCGGCGCAAATCCGTCGATGACTTCCTGCACCAGCGGCGCCAGGGCGGTCGGCTCCGGCGCGATATGCGCCGTCTGCCGTTCCGAGCGCGAGAAATGCAGCAGGTTCTCGACGAGGTGCGTCAGGCGGCGCGCTTCCTGGTCGATGATCGCCAGGGAGCGGCGCCGCTCTTCTTCGGAACGGACGCGACCGAGCGTCAGGGTCTCGGAGAACATCCGGATCTGCGCGAGCGGCGTGCGCAGCTCGTGCGAGACGCCGGAGATGAAGTCTGTCCTGAGCCGGGTGAGTTGCGATTCGCGCCGCAGCTGGAACAGCGCGGTTCCGATCAATGCGGCGGTCAGCCCGAGCAAGCTCAGAATCAGCGGCAGGCGCGACTTGGGCAGGCCGCCGATGATCAGCTGGTCGGCGACCTCGGCGCGCAGCGTGGCATGGGCGAACAGCGCGCCCATGTCGGTGCCGATCGTGTCTCGCGCGGTGAACGGCGAGGTGTACTGCACCGTCGAGCGATAGACGTCGACGCCGTAGCTGTCGGTGATGATGATGGATCCCATCGAGTCGTACCCCACGCCCCCGGTGAGGGGACGCGGGAGCAGCGCGAACTTCTGCGTGTCGGTCGCCTGGACGATCAGCGGCGTGAGCGCAGTCGGATTCGCCTCAAAGCCCAGCGCGGTCCGCAGCACGCCGTCGCGATCCCGTAGGACGGTGTAGGCGACGTAGCGCCGATCGCCACCGGGCTGGCCGAGCACGGTGCCCATATGCCACGAGGTGTCGTAGACCGTGTGCGTGTGAACCGGCAGCGTATCGATCAGCCACTTGCGCACCGGAGCCGGGATCTGTTCCCCGGAGGTTTGCAGATCTTTGGTCGTCAGATCCATCCGGAAGGTGAACCGGATGTACGGCGCGATGGAGAACTCGTGCTCCATGACATCGAAGTGGAGATCGCGCGGTTTGGGGGGCGCATGGTGCGGTGCCGTCGCGTGCGCAAGCTGCAATGCTTTGAGCGGCGATTTGACGGCGTAGTACATATCGGTCGCGGTCCGGATCGCCACGCGAGCAGCGGCGAGTCGCGCGTAGTCACGTAGCACGCGATCGGCCTGCGCCCGATGATCGCCCGCCGTCTGGTAGGCCTGGACGGCCAGCGCCACGGCGACGCCGAAAGCGAGCACCAACAGCACCGCGACGACCGCGCCGCGGCGCACCCGGAAACGTGTCATGGATTAAGAATCCTGCTTCGCCGCCGAACCGGCAACAGTTTGCTGACTCCACTGGACGGTTCTCTGACAAAGACCCGCCAGAAACGGCTCTAGATTCGAAGCGTAGGTCGCGGTTCAAGTGTCGACGGCCACTTGTCCCGACCTCGCCGACCCGGAGCGCATCGAATGGCTCCGGGTTTGGTTTTTGGGGGATTCGACATTGCCGGCACGACTCTCATTTTGCCAATCATGTCCGCAACGCGTTCCGCCGCGATCCCGAGCACACAGCCGATCGCCAGAGCGATCGCGACACGAAGCGTCGGGTTCATGAGGAACGTGCGGAACCCCATCGCCAGGTATGTCGCCGCGCCGATGATCGCTCCCGCAGTATAGGAGAGCAGCGGTACGCGCGCCTGGTACACCATGCCGAACACTGCGACGCCCAGCACGAGCGCGTCCACGAACGTCTGTCTGCCGAGCGCGCCGGAGATGGAGATGTAGACCGCCGCCCAGACGACGCCGGCGAGCGTCCCCAGCACCGATTTCTGCAGCCCCATCACGCCGCCGCCGGCCCCGACGAAACAGCCGAGGCCGACGAGCACGGGCCACAACTGCAGATTCACTTTCAGGAGATGCGAAACTGCGGCCCACACGGCCGCAACGATCGCCAGACTCAAAGCCTTGGTGGTTGAAGCGCTCATGTTGGGCCTCCTCCATAGAAGGGGGAATGCGGCGCCAACATAATGAAAGGGCACTGCGGGGTGCAACGCTGGACGGCTAAGCCCGTTGAATTACATAGGCTTCCATGGCGTAGTACTCGGGCAGACCCAGCCGGTCGGCACGCGCCGCGGTCTCCAGATTCCGGGCCTCCACCCGCTGCCAGAACTCGCGCTCGTCATAGCCGGGGAAGGGCGCGGTGTCCTTCTGCGATTGGTGGCGGAAGATGGCGAGGATCTTCGCGTTGAGCTCGTCCTGCGACAGCGGCACCAGAACGTCTGCCTCGGTGAGCGACCATTCCTGCCAGGCGCCGCGATACAACCAGACCTCGGGCTTCTGCCCCTGATAGCGCGCGAGCGCCTGCTCGACCGCCGCCTTGCACGTCCGGTGAGTGCCGTGCGGGTCCGAGAGATCGCCGGCGACGAAGACGAGATCGGGCTTCGTCTCCTCGATCAGGCGCAGGACGATCGCGATGTCGTCGTCGCTCAGCGGCCGCTTCCGCACCTCGCCGGTCCGGTAAAACGGCAGATCGAGGAACCGCGCGGCGCTGGCTGGAATGCCGACCGCTGCCAGCGCGGCGATGGCTTCCGATTCGCGAATGAATTTCTTGAGATTCTGGACGACCGGAATATCGACGTCGCCGGGCGCCTTCTGCTCCATGCCGGCGCTGACGGTGCTGCGGGCGCGGTGCAGGGCCGCCGGGTCCAGCCCGAGCGAGCTGGCCGCCCGCTCGACGAAGTCGAGATGGCGTGTCACGTCATGATCGAAGACGGCGATGTTGCCGCTGGTCATGTACGCGACGACGATCTGGTTTTCGTTCTCCCAGAGCTTGCGGAGAATGCCGCCCATCGAAATGACGTCGTCGTCCGGATGCGGCGAGAACACGAGCACACGCTCGTGTGCGGGCAGCTTAGCGCGCCCGCGAATCTTGTCGCGCAGCCGATTGAACACCTGGCCGTTGATCGGACCTGCCGAGCCGGCGCGCGCGAGCAGCGGGCTGAGCTGATGCTCGGCGTAATCGCGCGCCGCCAGCTTCAGCACGGCTTTGCTGACCCGCTCCGCGAGCCACACGACCGATCGCTCGACCATCGCGGGCGTCCACTCGACGCCTTCGAGGATCCACGGCGTCTTGATGCGCGTGAGCTCGGCGGCGGCGGGGAGGTCGAGATAGACGGTCACGCTCTGGTGGCGCTGCAGGAATGTCGCGGCGACGTCGGTCGAGATTTCGCCTTCGACCGCGCGCGCCACGATCCCCGCCTTGTGCTCGCCGGTCGCGAGCAGGGCGATCTCTTTGGCGTCGAGAATCGTGGCGACACCCATCGTGATCGCCTCGCGCGGCACGTTCTCGATGCCGAAGAAATCGGCCGCCGCGTCCTTGCGGGTGAGCGTGTCGAGCGTGACGATGCGGGTCCGCGAGGTCGCGTCGGAGCCCGGCTCGTTGAATCCCACGTGCCCCGTCTTGCCGATGCCGAGTAGCTGGAAGTCGATCCCGCCGGCCGCCCGAATCGCCTGCTCATACGCGTCGCACGCTTCCCCGACGCGCTCGCGTGGGGTCACGCCCTGTGGGATGTGGACGTTCTCCTTCGCGATGTTCACGTGCGCGAAGAAGTTCTCCCACATGTAGCGATGATAGCTGTGGGGACTGTCGGGGGTCATCGGGTAGTACTCGTCGAGATTGAACGTGATGACGCCTGAGAAATCGACGTCCCCCGCCTGATGGCGGCGGATCAGCTCTTCATAGACGCCCAGCGGCGTACTGCCCGTGGCGAGGCCGAGGACCGCGCGCCCCTTGGCGCGCGTCTCCCGCTGAATGACCTCGACGATCCGCTCGGCCACGGCGGCGGCGAGGTCCGAGTGCTCGGGAAAGACGACGGTGCGGAGCCGCTCGCGGTCGCGCGAGCTCTCGATGGTGGTGGGGGGCGCCCCCCCCCTGTGGGCGGCGGCCTTGGCCATCTACACCTTCACTTCGATCGCCGCGCCCCGTTTGTACCGCACGTAGAGCCACGCCATCGGGACGATCAGCATGCCGGCGGCGATGATCGTCAGGGCAAGCAGGATCGCCGACAGCAGGACGGCCTGTTGCGAGGTCTGCGCCGCGCGGAACATCGCCGAATCCTGCTTGGCGAGGAGCACGATCATGGCCTGCCGGGCGTCGGTGCCGGCGCCCGTGCCGGTGCTGGTCAGGCCGCCGAGCACGGTCTGAACGCGCTGGCGATCCTCATCGTCGTCCATCGTGTTGCCGAGATCGGCCAGCTCGACCCGGAGCTGGCGTCCCAGGCTGTCCCGCTGCGCGACCGCTTCGACGCGGCGGAAGCCGGGATCAGTACTGGTCGCCATCTGGCGCCAAACCTCGAGGCCCGCGTTGTAGCGATGCAGCGTCGCGGAGTTACGGGCGCCGCGGGACACGGTCTGGGCGGCCTCGTTCAAGGAGAAGATGAGCCATAACCCGATCACGAGTGCGAGGGCGAGCGTGACTGCGCTGATGGTCACCGCAATCCCGGGCCGGATGAACGTATAGTCCTTCATTGCGACCGCGAACGACGACCGGCCGACGGACGGGCGTGACGGGAAACCAGAAGGAGTCGTCATGGGGCCCCACGCTAGTCTCCGCTTGACGGGGCTGCAAGGGGGCGCAATTTAACTGTGCGCCCCCAGCCCCAAGCCCCCACACGCACCCTGACGCACATCGGGATGCCGATGGAGGACATGTTGAGTGCAGTAGTGTTTCGCGGGGACGAAGGCGAGGTGCTGCGCCAGGCAAGCGCCGTCGTGGGACGCCCGGTCGTCCTGTGGGAGATCATCGGGCCTCACCAAGCCGTGCCTCGCGCGAGCAGCGGTGCCGACGTCGGTGCTCGTCCTCCCGGTTTTGATCTGGATGCCATCCTGCAGCGTTGGAGCGTCCCGGTTCCCGTCGGATCGCGCTGGGTCACCGCCCCCGGATCCACACCCGACGCCTGGGTGATCGCGCCTGTCCGCTCCCGTCCTCCGGCCCCGCCACCTGGCGGCCGCGAGCGGCGCAGTCGGGAGCGGTTGGCGCTCGAGCTGGCCGGTCTTGCCCTGGGATTGATCGCGACCCCCACCCCGTCGCCGGAAGCGGCCTCGGCTTTGCCCGGCTTGATGGTCCATCAAGCGAGCAATCCGCTGAGTGCCGCGCGCGCCGGGCTACAGCTCTCCATGGAATCGATCGGCCGGTGGGTGGATCTCGCCGCCGATCGCCGCCTCGCACTGCTCGACGATCTGGGTCAGGTGCTCGATTCCTGCCTCACGCTCGAGCGGCGCCTGCTGCGTGATCGCGGCGTCGATCTCGACTTCACGACGACGCTGGAATCGATGTTCGTCAAAGGTGATTCGAATGCGCTCTTCGACATGCTCGTCGGCATCGTGCGCAACGCCGCGGAAACGAATACCGGCCAGCCCGCGCCGGTGCGCGTCCAGCTGGAACAGAAAGGCAAGGAGCTCGAGCTCGTCGTGCGCGGCGGGCGGTCGCTGGCTGATCTCGACAAGGTGCGCAGCGTGGCGGAGAACGCGTTCAACGGCACGGTAAAGGTTCACGCGGCGTCCGGCGACACGACCACACTCACGATTGCGCTGCCGCTGCCGCCGCAACGGGAAGGGGACCGCCGGGGTTAAGCCAGGAGCGCTTGCAGGTCGACTGGCCGCGTGTGCATCCGGATGCTGCCGTCCGGTCCGCGCGGCCATTCGTTTTCCGGGCGGTCGCGATAGAGTTCGATGCCGTTGCCATCCGGATCGCGCAAGTAGATCGCTTCGCTCACGCCATGATCGGAAGCGCCTTCAAGCTTGATGCCGTGCGCCAGCACGCGTCGCACGGCTTCCGCCAGCGCCGCGCGGTCGGGATAGAGAATAGCGAAGTGATAGAGGCCCGTGCTGCCCTCGGGCGGGCGCCGGGCGCCGCGACCGGCCCATGTGTTCAGGCCGATGTGGTGGTGATAACCGCCAGCGGACAGGAAGACGGCGTCAGGGCCGTAGCGGGCCGTAATCGCAAAGCCCAGCGCATCACGGTAGAATGCGAGCGAACGCTCGAGATCACTCACCGTGAGGTGGACATGGCCGATGCGGGTACGAGGATCGATGCTCACTGATTGCTAAACACTCGCCGGTTCCCCGGTTAACTTTCCTCCATGAACATCCCCACCCCAATCAACGAACCGGTTCTCTCCTACGCCCCCGGCTCGCGCGAGCGCAACGAGCTCAAGCTCGCTCTCAAGGACCTGAGCGGCCGTCAGATCGAGATCCCCGTCGTCATCGGCGGCAAGGAAATCCGGACCGGCAAGACGGTCGACGCGGTGATGCCGCACTGCCACAAGCATGTGCTCGCCAAAGTGCATCAGGCCGGCGCCGAAGAAGTCGCAGCCGCGGTGAAGGCGGCGGGCGAGGCGCGGCGCGAGTGGTCGCGCTGGAGCCTGGCCGATCGCGCCGCGGTCTTTCTGAAAGCCGCCGACCTCCTCGCGATACGCGGGCGCGCCATGGTCAACGGGGCCACGATGCTCGGCCAGAGCAAGACGGCGTTTCAGGCCGAGATCGATTCGGCCTGTGAGCTGATCGACTTCTGGCGCTTCAACGTGCATTACGCCGAACGGATCCACGCCGAACAGCCGCTCTCGCCTCCCGGCGGGGCGATCTGGAATGCGATGGAGTACCGCGGACTCGAAGGATTCGTTTACGCCATTACGCCCTTCAACTTCACGGCGATTGGCGGCAACCTGCCGACCGCGCCGGCGATGATGGGCTGCACCGTCGTCTGGAAACCGGCAGCGACCGCGGCCTACTCGAATTACCTCGTCTTCCGCCTGCTGCAGGAGGCGGGGCTGCCTCCCGGCGTCATCAACTTCGTGCCCGGCCCCGCGACGGTCATCAGCGAGCGGCTGCTGGCCGACCGCCATCTGGGCGGAATCCATTTCACCGGGTCTACGGGAGTTTTCCAAACGCTGTGGAAGACGGTCGCGGCGAATCTCACCAGCTACGCCGACTATCCGCGCCTCGTCGGCGAGACGGGCGGGAAGGACTTCATCCTCGCGCATGCGAGCGCCGACGTGGACGCGCTGGCGACGGGAATCGTACGCGGCGCGTTCGAGTATCAGGGTCAGAAGTGCAGCGCCGCTTCGCGCGCCTACGTGCCGGAATCCCTGTGGCCCAAACTGCGCGAGCGCGTGCTCAGCTTGCTGGAGCACGTGCGGGTCGGCGACCCGGCCGACTTCCGGAACTTCATGGGCGCCGTGATCGACAAGAAAGCGTTCGACAAGATCACGGAGTACATCGAGCAGGCGAAACACGATCCGAAAGCCAAGATCCTGTTCGGCGGCGAGTGCGACGACACGGATGGCTACTTCGTCCATCCCACCGTCATTCAGGTCGAGGATCCGATGTACCGCACCATGTGCGAAGAGATTTTCGGACCCGTCCTGTCGGTGTACGTCTATCCGGACAAACAATGGAAGGAAACGCTGGCACTCGTCGATCGCACATCGCCCTACGCCCTTACCGGCGGCGTCTTCGCCCAGGACCGCGCGGCGCTGGCGGACGCCGATGCGGCGCTTCGCTATGCCGCTGGCAACTTCTACAAGAATGACAAGCCGACGGGGGCCGTCGTCGGGCAGCAGCCGTTCGGGGGCGCGCGCGCCAGCGGCACCAACGACAAGGCGGGCAGCCTGCTCAACTTGATCCGCTGGACCAGCGCGCGGGCGGTCAAAGAGAATTTCGTGCCCCCGCGTGACCCATGGTATCCGTTCATGGCGGAGGCTTGAAGGCGCCGCTGCTGGTATGGGCAATGGCGGTGGCGTTTCTCCTGCTTGTCGCGTCGTTATTGATCGGGTCGTTCAGTAAACCCGAGTTCCCACCGTATGCGCTCGGGCTGCATGCCGATAGCACCTACACCCTCGATGCCTCGCGTGGTGATCAGTGGCGCTGGTGGAGAGACCTAGGGTTTCGCCGCAATCACGTCGTTACCGCCTCCGGGGCCGGAGCCATCGATCTGGGTCTCGTCCGATTCGACTCCGTCACGGCGCTCCCAGCCGACGGGTACATCCCCACCAGCTTCGCCGCCGACACCACAAACGTGGCGATCGGCAAATGGTACGAGTACAGCATGTGGTCGCACCTGCTCACCTCACGGCATCACGTCTATGCGATCCGCACGGCGGCCGGCGAGCTTGCCAAGCTCGAGATCCTCGCCTACTACTGTCGCGATGTGGGCGCGGCCTGCTACACGATCCGCTACAAAACATCGCGCCCCCGGGCGACTGGGTCGCCGGGGGCGCGCGAGTAGTCGGACCGCGGGGTTACTTGGCGGCGGCGGGTGGCAGGATCTTGAACATTCCGGTCCCGCACACGGGGCAAACACCCTTTAGCGCGGGGCGGCCATTGGCCATCTTCACCTGCTGGGCGTTCGAAATCTTCCGCTTCGCCTTACACTTCACGCAGTAACCTTCATCTGCGGCCATCGAGCTCTTTGCCTTTGCCATTGTCGGTCGCTCCTCCAGTGCAGGGGCACGGGGTACAGGGGGAACGGGAAGCTGCAAGCGCCAGACAACATAATAAGGCGGCGCTAGGGGGGGGTAACCGGGCCGTCCTGAAACCCATTGCGTTTGTGCGTTCCGTCACAAAACGGTTTCGTCGCCGAGCCCCCACATCTGCACAGCACAACGACTTCCGCCGGTTTGCCGTCCTTGCGGGGGGGGGGTGTCAATTCCCTCCCGTCGGGCGTTACGATCCGCACTGGGCCCTCGATGATCAGGGGGCCGTTCGACTTAGGGGTGATGGTCACGGTGCTCATTTCGCCAATATAGCGGTACTCCCTAGCCCCGGCCGGGGTATTCCCCGCGTGCGCAGCCTCATGCACACTCGTTTTTGCATCGTCGTTTTCTCCGTCACCGCCGCGGCGTGTATCGGCGAGCGTGGGCCGTTCATCAATCGCATGGCCCATTCGGAGACGAGTTACCTCGCGCGCGCGGCACGCCAACCGGTCCGCTGGCAGCCCTGGGGACGCGATGCCTTCGCGCTCGCCGCCAGGCTCGACCGTCCTGTCCTCCTGTACATCGGCAGCGATAGCTGCCGCTGGTGCGCCGAAACCGACCGCGCGATTTACACCGATCCGGAGATCGGCGCACTCATCAACGCGCTCTTCGTCCCGATTCGCGTCGACCGAGACGAGCGGCCCGATGTGGCCCAGCGCTATCAGACGGCGGTCGAACGGATGGCGGGGCTGCGCGGATGGCCGCTCACCGTCTTTCTTACCGCCGACGGCGCGCCCTTCTTCGGCGGCACATATTTTCCTGCCGACGATCCCATCACCGGTCGCGGGCTGAAGCAATTGTTGCCCGAAGTCGCGAAGCGCTATCGCGAACAGCGCACGTTCATCATGGAGCAGGCGGCAGTGGTGCGGCAGATGGTGTTGACTGAGGATTCGCCCAGCGTGCTCCGGCCCGGCTTGGTACAGGAGGGGATCGCGGCCGTCGCGCGCGAGCTGGATGAGGCGGTTCGCAATCGGGCCGTCGCGGGCAGCGTGACGCATGCGGAAGGCGTATCTCTATTGCTCACCGATACCACGCTGCTGGCCTCGGCGCGGCGCGCGCTGGATCTCATGCTCGATACGACCGCGGGCACCGTCGGCGAGGATCCACCACGGCTAGTGCGTGCCGCGCTCGCCGTCAGCCTGGCGAAGGCGTGGACGGTGACCGGCGAGCCGCGCTATCGGGAGGCCGTCCGTGTCCTCATCCGCGCGCTGTCAGCCGAGCCGCCTCCCGACGGATCGGTGTTCGCCGATCAGGAGGCGTACGTAGTCCAACACGTGATGGTGGCTGCCGCCACAATCGGCGAGCCCACAGTCGCGAGTCGGGCGCGCGCCAGCCTCGATGTCTTGTTGCAGCGGACGTATGCCCGCGGCTGGGGTGTGCGGCACGCAGCCGCAGGAGCGCCCGCAGCGGGCGCCACCACGCCGCAGGGCCTGCTCCAGGATCAGGTCCAGGTGGCTTCCGCGTGTCTCGTGGCACACCAGCTCAGCAACGCGCCGCGCTATCTCGAGGTCGCGCTCGATCTCGCCGCCATCGTCGAGCGCAGCTATGCCGATCCGCTGGGCGGCTATTATGACGTCGCGACAGCCGATCCGCTCCGCGCGTCCCAGACGGCACTGGGCGATCGTACGAAACACATTTTCGACGACGTGCTCCCCGGTGCTAACGCTGCGACGGCGCTCGTGCTGGCGGAGTTGGCGCAGGTAACTGGTGACCCCTCGTACAAGCGGCGCGCTCAGGCGACGCTGGAGGCATTCGCGGGCTCCGTGGACGGCACCGGCCTTCGCGCCGTGACGTTCCTCACTGCCGCGCGGCAAACCCTTGGAAAACCGTGACGAAGCCCCCCCCGGGGGGGTCACTGAGAAGGTGAACGACGGCGCCCCGGACATCGAAGTGGTCGCCCGGGTGTTGGGCGGCGATGGGGAGGCGTTCGGGATTCTCATCCGGCGATATGAGCCGGGTCTGCTGCGTTTCGCGACGCGGATGCTCGGGAATCCCGATGCCGCGGCCGACGCCGTAGCCGAGAGTCTCGTGCGCGCCTATCGGCATTTGGCACAATGCCGGGATCCTGGGCGGCTGCGCAGCTGGCTGTACCGGATTACGGGGAATCGCTGCCGCAGCCATCTGGCTCGGCGGCACACGAACGACATCTCGCTGAGTGATGTGCCGGCTCCGGCGCTGGCCGACGGCTCGGATACCTGGGCGGTTCTGGAGCGAGGCGAACAGGTGGCATTGGTCGAGCGTGCGTTGGCCGCGCTGCCGGCCGAGAAGCGAGAGGCGTTCGTCTTGAAGCATGTGGAGGGCATGAGCTACGAGGAGATGGCGACCGTAACCGGCGCTCGGATCCCCACGCTCAAGATGCGCGTGCATCGTGCCCGAGAGGCCTTGTTGGCCGCACTGGAGGAGGTCGTACGATGAGCCCAATTGATCCGCGGTTGCAGGAAGCGCTCGATGGCGAGCGTGATCCAGGCGATCTGCCGGTGGATCTGCGGGAGGCGTACGCCCTGCTGGCCGCGGCGACTCAGGTGCTCAAGGCGATGTCGTCCGTGAGCGTCGCGTCGCGTGTAATGGCGGAGATCCGTCAGAACCCGGCGCGAGTCGAGAGCGACGGCCCGGCCCGCCGTCTGATTCGCTGGCTGGGTGAGGGGCGCGCGGTCACCGTGCGGCTGCGTCCCGTCTGGACATTGGCGCTGGCTGCGGGTCTTGCGGCGGTCCTGCTGGTCCGGTCCAGCGACGGGCCCACGCCCGGTGTCGCTCAAGGCATCGCGAGCTTCGTGGGTCATTTTCCGGGAGCCCGGTCGGTCGAAGTCGTCGGGTCGTTCAACGACTGGAGCCGCGGCATGCTGCACCTGAACGACGACGATGGTGACGGCATCTGGCACGCTAACGCGGTTCTCCCCGCAGGCCAGCACGAATACATGTTCGTGGTGGACGGCGAGAACGGCGAGCGGTGGGTGCCCGATCCTCTGGCGGGCCGCTACGTCGACGACGGGTTCGGCGCGGGCCAGCAGAACTCCCTGCTTATTGTGCGCCCGGTGAGCGCTCAGCCATGAGTTGGAAGCTGGTCCTCGCGTTGGCGCTCGTCGCGGGGCCGGCTCCCCTCACAGCGCAGAACGGCAACGGCGGTGGCATGACACGACTTGCCGGTCGTGTGCCGGCGGCCGCTCTCCCGGCGATCGACTCGATACTCGCCGCGGCTGCGGCGGAGAGCCTGCCGACCGAACCGCTCGTTCAGAAGGCGCTCGAAGGCGGCGCCAAGAACATCCCGGCTGAACGTCTGGTGAATGGCGTGCGGCGGGGTTTGCTTCAGTTACGCCAGGCGCGTGCTATCGTCAGCCACGCCGTGCCGGGACAATATCCCCCCGAAGGTCATGTTGCGGCGGTGGCGGCTGCACTGGCCCGCGGGCTGTCCGGGCCCATCGTCGAGCGGCTGATCACCGTGGCGCCGGACGAGCCCCCCGGCCCGGCGCTCCATGCGGCGGCCGATCTGGTCGCGCATCACTTCGATCCCGATTCCGCTGCCGATCTGCTGGTGGAAGCGCACAACAAAGGCTTGCGGGGTGTGAGGTTACTCGACGTGGCCGTGGCGGCCGATCACGAGCTGCAGCGCCCAGGGGGCCGTACCCCATCGGAGGCCCTGGCCCACGTCCGCGCCATGCTGCCCAACGTGCGCCCGGGGCGTCCGTGACGCGAGGTGGAACGAGGGGGTCGTAAGAACGACCCTAAACCCGAGGCTTTAATGCTTTCGTCCGCACTCCTCCTCTTAGCACTGGCTGCGCAACAGCCGACCCAGCAGCCGGCCGCCGCACCGGCCAAGCCGACCGCTAACGCGTCGCGGCAGGCCGACACCTCGAAGGCCAAGCCGAAACATGCGCGCCGCAAGAGCAAGGCGAAGCCGGCCGCCGCGCCACGCGACACGACCAAGTCGAAGCCCTAACTAGGACGTGTAGTCTGAGTTGATCCGGACGTAGTCCGGAGAAAGATCGCAGGTCCATACCACCGCCTCCGATCGACCGAGACCAAGGTCGAGCCGGAGGCGGATGGTTTTCTGCTCGAAAATTGCCCGCGCCTGGGCAGGATTGGCGAGCGCCGTGGCGCCGCCGCTCGCGAGTCTAAGCCAGCTTCCCCCATTGGAGCCTTGTGCCTCGAGCGTAATACGCTCCGCGACGAGGGACACACCGGCGACGCCGGCAGCCGCCAATACTCGGCCCCAGTTGGGGTCACCGCCGTAGATCGCGGTCTTCACGAGCGTGGAGCGCGCGATTGCGCGACCGACTTCACGGGCGTGTCCTTCCGTTTGTGCCCCCACGATCTGGATCTCGAGCCGCTTCGTCGCGCCTTCGCCGTCTTCGACAATCGCGAGCGCCAGCGTGCGCGCCACCTCCGTCGTGGCCTCCTCGAACAGCTTCCAGGTGGCGCCATCGCGGGATGGATCGATGCCGGCATGGCCATTTGCAAGAAAGAGGGCGGTGTCGTTGGTGCTGGTGTCGCCATCCACCGAGATCGCGTTGAACGTGTGGTCGACGACGCGCTTCCAGAATGGGCGGAGCGTGCCGGGCTCTGAAACGGCGTCCGTGGTGATCACGGCGAGCAATGTGGCCATGTCGGGATGGATCATGCCGGCGCCCTTGGAAATGCCGCCGATGATGATCGGACCGCCCGGCGTTTCGAGACGCACCGCGCAGTGTTTTGGACGCGTGTCCGTCGTCATGATTGCCCGGGCCGCATCGACGCCGCCCGCGGGAGAAAGCCTCGTGGCCGCTTCGCGGAGACCGCGCGCCACCTTGTCCACTGGCAGCGGCACACCGATGACGCCGGTCGAGAGCACCAGAGCCGTCCGCGGTGGCAGGCCGGCTGCCTCCTCGGCGCTCCGCGCCATCGCGCGCGCGGCCTCGAGCCCTGCGGCGCCGGTGCACGCGTTCGCCACGCGTGCATTCATCGCGACCGCACGGGTCCGTCCAGGACGGTCGGCCAGCATTTCGGCGTCGTAGATGACGGGGGCCGCACGAAGCGCATTCTTGGTGAAGCTGCCGGCGGTCGCGCAGCTGGTCGCGCTCACGAGCAACGCCACGTCGAGCGCGCCGTCCGTTTTGAGACCGGCGTGGGCGGCGGCGGCGGTGAAACCGCCGGGCGACGTCGCGGAGCCTGCTTCGATTGTCGAGATTGCGGAGGACATAGTCGCTTGTGTAACAGTGCCCCGTTTCTTATGATAGCACAACCTTCCCGGGGGGACCCGTTCGATGTCGGACAAGTTCCTCAGTTCCGACGAATATGACGAACGTGCACATCAGCTCTACAACGAAGGACAATACGACGAGGCCATAGATACGCTGCGCGAGGGCCTGGGGTTGTATCCCCACTCCGTCGAGCTGCTTGTCGGTATGGGCTACGCCAGGCTCGCGCGCGAGGAGTACGCGTGGGCGCGGCGCGCGTTCGAAGAGGCGCGTGGTCTCGATCCCGATCACGAGGACACACTCGCCGGGTTGGGCGAGGTCTTGCTCAAGTTCGGTGAGCGCGAGGCCGCGCTCGCATGCTTCGAGCACGTGCTCGCGCTCGGCTTCCAGGACGATCACGATCTCATGTTGCAGATCGGCCGCGCGCTGTTTCGCGAAGGCGTGCTCGATCAGGCACGCCGGTTCTTCGAAGGCGCGCTGCGGGCGCATCCCGACTCGGCCGATGCCGCCGCGTGTGTCGGCTACGCCGCGCACCGGCTGACGGACGAAGGCGGCAGCCTGCATTGGCTGCGCCGCGCGCTCGAGCTCGACCCGAGCCTCGGCGAAGCGCGCATCTATCTCGCGAACCTGCTCTACGACCGCGGCGAATACGAGGCCGCGCTGTTTCATCTCGAGCGCACCGGCCCCGAAGAACACTACGACGCGCTGGCGATCTGGCGTCTCGTCGAGCTGAAGAAGAGCGCGTACCGCCTCCCCGACGACGATCCCGAGCTCGTCCCCTGGAACGAGCGGCTCAACGAGCTCGCGGGCGACGCCGCCCCCGAAGACCTCCTGCTCGCGGAGATCGAAGCGATGACGCCGGACGGCCAGATCCGCGATCCTCGCCAGCTGGAGCTGTTCGGCACGCTGCTCACCGAGCTGCAGGGGATGAAGAACAAGAGCTTCGAGGTCCACCGCGTCAGCACGGTGTCGGGCGCGACCTACGTCGGTACGTGGGAAGAGATCGTGCGCCAGATGAAAGACGATGCCGCCGAGTGGGTCGCCGGATCGCTCGAGCAGTACATGGAGGCGAGCGCGAAGCGGTGGCGCAAGCAGACCGGTGCGGCGATTCCCGCGACCGACCCGGAGAGTTTTCTCCGGGCCAGCGCCGATGCGGGAGTTCTAAGAATCCTGCATTAGACTGTCTTCTTGAAGCGGATGCCGATCGACAGCGGTCCGTCGCCGAGCGCCATCAGGGTGACCGAGCCGGCGAGCAGCAGGGCCTCGAGTTCGATGTTGGCGTGATGCGGCAGCTTGGTCGCAATGATCGTCACCGCCATGAACACGGCCATCGCCGTGGCCCACATGCGGGTCCACATGCCCAGCAGCACGCACACCGCCCCAACCGTCTCGATCGCGATCACGACCAGCACCAGAAGGGAACCCAACGATAGGTTCGGGATGCCGCCCTGGATCCGATCGAGGCCGCGACTCAGGAACACCCCACCCACAGCCAGCCGCATGAAAAACGCGGCGTACGGCGCCAATGAGTTCACGAGGTCTCCGTTAGAACATGGACATCGCGAGGAACGACCGCAGATTGTCGTTCGTCACGCGCAGCCGCGCGGACAGGAGCCGCACGACCGACCACAAGATCTTGTAGGCGACGTCACGGTTGAAGTCGAGGAGGAGCTCGAAGTCGGAACGGGAGATCGTGATCAGGGTGCAGGCGGTATTCGCGATGGCGTCGGTAGACCGCTCCGAACGATCGAAAATCGACATTTCCCCGAAGCATGATCCCGGTTTCAGCACCGCAAGCGCTTCTTCACCGGAGCCGGGGATGGTCCGCGAGATCCGGACTTCGCCTTCTGAGATCAGGAAGAGCCGGTTGCCCGGTTCCCCTTCCTTGAAGACGTACTGGCCGACGGTGAACTTCTGTTCGCGGCAGACTTCCGTGACCCGGGCCAGCTCGCCCTCGTCGAGATCCTGGAAGATGGCCGCTTGCTTGAGCAGCTTGACATTCACGGGGGTGAAGGTACGACGCGTGATAATACCGGGCAAGTGAAACCGTGGGTGACGAGCGCGGATATCGTGACGGCGCTACGATTTCCGCTCGCCATCCTGTTTCCGCTGGTCCACTCGCCCGCCTCGCAGCTCGCGATCGTCGCCGCCGCGGCCGCGAGCGACGTCGCCGACGGCTTGCTGGCGCGACGCGTGGGCGCCTCCCGCGCTGGTGCCGTGCTCGATCCTGTAGCCGACAAGGTCTTCATGGTCGTGGCGTTCGTGACGATCGCGCGCCGCGGGTTGCTGTCCTGGTACGAGCTGATCGGGGTACTGCTGCGCGACATCCTCGCCGTACTGGGGTTCTTCGCCACCTGGCTGCTGGATCGGCCCGTCGCGCTGCCGGCTCGCGCCGGGGGCAAGGCGGTCACGGTCGCCCAGCTGCTCACCCTGGTGGCGGCCATCGCCGATTGGACCTACACTCGACACCTCGCATGGGCCACCGCGGCCATTGCAGTGTACGCAATCTGGGATTACGGGCGCACCGCGGCGCGGGCCGCGGGGGCCGCGGGGGCGGCGGGGGCCGCCCGTTCAACGCCGCAACGCACGCCATGAAGGAGGTCGGAGCGGGAATGCGTATTGTCGTAATCGCACTGGTGACGTTAGGGCTGCTCCCTGTGCATCATGCGGGGGCGCAGCAGTTCCAGCCGCCGAAGAACTCCAAGCACGGTGGCACGCGCTTCGGGCTGTTCGGATTCGGCGTGCGCGGCGGCGTGGACCTCCGCCGCTCCGGCCAACTGGTGTTAGGGACCACGCTGGACATCGGCGATCTGTTCTCGAATCGCCTCCGGCTCCGGCCCTCGGCGGAGATCGGTTTGTTCAATGGGCCCAATACCTATGTGGGGAGTTTCGAAGCGTTGTGGCGCTTCACCGACGACGATGAGGTCGCGACGCCGTACGTCGGACTGGGCCTCGGCGTGGCGGGTCGCGAGGGGTGCGGTTCCGATCCGCAGTGCCCCGATCTCTGGTTCAATACGGCGTTCGGTTTCGAGCTCCACTACCGCTCGACCTTCAATTGGCTCCTCGAATACCACGGCATGGACCGGATGCGCCGGCACCGTCTGTTCATCGGACTCACGACGCGGCGGGGCAACTAGGATGGCGCGGACTGCCGAGGTGTCAATGCGGTGGCTGCGGCAGTTGCAGTTCGAGGGGAACGGCACTGGACGCCCGCCGATTCTGGTCGACGGCGATTCCACCGCCGCCACGTCACCGGTCGAGCTCCTGCTGCTCGCGGCCGCGACGTGCACGGCGTCGGACGTCGTCATCATACTGCAGAAGCAGCGGGTGAAGCTCGAGACGCTCGAGATTTCCATGCGCGGCACGCGCCGCGAGACCGAGCCACGCCGCTACACCGCGATTGCATTTCATTTCAACGTTCGCGGGCAAGGCGCCGACGACGTAAAAGTGCGCCGCGCGATCGATCTCTCGCTCGAGAAGTATTGCTCCGTCGTCGCGTCGCTCGCGCCCGACATCGCGATCAGTTACGACGTCGCCATTGCCTAGCCTGTTGTTCCTGGTGTCGGTCCTGGCATTGCAGTCACCCCAGCTCACCGCGACGGAGCTCAGCCTCGGCCCCGCGGCCGTGATCGCTCATCGCACATTCGTCGGTGCGGAGTTGGGCCTCGCCCATCGTCCCAGTGGCGAGAGCCGCCTCGCGCTGGCGCTCGCCGGCGGGACGATCGCTGAACGCCCGGCGGCGCGCGCGCAGCTTACCCTGCAGCTGCTCGTGAACGCGGCGGCCCGACGGGGACCCGGCTTTTACGCCGGCGTGGGTGGTGCGTTCGCCGCGCGGCGCGGCGCGCCAGGGCAGGGATTCTTGGCCGTGTCGCTCGGATGCGAGGTCGCCCCGGGGCGGCGCCAGGGCTTGTACGTGGAGCTGGGGTTCGCCGGCGGCCTGCGCGTCGCGGCCGGTTGGCGCACGCGCTGGTTTCCGCCGTCGTGGCTCTAAGCCTTAGGCGTTGGCGCCCACAGTGGAGGGGCGAGCCACGACGGGGCGGCAATAGCGCTCGCCCAGCACGCGCAGCTCGTTCAACTCGGTCTCGGTCAGGTCGGTGAAGCGGTCCGCAAGGTACAGCAGCGTATCGTCGAACCATTCCTTCTGATGCTCCAGGCTCGCTTCCAGCACTCCGCAGCGGAGTATGTGGGAGAACAACTCATCGCGCGCCTGTTCGAAGCTCGTGGGAATCGCATACTTCCGTGGCTCACCACGCTTTTTGGCCATGCAGGGGGTTTCCTTTCGGCTGAGGACCTCTGAAAAATCGGCGCCGCAAGATAATTGGTTGTGTGGTATAATGCCACGGGAGGGACGCGGGTTCCCGCGTTCCGGGAGGAAGCAATGAGCGAAGAAGTTTACGGACCAGAGCGAGCGCAGCGCCTGGTCGCGCTGCTGCGGGCTTTGGCCGAGCGGATACAGGAGTTGGACCGGACGGGCCGGTTGCTCGACGCCGCACCGGAGCTGCAGAAGCTGCTGGGCAACGCGCGCAGCGAGCTGTTTCACTACGAAGTACGCAGCACCTACGACACCCCGGACGTCGCCGAGAGCCGTCGCATCGTGGAAGAAGCCATGGGCGGTGGCGATCTGTCGCTCGACGATCCGGACGACGATGAGCCGTGGCGCGGGGACACGCTGGCATGAATCGATTTTATGTGATGGTGGGTGTCCTGGCCGTGGTGTTGGGCATCGGCGTGTTTGCGATGCTGCGGACCGGCGGCGGTACCGCGCCTGCCGCGGCGGCGGGCGCGCCACCCACGGTCGTCGACGACAGCTTCCGGGGCTACACGCTCGGTCAGGCGAGCGCCCCGGTCGAAGTCGTCGAGTACTTGGATTTCGAATGTCCCGTGTGCGCGACATTCGCCACCATCCAGATGCCGACCATCACCGATCAGCTGATCAACACGGGTAAGGCGCGGTGGCGGTTCCGCGATTATCCCTTGCCGATCCACAAGTATTCGCGCTTTGCCGCTCACGCCGCCCAATGTGCGGGCGGGCAGGGAAAATATTTCCAAATGCAGGATCAGTTGTTCAGTCATCACCAGTGGGCGCAGACGGGAAAGGATCCGTCGAGCCTGTTCCGCGATTTCGCGCAGGCCGCGGGCGTCGATCTCAAGACCTATGACGCGTGCATGGAGGCCGGCCGGTACGCCAGCCGCATCGAGTACAGCCGGCAGGAGGGCGATCAGCGCCTGGTGGACGGCACGCCGACGTTCTACGCCAACGCGACGAAGCTGTTCAACGGTCTGCGGCGCCTGCCGAATTCAGACGATTTCAAGACCCTCGTCGACAGCATCATCGCGCACAAACCGCGTCATTGATGCGTCATCGCCAGGCGATCGCGGTCCTCGCGCTCGTCGGCCTGTTCGTCGCGCTCTACTTGTGGCTGCACGCGCTCGGCTTCGGCGGGGCGATCAAGTGTGGCTCGTCGGGCGGGTGCGAGACAGTGCAGACCAGCCAGTGGGCCGTGTTTCTGGGATTTCCAGTCGCGTTTTACGGCGTGGTGGGATATCTCGCGGTGCTGATTGTCGCGCTCGTCTCCCTCAGGCCCGCGGCGCTGATCGAACGCATGTGGAACGTGATGCTCGTCGTGCTGGCGACGGCGGGCGTGGTCTTTACCGCGTACCTCACCTACCTCGAGCTCTTCGTTATTCACGCCATCTGCCGTTGGTGTGTCGGCAGCGCCGTGATCATTACGCTGCTTTGGATCGTGTCGATACTCTCGCTCAGGTCTCCTGCGCCTCGTACTGATCCCGGAGTTTGGCAACCACTGCGGGGTCCGCCAGCGTAGTCGTATCGCCGAGCGCGCGCCCTTCGGCGATGTCCTTCAGCAGGCGGCGCATGATTTTCCCGCTGCGCGTCTTCGGCAGATCTGCCGAAAACAGAATGTCGTCGGGCTTCGCGAGCGCCCCGATCTTCTTCGACACGTGATTCTTCAGCTCTTCGCGCAGCGCGTCGGTGCCCTGGCGTCCTTCCTTTAGCGTGACGAACGCCGCGAGCGCCTGACCCTTCAGGTCGTGCGCTCGACCCACGACCGCCGCCTCGGCGACGGCCGAGTGGTCGACGAGCGCGCTCTCCACCTCCATCGTGCCGATACGATGCCCGGCGACATTGAGCACGTCGTCCACGCGACCCAGAATCCAGAAGTAGCTGTCTTGATCACGCTTCGCGCCGTCGCCCGGGAAGTAGGTGTTCTTCCACTTGCTCCAATACACCTGGCGATAACGCTCATCATCGCCCCAGATCGTGCGCAGCATGCCCGGCCACGGCTTCGGAATGGCGAGGTAGCCCCCGCCGACCTTCACTTCGTCGCCTTCGCCGTCGAGCAGCACGGCTTCGACGCCGGGAAACGGAACAGTCGCGGAACCGGGTTTGGTGGCGGTCACGCCGGGTAGCGGCGTGATCATGATGCCGCCGGTCTCGGTCTGCCACCAGGTATCGACGATGGGGCAACGGCCGCCCCCGATGTGCTCCTGATACCACATCCAGGCTTCCGGATTGATCGGCTCTCCCACCGAGCCGAGCAGCCGCAGTTTGGAGAGATTGTGACGGGCGGGCAGCTCCGTACCCCACTTCATGAACGCGCGGATCGCGGTCGGCGCGGGTATAGAAGACCGTCACGCCGTGGCTCTCGCAAATCGACCAGAATCGGTCCTTGCCGGGATGGTCCGGAACGCCCTCGTACATCACTTCCGTAACGCCGAGGGCGAGCGGTCCGTATACGACGTAGGAATGGCCGGTGACCCAGCCGACATCCGCAGTGCACCAGAACACGTCGGAGTCCTTGAGATCGAACACCCACTTGGTGGTGGCGTACACGTGCGTCAGATAGCCGCCGGTCGTGTGCAGAATGCCTTTCGGCTTCCCGGTCGTACCGGACGTGTAAAGGATGTAGAGCGGATCTTCCGCATCCATCGCTTCGGGGGGGCATTCCCGCGGCGCCCGCGCCATCACCTCCGACCACCACAGGTCGCGCCCGGTCTTGAACGTCACCGTCTGACCGGTACGGCGGAGCACCACGACGTGCTCGATGCTGGGCGTCGCCGTGAGCGCGTCGTCGGCATTCTGCTTCAGCGGCACGATCGAGCCGCGCCGATAGCCGCCATCCGCGGTGACGAGCACCTTCGCGCCCGCGTCGTTGATCCGGTCCCGCAGCGACTCGGCGGAGAAGCCGCCGAATACGACCGTGTGGACCGCCCCGATTCGGGCGCACGCGAGCATGGCGACCGCCACTTCGGGTACCATCGGGAGATAGATCGCGACGCGGTCGCCGCGCCCGACGCCCAGGCTCTTCAGCACATTCGCGAATTTGTTTACATCGGCGTGCAGCTCTCCATAGGTGATGCGCCGGACCTGGCCCGGAGGTTCTCCCTCCCAGATCAGCGCCACGCGGCCGCTCCTGCCGGCGCGCACATGCCGGTCGAGGCAATTCACCGACGCGTTGAGTTTGCCGCCCAGGAACCATTTGGCGTGTGGCGGCTTCCACTCCAGCACGCGGTCCCATGGCCGGCTCCATTCGAGTTGCTTCGCCCAGTCCGCCCAATATCCTTCCGGGTCCCGCCGCGCGCGCTCGTAAGCCGTGGTGTCCCGCACGTGGGCCTGGGCTTTGAACGAGTCTGAAGGCGGGAAGCGCCGCTGCTCGTCGAGGAGCGTTTCGATCCGGTCAGTCGCCATGGTTCGGGATATTAAGGAAGAGGGGGACTCTAGCAAGTTGCACCGCGCCGCTCGCATTGCGGCAAATGGCAAGCGTGAGCGGCCTCACGTGTCTGTGCCAAACAGTTGAGGCGGCGCGTCTTAGAGAGTGTGGCATTGGAGTGGCGTATGGAGGCAGCGGAGGAATTATGTCACCAATGCCCGTGGAGAACACACTGATGTCGACGCGTCCGATGGAGAAGTCGCTGGCGGCTCCGGAGCGGCTCGATCTCGAGTCCCGCACCGCGTTTCGCCGCGCTGCCGGGGAGGTGCTGGACCTGCTTGCTGAGGGGGCCGGCCGCCTGGTGATCGATCTGTCGGGCACGCGCTCGGTCGACAGCGCCGGGCTCGGCGCCTTGATGCTGATCCAGCGCAAGGCCGCGGAGCGCCGCCAGACCGTGTGCCTGCGAGGCGCCAACGAAGAGCTGCGTTTCCTTCTTGTCCTCACCAAGTTGGACGACCTCTTCGAATTGGAGACTGGCGTTTCCTGAGATAAATTGGCGCGATGGCGCCACGTAAGGTCTTGTTCGTCGAAGACGAAGCCGCGCTACAATACTCCTACAAGCGGTACTTTGAAGGTAGATACACCATGGCCTACGCGCCGAACGGCGCGGAGGCCATGCGTCAGCTCAACAATTTCGAGCCGGACGTCCTGGTGCTGGATATGCGGCTGCCGGACACCGATGGGATCGCGTTGCTGCAGCGCATCCGGGAGACGCGGCCTACGCTCCCGGTCGTCGTCACCACGGCGTACGTGAGCATGGAGCCGCTAATGAACGTGCTCGACCTGGGCCACAGCCGCTACCTCGTCAAACCGTACGAACTGAGCGAGCTCGCCGCCGCGATCGATGCTGCTGGCTGAGGGACTGCGCCACCGTTTCGGTGCGGTCAGAGCCCTCGACGACATTTCGTTCGCGGTCCAGCCCGGCCAAACGCTGGCGGTGTTCGGTCCGAACGGCGCCGGCAAGACCACGCTCCTTAAAGTTCTTGCCGGTCTGATTCAACCCCAGCGCGGGCGGGCCCAGGTCGACGGCGGGCGCCGCGCCATCGGCTGGATCGGGCACCAGCCGCAGCTGTACGCCCAACTGACGATCCGGGAGAATCTGCGTTTCTGGGCGTCTTTGTACGACGTCGCTGAGAGTGAATTCGCGCTCCGCAAGGACGATCTGCTGCTGCGCCTCGGTCTGCAGGATCACGAGCATCGCCGGGTCGGCGAGTTGTCGCGAGGCTTGGTGCAGCGAGCGGCGATCGCTCGGGCCCTGGTCCATGACCCCCGCGTGCTGCTTCTGGACGAGCCCTTTACGGGCCTCGATAGAATGTCTGCCGAGGAGTTGCGGGAGCTTCTCAGCGAGGAGGCCGCCGAAGGAAGGGCAGCGGTACTCGTGACCCACAATGTCGAGGAAGGGGCGGAGCTCGCGACGCATATCGCCTTCATGCGCGCGGGCCGCTTCGTGCATTTGGCGCCGCGCGCCGGGCGCGGGCCGGCGCAGGTGGGGGAGGACTATCGCAATGCCATCGCCTAGACTCCTGCGTCACGCCTGGGCCGTGGCATCCAAGGACCTGCTCGTCGAGTTTCGCTCTCGCACCGCGATTCTCTCCGCCGCGGTCTTCGTCGTGCTCGTGCTCGTCGTGTTCAACTTTGGACGCGACCCCACCGCGGTTTCCAACGTTGACCTGGCGCCGAGCATCCTATGGGTGACCTTCACCTTTGCGGCGATCCTGGCCTTGAACCGCGCCTTTCAACTCGAGCTCGAGAATCAATCATTGGACGGCCTGCTGCTCGCCCCCATCGAGCGCAGCAGCATCTACCTCGGCAAGCTGATCGCGAATCTCGTCTTTGTGGCGACGGTCGAGGTGATCGGTGTGCCGCTGCTCGCGCTGTTCTTCAACGTGCCGGTGCTCCCCTATCTCGTGCCGCTCATCGCGCTGATCGCGCTTGCGACGGTGGGGTTCGTCGCCGTAGGGACGCTGTTCAGCGCGATGACCGTGCGAACCCGCTTTGCAGAGCTGTTGCTGCCCGTGCTCTTGTTGCCGTTCATGATTCCACCGCTGAGTTGGGCGGTGCTCGCGACCGGACGCCTGCTCGCGGGCCGTCCCTTGAGCGAGATCGTGGGCTGGCTTAACATGCTGGCTGTCTATGACATCGTGTTCGTGACGCTCGCGATTTTCTTGTTTCCCGCCACGGTGAACGAATGAGAATGCTGCGGGTGGGGCGCTGGATCACCGCCATCGGCCTGGTGTTGCTCGCCGGCGTCTACGTGCGGGCGCTGTCGTTTACGCCCGTCGAACAATCGCAAGGGCTCGCGCAAAAGATCTTCTACCTGCACGTGCCGGCGGCGATCTGGGCCGAAATGGCGATGATCCTCGTCGGTCTGTCGAGCATCTTCTACTTGTTCACGAAGGACCCGCGACTGGATCGGTTCGCCGCGTCATCGGCGGAGGTCGGCACGATCTTCTGCGCCATCGTGTTGACGACCGGTCCCATCTGGGGCAAGCCGATCTGGGGCACGTGGTGGACCTGGGATGCGCGACTGACTTTCACCCTGTTCCTCTTCCTCCTGTACGTCGGCTATCTGCTGCTGCGCAGCGCCGTCCCCGATCCCGCCATGCGTGCCCGGTACGCCGCAGTCCTCGGCATCTGTGGGATGTGCGAGGTGCCGTTTATCCACCTGAGCGTCTACATGTTTCCGACGCTCCATCCCATGCCGATCGTGCTGCAACCGGGTCGGCCCAAGCTGCCGGGCAGCATGCTCACTACCTGGCTCCTCTCGCTGGGCGTGTTCACTCTGCTTTATGTGGGATTCGTGGTGCAGCGCTACGCGCTGAGTTACCTGCGAGAGCAACTGGAAGCGGTCAGCGAGGCGGGGGGGGGCCATGCCTGAGAACGGCAACTACATGATCGCCGCCTACATCCTGGTCGGCGTCATCCTCGTCGGCTACGCGCTGTCACTGTACCTGCGCGCGCGCCGCAGCCTTCGCCCGTAACTCCGCACGCGCCTCCGGCAGTCGGTCGTGTCCATCCGGAACCTGCGTCGCCCAGAGATTGAGGGCTTCGTCCGCCGCCCCATGATCGCCCGCATCGTAGAGCGCCTGCGCGTTGTGCCACAACGCCGTGGCGCCGCCGCCCGCGGCGTACGCGCGGGCGAAACGCGCCGCCGCTTCGGGAAAGCGGCCGGTCCGCTGATACAGCGTGCCCGCGGCCATCGCGGCATCGGCGCGCTCCTCGAGCGCTAGCGCCTGTTCGAAGGCGCCGAGCGCCTCGTCTTGCCGGAACACCATCTGCAGCGCCTCGCCGAGGAGCATCCACGCGTCGGCATGATCGGGAAAGCGCACGCTGGCGGCGCGCGCCGCCTCGACGGCCCCCCAGCGATCGTCGAGCGCACGGGAAAGATGCACGAGTGCGGGATACGTATCGGCAAACCCGGGTGCGAATTTGCACCCGAGCTTCAGCCAGGCGAGCGCGCGGCGCGGCGCGTGTCGTTGCGCAGCGGCCGCGCGGCGCGCGCAAAACCGACCGAGTGCGGCCCGAACTGAGCGAAACATTGGTTGATAATGGGTTGTGCCATGGTGAGATTGCAACGGCGGAGGCGAATGACACCAGTCGGATCACTACAGGGGCGCCGCATCGTGGTCACGCGCGCGCGGGAGCAGGCCGGCGACCTGGTGCGGGCGCTGCAAGAACATGGCGCCGAAGCGGTGATCGCTCCCGTCATTCGCATTCAGCCACTGGACAACCTCGGCGCGTTGCGCGCGGCGCTCACTGGCCTGTCCGCCTACCGCTGGGTCGTGTTCACTAGCCAGAACGCCGTGCAAATCGTGTTTGACCGCCTCGTCGCGTGGGGCCTGACGCCACGCGTTTTTTCGTCCACCGCCGTCGCCGCCATCGGAACCGCGACCGCAGACGCGCTCACTGTGCGAGGCGTCGTCCCGGCCGTGATTCCCGCCGAATTCGTCGCGGAGGCGCTCGCCGAGGCCCTGATTCAGCGCCTGCGGCGGCATGGCGCGACCGTCGAGAACATCGCCGTGTATCGGACGGTGCCTGTACAGGCGGACCTGAGCGGGCTGGCGAAAGACATCAGCCGTGGCCGCATCGACGCAGTCACGTTCACGTCGTCATCGACCGTCCGCAGTTTCGTGGAGCTGGTGGGGCGTCCCGCCGCAACCTCCGGCCGGTTCGTCGCCGCGACCATCGGTCCGATCACGGCCGACACGGCGCGGGAGCTGGGCATCCGCGAGATCATCGAAGCCGAGCCGCACACGGTCCCGGGTCTCGTAGAGTCCCTGGCGAGGCGGTTCGGATGAAGCTCGGCACGCGCGGCAGCCAGCTGGCAAAGTGGCAGGCCGAATGGGTCCGCGATCGTCTCGCCGCCCAGGGTGTGCGCGCGGAAATCGTGATCATCAAGACACGCGGTGATGCGGAAGTCGACCGGCCGCTCCACGAGCTCGAAGGGAAGGGTTTCTTCACCAAGGAGATCGAGGAGGCGCTGCTCGACGGCCGCATCGATGTGGCTGTGCACTCGCTCAAGGATCTGCCCACCACGTTGCCCGCGGAGTTGGCGCTGGGCGCGATCCCGGTGCGACACGATCCGCGCGAGGCGCTCGTCAACGTTCCGTCGCTGTCCGATCTCCCCGCCGGCGCCCGGGTCGGCACGTCCAGCCTGCGGCGCATCGCCCAGGTTCGGTTTCTGCGGCCGGATCTCGAGGTCGTGCCGCTGCGAGGCAACGTGCCTACGCGCGTTCGTAAAGTGGAAACCCACGACGGCCTGGATGCGGCGCTGCTCGCGATCGCCGGACTCGAGCGACTGGGTCTGGGCGGGAAAGGCGCGGTGATCGATCCGTTCGACGTGATGCCCGCGCCGGGCCAGGGAGCCCTCGGTATCGAGATTCGGGACAACGACAAGCCGACACGGAAGGCCTTGCAGCCCTTGCATGACGCGGCGAGCGCGGTGGCGGTGAGCGCGGAGCGCGCACTGCTGGCCGCACTCGGTGGAGGGTGCCAAGCGCCGGTGGCGGCGTGGGTAGGAACAGGGGAAACGGGAAGCGGGAAGCGTCTATACGGTCGCGTCACGGAACGTGACGGTACCGTGCAGCTCACGGCGTCCGCCGATCTCGATCCGAAACGGCCCGAGGCTGCTGGTGAAGCTGTCGCGCGCTTGCTCGAGGGCGAAGGCGCCGCGAGCTTACTCGCCCGATGAGCTCAGCCCAGTTCCCGATTCGCCGTATGCGGCGCCTGCGTCGCACCGCCGCACTCCGCCGCCTCGTGGCGGAGACGCATGTCGTTCCTTCGCAGCTGGTGTGGCCCCAATTCGTCGTGCACGGCGAAGGAGTGCGCCGCCCCATCGCCGCCCTGCCGGGCGTGGCGCAGCTCTCCGTCGATCAGCTGGTGAAAGATGCCGAGCGCGCCGCCTCGCTCGGATTGGGCGGTGTCATCCTGTTCGGGATTCCGGCGACGAAGGACGCCACCGGCTCGGAGGCGTACGACGATCAGGGCATCGTCCAGCAGGCGATTCGCGCGGTAAAGCGCGCGGTCCCCGATCTGGTCGTCATCGGGGACGTCTGCCTGTGCGAGTACACCGATCACGGCCACTGCGGCGTGATCTCGGGCGGCGACGTGGACAATGATTCGTCCGTGTACTTGTTGGGGAAGACCGCCGTCATGCAGGCGCGCGCCGGCGTGGATCTGGTGGCGCCAAGCGACATGATGGACGGCCGCGTCGCCGGCATCCGCAAGGCGCTCGACGCGGGCGGATTTGCGCACGTGCCGATCATGTCGTACGCCGCGAAGTTCGCGTCCGCGTTCTATGGGCCGTTTCGCGAGGCGGCCGGCTCGACGCCGCAATTCGGCGATCGCCAGACGTATCAGATGGCGGTGGCGAACGGCGACGAAGCGATGAAGGAGATCCAGCTCGACCTCGACGAAGGTGCCGACATCGTGATGGTGAAACCGGCGGGACCGTGTTTGGATCTCATCCGGCGGGCCAAGGACCGCTTCGGCTCGCCGCTTGGCGCGTATCAGGTGAGCGGCGAGTACGCGATGATCAAGGCGGCCGCGGAGCGGGGCATGCTGGACGAGTCACGCGCGATGTGGGAGTCGGTGACCGCGATTCGGCGGGCCGGCGCGGACATCATCCTGACCTATTTCGCGCCAACGATTGCAGAGCAGCTCGGCTGATCCCGGGGCGGTGCCCCGGGATCAACCTCCAGCTACCTCAAATCAGTCGTGCCCGGCGGTAGCAGCAGATACCGCCACAATCCCGCAGCCGCTGCTGCACCGACCAGCGGACCAATCCAGTAGACGGCCTGCGCGTGCCAGTCCCACGCGACCAGTGCTGGACCAAATGCGCGCGCGGGATTCATCACGGCGCCGGTGAGCGCTCCGCCGCCACCCAGCGCGCACACCACCACGACTAGACCGATCGCGAATCCTGCGACGCGCTGCGCCTGGGACGACACGACCGTGCCGTAGACCGCGCTGACGAGGAAGAATGTGAACAGCGCCTCCAGTGCCACCGCCGCCCAGAATCCCATCGATCCCGACACCGTGGGAGTGCCCAGCGACGTCATGCGTACCGCGCTGGCGGGAAAGGTCGCCTTGATGAGCAGCGCGCCCACGACCGCGCCGAGGAGCTGCGCGAGCACATACTTGCCCAGCGTCCACGCGTCGATCTGTTTGCCGAGCCACAACGAGAAGGTCACCGCCGGGTTGATGTGGCCACCCGAGATGGGCAGCATGATCGTGACGATGACGGCGAGTCCGACGCCATGGGCGATGGCGATGCCCAAGCCGGCACTCGGGCTCATGTTTGCGATGACGCTGCCTGCCCCGACGAGAACGAAGAGCGCGGTACCGATGAATTCCGCTGCAGGAGCCCGGAGAGTCCGGTAGTTCACGTGTGACCTCGGGTTGAAAGCCGGGCCAATCTACCGGTTGCCGCTGTCGGGCCGCAACACCAGCGCGGCGTTGATTCCTCCAAAACCGAACGAGTTTGAAACGACGGCCTCGGGAGAAGCCGTCCGGCCGCCTCCCCCCCCGACCCCCGGGAGACAATCCAGGTCGCACTGCGGATCGGGGCGTTCGAGGTTGATGGTGGGAGGGAGCCAGCCACGCGACAACGCGAGCGCACAGATCGCCGCCTCGATGGCGCCGCTCGCGCCGAGCGCGTGGCCGTAGTAGCCCTTCGTGCCGCTCACCGTGAGCCGGTAGGCGTGATCGCCGAACACCTGCTTGATCGCCGACGTCTCCGTGGGATCGTTGAGCGGCGTGGACGAGCCGTGGGCGTTGATGTAGCCGATGTCGGTCGGCGCGACCTCGCCGTCGGCGAGCGCGAGCTGGATGGCGCGGGCGGCTTGCCGGCCGTCCGGCCGCGGCGCGGTCATGTGATAGGCGTCGTTGGTGTATGCGTGACCGACGACTTCGGCATAGATCCTGGCGCCCCGCGCGATCGCGCGGCTACGCTCCTCGAGGACGAGGACGGCGGCGCCCTCACCCATGACGAAGCCGTCCCGGCTCGCGTCGAAGGGGCGTGACGCGCGGGCGGGATCGTCATTGCGCGTGCTCATGGCGCGGATGACGCTGAAGGCGGCGAACGTGAGCGGCGCGAGCGGCGCTTCGGCACCGCCGGCGAGCATGATATCCGCTCGGCCGTCCCGGACGACGTGGAACGCCTCACCCACCGCAAGCGTCCCCGAAGCGCAGCTCATCGCGTTCGTCGCGTTGGGACCGGTGAACCCGAACTCGATCGCGATGTTGCAGCTCGCCGCGCCGCAGAACACCGCCAGCGCCAGCGAGGGATCGAGCCCCCTCGGTCCTTCGGCGAGGTAGCGCGGCACCTGAGACTCGGCGAACGACACGCCACCCAACGCCGATCCCATCATCGCGCCCACGCGGTCGGGATCCTCCTTGTGAGGCGCGAGCTCGGCGTCAGCAAGAGCCAGACGCGCGCTGGTGACGGCAAGCTGCGAAAAGCGATCCAGACGCTTCGCGCGCTTGGCATCGAGATGATCTTGCGGCCGGAAATCGGGAATCTCCGCGGCCATACGGCTGCGGAACGGCGTCGGATCGAAGCGAGTCAGGGTTCGGACCGCCGACGTACGGGCCTGGAGTCCGGCCCATAGTCCATCGGCCGCCGTACCGATCGGCGTGACGGCCCCGACACCCGTGATGACGACCCTACGCAAATCTCTCATGACGCTCCTTCGGCAGCGCGTTTAATTCCGGCCAGTGTCCGCGAGGCGATACCGTGAACGAACACGGGACCAATGACGAGATTCGCGGCAAGGCGGCCGACCAGCGGCCAACGTGGACCATCCCACATGTGCACGATCTCTACCTCCACGTCCCCTTCAGAACCTCCACTGACCTCCTCCAATCTCCACGCCACCTGCATGCCTCGCGTGATACCCCGCACGTGGCGGTATCGGATTTCGCCCGCCGGCCGGTCGACGGTCATTTCGGATACCCACCATGTCGGATACTTGAGGGCGCCGAAGGGGCGCCACGCGGCCATTTCGACCAGGCCGCCACCGAGAAAGCGGACCCAGCGGTAGTGCGGCAGGATCGCCGGCCAGCGCGCCACGCCGCTGGCGACGGCAAATACTCTGGCGAACGGCGCGTGCACGCGAATCCGATCGACGGTGCGCATCACCGGCTCAGGCCTGCGTACCCACCTCTATAGTAGAGCAGCGGCCGCCGGTCGGTGGCGTCGCCGCCGATCACGAGGCCGATGAACACCGTATGGTCGCCGCCGGCGACCGCGCTGCGCTTCTCGCACTCGATGTGCGCGACGACGCCTTCGATCACGGCGATGCCGCGCTCATTTTCGCGATAGCTCACGCCCAGGAACCGGTCCGGCTCCTCGCCGGCAAAGCGCCGCGACAACTCCTCCTGCTCGGCGGAGAGGATGTTGAGCACGAAGTGCGTGCCGCTTTCGAGCGCGGCGTGCATGTCGTGCGCCTTGTCCACCGAGACGAGAACGAGCGGTGGATCGAGCGAGATCGAAGCGACCGAACTCGCGGTCATCCCGATCGGCAGGCCTTTGTGTGACCGGGTGGTCAGCACCGTCACGCCCGTGGCGAAGCGGCCGAGCAACTGGCGGAACTGCGGCGGCTCGATGCCGCGTGAAGCATGGCCTGGAAGGGTCACAGGACCAATCCTGCCAGGACGCGGGGCGTCAACACGGCGCGCGCGGGAATACAGTTGCCGGTCGCGCGCACGAGCAGGTCGGCGAGCTCGGGTCGCTGCAGCATTCGTCCCACGACGCGCTCGATCAGCGCGGGCCAGCCTACCGCGATGCCGATCATCCGCTCGAGCAGCCATTTGCCGGTGAACTCGCGCCGCCGGGCGCGTGCGTACTGCCGCAGGCTCGCTCCCGTCGCGACGGTATCGACAATTGCCGCGGCGGCGAGCTCCGCCCCGCGCAAGGCGCTGTAGATCCCCTGGCCTGTGAACGGATCGAAGAAGTCGGCTGCATCACCGACGAGCAAGGCGCCCCCCCCGCCGCCGGTCGCCACCGGGCGGCGGGACCAGCGCGCGAAGGGACCGGTGGCCAAGATCCGGCGCACCAGGCGGCGAGGATCGAATCGGCCCGCAATCGCCGGAAAGCGATTCAGCTCGGCGAAAAAGCGCTCGCCGCGGTGTGCCTCGGCGAGCGGTACAACCAGCGCGACCGTCGTCACACCCTCACCGATCGGGCCGAGACCGACGTACCCGGGTCGCCCGACGTGCATCTCGCCGAGATCGTGCACTCCTGGGACGTCGGCGACGTGCGCGGTGAACGCGATGCGCCGCGGTCCTGCGGTGTGCACCGTGCCGAGCCGCCGCGCGACGACGGAGCGCAGCCCATCGGCACCGACAACAACGCGAGCCCGAAACGTTTCCCGTGTCTCCTGTCCTATGTCCCGCGCCACCACGCCACCCACCGCGCCACGCTCATACACGAGCTCTTCGACTTTGACACCCTGTCGGACTTCCACGCCCCTCGTCTCCGCGGCATTCAGGAGGATTGTGTCGAAGCGCGTCCGCGGGAGCGCGAAGCTGAACGTCTCGAACCGGCCCACGACGCTCGTCCCGCTCGGTGCGACCACTTTCATGCCGGTCAGTTGTGCCGGTGATGCCGCGGCGACCGCGGCGAGGACATCCTTGCCCAGGCGCTCGAGCACGCGCGTCGATTCGGGACTCAGATACTCAGAGCAGGGTTTCTCGCGCGGGAAGCGTGCGCGATCGAGCAGGAGCACACGCATTCCCGCGCGGGAGAGGAGCAGGGCAGTGGCCGATCCTGCCGGCCCAGCGCCGGCGACGACAACATCCCAGCGGCGGCTCATGCGATGAGTGCCGCGCAGGCGGCACCCGAGAGCGTCGCTGCCAGATTCACGGCGTCGTTATCCATCCACCGCACTTTCCCTTGTACTGTGGCACCGAGCATCGAGTCCACCAGCATGCCGACGACTCCCGCGATGGCGATGGCCACCGCGCCTCGCTGTCCCAACACGTACGACAGCCCCGCGACCAATCCCGCTCCGGCAGTCCCACCTGTCGTACCGAGGAGCGACACGCCCCCGTCTGTACCGACGGGCACGGGCTTTCCGTTCGTGATTAACCGAGGTGGGATGCGCGAACGCCTGCCAATCTCACTCGCCCATGTATCCGCGGTCGCGGCGGCCAATGCCCCGGCGAACGCAATCCAGCTTCCGGCCAGTGCAGCGAGTGCGGCGAGGCCGCCGTTCGCGAGCACCTGCCGCTCCGTGCGTTGGCCTCCGCCCTCGGTGAGCAAGCTTCCCGAAATAAAAAAGGCGAGGAGCAGCATCAGTCCCCGCCATCCGAATCCCCAGACCGTCGCCAGGCCAACCGCGAGCGCCGCCGCCGCGCCGCGCCCGGTAAGCCATTTCACTCGCCGAACAACTCACGCAGCACGCGTTTCTTGAGCTCCGCCGGCGCTCCCTGGGTGCGGCATCGCGCGCGCAGGAACTTCAGGAACAACTCTTCGAAATCATACTGCTCGCCGCACGGCGGGCAGTCCTCCAAATGATCCCGGATCTCCCGCTCGAGCTCGGGCGTGAGCTCGCGGTCCAGGAATTCGTAGAGATGTTCGACACATTCGCGACAATTCATGCGGGACTTCCTTTGATGTATCCCATCTCGACGGCGTAATCGTAGAGCTTGCCCTGCAGCAGCTGGCGCGCCCGGAACAGCCGCGACTTCACCGTCCCAACGGGTATGCTGAGAATGCCGGCGATCTCCTGATACGACATCCCTTCCACGTCACTCAACACCAGCGTCTCACGAAACGCGACGGGCAGCTGATCGATGGCTCGCAGCACCTCGTCATCCACGATGCGGTCGAAGAACGCGCCCTGCGGGTCCTCGTCCTGCACCTCCGGGAAGACGGCGTACGGCTCGATCTTGTCCAGGTCTACCGTTTCGGGATGCCGGGTGCGGCGGCGGTATTCGTTGATGAACGCGTGCCGCAGAATGGTAAGCAGCCAGGCCTTGGCGTTGGTTCCCTTCTCATACTGATCCCAGGCGCGATAGGCCTTGAGCATCGTCTCCTGCACCAGGTCGTCGGCGTCGGAGGGGTTGCCGCTGAGTCGCAGGGCGACCCGGTAGAGCACGTCCAGGTGCACCAGCGCCTCGCGCTCGAAACTCTCACGCTTGAGGTCAGGAGTTGCGTTCGTCATTGGTTTCCACAGAAGGCTCGTGAAGCATCGCGAGTTTCGCAATAGGGCGGCCTATAGTAGGTTTCGCGCTCCGTGGTGCACAGCATTGTCCCGCTCGCCGTCCTCGAGGCGGTCAAGAATCTCGATACTCCCGTGGAGGACGGGCTCACTGAGTTCGCTGACGAATTACTCGTCAAGCGCCTGGGTCTCTCTACCACCGTGCAGATGCAGCTGGCTGAGTTCGAGCAACTCGTGCGGAAAGACGCGCGGGTCGAGCCGTCGCACGTTGAAGCGCTGCTGCGGCTCGTGGGCCGGCGTCCGGACGCCGACCTCGTGTTCGCCGACGCGGGCAGGCGCGCCGCGCGCCGCGCCGTGAAGCGGATGTTCGCCCTGTCACGGCTGTTCGGTCATGCCGCGGCGCGGCGCGCGGCGCGCGCGGTCCTCGGCGCCGAGCTGGGCTGGGAACAGCGCCTGCCCGTCGCGCGCGTCAGCGATCCGATCGCGATTCAGGCGACGCCCGACGGCGCCGCTTGCGGCTTTTACGGCGCCGGGCTCGTCGAATTGCTGCGCCTGCTGGTCGGCTACGAGGGCGCGATGTTGCACGTCGCCTGCCGCGCGCATGGCGGAGCCGCGTGTGAGTGGCGGGCGGCCGGCCCCGACCCGCGACACCAATGACGCTGCTCGACGGATTCGATTTTCCCGCTCTGCGCGAGCTGCTCGGCAAAATCGGTGCCGACGGTTGGCTGCTGTACGACTTCCACGGCATCAATCCTGCCGCGACCCGCGTCCTCGGCATCAAGGGGATGGGGACACGCCGCTTCTTCGTCTTGCTGCCGCGCGAGGGGAAGCCGATCGCGGTCGCGCATCGCATCGAGCTCGCGTCCTTCGACGGCTTCCCCGGCGAGGTTAGGGCCTACGCGGCGTGGCGCGAGCTGCACGACAAGCTGCGCGCCCTCGTCGCCGGCAAGACCGTCGCGATGGAGATCTCGCCGGCCGACGCGGTGCCCTATCTCGATCGTGTGCCGCATGGCGTCGTCGAGCTGATCGAGGGGTTCGGCGCGAAAGTCGTGTCGTCGGGGACCCTGATCACGCGCTTCGCGGCGCGGTGGTCGCCGAGCGAGCTTGACGGACACCGCCGCGCCGCGGAGGCGATCGCCGAGATCGCGCTGACCACGCTGCGCTGGGCCGGCAGTGAGCTCGCGCGCGGAGCAGAGGTTCGCGAGAGAGGGATGCAGGCGCGGGTGATGGAGGCGTTCGGGCGCGCGGGGCTCGTCACCGACCATCCGCCGATCGTCGGGTTTCAGGCGAACGCCGCGAATCCGCACTACGAACCCCTCGCCGGGAGCGATCGGCGCCTTGCTGCCGATGACCTGCTGCTGCTCGATCTCTGGGCGGGCGTGGCGCTGGGCAGCGTCTTCGCGGATCAGACGTGGATGGGGTTCGCGGGCCGGGAGCCGAGTGCCGAAGTGCAAAAAGTGTGGCAGACGGTGCGAGGCGCTCGTGATGCGGCCGTCGCCCTGCTCCGGGATCGCTCGAAGAAGAGAGAAACGGTAACCGGTGCCGCGCTCGACGACGCGGCGCGCGATGTGATTCGCGCGGCGGGGTTCGGAGACTACTTCGTGCATCGCACGGGACATTCGATCGACCGCGATCTGCACGGATCGGGGCCACATCTCGACAACTTCGAGACCGCCGACGAGCGGGCGCTGATTCCCGGCGTCGGGTTTTCGGTCGAGCCGGGTATTTACCTGCCGGGACGTTTCGGCATTCGCAGCGAGATCAACGTGTACGTGGGAGAGTCGGGCCCCGAGGTAACGCCGCAAAAGCCACAACAGGAGTTGCTGTTGGTTTAGATCCTTCTTCTCTGTCTTCTCTATACTCTGTCTTCTCTTACTCTTCTTACTTCACCAAAGCGACCGAGCATGTCATCCTGAGCCCCAAATGGGCGAAGGATCAGCTTTTCAGAGCGCAGCAGGAATTGTTGCTGGTTTAAGCTCCGCGACAACCACCATCGCCCAGACTCCCGCTCCCACTGCCGCGTGCGCGGCCTGAAGAGCGCCCGGGAAACCAAGCTGGATCATCGTCGCCGCGATCGCGATCTGCAGGACGACGATCGCGAGCAATCCCCTCCGGCGTCGACCCGCTGATCGTACCACCAACCAGATCAGGTAACCTGCGAGCGTGTAGGCGAGCAGCCGGTGCGTCCAGTGAATCGCCGCGAGCGGGCCGGCGTGGGGGATGAGCTGCCCGTTGCAAAACGGAAACCCGCCGCACGACGCCATCGCGCCCAGGTTCGCCGTCAGCGCGCCGAATAACACAGTAATGAAAGTGAGAGCCAGCAGAACGGCTGACCCCGGGCGCAAGCCCGGGGAACGCGGAACGCCGCTCGCCATCACAATCAGCGCGGCCAGCAGCAGCATGGCGGTCGCGAGGTGGAGGATGATCATTGCCGGCGTCAGACCCGTCTTCACGGTCACGGCGCCGAGTAGAATCTGAACGATCAGCAGGATGAGCGTGGGCCAGGCTCGGCGCCAATCGAGGGCTACCAGACCAATCACCAGGATGGAAACGACGGCCGCGACCAGCCGGTGACTCCACTCGATGACGGTGGGTATCTCGTTCAGGGGTGGAAACAGATGGCCGTTGCACAATGGCCAGTGGTCTCCGCACCCCATCCCCGAGCCACTGATGCGCACGACGGCTCCCAGCACGATGAGCAGGTAGGCGCAGACAGCGGCGACCCGGGCGAGTGTGACGAAGCTTTTGGGCATGGGTCGTACGATAGGCCCTAGAATACCTGCGTTTCAAGGCGATGGGACTTTTGACATGAGGCCCCTTGCGAGACCCGGCACCTTGCGGCAGAATCCCCTTGATGTCGTCGAACTGGCTGGTCCCGCCGGCCGCGCGCAGGAAGGCCGTCACCTCGTTCGCGCAGCCCAGTCGTGGGTCCTGAAAACCGCAGCAGAAGGAGGAAGTGTATGACCGACAATCGTTGGTTCGTTCGTTCCATTTGCACAATCGGGCTCGTCCTACTCGGACTGGTTCCCGCCGTCGCGACTGCGCAGGAAGCGACGACGGTGTCCGGACAGGTGAAGTCCAGCCCCGGGGGCACGCCGCTCGTCGGCGCGATCGTCAGTATCCCCTCGCTGCGCGTGAATGCCACCACGGATAACGAGGGCAAATATCGCCTCGTGCTTCCGGCGGGCAGCACCGGCGCGGTGCAGCTGACCGCGCGCCGCATCGGGTATACGACGAACACGATGCCGCTCACTCTCAGCGGCGCCTCCGTCGCGCAAGACATCACGCTCGCGGAAGGGGCCATCGAGCTGACACAGGTCGTCGTCACGGCGCTCGGCATCGAGCGCGAGCAGCGGAGTCTCTCGTACGCCGCGCAGACCGTCTCCGGCGAACGCTTGTCCGATGTGCCGACCCAAAACGTGCTGTCGTCGCTCGGCGGCAAAGTCGCCGGCGTCCAGGTCACGAACTCGTCGAACCCGTTCGGCTCGGCGCGCATCGTGGTCCGCGGCTCGAGCTCGATTCTGGGTCAGAACCAGCCGTTGATCATCGTCGACGGCATTCCCATCGACAACTCGGCCGCGTCGAACTCGGGTTACGGCAGCGGCTCCCTGGGCGGCTACGACGTCGGGAACGCCGCAGCGGACCTCAGCGCCGACAACGTTGCGTCGGTGACCGTGCTAAAGGGCCCGAACGCCGCGGCGCTGTACGGGTCGCGCGCGGCCAACGGCGCGATCGTGTACACGACGAAGAGCGGCAAGGGTGCCCCGCAGCAGGGCTTCGGCGTCAGCGCGACGTTCGGCGCGAATATGGAAACGCCGCTGCGGCTGCCGGACTATCAGAACCAATACGGCCAGGGCTTCTCCGGCGCGTTTAACTTCGTCGACGGCAACGGCGGTGGGACGAACGACGAGGCCGACGAAAGCTGGGGGCCGAAGCTCGATGGTCGTACGACCGGATGCGACCGGAGCGGACCCCGGCCGGGCATTGGCCAGCCACAGAATTATGACACCACGAAGCCCTGCAACCAGTTCTTCGGGGCGGGCCCGTGGCAGGCGCACCCGAACAACGTGCGCGACTTCTGGCAGACGGGTCTCATCATCAACGCGAACATCGCCGTGGCGCGCAGCAGCGACCGCAGCAACGTGCGCTTGTCGGTCGGGCGCACGAATGAAAGCGGCATGTACCCGAACAACACGAACAACCGCACCGACATCGCGCTCTCGGGCGGGACGCAGGTCTCCGATCACTGGAGCGCCGAGGCGTCGGTGAACTACATCCGGGACGGCATGCAGAACCAGCCGGCCCAGGCGTACGAAGAGATCGATCCGATGCAGGGCTTCATCTGGTTCGGGCGCCAGGTGGACGTCAGCATGCTGAAGAACAATATCTTCCGCGATCCGGCTGACCCGTTCACCCAGCAGATCCTGGTCGGTAATCCGAATCTGCGTAGGGACGCGCCGATCCCGTACAGCTGGAACTACAGCTATCACCCCAGCCCGTACTGGATGACGAACGTCAAGCAGACCGACTACGGGCGCAACCGCGGGCTGGGCCACGCGGCCGTTACGTACAAGGTGAACGACTGGATCAGCGTGACGGGTCGGACGGGGCGTGACTGGTACCAGAACCAGTTCCGCGCCAACTACCCGGTCAACGACATCTCGCCGTTCAGTCAGGGCGGGTTGCTGGACGTGGGCGAGACCCGGAGTGAGACGAACAACGACTTCCTCATTACGGCGAACCGGCAGCTGACGCCAACGCTCGCCCTGTCGGTGAACGCGGGCGGCAACCAGCGGGTCAACGACTTCAATACGAACATCGGTCAGGTGAACCAGCTCGTGATCCCGGGCGTCTACACCCTGGCGAACTCTGCCGGTCAGCCGACCACGGCTCTTCTCGTGAGCCACAAGAAGGTGAATTCGCTGTACGGCTCCGCCAACTTCAATTTCAAGGACTGGCTCAACGTCGACATCACCGGCCGCAACGACTGGTCGTCTACGTTGCCGAAGAACGGCAACTCGATCTTCTATCCCTCAATTGGCGCCGCCTTCGTCTTCACGGATGCCCTGAAGCTGCAGAGCAGTTGGCTGTCCTACGGCAAGCTGCGCGCTAGCTGGACGCGCGTAGGTAACGACACCGATCCCTACCAGCTGGCGGCTGTCTACGGCTCGGGTACGCCCTGGGCCGGTTCGCCCAGTTTCACCGCCCCCGACCGGCTGCCCAACCGCGCGCTGAAGCCCGAGCAAACAACCGGTCAGGAACTCGGGGCGGACCTCGGCTTCTTCCGCGACAAGCTGATTCTCAACGCGACGATCTATCAGAAGAACACGACCGATCAGATTCTGCCGGTCACGATCTCCGCCTCGACGGGTTACGGCAGCTACGTCGTGAACTCCGGCGAAGTCCGCAACCGCGGCATCGAGCTCGCGGCGACGGTGACGCCGATCGAGCGGCCCGAGTTCCGCTGGAACGTGGTGGTGAACTGGTCGAAGAACACCAACAAGGTCTTGTCACTCTACGGCGGCGTATCGCGCATCGTCGTCGGGTCGTACTGGAACGTGAACGTGACCGCCGATTCGGGACAGCCGTACGGCAACTTGGTCGGCTACAGGTGGCAGCGCGACGCGCAGGGCCACATCATCGTCGGCGCGAACGGCCGGCCGCTTCAGGATGCGAGCCAGCAGGTGCTCGGGAATTACAACCCGGACTGGGTGGGGGGCATCAGCAACACGATCAGCTACAAGCGCATGAGCTTCTCGTTCTCGTTCGATGGACAGGTGGGCGGCCAGGTGTACTCGGTGACGAAGTGGTTCGGCCAGTACTCCGGCGTGCTCGCGAGCACGTTGGCCGGGCGTGAGGTCGACTGGAACAATCCGGGCTACATCGTGCCGAACGCCGTGTACGCAAACGGTCAGCCCGACACCACGCACGTGCTGGCGCAGAATTACTGGCACAACACGTTTAACGCCCAGGAGCCCGGCATCGTCGACGCAACGTTCTTCAAGCTGCGCGAAGCTCGCCTGGCCGTGGCGCTCCCTACGAATGTCGCGCGCTTCCTCGGCTTCTCGGACGCGACGGTGGCCATCGTCGGGCGCAACCTGCTCCTGTTCGCCAAACAGCCGACTATCGATCCCGAGACCGCGTTCGACACGAGCAACCGCCAAGGTGTCGAGAACGGCCAGCTGCCGACCGCGCGCAGCATTGGCTTCACCATGTCCGTGCGGCCGTAGCCGCTCTAGGAGAGAAAACCATGCGATACAAAATCCTGAGCGTCTTCGCCGCGCTGATTGGGATCACCGCGTGCGGCGATCTGACCTCGATCAATCAAAACCCGAACGGTCCGGTGGATGTCCCCCCGCCGTCGATCCTGCCCAGTGTCATTCAGGTATTGGCGAACAACGTCGACGGTGTGACGAGCCTGAATATCCGGGGCGGTGGCCTCTGGGTGCAGTACTACTCGCAAATCCAGTACCGCGACGAGGACAAATTTGTCGTGCGGTCCGGCACGAGTGGCGGCTGGGGCATGTATAGCAGCGTCCTGGAAGACGCCCAGCGCATGATCGTCAAGGGTCAAGCGTCGAGTGCCCCGAACTGGTCAGCCGTGGGCCGGATCCTGAAGTCGTACGCTTTCAGTGTCATGACCGATGCGATGGGCGACCTACCCTACTCGCAGGCGCTGAAGGGCGACACGGTGCTTCACCCGGTCTACGATACGCAGCAGTCTATCTACGACAGCCTGTTTGCGAACCTCGCCCGGGCGAACGCCGAATTCGATTTCGCGGCATCTGCGACCGGCTTCCCGGATGGCGATCTGATGTACGGCGGCAATCTGACGAAGTGGCGGAAGTTCGCCAACTCGCTGCGCCTCCGGCTGGCGATCCACCTATCGAAGGCGGATCCGACGAAGGCGGCGAGTCAAGCCGTCGCCGCCCTCG